>Ga0136614_10002209_pt1 | contig 12013 bp, 10 predicted proteins | sample AntDrymUQ2792106_2_FD_106643 | JGI IMG/M metagenome (GOLD analysis project Ga0136614, IMG submission 106643) | Polar desert sand microbial communities from Dry Valleys, Antarctica - metaG UQ279 (21.06) | ecosystem: Environmental > Terrestrial > Soil > Desert | place: Antarctica: Dry Valley...
ACCTAGTGCCCAACGTTTACGGCGTGGACTACCAGGGTATCTAATCCTGTTTGCTCCCCACGCTTTCGCTCCTCAGCGTCAGTCACGGCCCAGAGTGCCGCCTTCGCTACGGGTGTTCCTCCCGATCTCTGCGCATTTCACCGCTACACCGGGAATTCCACACTCCCCTACCGGACTCGAGTCACGGCAGTATCAACGGACCCCTCCACGTTGAGCGTGGAGATTTCACCGTCGACTTACCGAACCGCCTACGAGCTCTTTACGCCCAATAAATCCGGACAACGCTAGCCCCCTACGTATTACCGCGGCTGCTGGCACGTAGTTGGCCGGGGCTTCTTCTGCAGGTACCGTCAATTTCGTCCCTGCTGAAAGCGGTTTACGACCCGAAGGCCTTCATCCCGCACGCGGCGTCGCTGCGTCAGGCTTTCGCCCATTGCGCAAGATTCCCTACTGCTGCCTCCCGTAGGAGTCTGGGCCGTGTCTCAGTCCCAGTGTGGCTGGACATCCTCTCAGACCAGCTACCCGTCGTTGCCTTGGTAGGCCGTTACCCCACCAACAAGCTGATAGGCCGCGAGCCCATCCCGAAGCGAAAAGACATTTCCTCACCGAACCATGCGATCCGGTGAGGGCATCCGGTATTAGACCAAGTTTCCTCGGCTTATCCCGGTCTTCGGGGCAGGTTGCTCACGTGTTACGCACCCGTTCGCCGCTAGGTCTTCTCGGGCAAGCCCGATGGACCCCGCTCGACTTGCATGTATGAAGCGCGCCGCCAGCGTTCGTCCTGAGCCAGGATCAAACTCTCCGTCAAGATCTCGACCCGCCCGTGAGGACAGGCCTTCGATCAGAGAGCCGCCGGTCGGGGCCACTGGCCCGTCCCGGCAACTGGCACAGTGCCGGCTCACCCCGAAGGGCGGACCGCCACCGCAATTTGGAATTGCAGTTCTGACGTCCGACCGCGCCCGAAGGCCCGGTGCGGACGCCCGCACTGGCTTTTGGCTATCACTGTTCCGTTTTCAAGGAGCCGCGGCCCGAGGACGGGGCCGGCCACCCGATCGCGGGGAACCGGTCGCTCGAGCAGACACCCACTCCGTCTCGTCGGCTGGACCTCGGGGCAAAGAGCCGCGCGCAAGGTCGACTACGACGAGGAGCGTCCGTGTCAATGCCCGGGGGTGCCGTTGCGGCACTCTCCGAGCGGACCCGCAATTTAGGGCCGGGAACCCTTGCTGTCAAGCGGTTCTCCGGTTCTTCGGGTTCAACCCACCCGGATCCGGGCCCATTTCCGCTTCCCCACCTGGAAGACCTTGCCATCGAGGCCGTCGACGGGGAGGGCCCGATCGGGATCTTCGACCACGACACCGTCCTGGCGCACGGCTCCCTGCTCGATCATGCGGGCCCCCTCCCGGTTGGAGGACACCAGGCCGGCCCGGGCGAGGATCCTGGCCACCCGCACCGGCTCCTCTCCCAGCTCCGCCCGGTCGAGCTCCTTCTCGGGGATCTCCTCGGGGGCCTCGTGGGCCTTGAACACCCGGTCGAACGCCGCCTCGGCCGCCTCGCCCGCGTCCTCGCCGTGGTACAGGTCGACGACGGTGCGGGCCAGCAGGCGCTTGGCCGCCACCGGCTCGATCCGCCCGGCCTCGAGGTCGCCCATGACCTGTTCCACCCGGTCGGGGTCCCACCCGGTGGTCAGCTCGAGGTAGCGGGGCATCAGGGGGTCGGGGACGGACATGAGCTTCCCGAACTGCTCCTCCGGGGGCTCGGTGACCCCGACGTAGTTGCCGAGCGACTTCGACATCTTCTGGGTGCCGTCGAGGCCCTCGAGCAGCGGGGTGGTGATCACCACCTGGGGCTCCTGCCCCTCCTGCTCCTGGAGCTGCCGGCCGACGAGCACATTGAAGAGCTGATCGGTGCCGCCCAGCTCGACGTCGGCCTGCACCATGACCGAGTCCCAGCCCTGCAGCAGGGGATAGAGCAGCTCGCTGACGGCGATGGGGGCGCCATTGCGGTAGCGCTCGCCGAAGTCGTTGCGCTCGAGCATGCGCGCCAGCGTCGTGCGCGAGGTCAGCCGGATGACGTCGTCGATCCCCATGGTCGCCAACCACTCCGAGTTACGCCGCACCTCGATCCGGTCGGGCAGAAGGATGCGCTGCACCTGCTCGACGTACGTCGCCGCGTGGGCGTCGATCTCCTCCTTCGACAGCTGCGGCCGGGTCGCCGACTTGCCGCTGGGATCACCGAGACGGGCGGTGAAGTCGCCCAGGATCAACACCGCGGTGTGGCCCAGCTCCTGGAACTGGCGGAGCTTGCGCAGCACGACCGCGAAGCCGAGGTGGATGTCGGACGCCGTCGGATCGATACCGAGCTTGACCCGCAGCGGCCGGCCGCTCTTCAGCTTCTCGGCCAGGCCCTCCTCGGTGATGCAGTCGACGGTCCCGGCCGTGAGGATCCGGAGCTGCTCCTTGATTTCGGCCATCACATAGCTCCCTCGCTCGGCGCCGGGCCATCCTTGAAGGGATTGGCCGGCGCCGCCCTTCGGGTCGCTCGTCCGCACACCGGATCGACGCTACTTTCCCGCTCTGCGGGGCCGCTCGGGCCCCGGCTCGCTGCGGCGCAGGGTACCTACGCCGCGGTCGCTCGCCTCGGGCCGAACCGCGGGACGGCCGGGGCTCACGTTCTCGTCTCCGGGGACGTACCAGCGCCAGGGATGCTCGTCGCCCTTGCCCGCGGCCAATCCGATCCGGGTCGAGACCCCGGGCTCTGCCGGCGGCACCCCGTCGTCGAGGAGCCGCAGCGGGCCCTTCACGAGGTCGGCTCCGTCGTGCTCGCGGGTGAGGCCCAGCGCCTGGGCGAGCCGGGCGGGACCGGAGCAGAGGTCGCGGTCGCGTCGGGCGGCCGGACGGCGGGCGCGGATCACGTCGACACCCTCGACCGGTGCGCCACCTCGCAGCAGCACCGCGCTGGCCCACCCCTCCCGGCCGCACACGACGTTGGCGCACCAGTGCATGCCGTAGGTGAAGTAGACGTAGAGGTGGCCGGGCGTCCCGAACATGGTTGCGTTGCGCGCCGTGGGCCCGCGGTACCCATGGCTCCCCGAGTCGTCGGTCCCGGCGTACGCCTCCAGCTCGACCAGCCGCACCGCGACGCGACCGACCTCGGCATCGTCGTGCACGATCAGCTTGCCCAGGAGCTCGGGTGCGACCTCGCGGGAATCGCGGGCGTAGAACGCCCGCGGCAGCGCGCGCCCCCGTCGTCGCGCCGCGCTCACCGACCGAGCCAGCCCCGCTGCTCCTTCAGTCGCCCGCGGGCCTCGGTCAGCTGGCGCTTCAGCGGCTTGGGCCCGGCGCCGCCGGGCGTGGTGCGCCGCTGCACCGCCTGGCCGGGTTCGAGCACGGGCAGGGCGTCGGGGCCGAGTCGGGGCTCGGTCATCACCAGCTCCTCGAGCGGCACGCCCCGTTCCGCCGCCTGCCGCACGAGCGATCCGATGGTGGCGTGGGCCTCACGGAACGGCACGCCCGCCTCGACCAGGAGCTCGGCCAGGTCGGTCGCGGCCGATGCCGGTGCGTCGGCGGCGGCCTGCATGCGCTCGGGGACGAACTCGGCCGTCGCCAGGAGCCCGGTCAGCGCTACCAGCGCCCGGCCGCAGGTGTCGAGGGCGTCGAACAGCGGTTCCTTGTCGCCCTGGAGGTCGCGGTTGTAGGCCAGCGGGAGACCCTTCAGCGTCGCGAGCAGGCCGGTGAGGTGCCCGATCAGCCGGCCGGCACTCCCGCGGGCGAGCTCGGCCACGTCCGGGTTCCGCTTCTGCGGGAGCATCGACGAGCCGGTGGCGTAGGCGTCGCTCAGCACCAGGAACCCGAACTCGTCGCTCGACCACAGGACGATCTCCTCGCCCATTCGCGAGAGGTGCACCTGGGTGAGCGCGGCGGCGAACAGCGCTTCGGCCACGAAGTCGCGGTCGGACACCGCGTCGAGCGAGTTCTCGAACCGGCGGGCGAAGCCAAGTTCCGCGGCGACGAAGTCGGGATCAAGCGGGAGGCTCGAGCCCGCCAGCGCCCCCGCGCCCAGCGGCGAGACGTCGGCGCGGTCGAGCAGCTCCCGCCAGCGCTCGACGTCCCGCGCCAGCGCCCAGAAGTGCGCGAGCAGGTGGTGCCCGAGAAGCACGGGCTGGGCCCGCTGGAGGTGGGTGTATCCCGGGAGGTAGACCGTTTCGGCCTCCCCCGCCCGGCGCAGCAGGACGTCCTGGAGCCCGTGGATGCGTTGCGCGACCGCCCGTCCTTCCCGGCGGAGGTACAGGCGCAGGTCGAGGGCGACCTGGTCGTTGCGGCTCCGGCCGGTGTGGAGCTTGGCTCCAGCGTCTCCCGCGAGCTCGGTCACCCGTCGTTCGACGGCGGTGTGGATGTCCTCGTCGGACGGCTCGAACCCGAACGTCCCGTCGGTGAGCTCCGCTTCGACGCGGTCGAGGGCGGCGAGGATCGCCTTCTCCTCCTCCTTCGTCAGGAGGCCGACCCGCGCCAGCATCCGCACATGTGCGCGCGAACCGGCGATGTCGTCGCCGGCGAGCCGTTCGTCGAACGACAGGCTCTCGGTGAACCGCATCAGCTCGTCGGACGGGCCCTCGGAGAAGCGGCCGTGCCAGAGCGGCTTGGCCTCCTTGATCCCATCGGGCTTCATCTCATCCGGGCTCATGCGCGCTCGTCCGGATCGAACGGACGCTCCTCGCGCTGGCGCCGGGCCCAGGTCTCGACCGAGAGCCCCCACAGCCGCACGAACCCGGCGGCGTCCTCGTGGCGGAACGCGTCGGCAGCCTCATAGGTGGCGAGCTCGTAGTCGTACAGGCTGCGCTCGGCTCGCCGACCGTTGGCGAAGCACCGTCCCGGCTCCAGGTGCAGCCGGACGTCGCCGGTGACGTGGCGCTGGGTCGACGCCACGAACGCATCCAGCGCCTCCCGCAACGGCGAGAACCACAGCCCGTCGTAGACGAGCTCGGCGTAGCGGGGCTCGAGCCGTTGCTTCTCCCGCATCACGTCGCGTTCGAGCGTGATCGACTCGAGATCGGCGTGGGCGATGATCAGCGCGAGCGAGCCCGGGCACTCGTACGTCTCCCGGCTCTTGATACCCACCCGCCGGTTCTCGACCATGTCGACCCGACCAAACCCGTACGCGCCCACCGCCTCGCCCAGCCTGGGGATCATGTCCTCGAGCCCCAGCTCGGCGCCGTCGAGCGCCACCGGGGTTCCCTGCTCGAACTGCACCACGACGTCGCGGGGCTCGGCGGGCGCATTGGAGACGGGACGGGTCAGCTCGTAGATGTGCTCGGGTGGAGCCGCCCACGGGTCTTCCATCTCGCCGCACTCGATGGCCCGACCGACGAAGTTCTCGTCGACGGAGTAGGGCTTGTCCCGGGTGACCGTGATCGGGATGCCGTGACGTTTCGCATACTCGATCGAGTCGTCGCGGGTCAGGCCCCAGACCCGGACGGGCGCGAGGACCTCGAGGTCGGGCGCCAGCGCCCGCACCGACACCTCGAAGCGGACCTGGTCGTTGCCCTTGCCGGTACAGCCGTGGGCGACGGCGTCGGCTCCGTGCTCGCGCGCGGCCGCGACCAGGTGCCGGGCGATGACCGGTCGCGACAGCGCCGACACCAGCGGGTACTTCCCCTCGTACATCGCGTTCGCCCGGATGGCGGGCGCGACGTACTCGCGCCCGAACTCGGCGCGCACGTCGACCACGATCGACTCGACCGCGCCCGCCGCCAGCGCCCGCTCCCGGATCGCGTCGAAGTCGCCGCCCTGCCCGACGTCGGCGGCGAGCGCGACCACCTCCGCCCCCCACTCCTCGCCGATCCACTTGACCGCGACCGAGGTGTCGAGGCCACCGCTGTATGCGAGAACCACACGCGTGGCCATCTCTATTGCCTCGATCGCTGCGGGCCGGGCCAGCCAGAAAGGGATTGGCCGGCCCGCGGGCGCTCGCTCGGACGCCTCGTGCTCACTGCGTACAGCCCTGCTGCCGCACTCATAGGCCCGCCAGGGAGGCCAGTTCGGCCGCGACCGCGGCTCCGCTGGTGCCCTCGGCGCAGATCGCGATGAGGGTGTCGTCGCCGGCAACGGTGCCGAGGACGTTCGGAAGCCCGGCCCGGTCGAGGGCGGACGCCACGACGTGGGCCGAGCCCGGCGGGCTCCGCAGGACGACGATGTTGCCGCTCCACGCCACGTCGACCACGAACTCCCCCATCACCCGGCGGAGATGGTCGTCGGGCGCCCGGCTCTCCTTGGCGTGCTCCGGAACCGCGTACGCCGTGGTTCCGCCGGGGATGCGGACCTTGACCGCACCCAGCTCTTCGAGGTCGCGGCTCACGGTCGCCTGGGTGGCGACGATGCCGTCCGCCGCCAGCAGCTCGACCAGCTGGGCCTGGCTCGAGACCGCCTGGTCCTCGAGCAGCTTGGCGATCCGGTGCTGGCGCTGCGGCTTCCCTAACGTCGCCATCTCTATGGCCTGGCTCGCGGGCGCTCGCTCGGCGCCAAGTGCGGTGCAGTCATCATTGGTCGTGCCCCTCGACAAGCTGGGCGAGCAGCGCGCGCGCGGAGTGCATCCGGTTGGCCGCTTGCTGCCACACGAGGGACGTCGGCCCGTCGATGACGTCGGCCGCAACCTCCTCGCCCCGGTGGGCGGGCAGGCAGTGCAGGAACCGCGCCTGCTCCCCGGCCACCGCCATCATCTCGCCGTCGACCTGGAAGCCGGTGAACGCGGCGCGGCGGGCCTCGCTCTCGTCCTCCTGGCCCATCGACGTCCACACGTCGGTGTACACCGCGTCGGCGCCCTTGACCGCTTCATAGGGATCGTTCGAGATCTCGATCGCCCCGCCCAGGTTGCGGGCGCGGTCGACGACGTCGTCCTCGAGCTCGTAGCCCGGTGGAGATGCCACTGTCAGCTCGATGCCCGACAACGCAGCGCCGAACGCCAGCGACGCGGCCACATTGTTGCCGTCCCCGACGAACACGAGTCGCCGCCCCTCCAACGACCCGAAGACCTCGCGCAGGGTGAGGTAGTCGGCCAACGCCTGGCAGGGGTGGGCGCGGTGGGAGAGCAGGTTCACGACCGGCACATCCACGGCTCCGGCCATCGTCTCGAGGGTGGCGTGCTGGAAGACACGCGCGGCCAGGACCGAGCAGAAGCACGCCAGCGTGCGGGCGACGTCCTCCACGCTCTCGCGCACTCCCAGACCGACCTCCTCGGGCCGGATGTAGACCGGATGGCCGCCCAGGGTGACGACCGCCATCTCGGTCGATGTCCGCGTCCGCGCCGACGGCTTCTCGAACAACAGGGCGGCGCCTTGGCCCTCGAGCGGGCGGGGCACCTCGCCAGCGTCGCGCTTCCACGCCTCGGCGCGGGACAGCAGCTCCTCGAACTGCGCCGGCGTGAGGTCGTCGACCTCGAGGAAGTCGCGCTTCGCGCTCACTACCCCTCCTCCGCGAGTACCGCGGCCAGGATCGCCACGGCGTCGTCGATCTCGTCGTCGCTCACCAGCAATGGGGGCGCGAACCGGAGCGCCGTGGGCGTGACCGCGTTGACGATCAGCCCCCGGTCGCGGCAGGCGGCCTCGACCGCCTTGGCGTCCCGCCCTTCGGTGAGCTCGGCCGCCAGCAGCAGGCCGGCGCCCCGCACCTCCTTTACGCCGGGCAGCGCCTCGAGTGCCGCGGCCAGGCGCGCGCCGGCCCGGACGGCGCGCCCGCAGGCGTCCTCGGCCTCCATCACCTCGAGCACCGCCAGCGCGGCGCGCGCCGCCAACGGCTGGCCGCCGAAGGTGGTGGCGTGATCGCCGGGGGCGAAGGCGGCGGCCACGTCGGCGCGGGCCCAGCACGCCCCGATAGGCATGCCGTTCCCGAGGGACTTCGCCAGGGTGACGACGTCGGGACGCACGTCCTCGCCCGAGTGCTGGTAGCCGAACCACTTCCCGGTGCGGCCCAACCCGGTCTGGACCTCGTCGAGGACCAGCAGGGCCTCGCGCTCGTCGCAGAGCGAGCGAACACTCTCGAGATAGCCCGGGGGGGCGGGGTTGACGCCGCCCTCCCCCTGCACCGGCTCGAGCATCACCGCGCACACCCGCTCGTCCATCGCCGCTGACAGCGCGTCGACGTCGGCGAACGACACCTGGCGGAACCCGGAGGGGAGCGGCTGGAAGCGCTCCTGCTTCTGGGGCTGCCCGGTGGCGGCCAGGGTGGTGAGCGTGCGCCCGTGGAACGAGCCGTAGGCGGAGAGGACGTGGTACCGCTCGGGACCGCCGTTCGCCTGGCCGTAGCGGCGGGCGAGCTTGATCGCGCACTCGTTCGCCTCGGCCCCGGAGTTGGCGAAGAACACCCGTCCGCCGCCACCGAGGAGGTCGTCGAGCCGCTCGGCCAGCTGGGGCTGGATGTCGTTGTAATAGAGGTTCGAAACGTGCGTGAGCGTGCGGGCCTGGTCGGCGACGGCGTCGGCGACCGCGGGGTGGGCGTGGCCGAGCGACACGACTGCGAGGCCGGAGAGGAAGTCGAGGTACGAGCGGCCGTCGCTGTCGTAGAGGTACGTCCCCTCACCCCGCACGAACGCGACCGGTAGGCGCGGGTACGTCCCCATCACGTGCTCGGCGTCGAGCTTGACGATGGCATCGAAGGAGGCGCTCACGGAATCACCATGGTTCCGATTCCCTCGCGGGTGAAGAACTCGAGCAGGAGCGCGTGCGGGATGCGCCCGTCGAGGATGTGCGCGCGTGCGACGCCGCCCTTCAGCGCGTCCAGGCAGGAGCGCAACTTCGGGATCATGCCCTCCGAGACCGCGCCCCCATCCACGATCTCGGCGAGGGCGGTGGCGTCGATGCGCGAGACCAGCGATCCCTCGTCGGCGAGATCACGGTAGAGACCGGTGACGTTGGTGAGGTAGACGAGCTTCTCCGCCGCCAGCGACTCGGCGATGGCTCCGGCCACCGTGTCGGCGTTGACGTTGTAGGCCTGACCGGTCTCGTCGACGCCGACGGTGGCCACCACCGGGATCAGCTCCTCCCGGATGAGCCGGGCCAGGATCGAGGGGTCGATGCGGCGCACGTCGCCGACGAAGCCGAGTCGCTCGTCGCGCGCTTTGACGGTGATGAGCCCGGCGTCTTCCCCCGAGAGCCCGACCGCGTACGAGCCGTGCCGGTTGACCGACGCCACGATCTCGCGGTTGACCTTGCCGACGAGGGCCATGCGGACGATGTCGACGGTCTCGGCGTCGGTGACCCGCAGGCCGTCCACGAACTCGGGCTCCTTGCCCAGTCGCCGCATGAGGTCGCTGATCTGGGGTCCCCCGCCGTGCACGACGACGGGGTTCATCCCGACCAGGCGCATCAGGACGACGTCCTGGGCGAACAGGTCGGCCAGCGCCGGGTCCTCCATGGCGCTGCCGCCGTACTTGATCACGACGGTCTTGCCCGAGAACTCCCGGATGTAGGGCAGTGCCTCGGCGAGGATGCTGGCTTTGACGCCGGCGTCCCTCACCCGCGGATCGGCGCTCACGAGGTTGTCCGGTTCTCGTCGATGTAGGCGTGGCTGAGATCGGTGAACACCACGGTCGCCTCGCCCGTGCCCTCGTGGAGATCGCACGTGATCTGGATCTCGGACCTCCCTATGACGCGCTCGAGCGCAGCCGCGTCATGCACGGCGGCGATGCCGTCGTGACAGACGGTGATGTCGTCGTAGGCGATGTCGGTGCGCTCGGGGTCGAAGACCGCCCCGCTGGCCCCGAGCTCCGAGAGCACCCTCCCCCAGTACGGATCGCCGCCGTTCAGCGAGCATTGGACGAGTTGGCTCGTCGCCACGCCCCGAGCGGCGCGCCGCGCGTCATCGACCGAACGGGCTCCCCGCACCACGACCCGCGCCCGTTTGGTTGCCCCCTCGGCGTCGGCCGCCATCTGCCCGGCGAGATCGGCGCAGACCTGCGTCATCGACGCCTCGAGCGCGGTGAAGTCCGGGCCCGACGCGGTGATCGGCTCGTTGCCGGCGGCGCCGCCCGCGAGCACGACGACGGTGTCGTTCGTGCTCGTGCACCCGTCGACGACCAGCGCGTTGAACGTGTCGACGACGGCGCTGCCGAGCGCGCGCTCGAGGGCAGCCGGCGTCACCGCGGCATCGGTGGTCAGCACCGCCAGCATCGTCGCCATCGCCGGCGAGAGCATGGCGGCTCCCTTGGCCATGCCCGAGACCACCGCCGCACGACCGCCGGCGGACAGGTCGGCTCGTGACACCTTCCGGACCGTGTCGGTGGTGAGGATGGCGTCGGCGGCAGCCTCCCCGGCCGCCGGTTCCGCGCCGAGGCTTCCCACGAGCTTCGGGATGCCGGCCTCGATTGGGTCCATCGGGAGCGGGACGCCGATCAGGCCGGTCGAGCACACCAGCACGTCCTCGGGCGCGCAGCCCAGCTCGTGGGCGGTCAGCCCGCACATGCGGCGGGCGTCGCGCCGACCCGGCTCGCCGGTAGCGGCGTTGGCGTTCCCCGAGCTCAGGATGACGGCGGCGGCCTGTCCGTCCTCGAGATGCTCGCGACTGATCTGCACGGGCGCGGCCGTCGCCAGGTTCGTGGTGAACACGCCCGCGGCCGCCACCGGCGCGTGGTCGCCGGTGGCGACGAGCGCCAGGTCGGGTACGCCGTCGGGCTTGATGCCACAGGCGATCCCTGCGGCCTCGAAGCCGGCGGCGGTCGTGACGCTCACGGCACCACCCCCACCGCGCTGAGGCCAGTGGTCTCGGGCAGCCCCAGCAGCAGGTTGGCGCATTGGACCATCTGGCCCGACGCCCCCTTGACCAGGTTGTCGAGGGCGCAGATCGCCAGGACCGAACCGGTGCGCCGGTCGAAGCGGACGGTCAGGTGGGCGGCGTTCGACGCCAGCGTGGCCTTCGTGCTCGGCGGTTCGTCGAGGACGGCCACGAAGGGCTCGCCGGCGTAGAAGCCGCGGTATGTCGCCAGCAACCGCTCGCTGCTGAGCCCGTCCACCGCGGCGCGGGCGTGGCAGGTGGCGAGCGCGCCGCGGGTCATCGGCACGAGATGGGGGGTGAACAGGATGCTGACGGGCACGTCCGCGACCCGTCCGAGGACCATCTCCATCTCCCCGGTGTGGCGGTGGGTGAGCAGCCCGTACGGCGACACGTTCTCGTTGGCCTCGGAGAAGAGGCTCGGCGCCGACAGGCCCCGGCCCCGCCCCGACACGCCCGAGACCGCGTCGACGACGACTCCGTGTGGCTCCACCAGGTCGTCGGCGAACAGCGGGGCGAGCGCGAGCGCGGCCGCGGTCGGGTAGCAGCCCGGTGCGGCGGCGTGCTCGGCGTCGGACACCGAGCGACGGAACAGCTCGGGCAGGCCGAACGCGAACCGCTCGACCAGCTCCGGCGCCGCGTGCGGCTCGCCGTACCACTGCTCGTAGTCGGCCGCGGGCAGGCGGAAGTCGGCCCCCAGGTCGATGATGTGGCCCACCCGGTCGAGGAGCTCGGGGACGACCCGCTGCGACTCGCCGTGCGGCAGCGCCAGGAACGCCACGTCGACACCCTCGACGTCGGCGGGGTCGTAGGCGGTGTACTCCAGCGCCGGGTACTCGGCCGCCAGCGAGGGGTACAGCGCCGCCACCGACGCGCCCGCGTTGGAGTCGGCGGTGACGTGCGCGACCTCGATCTCGGGGTGGACGGCGAGCAGCCGGAGCAGCTCGGCCCCTGTGTAACCTGACGCGCCGATCACGGCGGAGCGATACGCCATGCCGAATACTATACAACACCGTGCATAGCTCTGCGGTGGATCTCCCGTTCGGGGGCGCCGGCACCGGGACCGAGCTGGGGCCGGTCTCGTTCACCGTCTCCCCGACCGCCAACGAGCGCTACTGGGCCGCCGCCGGCGTCGACCACCCGACATTGCGGGCCGGAGCCCTCTACCCGCCGATCGCGGCCAACCTGACCATCCTGCTGTTCCAGACGGTCGCCCCCCGGCCGATGATCCAGGCCGCCCAGCGCCTCGTCTGCCACCG
>Ga0136614_10002212_pt1 | contig 12011 bp, 7 predicted proteins | sample AntDrymUQ2792106_2_FD_106643 | JGI IMG/M metagenome (GOLD analysis project Ga0136614, IMG submission 106643) | Polar desert sand microbial communities from Dry Valleys, Antarctica - metaG UQ279 (21.06) | ecosystem: Environmental > Terrestrial > Soil > Desert | place: Antarctica: Dry Valley...
CCCGCCCCCTGGACCACCACGGGCCCGAAGGAGGTACGGACCGCGACCGCACCGCCGACCGAGAGGGCCTTGACCCCGCCGTTGTTGTTTTCCGCCGTGAGGTTTCCCTGGATCCGGGCGACTTCGAGCAGCCCGAAGCTCGTCTTGACGAACGCGGGGCCCTGCACGTCCGCCACGGTGACCGTGCTGTTGTCCGTGTCGATCTTCACGTCCCCCTTGACGTGGCTCACGGAGATCTTCCCGAACCGATTGCGGGCGTCCAGAGACCCGGCGATCCTGGTCGCCGCGATGGCCGCGTTGGAGTTCACGAGGACGACGTCGCCGCCGATGCCCGCCGCGTCGATGGCGCCGAAGCTGGTGGTGAGCTTCGCGCCGCCGCGGATCTCGCGCACCGTGATCTTGCCGTTGGAGTTCTCCACGTCGAGAGCCGCGGTCTCCCGGACGTCGACGTTCCCGAAAGTGGTTCGAATCGTGACGGCCTCCGCCGCCCGCGCCCCCGACACGCGCGCGTTGCTCCCCGTGCAGCTCACGGTCTTGCGCATGTCGCTGAACTGAATGCCACCGAAGGTCGAGTTGAGCTCCGCCGCGCCGTTCACGTTGGACACCTCGATCGAGCCGTTCGTATTGCGCACGGTCAGGTCGCCGTCGATGGTGCGCGCCGTCACGGCACCGAAGGAGTTCGTGATCACGACGGGCCCCGAGGCGCCCTCCAGGGCCACCGCGCCGTTGGAGTTCGTGATGTCCGACGGGCCGGACACGCCGGATGCGGCGACGCGGCCGAACCGGTTGCGCGCCTCGAGCCTCCCCTGGACGTGCGTGGCCTGAACCGATCCGTTGCTGTTGCCGATCACGACGTCACCCACGTTGTTGACGACGTCGATGCTGCCGAACGAGTTGTCGAGCCTCTGGTTCCCGCGGCCGTCGCGGAAGCCGATCGACCCGTTGCTGTTGCGGATGTCCGACGACGCCTTGAGCCCTGTCACCGAGACACTCCCAAAGCGGTTCTTCACCGAGAGACCCGCGCTCTCCGGCATGAGGATGTCGTAGTCCACGGAGTGGGAGATGTGCCCCATCCCGCTGAACGTCCACTTCTTCTCCGGGAAGCGCGTCCGGACGATCACGCCTCCCGGGCCGGGCTCCGCCGTGACCTCGATCTCGTTGGAGAACTTCTGTGCGCCGGCCTCGTCGGAGGAGGACACGCGGATCACCGCGTCGACACGGACCTGCGGCTCCCCGTGAGTGCGGATACGAACGGCGCCGTTGCTGTGATCGACCTGCAGCTTCTGCCCGGCCGGGAGCGGGAGGGTCTTGTGGAAGGCGCGGCGGAACTCTTCCCGGTCGCCCGGCGTCTCCGCCGCCGCCGGAGCGGCGAAAAGGGCGAGGAAGATGGCGGCGGCGGCCGGGCCCGCTGCGCGGCGCCTGAGCGAGTCGGATCGTCTCGAACGAGTCATGATTGGGCCTCTTTCATCAAGTCCTGCAGCGTGCGCTGCTTTTCGTCGTACATGGCGAGGAGCTCGCGGCGCAGGTGCGTGTTGTACTGGTTCCTCTCGATCTCCGTGCGGATCTCCGTGATGGCTCCGTCGAGCAGCAGGAGCTTCTCCCGGTAGGAGGCGACAAGAGGCGTCTCGGCCTGGCGGAGGCGTGGCTCGACGAGACGCGAGAGCCTCTCGATCGACTGAAGGTAGTCGGTCTCGCGACGCTGGACATCGTCCAGCGCCTGCTCGGTCATGAGTGCGTCCTGATAGCGCCACGCGCCCGCAACGAGGGGCTCGCGCCCCCCGGAGCCCGCCTGGAAGACCCAGAGCCCCGCCGCGGCGACGACGAAGAGGGCCGCGGCCGCCGCGGCGGGCACCCACGAGCGCCCGCCGGACGCGGAGCGGAAGCTCCAGAGCCGCCGCGGGGAGCTCTCCTCGCGCACGAGCGCCTGGCGAATGTGCGGCCAGAGGCGCGGCGTCTCCCACTCCTTGCGGAGCGAGGGCGCCGCGTCGGAGATCGCCGTCCAGAGCGCGTGCTGCTCCCGGCAGCGGGGACAGGAAGCCGCGTGCACGTCCAGCGCGTCGAGCAGCTCCGGCTCGCGCGACCGGAGGGCTTCCTGGAGATCCGAACATTCGAAGGTCCTCATGACGCGGAGAGCCTCGCGGCGGCGCCGCCCGTCCAGAGCATTCCCTGGAGCTCGCGTTTTGCCGTGAAGAGGAGCGTCTTCGACGTTCCCTCGGGGACGTCCAGGATCTCGCCGATCTCACGGTGGGAGAACCCTTCGACCTCGAAGAGCAGGAAGACGGAGCGATGGCGGGGGCGCAGGCGCCCGAGGCATTGCTCGAGGCTCAGGCGCAGCGGGTGGTCGGCGCCTCGCGCCGGCGGGAGCTCCACGGCGTCGGACGCGACCATCTCGGGCCGCCGGCGTCCCCTGCGCATCAAGTCGTAGCAGGTATTGACGAGCACCCGGTAGACCCAGGTCGTGAACGCCGACTGGCCGCGGAAGCCGCGCGCGGCGCGGTAGATCTTGAGGAAAGCCTCCTGCACCGCGTCCTCCGCGTCGGCGGCGTTTCCCAGAAGGTTCATGGCGATGCTCTTCATTCGCGGTCCATGCGCCTCGTAGAGCCGCTCGAACGCCTCGATGTTCCCCGTCCTGCAGCCCTCAACCAGCTCCTCCTCGGCGGTGGGGGGGCCCGTGTCCGTCTCGGCCAGGCTTATCTCCTTTGCGGTGAGGGAAATCGGTAGCAGATTCTCTCTCCGTAGGCCGGCCGCGGCGTTTCCAATCGCCAACTGTCCCGGCTACTTAGACGCCGAGGGGGGGGAGGGGGTTTGAGGAAGGTGGAAGGTGTTAGGTGTCTGGACTCAGAGGCCTGTTCACCTCTTCCCTTTCACCTCTCACCTTTCACCTTCCACCTACGACCCGGGCTCGGTCACCAGCCTGTCGGCTTGCCCTTGTTCTGCTCGTCGAGCCACTTCTGCAGGGGAGCGAAGTAGTCCCGGATCGCCGTGGCGTCCATCTGCGGCTTGCCGGTGAGCGCCTGAAGGGCCTCCGGCCAGGGGCGGGAGCTGCCCAGCTGGAGCATCGCGTCCAACCGGCGTCCGGCCTCCTTGTTCTCGTAGATGGAGCACCGGTGCAGCGCCGTGGTGCAGCCCGCCGTCTGCGCGAGCGCGCGATGGAACTGGAACTGGAGGATCGCCGCGAGGAAGTAGCGGGTGTAGGACACGTTGGCGGGGACGTGGTACTTGGCGCCCGGGTCGAAGTCGTTCTCGCTCCGCGCGGCCGCGGGCGCGACGCCCTGGTACTTGCGCCGCAGCTCCCACCAGGCCTGGTTGTAGTTGGCCGGGGTGACTTCGCCCGAGAAGACCTTCCAGCGCCACTGGTCGATCAGGAGCCCGAAGGGGAGGAACGCGACCTTTTCGAGGGCGCGCGAGAGGAGGAGACCGATGTCCTTCGACGCGTCGGGCGCCTTGTCGAGGAGACCGATCTTCACGAGGTACTCCGGCGTGATCGAGAGCGCGATCGTGTCCCCGACCGCCTCGTGGAAGCCGTCGTTCGCGCCCTCGCGAAAGAGGCCCGGCTTCGCGTTGTAGGCCCGCTGGTAGACGTTGTGCCCGAGCTCGTGGTGAATGGTGGAAAAGTCCTCGGCGGTCGTGTCGATGCACATCTTGACGCGGAGGTCGTTCTCGTTGTCCACGTCCCAGGCGCTCGCGTGGCAGACGACCTCCCGGTCGCGCGGCTTCGTGAAGAGGGAGCGCTCCCAGAAAGTGACCGGAAGCGGCGCGAACCCGAGCGACGTGAAGAACCGCTCGCCGTAGCGCACCATCTCTTTCGCGTCGAGGTTCTTTGCCTTGAGAATCTTCGTGAGGTCGAAGCCGGGGTCCGCGCCCTGCGGCGCGACGAGGTCGTAGACGTTCGACCAGTCCTGCGCCCACATGTTCCCCAAGAGGTGCGCGGGGATCGGGCCGTCCGGGGGGACCGCCGCGGCGCCGTACTTCTCCCGGAGCCGGGTCCGGACGTAAGCGTGCAGGGACACGTAGAGCGGTCGCACCTGCCCCCAGAGCCGGTCGACCTCCCGCGCGAAGGCGTCCGGCGTCATGTCGTACTTGTTGCGCCACATCGCGCCCGTGTCGGCGAAGCCGAGCTCCCGGGCGCCCTTGTTCGCCAGCTCGACGTAACGCTGAAAGTGGGGCCGGAGCGGCGGCGCGATCGAATGCCATCCCCGCCAGACGTCGAGCAGCTGGCCGGCGTCCCGGCTCTGCGCCATGATTTTCGTGATTTCCTGGAGGTCGAGGCACTGGTCCGTGCCGTCCTTGCAGTACTTCCCCTTGCCGTAGATCCCCTCCATTTCGACGACGAGGCGCGTGATCTCCTCCGTTTCCCTCGGGTCGGAAGGGGCCGCGAGGGAGAGCCCGTTCTTCAGCAGCCGCAGCTTCCGGGCGACTTCCCCCGATAGCTTCAGCCCGTCGTAGCGCGTCGCCCGCTTCGCGTACGCCACGCCCGCTCCGATGAGCGCCTCGTTGGCCTTCGCGGCGAGGACCTCGGTGTCGTCGGTGATGTAGGTCGACTGGACCCATCCCGCCCGGCTCGCGGCCTCCGCCAGCAGCAGGAGGCGCGTTTCGGCATCCTCCACGAACTTCTGTGCCTCGGCGGCGGTCGGCGGCTTCGCGGTCTTGCGGGACGCTTCAGCAGCCAGGATTGGCCGTCCCGGAGAGAGCCCCCACAGAAGCAGGAGAGGTGCCGTGAGCGCGAGTCGACGGAGCAAGAAACGCATGCATCCCTCCATTTTCACTCCATAGCAGGGGGCCGAACCTCCGTTCGCTGCGCGAGGGGTCTGCCTCTTTGGCGGCGCGAGGACTCTCCGCGAAGTAACCGAGCGGAAGAGCCTCGTGCCGCGGGAGCCGGAGCCGCGCACGGCTCCGGCGACGGCTTAGTTGTGGGAGGCCCGTTCGTCCACCCGCAGGCTCGAGATCATCCGCTGGAACGTCTGCGACAGCGCGGTGTAGTCGCGTCCGGGAGCGACGAAGAGCGCGTAGAGGACGTGGTGGTCCGACAACTCCCGCGTGAAGACCGTAACCCGCTCCTCCTGGCCCGTCACCGGGGATCGCCCGGCGAGCACGGCGGACATCGCCGGCGCGTCGTCGATGCGCTGCCGGCGTCGCGAGTTGGAGACGGGCTTCAGGTGCGGGTTTCCCTGCGCCAGCTCCCGGATCAGGTCATCCGTTGCCTCGTCCAGGTGCGGGTCCTGCTGGCCTTCGCCGAACACGCTGCCGGGACCGACCTGGCCCTCGAAGGGGATGTAGTGGTTGACGACGACGCCGTACACCATGCTCTGCTGGCCGTTTTCGCCCTGCACGACGCCCCCGTCGGGGAGCAGCGTCACCCCGTGGCTCCGGGAGTCGGCGTGAGGCTTCCAGTTGTCGGGGTGGTCGATCTCGAAGAATCCGGACCGCTGCCGGTACCGTTGGAACCTCGAGGAGGGCGCGGCGATCGTGCCCGCGGACGGCCTCCCCGCCGGCGCGCCCGTGCCCGGCCCCGGACGCGGGGCGGCGCCCTGGGCAACCTGCTGCATCGTCGGCGCGGGCGGCAGGCGGCGCAGCGCGGTCTTCACCTGCGCGACGTCTCCCACGGGTCCACGGCGCGCGGTCCCGGCCACCAGCGCCGCCTCCTTGCGAACCCGCGCCTCGCGGTTGGCGGGCGCAGGATGGCTGCTGAAGAACTGCTCGAGCTTGGAGGGCTCGCGGCGCGCCTGCTGCTGCAACGTCTCGAACATGCTCGCCATCGCGATCGGGTCGTAGCCCGCGCGGCCGAGCATCTGCGTGCCGACGATGTCCGCCTGCTCCTCCGCGGTGCGGCTGTACTTCATGAACAGCGTGTTCAACCCGAAGCCGCCGACGGCCTGGATGATGCCCTGCGTGGTCTGGCTCTGACCCCCGAGGAGCCCGCCGAGGATCCCCACCCCCGCCTGGGCGAGGTAGGCCTTCGACACGTTCGCCGTGGAATGCCGCAGCGCGACGTGCGCGACCTCGTGCGCGAGGACGCCCGCCAGCTCCGCCTCGGTCCGGGTCGTCTCGATGAGCCCGCGGTTGACGTAGAGGAACCCGCCCGGCAGGGCGAACGCGTTGACGTCCGAGAGGTTCGCCACGCGGAACTGATAGGGGAACTTCGGCCCGGGCGCCACGGCCACGAGGCGCCGGCCGATCGCGTCGATGTATCGCTCGACCGACGCGTCCCGCAGCATGGGAAGCTGCTGCTCCGCCTCTGCGGCGGCCTGCTTCCCGATCTCGATGTCCTGCTCCGGGGAGAAAATGTTCCAACCGGGCTTGACCTGCGTCTGCGCCTGGAGCGGCGCCGCCGTGAGCGCGACGGCTGCGGTGAGGGCGATGGCCGCCGACCGGAAGCGCATGCGCGAGGGTGTCATGTTCATCGTTTCTCCTCCCGCCCGCCTAAAGCGCAAGTACGATGCCAGCAGGCTCGGCCGTGTAAGTGCAACAACGGCAGAGGCTCTCGGTCCGAAAGCCGCTCAGGCGAGCTCGTGAGTGTCCTCGCGAAGCGACGGTCTGTCTCAGGTCGCTCCCCCGCCGAGGCGTGCAGAGAATCCCCCCTCAGTCTGCGGCGCGAGAAGTCTCCCGAAGCTACTGAGGGAGGAGGCTCGCGCGGCGGGAGGCGGAGCGCTGCGAGGCGAGGCCGAGCAAGCGAAGCCGACGTGACGGTGCCGGAGGCAGATCCCGAGCGAGCGAAAGCGACGGCTACTCGAAGTAGCCGCTCACATCGATGACGACGTCGACGCTCCCCGCGTGGTGGCTGAAGATGGCGACGCCGCCGTCCGTTCCGAGCCGCACGATCGCGTTGTTGGCCCGAGTCTGGCCCGGCCGGAAGTTCAACGTGGAAGTCGCGGGCTTCTGAATGTCGGTCGCATAAGCCGTCAGATGCCCCGGCGAGATCGGGTTCGTCACCGTCAGATTCAGGGCGACGGCGCGCGCCGTCATCGGTATCCCACACGCCCCGGCCATCGGGAAAAAGCGTTGCGCGCTCGCCGCGAGGGCGGGGGGACCGGACGGCCCCGAGAATCCGTTGCCGCGCGTGTCCGCTACGCGGCAGGGAGGCACCGTGAAGAACGACCAGCCCTGAGGGATCGGCTCGAGGCGGAAGTAGGCGACGGGCATGTCGTGGTCGGAAATCCGCTCCGGCCGGGAAGCGTCGTTGCGGTAGGTCTCGGGGAAGTCGGCGCCGTTGTGGGCGATCTCGATGCCCGCGAAGAAGGGCAACAACGCGGCGTTGGCGAGCACATGGTCGAGAACCTGCGCGTTCCCGTCGAAGACGTAGGAATACCGTTGCGGCGCCGGAAGGGCCGTGACCAGGTCCACGAGATCCGGGTTGACGAGGTCTCCGCTGGCGAGGAGGACCTGGTCCGCTGGCGTCGGGACGCCTCGGATCGTCCCGATGACGTCGACATACCCGTCGTTGAACTCGAACGCGTTGTAATCGCCGATGGAAACGATGCGCGCCGTGGGGTCCGCCGCCTGCCGCGCCTGGATGAGGTTCGCGAGGAACTCCGCCTGAGCGCGGCGCTTGGCGCGGACGCGCGCGCCGTCCACGGGGGCGTCGATCCCGTTCAGCGAGCGGAGGTGGTTCACGATCACGGTCACCGCGAAGGCCGCGTGGGTGGGCGTGGAGCGCACGGAAGCCTCGAGGACGAGCGGCGGGCGGTCGTTGAGAAGCTCGGGGAGCCCCGTCAGGGGGTTGACGTAGGTCGCCGTCTTCCCTTCCTGGGTGACCGCGACCACGTCGACGCGGGATCCCTTCACGAGGAAGCCGACGTCGATCCCCCCCGGATCGTTCCCCTCGATCAGATAGGCCTGGTACTGGGGATCCGGGCCCCCGCCCGTCACGGTGTCCGCGTTGATCCGGGTCGCAAGCGCCTGCAGCGACGGGAGGCCCTCCGCCTCCTGCACGCCGATGATGTCGGGGCTCCGCATCACGTTCCGCACCGCGAGGGACGCCTTGCCCAGGCGGTTCGCGAACGCCCCGGGCGTCAGAACGGGCTCCCCGATGCCCGGATCGTTCACGTCGTCGAAGAACCGGTAGAGGTTGAACGAGCCGACGGTGAACTCGCCCTGCAGCGGCGGGCGCAACGGCGTAACCGAAATGTTCCCGGAAATCCCGGGGGCGCTTCCGGGATCTGGAAGAACCGTAAAGGTCCTGAAGCCGTAGTCCAGTGGTCCTACGAGGTTCGTCACGACGGCGCCGGCCGTCACTTCGAGGGCCGTGGCGCCGAGCAGGCCGTCGCTGTCGACGCGCAGGCGCTCCGGATTGGCGTCGAAGCGGGGCACGCAGCAGGGTGAGCCGGGCGGCAAGGGGTCAGGGACCTGCACTCCCGGCTCCCGGAAGGGCCGGGGGATCCCGGTGATGACGCCGTAGAAGACGCCGTTGCTGGTCCCCGTGGCCGTCGTCTCGACGACCCCCCCCTGCGTCGGCCCCGTGACGGTCAGAGAAGAGACGGCGACCCGCATGGACTCGAGGCGCTCCAGCTGCTCGATGGAGCCGGAGGGGCTCGTGTCGGTGCTCGTCAGCGTCACCGGGAGCGGCAGCGGGTTTCCGGTCGAGACGAGCGTCACCGTCGGAAACCCCGCGATCTCCGTTAGGGGAGGGCTCGAAGGATCCGCGGACGGCACGAACTCCTGGGCCGTGCCGCTCACCGCGACCTCGTCTCCCACGGCGGCCAATCCGACCGGCGTCGACGACGTGAAGACGAAGATCCCCTCCGAGGAGGCGGGATCTCCGTCCACAGACGGGTCCCGCGTCTGGATGAAGATGCCATTGGTCTTGAGGCCCGTCACGATGCCCGTCGTGGTGACGAAGGCGCCCGCATAAGGAGAGACCGTCCCCGAGCCCTGGATCGCCGCGATCGCGAGGAGCGGGGCCTGGACGACGAAAGCGATGGCCGTCGCTCCCGAGCGGAGCTCCGCGTCCGCAATGGACGCCGGCAGACTCTTCGGCCCGGGCGTCACGCCGGCCCCCACTGTCGCAAGATAGGAGAACGTGTTGTCGCCGGCGACGGCGTCCCCGTTGGTCCCATCGTCGAAAAACGGCTGGGAGGCGGGGCCGCCGATGGCCGTGAGGTCCGCCGAGACGGAGAGGCCCGTGCTCGGCGGGGAGGTCCCCGGCGTGACCGTCACCGTCAGGAGGACGGCGCCCCCTGCCGGAGCGGAGTTCGGCGACGCGGCGCCGGTGCCGGAGGGGTTGGTCGGGCCGGAGCAGGGCGCGGTAGGCGACGCGCTGTTGCGCGGAGACGGCGTCCCTGTGGCGAAGTCCGTGGCGTTCTGGTCCGTCTCCGTGCAACCGGCCCCGGCGCGGAGGACCGCTGTGGTGTTGCTCGGACCGGGCGTGGGTCCCGATCCCTCGAAACAGCTCGCCGTCGATCCGAAGCCGACGTAATCCACGACGCTCGCCGGGAAGGGACAGCCGCTCCCAGTCAGGGCCGTCGACGTGTTGACCAGCGCGACCTTTCCGGCGGTGGCGCTCATGGCGATCGTACCCGTCGCGTCGGGCGTCGGCAGGTCCACCGTGCCGCCGGTCCCCTGCGCCTGCTGGACGAGGTAGTAACCGCCCGGCGGGATGATCCCGGAGAGCGGCGTCGTCTGCCAGGTCGTGCCCGTCGCCGACGCGTACTGGACGGACCAGCCCGTGACGTCGACCGGGGAGCCTCCGCGGTTGAACAGCTCGATGAAGTCGTTCCGGAGCGTGGCGCCGGAGTTGCCGCCCCCGCCATAGACCTGGCTGATGACGACCGTGCTCGACACGGCCGACGCAGGAATGGAGAGAAGAGAAATCGCGAGGCCGAGGAGCAGCCGGGCAGGCAGGCGGGGAAGCTCGAAGGACCGCTTCAAGAGGAAATCCGTGCCACCGTTTCTATCACGCGGAGCGCTCCAGCGCTCCGCGGTTCCATGCGGCGCGCTCCGCGGCCGCCTCGTAGGTCGACTGGAGAAAGTCCAGCAGCGCGGCATCGGGAGAGGCGGCGGTTCGGACGGCCTCGTAGGGAAGGACGAACTCGCCGAGCTCCTTGAGGTAACGCGCCTCCCGCGGTCGGATCGGAGCATCGGAGAAGCCCCCGGGCTCCGGATAGGCGTAGGAATAGAAGATCGCCTCGGGGGCGGCCTCGGAGCCCGGCCAGAAGCCGGCGCTGCTGACTTCGTGCGAGTAGCCCTCGCGCGTGATGAAGTCCGGCACCCCCGGGATGGGCGGGTGGGGCGGCGCCGGGAGCCCGGAAAAGCGCGTGACCGCGAGGTCGCAGGCGCCCCAGAAGAAGTGGACCGGGCTGACCTTGCCGAGAAACCGCGAACGGAACTCCGTGAACACGCGATCGGCCTGTACGAGGACGCGCCAGAAACGCTGCGCCGAGTCCGGATCGTACGCGGCGTGCTGGCGGTCCTGCTCGAAGGGGATCGGATTCTCGATCTCGGACGGCGTCGTCCGGATCCGCACGGCGATGCCGAGATCGCGCAGACAGTCCATGGTCTGGCGGTAGAAATCCGCGACGGGGCGGGGCGACAACGGCAGCTCCCCCCGCCTTCCCGCGCTGGTTTCGATCCTCAGGAGATGCCGCTGAAAGTCGAAGTCGATCTGGAAGGTCGTTTCTCCGTAGGGGATCGGAGATGTCGTCAGCCCGTCTGCGGTCACGTACAGCGTCACCTGCCACCAGTGGTTGATCGGAGGGGCCTGTGCCAGCCGGATCTTCCCGACGACCTGGGTCCAGAGGTGCAACGTCTCGCACGTGTCCCTCCAGGCCGCGAAGGGCAGGCTCGGCCACGCGACGTCTCGCGGGAGAGGCTCGATCGCCATCAGACCTCCATCTCGTCCGCGTAGCACCAGCGCCACTCTTCACCCGGCTCGAAGGAACGGACGATCGGGTGTTCCGTCGCGCGGAAATGCTTCGTCGCGTGCCGGTTCGGGGACGAGTCGCAGCAGCCGACGTGGCCGCACGAGAGGCACAGGCGCAGATGCACCCACTCGGTTCCATCGCGGAGGCACTCCTCGCAGCCCTGCGAATCCGCCGAGACGTCCCGGACCTGGGAGAGGTGGCGGCAGAGCATCGAGCCCTCTTCGAGTCGCGACCGGAGCATATGGGAGGAGGTGCGGAGGAGCAGGGTGGCTGCCTAGGCCGACGGCGGCGCCGAGGCGCGGCGCGGCGCCGAGCGCGCGCGGCTCGAGTCGCGACGCTTCCAATCCTTGAGAACTTCCCGGCTCGCGTTCGCGCCGCAGGCGCCGATCACGCCGCCGCCGGGATGGGTCCCGGCGCCGCAGAGATAGAGGCCGCGTACGGGCGTCCGATAGCGGGCCCACCCGAGCACGGGCCGCATGGCGTAGAGCTGGTCGAGGGAGTGCTCTCCGTGGAAGACGTGCCCGCCGGTCAGGCCGTACGTCTCCTCGAGGTCGCGCGGCGTCAGGATCTGACGGGCGACGACGAGCGCCGGGAAGCCGGGCGCGACGCGGGCCAGCGCGGCGGTGACGGCGTCCCCGAGGGCCTCCCGAGCCGCCTCCCACGTCGCGCCTTTGAGGTCGTACGGCGCGTACTGCACGTGCGCCGAGAGGACGTGAGCGCCCTTCGGGGCCATCTCCGGATCGAGGAGCGAGGGCATGGTGGCCTCGATGTATGGGGCGGGCGAGAAGCCGCCGTACTTTGCCGCGTCGAAGGCGCGCTCGAGGTAGTCCACGTCCGGGCCGATGTGCAGCATTCCGGAGAGAGACGCCGTCGCCTCCGCGGGGTCCGCTCCGGAGAACCGCGGCAGATCGCTGAGAGCGAAACGGACCTTGCCCGCCGAGCCGAGGGAGCGGTAGCTGCGGACCCGTCCCAGGAAGTCGGGGTCGAGATGCATCGGGTCGAGCAGGGCGAGGAGCGTGCGCTTCGGGTCCGCGCCCGAGACGACGGCGCGCGCGGCGATCTCCTCCCCGCTCGCGAGCACGACCCCCGTGGCGGCGCCGCCCTCGACGGTGATGCGCGCGACCTCCGCCCCGGTGCGAACCTCCGCGCCCGAGG
>Ga0136614_10002213_pt1 | contig 12007 bp, 10 predicted proteins | sample AntDrymUQ2792106_2_FD_106643 | JGI IMG/M metagenome (GOLD analysis project Ga0136614, IMG submission 106643) | Polar desert sand microbial communities from Dry Valleys, Antarctica - metaG UQ279 (21.06) | ecosystem: Environmental > Terrestrial > Soil > Desert | place: Antarctica: Dry Valley...
CTCCACCGTCGCTGGCGCCGGCAAGATCGTCGTGCTCGATCGCGGTCGCGTCGTCGAGACCGGTCGCCATGCCGGCCTGCTCGCCCAGAACGGCGTCTACGCCCGCCTCATCGCCGCCCAGACCCGCGCCGCCGAAGAGGCCGACGCCGACGAAGCCGACGTCGCCGCCCTCGCCGGCATGAACGATGTCCAGAGCCCGAATGGCAATAACGGCACGAACCACGTCCGTGCCGCCGGCGGCACCGTCGCCGCCGCCCACGCCTCCAACGGCCACCGCGTCACCGCCGCCGTCAACGGAAGTAGCGCCGCCCGCGATCCTCATCGCGCCCCCACCGTCGGGCTCCTACGCAACCACGAGAAGCCCGTCGAGCCCGTCCAACTCTCCGCCTGGGCCACGGGCATTCGTCTTCTGCTCCTCGTCACGCCCCACTTCGGCCAGCTCGTCATCACTCTCGCCGGCGGCCTCATCAAGTCTGGTCTCACCATCGCCCTCGGCGTCGCCTCCGCCGCCCTCGCCGCTCGCGTCTCCGCCGCCGCCGGCGTCCCGGGCGTCTATGGGAACCTCATCCCCATCGTCATCGGCCTCGCGGTCGCGGCCTCTATCTTCACCTGGTTCGAGTCCTGGATCTCGCACGACATGGCCTACAAGCTCCTCGCCGAGATGCGCATCGCCATGTACGAAAAGCTCGATCCACTCGCCCCCTCCTACCTCCTCTCGCGCCGCTCGGGAGACCTCACCAGCATCGTCACCTCAGACGTCGAGACCGTCGAGTCGTTCTTCGCCCACGCCGTCGCCCCACTCTTCGTCGCCGTCCTCGTGCCCGGCGTCGCCATCGCCTCGCTCGCCCTGCTCTGCTGGCCGCTCGCACTTGTGCTGCTGCCCTTCCTCGCCGCCGTCGGCCTTAGTCCCCACTACATCGGCTCGCATACCGAACGGCTCGGCAACGCCCTCCGCACCCAGCTTGGTGAGGTCAACGCCCACGTCACCGACAGCGTTCAGGGCCTGCGCGAGATCGTCGCCTTCTCGCAGGGACCTAAGCGCCTCGACGAGATCGACCGCAACTCGCGCGGCCTCACCTCTCTCCAGATCCAGTACGGTAAGCAGCTCGGCTTCCAATCCGGCGCCATCGAAGGCATCCAGGCGTTCGGCGGTCTCGCCGTCCTCACGTTCGGCGCCTACCTCGTCACCCGGGGCAACCTCACCGCCGAGATGCTCCCCATCGCCACCATGCTCGCCTTCACCTGCTTCTCGCCGGTCGCCGAGATCGCCCGCGTCGCCAAAGAGCTCGCCAACGCCTTCGGATCCGGCCGGCGCGTCTTCGCCATCCACGACGAGAAGCCTGTCGTCAGCGACCCACCCGCCACCGGCATGGCCCAGACCGTAACTCCGGGCACGCCGCTCGAACCCGCCGTCAAGTTCGATCGCGTCTCGTTCAACTACGGCCCCGGCGAGCCCCAGGCGCTCGTCGATGTTTCATTCGAGGCCAACCCCGGCGAGACCGTCGCCATCGTCGGCCGCTCCGGCGCCGGCAAGTCCACCGCCGCCCATCTCATCATGCGCTTCTGGGACCCACAAGAGGGGCAGATCACGTTCGGCGGCCGCCGCCTGCGCGACTTCCAGTTGGATGACCTCCGCTCCCGCGTCTCGCTCGTCTCGCAGGACATCTATCTCTTCAACATGTCCATCCGCGAAAACCTCCGCCTCGCCAATCCGCAGGCTACCGACGCCGCCGTCGAAGACGCCGCGCGCAAGGCCTGCGCCCACGACTTCATCCAGGCACTGCCCGACGGCTACGAGACCATCGCTGGCGAACGCGGCGTCTCCCTCTCCGGTGGCCAGCGCCAGCGCCTCGCCATCGCCCGCGCCCTCCTCAAGCGCGCCCCCGTCCTCATCCTGGACGAGGCCACCTCGCACCTCGATAGCGAGAACGAGCGTACCGTCCGTTCCGCCATCTCGGAGCTGATGGAGGGACGTACCACCTTCGTCATCGCCCATCGCCTCTCCACCGTCCGCGACGCCGACCGAATCGTCGTTCTCGATCAGAGCCGCGTCGCCGAGCAGGGCACCCACGACGAGCTGATCCTGCGCGACGGCCCCTACGCCCAGCTCGTCGGCGCCCAGCTCGCCCTACCCACCGCCGAAAGCGCGGCGGCCCAGAGAGGTCTTGTCACCGCCAGCGACTAACGCGGCGGTCACTCGCGGCGACCGCTGGGTAGGATGGACAGATGAAGCGTGTCAACATTCGCGCGGCGTTCGTCGGCGAGCCGAGCCCGGGCCAGGAATTCCTCAATCGTGCGCTCGGCGCGCCTGGGGGTGCGGCTGACGACGAAGGCTCGGAAGCGCTCCTTATGGCGGTGCGCGGCGGCGAACTGACCATCGTCGTGCCCGCCGGCATCTCCGACGAGCGCGCCGTCGAGGACGCCGAGACCATCCGCGGCGTGCTCCACATGGAGAACGAGCGCGTCCTGACTTTTGAGATCCATGCCGGCGCCACCGGCGCCTTCTACGACGACGAGCCCGCCGCCTTCCACCGCCGCCGGTCCGACGGCAGCGTCGGCCTCTCGGGAATCACCTCCGGCCACGACTACATGGCCGATCGCGAGTCACACGCCGGCAGCGCTGACGGTTCCGCTGGGGCTGCCGTTGCGGGCGGCTCTCCGCGGCGCGCCCGCGACATCATGACCCCCGATCCCGTCACCGCTAAACCCGCCCTCACCATCCGGGAGGCCGCCGAGCTGCTCCTCTACCATCGCATCAGCGGCCTCCCCGTGCTCGACAGCCGCGGCCAACTGACCGGCATCGTCAGCGAGGCCGACCTCATCGGCAAGCCCGGCAAAACCGTCAAGGACGTTATGACCAGGCAGCCCGTCACCGTCACCTGCGATGACACCCTCGAACACGTCGCCACCATCATGGCCGAGCGTAAGATCAAGCGCGTCCCCGTCATGGACGGTGTGTCCTTGGCCGGCATCATCTCACGCGCCGACGTCGTCCGCTGGGTCGCCTCCCGCTGACCCTCCGCTCCGCAAATGCGTGAGCGGGCGCCGCTCCTGGAAGTCGGAGCCGCGCCCGCTTTGTACGTGCTGATCAGAGTGCGCGCCGCGCGCTGCGCTTGACTAAACCGGAGACCTCCCGGGAAGTGCGCGCACGATGGCGATAAAGATGCACGCGCCAATAAACGCCACGATGATGCTGCCGATGATTCCCATCGAGCCGGAGAGCCCCAGCACATTGGCCAGGAACCCGCCCACGAAAGCGCCGATTACGCCCATCACCAGGTCACCCACCAGCCCGTAACCGCCGCCCTTCATCACACGCCCCGCCAGGAAACCCGCTACCAGTCCCACGACTAACCATGCAAGCAGTCCACCGGGATCAAGAGTCATTTCATTCGTCCTTTTTGTGTGTCTAGATGTGTCTAGAGTCGTAGTTCTAACGGCCGGCCTGGCCCCCGGTTGTTCCACCGGTGGTCCCGCCCGTCTGCCCGCCACTTGGCGCTGGATTATTCGTCACGTTCACGTTCGTGCTTCCGCCACTCGTTGCGCCCGTCGCCGGCCCAAACCAGCCGGACTGCGTGACCGCGTACCACCCCACCAGCAGCAGTAGCAGGACCCCCACCAGCAGCCCCAGGATCATCCCCATGCTGCTGCCGCGCTCCTGCACCACCGCCGGCCCCGGATTGACGTTTACTTGTCCCATTTGTTGTCCATTCTCGTATGAGTTTTGCGGGCCGTATCGGTTACGGCCCAACCAGGTCGTCTCGAAACGCATTTTCCGTGCCGCGCACCGCGTTTGAGGCTGCTGCCGCCATCGAGGCCACGCCGGACGCAGCGGGCTTCGTCCAGACTACGCGCACAGATGCTGCCGTAGTCGCTCGCTCCCCTCATAGCCGCGCAGCTTGGCCAGCGCCGTTCGCTCTATCTGTCGCACACGCTCACGCGTCAAGTTGAGACGCTGCCCGATTGTCTCGAGCGAGTAGATGTTCCTGTCCCCCAGCCCATAGCGCATCTGGAGCACCAGCTTTTCCCGCGCCGTGAGGACCGTGTCGAGCGCCAGGTCCGCTTCCTGTGCCAGGAGTGCATCATGCGTCACCTCCGCCGGCCCGGAGTCGCTCTCGTCGGCCACCAGGTCGGCCAGCGTCGCGTCTCCGTCGCCGCCGGCGCCGAACGGCCGGTCAATCGATGACGGCAGCTGCGCCGCGCGCCGGATCTCCCGCAGCCGCAGCGCGTGCATGCCCAGCTCCGTCGCCAGCTCGTCGTCGTTCGGCTCGCGCCCCAGCTCGTGCGTCAGCCGCTGCTGCGCCGCTCCCAGCTTCGTCAGCTCCTCCCGCACGTGCACCGGCAGCCGTACCACCCGTCCCTTGTCCGCCGCCCCGCGGGTGATCGCCTGGCGGATCCACCATGTCGCGTACGTGCTGAACTTGAAGCCGCGCCGCCAGTCGAACTTCTCGACCCCGCGCATCAGCCCGATGTTGCCTTCCTGGATCAGGTCGATCAGCGGCAGCCCGCGACCGACGTACTTCTTGGCGATGCTCACGACTAATCGAAGATTGGCGCGCGTGAACTCGCGCAGCGCCTTTTCGTCCCCTTGCTCCACGCGCTGCGCGAGCGTCACCTCCTGCTCCCTGGTTAGCAGCGGGATGTCATGGATGTCCTTGAGGTACTGCCACAGCGAGTCTGTGTTTAGCGGCGCCCGGTCCTCCGCCGCGCGATCCAGTCGCATGCCCAGCAGTGGGTCCGGCGGCGGCTCGTCCGAAACCTCTTCCAGCTCCGCCTCGTCCGTCAGGATCGCCACACCGTCGCTGAGTAGCGCCTGGCGAATCGCATCGAGTTGCAGCTCGTCCGGTGGCTCCGCGCTGTCCTCGAAGAGCGCCTCGATATCCTGTTCGAGCACGTAGCCCTGCTCTTTGCCCCGCTCCGCCAGCTCTTGCAGCTGCGTACCGGGGTCTGGCGTGGAAGATTCCGTCCCTCGCCCTGGTCTGCTCCTACTTCTTTCCATCAGTCTTCTCGTAGAAGGCACGCGAGGGGCCACGGCGCCTTCCGAAACGCCCTCTTAATAATTGAGACCCCCTAACCTGCCTCGGCCATGCCCGGGCGTCGCTGATCGCCACGTCCGTCCGTCTCTTGCATCGCGTTCAATGCGCTCGTCGTGTTCATCGGATGCTTCCCTCTTATGCAGTGATTGTGCGTGTCGATGCTTCCACTGCCACCCCCGCCCGTGCGGCGGCGGCCGTAATCGTCTTGAAGGCGCGTGCTGCCGTCGCCACCGGGTCGTAGTCAGGCCGTCGCTGCACCTGGGCGCTGATCTCTACCGTGATCGAGCGCGCGTACCCCGCCGCCTCCATCGCCGCGAGGTAGCGCGCGTAGTCGAACTCGCCTTCGCCCGGAACGAGAAACTCGTACTCTGGCGCATGGCCCCGCTGGTCTTTGGCGTGCGTGTGCACCGAGAGCGGCGCCAGGAGCGGCACGTAGTCCGCCACCTCCCGCCCCATCACCTCGAAGTGGCTGTTGTCGAAGTTCAGCCGGAACCACGGCGAGTTCACCCTCTCGATCAGCCAGGCCACCTTCTCCGGCAGATCGAACGCCTGCCCCACGTGCGGTTCCAGCGCCACCACGACGCCCCGCGCCTGTCCGTAGCGCCCCAGCTCGACGAAGTTCGCCGCCACCTTCTCCCGCACCGCCTCGTACTGATCCGGCTTCCCGTACGCCATCGTCACCACGCACGGCAGCCCTGCCGGCCCGGCCAAATCGACCGCTAGATCGATCCCCGACTGCACTCGCGCCACGTGCGCCGCCCGCTGCGCCACGTCCGGCTCCAGTACATTTCCGTGACTCGCGATCGACACCAGCCGCAGCCCGCTCTCGTCAAGTGCCCGCCGAATACGCCGTCTCGCCTCCGCGTCCGTCTGCTGCGCGTCCAGGCTCGAACGCGCGCCGTTGACTAGCTCGATCGTCGCGTAGCCCGCGTCGCGCACCAGCGCGATCTGCTCCGCCACCGGCATCATCGGCATCGCCCACGCACTAAAGCCCAGCTGCATCACTCGCCACCTCTTCTCACAGACCCGCGCTCACACACCCCGCCGGTTTGCCAGCGTCCGGTCCGTCAGCTCGTAGCGCGGGTGGTGGCCGTGGAAGAACCGCTCCAGTTCGTCCACCATCAGCGAGAAGAAACGCGGGCGTGATTCTCCATTTGACCCGGCGATGTGCGGCGTCAGGAACACGTTCGCCAACCGCCGAATTTCGTGCTCCGCCGGGATCGGCTCCGGATCGAACACGTCCAGCGCCGCCCGCACGCCATCCCCTCGTTTCAACCGCGCCACCAGCGCGTCCGAATTCACGATCGCCCCCCGCGACACGTTCACGAACGCCGCATTCGGTTGCAGCCAGCCCAGCTGCTCCGCGCCGATCATCCCTCGCGTGCGCGGCGTCAGCGGTGCCAGGCACACTACCACGTCGGACTCGCGGAACACGCTCTCCAGCGACGTGTGGATAAAGTCGTAAATGTCGGCCACCTCCGGCGCCAGGTACGGGTCATACACCCGCACCTCGCAGCGGAACGGCCGCAGAAACTCCAGATAGCGCCGGCCAATGTGCCCGCACCCGATCACTCCCACTCGCTTACCGCTCAGCTCGCCAAAGAAGTAGCCCGGCTGATCTCTGTCCTGCCCCACCTTGCCATCCAACATCCGCCGGAACTCGTGCCCCGCGTTCCGCAGCGCGATCAGCGTCATCGCCAGCGCCCATTCCGACACCGGGTACGACGACCCGTTCGTCGTATCTCCCGCCGCCACACCCCGCGCCCGGCACGCCTCCACGTCTATCCGCGCCGCGAACCGGTCCCCCTCCAGCTCCCCCACGAACCGCAGTCGTGGCGCCCGCTCGAGCAGCGCCGTATCCACCATCGGTGCTCCCTGACACACCACCAACCCCTCCGCCCGTGGCAGCGCCTCCAGCAGCTCCGGCCGCGGTAGTGATGGCGGGGCCGCTCCGCGACCGCCTTCTCCACGCTGCCGTTCTTCCGGGATCGGGATCCACACCGGCTCGGCAAACGCCCGCAGCCGCTCGAGATCTCGCTCCGCCAGGTACGTCGGGCGCAGGCGCTCTGCGAACGTGATCGCCACTACCGGCTTGGACCCCGCAGCCCTACCGCGCACTCTACTTCGCTGCCCGCCGAACGCATGGCGCCACCTGCTCGGCAAACAGCCGCATCCCATCCAGCGCGGGGAAGTCCTGGAACCACAACATGAAGTGCGAGACCCCCATCTCGATGTACCGCCCCATCTGCGTCGTCACCGAATCGGGTGTGCCTGACAGCCAGTTCGGCACCAGCGCCGAAAGCGGCCGCTTGTCGTCGTCTGCGTGGAGGTACGCCAGCAGCGCCTCCGCCTGCGTCTGCCGTTGCGCCAAGCGCGAGTTGCCTGCGCCGCCGGCCCTCGCCCTGCGCCGTGCCGCCGCTGGACGCGTCCCCCACGCCCGCGCCTTCGCCGGGATCTCCGCGATCTCCCGCGCCTTCGCTTTCGCCTCTTCCTCAGTAGGCGCGATCAAGATCTGAATCTCGAGCGACAGCTCGAACGACTGCGGATCCCGCCCCGTCCGCTTGCACGCCGCGTACAGCCGATCCAGCTTCTCCCCCAGTCGCTCCGGCGTCGCCGGCGTGCTGTTGAAGCCATCCTCCTGGGGGCACGCCATGTCCAGCCACGCCTCGCTCCGCGCCTCGCCAATCCAGATCGGTGGCCGTGGCCGCTGCATCGGCTTCGGCAGGCAGATCGCCCCCGCCGTCCGGTAGTGCTTCCCCGCGAAGTCCAACGGCCCATCCGCCGCCCACAGCGCTTTGATCAGCTCCAGCCCTTCCTCCAGCCGCTCGACCTGTTCCTCCTCGGTCGGATAGAGCAGCCCATACGCGTGCGCCTCCGCCTCCCCACCCCAATCGTAGAACAGGATCAGCCGTCCATCCGAAAGCGCATCCAGCGTCGCCGAGATCTTCGCCCCCATCGCCGGCGGCCGCAGCGCCTGCGCCATGTGGATCGTCCCAAGCTTCACCCGCTCGGTACGCCCTGCGATGACGCATAGCGTCGTCCATCCCTCCAGGATCGCCCCGTCGTGTCCATGCATCAGGTGGTCCGCCATCCACACCGAGTCGTAACCCAGCCGCTCGGCTTCAACCGCGGCTTCCACCGCCGCCCGCGGCTCCAGCTCCGTCCACGCCGGCGTGCGCATGAATTGCGCCCCCGGCATCGCGAACGGCGGCACGCAGAATCCGAGTTGTACGCCGCTCATTTCTCCTTTAGATACGCGTCGATCTCCCCCTTCACCGACGTCATCGACTGCTGCGCCGACTTGTCACCCGTGCGGATCAGGTTCCACTCGCGCGTGAAGACCGCGTTGATCTCGCGCCATTTCAGCGGCAGCGGCGCCATCGGCCTCAGCCGCTTGTCCTGCGCCTCCACGTACACCTCTTCTCGCTCCCACTTCGCCAGGTCCTGGCGGAACGCCTCCATGTCCTCTTTGCGCGTCGTCATCGGCACGTTGAACCCTGCCGTGAACAGGATGCTCTGCGCCGCCGCCCCCACGTAGTATTTGCAGAACTCCCACCCCTCGTCCTTGTTCTTCGCGCCCGTCACCACCCCATACCCGCTCGGCCCCGACCGCGAAAATGTGCCCGCCGCGCCACCCGGGTTGTGCCACATCCCCAGCTCGAAGTCCGTGATCGTCTGGAAGTGCGGTCCCATCCCCCGGAATCCGAACACCATCCCGATGTGCCCCTGCGTGAATGTCTTCCAGTCGGCCGGGTTGGGGATCGCCGAGAGCTTGGACCACATGTCGGCGTAGCGCTGGATCGCCTCCGTCGCCGCCGGCTGATGCAGCAGCGTCTCGCTCAGGTCCTTGTTCAGGATCTCCCCGCCGTTCGACCAGACCGCCTTCGACTGTGCCGCCGGCTGCCCCGTTCCTTCACCACCCGGCGCACAAGCCGCCACCGCCGCGCCAAAGGCGACGCTCACCGCCGCCAGCACGCCCCGTCGCGTGCGCCTCCTCCCGTCGGTCTGGCCCTGCGTCCTCTGTGTCTTCAGCCCATAAGTCATCTCTGATCTCTCCCCGGCAATCCCATTCTCTGCCAAATCCCCGCGGACTACGACATCTCGTAAAGATACGGGTTATCCCGTATTGACAATCACGCTACGTTCGCCCAGGATGAGTGAAGGCGCCGGCTCGCCCACCGTCGCCTTCTCATGCGGCGGGCAATACAATGTGGTCAGGCGGCCTCTGGGATGACGAAGGCTGGAATTTTAGTGGTGGACGACGACGCGAACATTCGCGCCGTGCTCGCGGACATCATCGGGGATGAGGGCCACACCGTCCTGGAAGCCGAGAACGGCGCCGAGGCCCTCGAAATGGCCTCCACCCACGCTCCCAGCCTCATCTTCCTGGACATGCGCATGCCGGTGATGGACGGGTGGCAGTTTGCCCGTGCCTACCGCGAGAGCCCGGGACCCCACGCGCCCATCGTCGTCATGACCGCCGCCCACAACGCGCGTCAATGGTGCGACGAGGTGAAGGGCGACGACTGCCTCTCCAAGCCCTTCGAGCTCGTCCGCGTCCTCGACACGATCCAACGTTTCGTCGACTGACGTCCCGCGTCCGCGCCGGCGCCGGTCCCACAGCTCCTTCGCCGCCCTCCACCGTTTCACCTCAGACCCCAGCCCCCTTTATCGTTGCCACGCTGATAGTTCCCCGAACTGATGGCGCGGGTCAGTGGGGAGGTCTCCCGCGCCGGGTCCGTCCCCCGTCACCGAGGGCGATCAGGTTGCGGTCACGCTGGCTGCGGCGGACCTGCCGTTCGACGACGGTTGGGTCCCAGCCCGCCAGCAGTCGGCGGTGGAGGGCGCTCTCGGTCGCGGCCGTGTGCGGCTGACCCGCGAGGTTGTGGTGCTCCTGCGGGTCGGCGTGGAGGTCGTACAGCTCGGGGGCTTCGCCGTGATAGTAGTTGTACTTCCAGCGGCCGGAGCGGAGCATACGGTGGGGGCGGTTTGTCGCGTGGGCGTAGTACTCGCAGATCGCCTCGTCTTTCCAGCCGGTCTCCGCGGCGGCCGCGGTCGCCGAGAGAACGTCGCCCGCCGTGCCGGCGCGCGCCGCGCGCAGCCGTGGGAGGAGGCTGTCGCCGTCCCAATCACCCGGGTCAGGCGCGCCGGCGATGTCCAGCAGCGTGCGCGCGACGTCAACCAACGAGGTGGCCCCACCGAGCCGCAGGCCGCCGTCGATCTGGCCCGGCCAGGAAACGATCAGAGGGACGCGGGCGGATTGCTCGTAGAAACTGTTCTTCCACCACAGGCCGTGGTCGCCGGCGAGCTCGCCATGGTCGGCGGTGTAGATGACGACGGTGTTCTCGAGTTGACCCGTCTCGCGCAGCGCGTCCACCAGGTGGCCCAGCTTCTCGTCCATGAAGGTGACCAGGCCGTAGTACGCGGCGCGGGCGACGCGGATTTGCTCTTCGGTGTAGTCGTAGAGGTTGAAGGTGCGGCGCACGCGCTCGTGGGCCGGATGGAGCCCTTCGGGGAAACCTGGCGACAGCACCGGCGCGTCGACGTTGTGGGGGTAGTAGCGCGAGAAGTACGGCTCCGGCACGATCAACGGGAAGTGCGGCGTGATGAAGGAGGCGGTGAGGCACCACGGCGCGTCATTGCGCGCCGGCTGGCGAAGCCAGTCCAGCGCCACCGCTTCCACTTCGTCGTCTCGGTCCAGGTGCGGGCCGCGGCCGGGGCCGGCCTCCAGGATGCGCTGGCGCGCGCCCGGCCCGCCCATCGGGTGCTCGTCGCGCCACTCGGCGCCGGCTACGGCCGGGGTGATTGCGGCGTAGCGGGGCGAGAGCTGCGCCTCAAAGCCATGCCGCTGGTCCGGGCCGACGAAGTGCATCTTGCCGTCGAGCACGACCTGGTAGCCGGCGGCGCGGAGCAGGTGCGCCCAGGTGGGGACGTCTGGCGCGAGCGGGGCGTGGTTGTCGTACGCAGCGACGCGATGCACGTGCTTGCCCGCAAGGAAGCTCATGCGGGATGGCACGCACAGCGGAGAGTTGCAGTAGGCGCTTTCGAAGACGGCGCCGCGCGCGGCCAGCGCGTCCATCCCCGGCGTGCGGACGATCGGGTGACCGTACGTGGACGAGAACATTGGCCCGTGCTCGTCGCTCATGATCAGCAGAATGTTCGGCTTGATGCCGATGTCGCGCGTGTCGCGCGCTTGGGGATTGTTGGTCGCTGGCGGTGTCACCGTGGGCACATCCTACAGGGCGCCGAACGAGGGGCGCCGCCGGGAGACCAGACGCTAGAGTGAGAGCGGAACCAGCGACCGAGAAACCGATGGCCATGCAACCGCGCCGCTCCTGGAGAGGACCGCTGGCGGTCCCTCGGCCCTGCCTTTCCCGGCGGGCGCTGCTTTGGCGCGGCGCCGCGCTCGCATCACTTCCGCTGGCCAGCGCGTGCACGTTCGGGACCGGCAGCGGGACGGGAGCCCCGCCGGGGGGAATGAAGTCTGGGGTGATACTCACCAACATGGTGTGGGGCGGCACGCCGCCCGATCCGGACAAGGTGTTCGCTGGCCAGCGTTTCACCGAGCTCAACCCCGGGGTGAAGGTGGACGTCGTGAGCATGTTGGGCAACGCGGAGTTCGACGCGAAGGTGGTGGCGATGGTCGCGGGTGGGACGCCCCCGGACGTGATTCAGGTGGGGGGACGGAACTTCGGGATGTACGCGGCGCAGGGGATGGCGCTCGACCTGGCGCCCTACGTCCGCCGGGACCGCGACAACCTCGACGACTTTCTGCCGGTCACGGTGGAGTTCTCAAAGTGGCAGGACAGGCTGTACGCCCTACCCAACGACTTCAACTGCCTCGGCATTTACTACAACGTGGAGCACTTTGAGGCAGTCGGTGTGAAGCCACCGCCTGCGGACTGGAAGTCTCCCGGCTGGACGTGGCAAGACTTCGTCGACGCCGGCCTTCGGCTGACGCGGCGCGACTC
>Ga0136614_10002215_pt1 | contig 12005 bp, 8 predicted proteins | sample AntDrymUQ2792106_2_FD_106643 | JGI IMG/M metagenome (GOLD analysis project Ga0136614, IMG submission 106643) | Polar desert sand microbial communities from Dry Valleys, Antarctica - metaG UQ279 (21.06) | ecosystem: Environmental > Terrestrial > Soil > Desert | place: Antarctica: Dry Valley...
CGCCGAAGCGACCCCGCGCGGCACCGGCCCGGCACCGGCGCTGTTCAGGTAAGCCATCGTTTGCGTCACCGGAAAGTCTTCGCGGATTCGCCGCCAATCGACTTCGCCACCCGTCTTCACAACGTCTTCAATGTCGCCGTTATTCTCTTTGAGCCCTTTGAACATTCCGTCTGTTTTCCTCCGGACCTAAGGCGCTTCCCCGCCCCACACTAATCCAGACCTCATGCGATTAGCACACCAGAAACATTAACGAGGAATAGCACGATACACGACAAGGATGCTGGATGAGAGAACGGCTGTCGCAGCATTGTGTCCGATTCATCCCTCATCCCTCATCCCTCCGCCCTCATCCCTTATGCTGATGCTCGCTTGACGCTCGATGCCGGGCAGATTATCTTCGCTCAAACAATCAAGCGGCACTGCTATTTTCGCCACAAGGAGCTTTACCATATGTCATCTTCGCTTGTCGCCTCGGCTCCGGCCTGGACGATTCCGGGCTATTTGGAGACGCGCGACGGCCACTTACAAATCAGCGGCATCGATGCTCTTTCGCTCGCCGCGGAGTACGAAACGCCGCTGTTCGTTTTCTCCGAGCCGCGTATCCGCTGGAACATCGAACGCCTCACACAGGCCGCTCGCACCATCGAGCGTCCGGTGAAATATTGCTACGCTTCGAAGGCCAACTCCAACATGGCGGTGCTCGCCGCTGTGCGCGACGCTCGTATCGACCTTGAAGTGAACAGCGGCGGCGAACTGTACAAGGCGCTCAAGGTCGGCTTCCGCCCCGACCAAATCATCTTTAACGGCACCAGCAAAAGCGACGCGGAGATTGATGAAGCGGTCGGCGCCGGCATCTACTCGATCAACGTCGATTCCGTTTATGAAATCGAACTGATTGAGGCTTCCGCCCGCCGCGTCGGGAAACGGGCACGCATCGCGCTGCGCCTCGTCCCGGAAATCGGCACGCGCTCGCATCTCGGTTTACAGACCGCGCTGCTGACATCGAAGTTCGGCATCACGTCGTCCGAAGTGATGGACGCCTTCCGCCGCGCACTGCGCTCGCCGGAACTCATCTACGTGAGCGGCATCCACATCCACATCGGCTCGCAGACGCCCGATGTCGAGCCGTTCGCGGAGGCGTTCCGCGCGATGTGGGAACATCTCGTGTTGATTCAGCGCGAGACCGGTCACACGCTCGAACACATCAACCTCGGCGGCGGCATTCCCGTCAATTATCTGCGCGACCGCTCGCAGGCTGACCAGATTCCGGAACACGAGCGCGATATGCTGGGCGCCGACCTTGAACCGAGTGCGGTGCTCGCCGGTGCGATGCGGGCGGCGCGCGAATCGGCACGCGCCGCCGGTGCCGAACACCTGCTCGACCAGGTGACGATCCTGCTCGAACCAGGCCGCAGTGTGATCTCTGACGCGGGCCTCGTGCTAACCACGGTACGCAACACCAAGCGTAGGCCAGAGACGGGCGACGCCTGGCTGCTGACCGATGCGGGCTACAATCTGCTGCTGTCGATGAATAATTACAAATGGTACTACCACCTGATTTCCGCTGCCCGCGCCGACGATTCGCACGCGACCGATTACAAAGTCGCGGGGCCACTGTGCGATTCCGGTGATGTGTATTTCGACATCGAGCGCGGCGGTCGCCTGCCAGACTACCGCCGACTCCCCGCCGACGTGCGCCCCGGCGAAGTGCTCGCTCTGCTCAACAGCGGCGCGTATTCGCTGGCGCAGATGTTCCCCTACAATGGTCGCCCGCTACCTGCCGCCGTGATGGTGCGCGAAGGCGGGCGCGTCGACATCATCCGCCGCCGAGACTCTTACCAAGACCTGATTACAAGTGACGTGTGGTGAGGACGAGGATTCGCGGTGATAGCTTTTCGGGATGACGCATCTCACGCTTTGATTACCTTTTTACTGATTGATGCATTGATAGCTTAACTTTTATGAGCGAAATATGCCCAAAATGCGCTGGTGTTCATCCCTCTCAGGTTAAGCTAATAATGCATCGCTCTGTAAGTGCCTGAGCAAAAGCCATCAAACAGTTTTCAGTTTTGAGCTGAAAACCGAAAACTCAAAACTCAAAACTGTTGCTTGTTCACTTTTGCCTTTTATCTTTTTACTTTTGCCTTGATACTTATGACTACACCTGTCCGAAGCAGCATCAAGCTTGTCCGCGGCCTGAGCCTGGTCGCCGCAATTTCCATCGTCATCGGCAACGTCATCGGCACCGGCGTCTTTCTGAAGACGCGCGTGATGACCTGTAACGTCGACACTCCCGGCATGGTGCTCGCGGTGTGGGTCGCCGCCGGATTGCTGTCGCTCGCGGGCGCGCTCACTTACGCCGAACTCTCGGCGATGATGCCGCGCGCGGGCGGCGAGTACGTCTTCCTGCGCGAAGCATACGGACCACGTTGGGGCTTCCTCTACGGCTGGATGCAAATCTTCATCGCGAAGACTGGGTCGCAGGCGTCGATTGCGGTGGCGTTCGCCATCTTCCTTAACGACTTTACCGGCGGGGCGGTGGGCGGCACGCTGTGGACACAGAATCTGCTCGGTCGCCAGTTCTCGCTGACCACGTTGCAGGTCATCGCCCTCGGCGCGATTGCGGTCGTGACACTCGTTAACTGCGCCGCCGTCGCCGTCAGTGGCTATGTCGCGACGCTGCTCACCGGGGTGAAGATCGCGCTCGTTTTGGGCGTCGGGATTGGGGCGTTCGTCCTCACGAACAATGGTGGGTGGAATCATTTCGCGCTCGCGAATCAGGGCGGGACGTGCGAGGGCGTCTCGGACGCGGCGCGCATCGGGCTGGCTGGCTTCGGCGCGGCGATGCTCGGCGCGCTGTGGGGTTACGATGGATGGAATAACCTGCCCCTGGTCGCCGGCGAAGTGAAGAACCCGCAGCGCAACATCCCACTGGCTTTGATCGGCGGCACAATCGTCATCATCGCGCTCTACGTCTTCATCAACCTCGCGTACTTCTATGTCCTGACACCGACCGAGGTCGCCAGCGTCGCGAAGTCTTCATCGGTCGCTGCGGAGGTCGCGGGCCGATTCACCAGTCCTTTCGATGGCCGACTGCTCGGCTCCGTCGCCGTCAGTTTGATCGCGGCGGCGTTGATGGCATCTTCATTCGGCACGCTGCACACGTCGATCCTGACGGGGGCGCGCGTCCCATACGCGATGTCGCGTGACCGGCTGTTCTTTCAAAACCTGGCGCGACTTTCGCCACGCACACACGTTCCTGTCGGCGCGCTCATTGTGCAGGGCGTGTGGGCCGGCATCCTCGCCCTGTCGGGGTCGTTCGATACGTTGACCGATTACGTGATTTTCGGGTCGTGGATTTTCTACGGATTGACGACCGCCTCGGTGTTCGTCTTCCGCCGTCGGATGCCGGACGCCGAACGGCCTTACCGTGCGTGGGGTTACCCGGTTGTCCCTGCGCTCTTTCTGTTGGTGACGGCGTGGCTGCTGATTAACACGCTCCTCACCACGCCGACGCAGGCGCTCACCGGACTCGGCTTAATCGCGCTCGGCCTTCCCGTCTACTGGTACTGGTCACGCCATAACCGCGCCAACTTCGCGGACATCGACGAGATCGACGAGAGTTGAAGCCCAATCAAACCTCGATGCACTGTGACACAAGAGATTAACCACCAAGACACAAAGGAATTTCCTCATGGTTGGTCTGTGCAGTAGGCGGCGGAAGGCACTCAAAGGAGAGAATGCTATGAGACAAATCATTTGGCTTCTAGTAATGTCGCTTTCAACGAATTGCTTTCCATATAGAAGCGAGCAAGTAAACCGCAGTACCGCTCCAACGGCCAATAATGTGGAGAGACAAGTGAAAGTCACACTGGATGTCTTTAGCGGTAAAGAGAACCCTACTTGGGTGCTGTCCGAAGAGCAAGTCGATGCCTTTATCTCTGTTCTTGATGCGTTACCAGCTTCCGCTCCCAGCAGTTTTTACGACGGCCTAGGCTATCGCGGATTCCTGGTAACTACTACTGATTCTGAGTCGGGAGAAACTAGCAGCGTAACAGCGTACAAAGGCAAAATTCGGTATAGCAGTGGAGAAGGCATCAAGTACCTTACCGACAAAGGCAGGCGAGTCGAAAAGTTGCTGTTAGAGTCCGGTGGCGCTCGCTTAGACCCGAACATACATAATGTGGTCGAAAAGGAAATTGCGTCTCCTGAAAAGTGAAACTTCTTTGCATTGAGTAGGTATTTAGGTCTGCACCCAAACGTTAAGCCTGAGTCTTGTAGCTTGAGCCGCAGTTCAATAAGCGGAGCCAGTTTGTGAGACTATTTACTATGCAGACCGCACGCTTCATGATCTCCGCTGCTTGATTGGCCTACCTTGTTTCTTCCGTTTCATCCTGGCGAGACTCCATACCAAGGTCGCCATCGGAATCAGTATTGCCGTCCACAGCCACTGATAGTTGTTGCTGATAAACGCGGCGACGGAGTGGCGCCAGGAGACGCTGATCATGATCTCCCTATTGAATGTATTAACGAGCAGTGGGCGCTCGCTTCCCTCCTGGGTAATGACGGCATCGAGTCGGAGTTGAAGGCGTTGCGCGCCTGGCTTGACGGCGGTGACAGTCCACCTCCATTCGCTGACTTGTTTCGTGCTGATAAGCTGCTTGTCAGGGGTCACAGGTTTTACTTCCAAGCCCGAGTCCAAATTCAGCAGCGTCGCTTGCATGTAATCTGAGAACTGAACCTTCTCGGTTTCAACTCTCCCCTTCTCTTTGATCATTCCCTTCAGTTCGTCGGCCGTCCGTGACGGCCCAAGCAGGAACTGGACAGCCTGTGTTTCGCCAACCTTCATCGGAGGCGGCGTGTTGAAAGCGCTGTCGCTTGACCGCAGGCTTTCGCGAATACGATCAATGGTAGATAAGGCGTTTTCTGTCTCATTTGAAGGAGGCCCCGGGTTGGATGCGTTTGAATTCGATGTGGTCACACGTGCATTAGTATTAGTCGCGACGTTGACGCCGCGCGCCATCCACACAAAAAACGCCGCGGCCAAGATTAAACCCGCCGCCGCCAATGCAGTTATCACAACGATAAAGCTTTTCTTGTCAGACATCGCCTCGGCCCTGACAGCTTAGATTGAGCTTGCCGTCGATCACGGAGTCGCCAATCATACAACATCCGCGACGCTGTTTCGGGTTTCGAGTCGCGCGGCGTCGCGCGGCGGTTTCATTTATAATCGTCGGCGACATGACAGAATCAAAACTTCCGCGCCCGCCCGCCGCTCTGCTCGAATTGGCGACCGGCTACCAACGCTCGAAGACGCTCTTCGCGCTCGTCGAGTTCAACCTGCCGACGCTGCTCGCGCGCCGCTCGCTGCCGCTGGCGGAAATCGCCCACGAGCTTAAACTCCACCCGATTGCAGCCGACCGGTTTTTGAATTCGTGCGTCGCGCTCGGTTTGTTGGAGCGCGACGGCGAGGAGTACCGCAACACGGCGTTGACCGAACAGTTTCTGGTGCGAGAGAAACCCGCCTACCTCGGCGACCAGTTCGTGAAGTACGATCAAGCCTCTTACCCGCTGTGGCGCGACCTCGCCGCGAAGCTCCGCGACTGGCAGCCCGGCGCAACCGACGCCGAAACTCCGCAGGACGAAGATCAAGGGCGCGAGTCGATGCGCGCGCAACACAACCTCGCGCTGCTGGTCGGCCACGCGCTCGGCGAGAGCTTCGACTTTTCGACGTACCGGACGATGCTCGATCTCGGGGGCGGCTCCGGCGCGATGTCGCTCGGCGTCTGCGGTGTTCACTCCAAACTACGCGCAATCATCTTTGATTTGCCCGGCATTACCAACCTCGCCGAAGAGTACGTGCGCGCCGAGAACATGACTGAGCGGATCACGGTCCGCGCCGGCAACTTTAAAGAGGACGCGTTGCCCGACGGATTCGACGTCGCGCTACTCGCCAATCTGCTATCGGTTTCGAGCGAAGAAACGAACCGCGAATTGTTGCGTCGTCTGTATCAGGCGCTACCCGACGGCGGGGCCTGCATCCAGAGCGGTTGGATTCTCGACGACACGCGAACCGGCCCGCTCATCCCCGTCCTTTTCTGCCTCGAAGACATCAACTGGCAGTCGCCGGATGTCGAACGCTCCGCCTCAACCTACAAGAGTTGGCTCGAAGAAGCCGGCTTCACGGAAATTGAGCACACACCATTTTGTCCGCCGACCAGCATGATCGTCGGGCGTAAGGTGAAAAAGGGATAACGGATTAAGTCACGGCGCTGTCCGTCAGATGAGGCGGTAGCCTTTGGAGTGCTTGCTTGATGAGATGACGACGTGGATTCGCGGGCTGACCTGACGGAAATCACTTCCGCCGTTAACTTCCTTCAAAGTGCGTTTGGCTATTGACGCTCTCCTCACCGTCGGACAGTGTGACGCGCGTATAAGAGCCGTCAGGTTGGAGCAGCCGCGCCTTGGCGGTGTCACGCAGGTAGACTTCCAGCACATCATCCTTCAGGTACTTTCTGATCTGCGGATCACGCACCGGCGCGACGACCTCGACGCGACGATCAAGGTTGCGCTCCATCCAGTCGGCGCTGCCGATGTAAACCTCTTCACCGTCGCCGCCGCCGTTGGCAAAATAGAAGATGCGGCTATGTTCGAGGAGCCGTCCGACGACGCTCCGCACGTTGATCCGCTCGGAGAGGCCGGGCACGCCGGCCCGCAGCGCGCAAACCCCGCGGACGATTAGATCAATCTCCACTCCGGCCTGGGCCGCACGGTAGAGGGCGCGAATGAGGGCGAGGTCGGTCAGGCTGTTGACCTTCGCGATGATGCGCGCGGATCGCCCCTGTTCGGCGTTGTCGGACTCGCGGTTGATGAGCGCCGTCATCCGCTCGCGCATGTTGATTGGCGCGACCATCAGGCAGCGATAATCGGAGAAGCGCGAGTAACCCGTCAGATAGTTGAAGAGGTTGGCCGCGTCGGCACCGATCTCTTCATCAGCAGTGAACAGCCCGATGTCGGTATAGATGCGCGAGGTGGTCGGATTGTAGTTGCCGGTTGCGACGTGGACGTAACGCTTCAGCGCCTCGCCCTCGCGCCGCACCACCAGCGCCAGCTTGCAGTGAGTCTTTAGTCCGAGCAACCCGTAGACGACATGGACGCCGTCGCGTTCGAGTCTGCGCGCCCATCCGATGTTGTTCTCTTCGTCGAAGCGCGCCTTGAGTTCGACCAGCACCGCGACCTGCTTCCCGCGCTCGCTCGCTTCCATCAGCGCCTGCACAATCGGCGACTGCTGACCCGTCCGGTAGAGACACATTTTAATCGCCAGCACGTCGGGGTCGGTCGCCGCCGTCGTGATGAAGTCGGTGACGGTCGCGTAAGTGGTGTACGGATGGTGCAGCAGAATGTCTTGCCGCTTGATGGTTTCGAAGACCGACGGCGCATTTTTTATCGCCGCCGGCACGCTCGTCCGCAGCGGTTTGTCTTTCAATTCGGGCCGATCCAGTTGGTAGAGCCGCATCAGGTCGGGCACGTTGAGCGGCCCGTCGATCAGGTACACGTCCTGTGGTGTCAGTCCAATTGAGTTCGTCAGATACTCGACCATCGACTGCGGCATGGCGGCGGCAATTTCGAGCCGCACCGCCGTGCCGAACCGCCGCCGGCTTAGTTGCTGCTGCATCATCTTCAGCAGATCGGCGGCCTCGTCCTCACGGATTTCGATGTCGGCGTCGCGCGTCACGCGAAACAGACAACTCTTGCCGGTGCGCATGCCGGGGAACAAAGCGTCGGCGTGCGCCGCGATCAGGCTACCGAGGTAGGTGAACTTCGTTTCGGTTTCATCAATCGGTACTAAGCGCGGCACCAATGGTGGAAGCTTGACGCGGGCGAAGCGGGCCTTGCCCTCGCCCATCGGAACGGGCGGCCCGGCGCTATCTTCGCCCGTCGGATTGACCATCAATCCGAGGTTGAGGCTGAGGTTCGAGACATACGGAAACGGATGGCTGGGGTCGACCGCTTGCGGTGTCAACACCGGGAAGACGCGCTCGAAGAAATACCTGTCGGCAACCCGCTTCTCCGTCTCGCCCAATTCACTGTACGAGGCGACGACGATGCCCTCTGCTTCAAGCTGCGGCAGAATCTCTTCGCGCAAACAGCGCATCTGTTCATCAACCAACGGGCGAAGGTGCTCACTAATCGCCTTCAACTGCTCAGCCGGCGTCAAACCGTCGGGCGATAATTCCGCCACCTCTTCATCCAACTCTTCCTTCAGACCTGAGACGCGGATCATGAAGAACTCGTCGAGGTTCGTGGAGAAGATGGCGAGGAACTTGAGGCGTTCAAGCAGCGGATGGCTGCTGTCCTGCGCCTCTTCGAGCACGCGGCGGTTGAATGCCAGCCAACTCAGTTCGCGGTTATTCAGCAGGTGTCGGTGATGAAGCAGTGTGGGTGGTAGTTCCGCCCGCGGACCCTTCTGCGGTGACTGCTGCGATAATTTATCGTGCTGCTCGTCGCGTCTCGTGTGTTTCGCCCCGGTCGTCATGTGTGATGCCCCGTTCTGCGCGGAGGTGTCTTAGCATCGAAACCAAAACACCGTCACCAGAATTTAACCGAATGCGCGCTTTAGAACTCGACGCGCGTGCCGATCTCGACCACCCGCGTCGGCGGCAAGCAATAATAATCGGCGGCACTGGCGGCATTATGCGACATGAAGGCGAAGAACTTTTCACGCCATAATGCCATGCCCGGTATGTTGCTGGCGATGACCGAGGAACGATTGACGAAGTACGTGATCTGCTGTGGATCGAAATCAAGCCTCGGCAATTTTGCCGTCTCCAACACTTTCGGGACAATCGGTTCTTCCATAAATCCGTACCAGACCGTTATGCGATAAATACCGTGACCGAGCAACTCGACCTCGACTCGCTCATTCGACGGCACGTGCGGCATCTGTTTCGTCTTCACGGTCAGCAGCACGATGTGTTCATGCATCACACCGTTGTAAGTGATGTTAGCGAGCAGCGCGGACGGCGCGCCCTGCGGATTGCCGCTCAGGAAGACGGCTGTGCCGGGGACGCGCACCAATCGCTCTGCTTGAAGATTATTCAGCACATCAGCGAGCGACGATTCCTGGCCGAGCCGCGCGGCGACGAGTCGACGCCCGCGCTTCCACGTCGTCATAACGGTGAAGATCAGCACCGCGACGACAATCGTGAACCAGCCACCCTGCGGAATCTTAACAATGTTCGCGGCGAGAAAAGCCACGTCGATAATTAAGAAAGATCCGGCGACCGCGCCCGCCGTCAAGTGGCTCCACTTCCAGCGTTCGAGCGCGACGATGTAGAAGATGATCGTCGTAATCGCCATCGTCAAAGTGACCGCGATGCCATAAGCGGCGGCCAGATTGCTCGACGTGCGAAAGCCGAGCACGATCAGGATGCACGAAATCATCAACAACCAGTTGATGGCCGGAATGTAAATCTGCCCGAACTCGGTGGTCGACGTGTGAAGGATATTGAGGCGCGGCAGGAAGCCGAGTTGCACGGCCTGCATCGTGATTGAAAACGCGCCGGAGATCAGCGCCTGCGATGCAATCACGGCGGCGAAGGTCGCCAGGACGACCAACGGATAGAGCGCCCATGAAGGAGCCATCAGGTAAAAAGGATTGACCGCTGCTTCCGGGTTGGCAAGTAACAGCGCGCCCTGACCGAAGTAGTTGATGAGCAGCGCCGGCAGCACGGCGGCGAACCACGCGATGCGAATCGGGCGCTTGCCGAAATGCCCCATGTCGGCGTAGAGAGCTTCGCCGCCGGTGACAACCAGGAACACGGTGCCGAGGATGAAGAATCCGATCCAACCGTTGGCGCGGAAAAACTCGAAACCGTGGATTAGGTTCATCGCTCCGATGATCGCCGGGTTACCGATGATGTGCGAGACGCCAAGCACCGCGAGTGTGGCAAACCAGACGAGCATCACCGGCCCGAACATCTTGCCGACGGCTGCGGTGCCGTGGCGCTGGATCAGGAACAGCCCGATCAGAATCGCAATCGTGATCGGCACCACATAAGGCTCGAACAGCGGCGTCACGATGTTCAATCCCTCGACCGCGCCGAGCACCGTAATCGCCGGGGTGATAATGCCGTCGCCGTACAGCAGCGCCGCGCCGAAGATGCCGAGCACGACGAGCCACCAACGCTCGGTCTTGGTCAGCACTTTGATCGGCGTCGCCAGCGCAGTGAGCGCCAGGATTCCGCCCTCGCCGCGGTTATCCGCTTCAAGGATGAAGATCAAATACTTGACCGTGACAACGATAATCAACGCCCAGAACACGAGCGACAGTACGCCGTAGATATTAACGGGCGTCGCCGGGATCGCGTGCGGGCCGTGAAAGCACTCGCGCAGCGAATAGAGCACGGAGGTTCCGATGTCGCCGTAGACGATGCCGAGCGCCGCCAGCGAGAGTAGCGCCAGGCGTCCGCCCGTCGGCGCCGTGTGGTGATCATGCGGCGCATGTTCATCCTGCACTGCGTTCTCGGTGAGAGTCTGATCGACTACCTCTTGAACTGTGTTCTGCATAATTTTTGATTTGAGGCAAGGCGAAAGTTTACCCTCTTATGACACTCTCTTAATCGAGGCGGTCTGCGATAGCTTGACCGACCGCCCCGATGCCACGCCGCACACCGCGGCACGCTTACTTGCTGAGCGCTTGCTCAGCGATTGATAAACGCCATCATCGCTTTCGGGTACCGGTCGCCGGCGACCACGCCGCGCGGCGTCAGTTCGTCAATCCGCCGCAGGTCGTCCGCCGTCAGTTCAATGTCGAGCGCGGCGACATTTTCTTCCAAATACTTCCGGCGCTTCGTGCCCGGAATCGGCACGATTTCTTCGCCACGCGAGAGCACCCACGCGAGCGCGAATTGCGCGGGCTGATAACCCTTCTCGGCGGCCATATCGCCGATGCGCTTCACCAGATCGAGGTTGCGCTGGAAATTCTCGCCCTGAAAGCGCGGGCTTTGTCGGCGGTAATCATCCGCCGCCAGGTCGTCGAACTTTTTAATCGCTCCGGCGAGGAATCCGCGCCCGAGCGGACTGTACGCGACGAAGCCGATGCCTAGCTCGCGGCAGACCGGCAGCACATCGTCCTCCGGGTCGCGCGACCATAGGCTGTATTCGCTCTGTAACGCGGAGACGGGGTGCGTGGCGTGAGCGCGGCGGATCGTTTCGGTGCCGGCTTCGGAGAGGCCGAGGTAGCGCACTTTGCCTTCCTCAATCAAACGCCCCATCGCGCCGATGGTCTCTTCAATCGGCACGTCGGGGTCAACGCGGTGTTGGTAGAAAAGGTCGATGGTTTCAACGCCGAGCCGCCGCAGGCTATTTTCGCACGACGCGCGGACATACTCCGGACGTCCGTTGACGCTGCGTTTCGTCGGGTCTTCATCGTCACGCACGATGCCGAACTTGGTCGCCAGAATCACGCCGGCGCGCCGGCCTTCAATGGCCCGCCCGACCAATTCTTCGTTGGTGTACGGCCCGTACACGTCGGCGGTGTCGAGCAATGTCACGCCCAACTCCAGCGCGCGGTGAATCGTCGCCGTCGATTCGGCGTCGTCGCGCGTGCCGTAGAATTCCGACATGCCCATGCAGCCGAGGCCTATCTCCGAAACAACCAACCCCTGTTCACCGAGTGGTCTTTGTCGCATCATCTTTGCCTTTCTACCCTCTCTATGTTTGGTTCAACGCCAGCTTGCCGATGGTGCTTGCCATTTGTGTTCTTGTTTTATGTTGCCGATTGTTCTACCACAAAATCTGTTAGTCGTGTCCCTCTCACACCCCTTTCGCATGGTGGAGGGCGGACATAAATCATGAACGACTCAAACGCGCTCATCACACGCGACAACCACGATCCGGCAACAATTGGAAAGAACGAATTATACGTGATTACTCCTCATGCATAAATGCGGGGGCCTTCGCGCTATTTAACGAAATGTTCAGGTAAGAATCGATTTTGTGAC
>Ga0136614_10002217_pt1 | contig 12005 bp, 10 predicted proteins | sample AntDrymUQ2792106_2_FD_106643 | JGI IMG/M metagenome (GOLD analysis project Ga0136614, IMG submission 106643) | Polar desert sand microbial communities from Dry Valleys, Antarctica - metaG UQ279 (21.06) | ecosystem: Environmental > Terrestrial > Soil > Desert | place: Antarctica: Dry Valley...
CAGCAGCATTGATGCCGCTGACGAAAAGTCATAGACAAGCTTTCGCACTACCGCGGAGCGGGTTCGTCGGCCGTACCGTTTTCGCCCAGATCAACCGCGGCAGCTGCGTGATCGCCGTTGATGACATCGCTGTCGCGCTCAACCACACGTTGCAGGCCCGATAGCCGAGTACCGTCATCGAGCGCAATCAGCGTGACCCCTTGCGTTGCCCGCCCCATTTCGCGAATCTCGGACACGCGCGTACGAATCAACACGCCACCGGTTGTGATCAGCATCACCTCGTCGTCGTTACGCACCAGCGTGGCAGCGACCACCTTGCCATTGCGATCGCTGGTGGAGATCGCGATCATGCCGCGTGTTGCGCGCGAGTGCCGCGTGTATTCGGCGATCGGGGTTCGCTTGCCATAGCCGTTTTCCGTAGCGGTCAGCACGCTGGGTGCAGGCTGCGACTGGCTTGCGTCGCTTTCATCCTGTGCGACGAGCATCGCGATCACCTGCTGCCCTTCATCGAGCCACATACCGCGCACTCCACGCGCTTGCCGGCCCATCGGCCGCACGTCATTCTCGTCGAAACGAACCGCCTTGCCCGCATCAGAAAACAGCATCACGTCGTGCTGGCCATCGGTGATCGCGGCGCCGATCAGATAGTCGCCGGGGTCCAGGTCGACCGCGATGATTCCGGCCTTGCGCGGGTTCGAAAAATCGGTCAGCGCTGTCTTCTTGACCGTGCCCATCGCGGTGGCCATGAAGACAAAGTGTTCCTGGTCGTATTGCTTGATCGGCAACACGACCGTGATCTTCTCGTTATCCATCAATGGAAACATGTTGACGATCGGGCGGCCGCGCGCGCTGCGCGCACCTTGCGGCACCTCCCAGACCTTTAACCAATAGAGCCGGCCGCGATCGGAAAAGCACAGGATAGTGTCGTGCGTGTTGGCAATGAAGAGCTGATCGATCCAGTCGTCTTCGCGCGTCGACGCCGCCTGTTTGCCACGTCCCCCGCGCCGCTGCGCTCGATAATCCGCCAGCGGCTGGCTCTTGATATAGCCCGTGTGCGACAGCGTCACGACCATGTCCTCAGGCGTGATCAGGTCTTCTGTGATCAGATCCTGCGCGCTGCGCACAATTTCTGATCGGCGCGCATCGCCGAACTCGCTTTTAAGGGCCGTCAATTCACCGGTAATCAGCTCGGTGATGCGTGCTGGCGTAGAAAGCACGTTCAGCAGATCGGTGATCTCGTCCATCACCTCGCGGTACTCGTTTACGATCTTGTCCTGTTCGAGTCCGGTCAGCCGTTGCAGCCGCATCTGCAGGATCTGCTCGGCCTGCTCGTCGGACAGGCGATACAGGCCATCGTCGATCAGGCCGAAGCGCGGGTCGAGCGCCTCGGGGCGATAAACGTTCATGTCGAGACCCGAGCGCGTCAACATCTCGCGCACGACAGACGAATCCCATGCACGGCTCATCAATCCGGCCTTTGCCACGGGGGGTGTCGGCGCGGCCCGGATCAATGCGATGAACTCATCGATGTTAGCCAGTGCCACGGCCAGCCCCTCGAGCACATGGCCACGTCGCCGCGCCTCGCGCAGCTCGAACACGGTGCGCCGCGTGATGACTTCGCGTCGATGCGACAGGAAGGCATCGAGCATTTGCTTCAGGTTCAGGACACGCGGCTGGCCATCGACCAGCGCGACCATGTTGATGCCAAACGTGTCCTGCAACTGCGACTGCTTGTACAGGTTGTTCAGAACGACTTCGGGCAGCTCGTTGCGCTTCAGCTCGAACACCACGCGCATGCCCGACTTGTCGGACTCGTCACGGATATCCGAGATGCCCTCGATACGCTTCTCGTTGACCATCTCGGCGATGCGCTCGAGCAGAACACGCTTGTTCACCTGATACGGCAGCTCATCGATGATGATCGCCGAGCGCGCGCCCTTATCGATCTCTTCGAAGTGGGCTTTGGCGCGCATCACGACGCGGCCGCGGCCGGTGCGATAGCCTTCACGCACACCCTCAATGCCGTAAATAATCCCTGCCGTTGGAAAGTCCGGCGCGGGAATCAGCTCGATCAGTTCGTCCAGGCTAGTCTGGGGATTGCGCAGAAGCGCAAGGCAGCCGTCAATGACCTCGCCTAGATTGTGCGGCGGAATGTTGGTCGCCATTCCGACTGCAATGCCCGCCGAGCCGTTGATCAGCAGGTTCGGCACGCGCGCCGGCAGCACCACCGGCTCCTGCTCCTTGCCGTCGTAGTTCGGCGCGAAGTCGACCGTTTCCTTATCGATATCGAGCAGCATCGAAGCAGCAATCTTCGACAGGCGGCTCTCGGTGTAGCGCATCGCCGCGGGATTGTCGCCATCGACCGATCCGAAATTGCCCTGGCCGTCGATCAGCATGTAGCGCAACGAAAACGGCTGCGCCATGCGCACCAGCGTGTCATAAATCGCCTGATCGCCGTGCGGGTGGTACTTGCCCATCACGTCGCCCACCACGCGGGCGCACTTCACATACGGCCGCGTGTGCACGTAATTGCTCTCGTGCATTGCATACAGCACGCGTCGATGCACCGGCTTCAGTCCGTCACGCACATCGGGGAGCGCACGCCCCACGATTACGCTCATCGCGTAGTCGAGATAGGAGCGCCGCATCTCGTCTTCGAGCGAAATCGGCAGCGTTTCCTTGGCGAATTGGTCCACCGAGTTTTTCCAATCAGGCATTCAAATTCAGCCGCACAGTTTATCAGTCCAACGTCGTAATTCGGCTGTTGCGGGTTCTGCTTGTGCTGTAATCGCGCGCGGCTGCCGCACGATCGGCGCCGTGGCTCAATGGACGATTAAAAATTGCCGCACATGATCGAGATCGACACACTTTTGCACGCGCGCTGGATCGTTCCGGTGATACCGAGGGGCGCGGTTCTTGAAAGGCATGCGATTGCGATCTCAGAGGGGCGCATCGTTGACGTAATTCCCTCGGCCGACGCCGCGCGACGTTATCAGGCAGGCGATGTGCAGAACTTTGACACGCACGCGATCACACCGGGTCTGGTCAACTGCCATACGCACGCGGCGATGTCGCTGTTGAGAGGCGTGGGTGACGATCTACCGCTGATGCGCTGGCTAAAGGATCGCATCTGGCCACTGGAGACTGCGTTGGTGTCGGCTGAATTTGTGCACGATGGTGCGCAGCTTGCGGCGCTAGAGATGCTCCGCTCGGGCACGACGACCGCGTCTGACATGTATTTCTTTCCCGACTCGACCGTGCGCGCGCTGCGCAGCTTTGGCATGCGCGCTGTTGCCGGCATCATCGCCATCGAGTTTCCAACCACCTATGCGTCGGACGCCGAGGACTATCTCCGGAAGGGCCTTGCCACGCGCGATGCTTTTCGGACCGATCCGCTGGTGAGCTTCAGTCTGGCACCGCATGCGCCGTATACCGTCGCCGATCAGACGCTGAGGCGGATCGCGATACTTGCCGAAGAGCTTGATCTGCCGATTCACACGCATGTTCACGAAACCGAAGATGAAATTGCCGAGTCAATCACCCAACACGGCTGCCGGCCCCTGGAGCGACTTGATCGGCTCGGCCTCGTATCGGAGCGGTTGATCGCCGTGCACGCCGTTCACTTGAACTCGCACGAAATCCAGCTGCTGGCCCAGCGCGGCGCGTCGGTGGCGCACTGCCCCGCCTCGAATCTGAAGCTTGGCAGCGGGCTGGCACCGATTGCCAAGCTCGCCGCCGCCGGCGTAAATATCGCCATCGGCACCGATGGCGCCGCAAGCAACAACCGGATCGATATGCTTTCCGAGCTTCGCCTGGCCGCGCTGCTCGCAAAAGGCGGCGCTCACGACGCAAGCGCATTCAGCGCCCCGAAAGCACTCGAAAGCGCAACCTTAGGCGGCGCATGTGCGCTCGGGCTGAATCGCCGCATTGGGTCGATCGAGCCGGGCAAGGAAGCCGATCTGGTCGCGTTTGACCTCGCATCGGTCGAAACACAGCCGCTGTACGACGTCGTTTCGCAGATCGTGTACGCAGCCGGCCGCGAACACGTCAGCGATGTGTGGGTCGCCGGCAATCGTGTTGTGCACAAACGACATGTGGTCGCCGATCGCGATGGCTCAATGGAAAAGAGCCTGATGGCATCGGTCGGCGCGTGGCAAAATCGCTGCCGACAAGTCTTGCTCACGAGCGGGGTTGCTTAGGCTCATTTGCCGCGGCACTCACCACTCGACGCACAGCTTGCATCGAGTGTCCGGTTTGCGCTCCGGACGCTTAGTAAAGAAATATTTCCGAATCTCGAGTGAGGAGCACTACTATGAATTCCATCAAGCTGGGCCTAGTGGCCGCGGCATTGATGACCGTCTCGGGCGTCAGTCTCGCCCAGCAGAAGGACATCAAAATCGTCGAGCCCCGCGAAAGCCCTTATGTAATCGATTCACGCGGTGTTGTTGTTATGAATCCGTTCGGCCTTTGCTGGCGGACCGGTTTCTGGAGTATCGAGCGCGCGCGGGCCGCCAAGGTTGAAGGCAGCCCGTTTCCCGTAGGTTGCGTATGCGACAAGGGGTTGATGCCGAAAGAGGTTTGCGAGCCGCCTCCTCCGCCGCCAGCGCCGCCTGCTGCACCGCCTGCACCGCCCGCACCACCACCCGCACCACCGGCGCCGCCTGCCCCGACCAGCGAGAAGGTGACGTTTGCAGCCGATGCATTGTTTGATTTCGACAAAGCAACGCTGCGTCCGGAAGGCCGCGCCAAGCTGGACGACCTCGTGTCGAAATTGGCCGGTGTCAGCCTTGAAGTAATCATCGCCGTCGGATACACCGATCGTATCGGTAGCGACGCCTACAACCTGAAGCTTTCGCAACGTCGCGCACAAGCGGTCAAGGATTACCTGGTCAGCAAGGGGATCGAGCCGAACCGCGTGTACACCGAAGGCAAGGGCGAAGCCAATCCGGTCAAGCAGTGCGCCGATCCGTCAGCGAAGGGTGAAGTTCGCAATCGCCCAGGGTTGATCGCGTGCTTGCAGCCGAACCGCCGCGTTGAAGTTGAAGTGGTGGGTACGCGCCCAATCCGTAAATAAAAGCAATCCTGATGTATCTAAAGCCCCGCTTCGGCGGGGCTTTTTTTTGGTGCGGATCCAACGTTGCGTAACATCGGCCGCATGAACGACAACGTCGATCATTCGGAACTCGCCAAGTTCAGCAGTCTGGCCGCCAAGTGGTGGGACCGCGAAGGCCCGATGCGGCCGTTGCACGATATCAATCCTGCTCGGCTCGACTGGATCGATCGGACGGCGTCGCTGGCCGGAAAAACAGTGTTGGACGTGGGCTGCGGCGGCGGTGTGTTGACCGAAGCGATGGCGCGCAAAAGCGATCAGGTGATGGGGATCGATCTTGCGGGTCAAGCACTCAAAGTGGCACAGCTACACGCGATCGAATCGAATGCGCGCGTCGAGTATCGCGAGTGCGCCGCAGAAGCGCTGGCTGTTGACCGACCCGCGAGCTTTGACATCGTGACGTGCATGGAGATGCTGGAGCACGTTCCTGATCCTGCCGAAACGGTGCGCGCGTGCGCTGCATTGACGCGGCCGGGTGGCTGGATTTTTTTTTCCACGATCAATCGCAACGCCAAGGCATTTGCACTGGCGATCGTCGGCGCCGAGTATGTGCTCGGTTTGTTGCCACGGGGCACCCACGAGTACGCGAAATTTCTTAGGCCCAGCGAGCTTTCGCGCCACGCGCGCGAGGCCGGGCTGCAGGTCTATGAAGTCATTGGTATGCGCTACAACCCATTCACCAAGACATCAACGCTTTGCAGCGACACCAGCGTCAACTACGCAGTCGCGTGCCGCAAACCCGAATGATTCGGAATCAGGCGGTCAAGCTGGTGCTGTTGGACCTGGACGGCACGCTTGCCGACACGGCGCCCGATCTTGCGGCGGCGGCCAATCGGATGCGTGCTTCCCGTGGAGTGGCGCCACTTCCAGCCGCAGATCTGCGCCCGTTTGTGTCGCAAGGCGCGCGCGGAATGGTCGCGAAGGCCTTCAACGTGTCGCCAGATGACCCGCAGTACGACGCCTTGCGCAACGAGTTCCTGCACGAGTACGAATCGGAATTGTGCGCGGAGTCGGCGCTGTTTCCCGGAATGGACGATACGTTGCGGCAGCTTGAAGAGTTCGGTATCAAATGGGGCATTGTGACCAACAAGCTCGCGCGGTTTACCGTGCCGCTGGTTGACGCACTGCACCTGTCTGATCGCGCTGTCTGCATCGTTAGCGGCGACACGACACCGTTTTCAAAGCCTCATCCCGCACCGTTGTTGCATGCGCTTTCTACGGCTCAAGTCGACGCACCGTCGGCGCTTTACGTTGGCGACGACCGACGCGATATTGACGCGGGGCGTGCGGCGGGCCTGCGTACCGTCGTCGCCAGTTATGGTTACCTGGGCGACGGCTTGCCTTACGAGCAGTGGGGAGCCGACCACGTCATCAATTCGCCGCGCGAGTTGCTTGCCCTGGTGGACCTCGCGGGTTAAGCGCCCCTTGATTCCGTTTCGAATCCGCCCATTTACGTACAATACGAGCTCTTTGGGGGCGACCTGGCTTCGACGCGGGTTGTGAAGGATCTCAGGGCATGCCGAGGACCAGTCACCTCGTAAATCCATCTGGAACACTACAAACGCCAATAACGAGCGTTTTGCTTTAGCCGCTTAATACCGGCTAGACGCTGCACTAGCTGGCCCCTGGGCTAGGCTGCGCAAGCAGCAGCAGCGCCATTTACAGAGGCTGGATGCCGACGGAGTCACGACGACGGCATCGAGATCAGTGACTGGTCGCGCGTCGGCCTGCCGAACGGCTAAGCGCGCGATAAGATTTTTTAAATAGACCGGCTACGCATGTAGAACTGAATCTGAATCATTCGCGGACGCGGGTTCGATTCCCGCCGCCTCCACCTTCACACTCTGTCGCGTAGGTGCAACGCAGTGCAGGACAGTCGCAGCAGGTATTGATTTGACGCTGAAATCCAGCGTCAGTAAAGTTTCTGCACCTTGCTCGCACTACAGCCAAGTGCACTTTGCACTCTGACGACTCCAGTAGCGACTTTTACGAAGGTGCAGAACACATAGAACGCAAAGTCGGGGGTCGGGTATTACTTGGGCTTCTCGCTTGGGTGCATCATTGCCCACGGGCTACCTCTCCGATGGCGGCGAGTGGAGAACGCTGCTGCTATTTTCACAGTGTGACGATCTTGTGTTGAAGCGCCCACTCTATTACGGTGTAAGCGCGGTCGCGTTAGCCCCGCGATGCACATTAAAGAAGCGTTCTATTTCGAACCCCGTATGCGTTGGAGATAAATGATGGCAAGTGCACGACAAAAAAAACGGACCCTAGAGATTCGGCGGCCGGTTTCGGTCACGGTGCAGCGCTTGGAAATCCAACGTGTGGACTCTATCAAGTACCTTGATGTCGCCAAGTTGAGCCGAGCCGTAAAGGCTGAATTCGAACTTGGCCACATCAAGATAAAAGGCCGCAGCAGCACTGTTCGCGCCGTTGTTCGTAAAGGAATGGTTGTCGCAATCCGATCAGAACTTTGCGCCGAATGTCAGCCGGAAAAAATGTCACGTGATCTCCTCGCATTACTGGAGGTTGTCCGCCGCAAGATCGGGAGTGATGGTGGTTCTCGGCGTCCGGTTTCCGTGGCGACGTTTTTGCAACAACAGATGCCCGAGCGCTCAGAGTGCCACCTGATTTGCTTTTGGGGCATGTGCTTTACATGCTGCGGTTTCCCATCTGATGCGGACAGCTGGAGCTGCAGCCGATTAGGCAGGAGCTATGAAGCAAACTCGCTCTGAGCCTTGCGTCTGTGCCTCGGGTCGCCTTATGGCACGCCAAGCTCGTGACGATAACGCTCGAAACATCGCGCTCCCGCGCGAAGGCGCAGTAGTGCACCTTCGGCTATTGCCCGCACGCAGCGTGTGTCGCCCGCAATCAGCGGGCGGATCACTTCGTTATTCCATTCCCGCGAGTGTGCGACGTCCAGATTCGCATGCAACTGAAAGTAACGGCGTCCAGCCGACGAGACGCCAAGTCGGACGAGGCCCTGATTAACTTGAGAAACTCTGCCGGGCGCGGTCATTTCAATGACGCCAAGCGCGCCGACCGATTGATATGCATAACGGCGATCGTGTGCGAATGCCGCCATCAGGTTGCCAAGTGCCAGTGATTCCCGAACCGTGCCGTCTATCGAAGGGTTTAGTCGCAACTCGCTGACCACAAGCGCAAGCATCGGACCGTGCATGCCGACTTCCTTGCCGCGGCCCATCTCGTCCCAGTAGTTGCGCGCCATTTCGAGCTTGGCCTGCGTGGGCATGCATAGCTGTGTCATTGCCAACAAGTCTTCGAAGCCCGCTTCGCCCGCGACTTCCTGCGTGATGAACCAGCGCATCTGCTCGAGATCGGCTTCGGCCGCAAGCCAGGGGAAAAGCCGGTCGCCCTGCCCCGGACCTTCGTGCATCAAGTGTTCAAACCACTGCATGAAGCCGTCGACATCATGCGGAGCCTGAAGTACGGCTTCAGCAACGGCGCGCCGCTCCGACTCAATGAATGCGCCTTCTTCAATGCGCGACTGCATTTCATCGCCTAGCTCTTGTCGCCACTGCGGAACCGGAAACGCGGGCAGCATTCGCTTTCGGTTGAACAAAGCCAGCCGCCGATGCAGTTCCTCCGCTGCCAGTGATTCGGGTTCGAACTTCAGGTACCGCTCGATCAGGGCATTCATGTCAAATCGAAAAAGGCTATGTTGATTGCAACTACATGACCTGCAGCGTCAGGCCAACCGCTGCGATGCGCTCGACGCGTGCGTACGCGCGCTGATCGAGTTCAGATCCAAAAACATCCGGGTCGATTTCACGGTACTGATAAGTGAGCGCGCGCCGCGCAGAGGCCGCGTCGATCAACGGAGCGAGTTGCAGGCGCAAGGTATCAATGCCGTCAACGATAGGCGAGGCCGTATAAAGAATCAGCTGACCCCCCGGCGCAAGTCGTTGCAACGCCTGTTCGACAATGCGCAGTGAAAGGCCGGTACCCAGGGACCCTCCGCCGTGCCGATACGCGCGCTGCTGAGCGTCGAGCAGATACGGAGGGTTGGCGACAATCACATCGATCGGGCTGGGCACGGCGGTCAGGAGATCACTGTGCAAGCATCGGAAGCTGGGTACGCCGGCGTGGAGCGCATTGATTTTGGCGTACCGGAGCGCGAGCGCGTTGATGTCGGTGAACAACACCCGCGTGCGGTCGCCGGCATCCAGCAACCGCGCAACGGCGATCCCACCGGCTCCGGTACCGCACCCGAGGTCGACAACAATGCCCGGCGACCGCGGAGGCGCAACTTCGAATGCATGTTCGATCAGCGATACGAACCGATACGTATCGGGCCCAAAGAACACTGCGTCGCTGGACAGCGTGGGCCAAGCCGAATGGACCAGAAGCGTCCTTTCCAAGCTTGAGAAGCGAACAGAACTGTTATGCCGGGTGCCGTTGGTCGTCAGCGCGCCCGCCTCACGCAACAGACTAACGACGTCCGCGGGCAGGCTTGTTAACTGAAACGGCAAGCTCCAACCAAAAACATCGCGTAAATCACGACCGTCAGAGGCACGGCGACGCGCGACGACGCGCGCATGGGTTTCGGGCGTGACGCAGGTGAACCGGTAGCCGTGCTTCCGTAGCAATGCCGCCAGCGACAGCAACGCGCGATCTTCGAGGTGCAAGTCGCCTGCGTAGCGGTCTTGTTCAACCGCCTCAGCGGTATCAGGGTTAGTCTCGAGGTCCAGCACAGCGGATTCCTATCAAGTCTGCTGCTATTGCAATCGGTGTGCCGGGTCGATTGCCCTGCCGATAGAATCCATGGATGGCTGATGCCACCGACATCCCTACGCTGCGCCGACTTCTGCATGACTGTCGGCGGATTGCGGTCGTAGGCATTTCGGCGGAATGGCACCGGCCCAGCTATTTCGTCGGCAAGTATCTGATCGAACACGGCTACACCATGATTCCGGTGAATCCCAAGTACCGCGAGGTGCTGGGCCAGCCGTGTTTTCCGGATCTCGCGACTGCACGTGCCGCAGGTGTGATCGACATGGTTGATTGCTTTCGCAAGGCTGCGGAGATCGGGCCCCTGGCCGAACAGTCCATAGCGATCGGTGCGCGTTGTCTGTGGATGCAGCTTGGCGTTGTCAATGAAATCGCCGCTCAGGCCGCTTTCGCTGCGGGACTTGAGGTCGTGATGGACCGCTGCGTGAAGATCGAGCACGCGCGGCTGTTCGGTGGGCTCAATTGGGCAGGAGTCAATACGCGCGTGATTTCTGCGCGGCGCCCGCGCCAGTTGTCTTATTAGCACCGATGGCGGATCGCGAATTCGGAATCGAGACACTGTGCCTGCATGCAGGACAGCTGCCCGACGCAGCGACTGGGGCGCGCGCGCAACCCATTTACCAAACAACCAGCTACGTATTTGATTCAGCCGATCACGCAGCAAGTCTTTTCAACCTGCAAACATTTGGCAATGTCTACTCGCGGATCAGCAACCCGACAGTGGCCGTTTTCGAGGAGCGCGTGGCGGCGCTGGAAAACGGGCGCGCTGCGCTGGCCACGAGCTCCGGCATGGCGGCGCAGTTAACCGCGATCCTTGCAATACTGCAACCGGGTGACCACATCGTCGCATCGAGCCTGCTCTATGGCGGGACGTATTCGCAATTCGCGGTCACGTTGCCGAAGATGGGAATTCAGGCAACCCTGGTTGACCCTGACGATCCGCAGAATTTTCAGCGGGCTCTGCAACCGAACACCCGGCTCGTCTATGCGGAGACGCTCGGCAATCCGAAAATCAATGTGCTTGATATCGAAGCCGTGGCAGCAATTGCGCACGGCGCTGGCATTCCTCTGATGGTCGATAACACAATGGCGTCGCCCTATTTGTGCCAGCCATTTGAATGGGGCGCCGATATCGTCGTGCACTCAGCCACCAAGTACATCGGCGGCCATGGAACCACGATCGGTGGTGTGCTGGTCGAGAGCGGAAAGTTTGACTGGGGCAACGGCAAATTTCCCGACATGGTCGCCCCGTCGAAGGGCTACCACGGCGTCAAGTTCTGGGAAACCTTTGGAGACTTCGCGTACACGATGAAAGCGCGCATGGAGGTGCTGCGTGTGCACGGCTCGTCTCTGGCACCAATGTCGGCGTGGATGCTGCTGCAGGGGCTGGAGACGTTGCACGTGCGGATGGAGCGTCATGTGCAGAACGCGCGCCGCGTGGCGGAGTTTCTTGAAGCGCACCCACGCGTGGAATGGGTCAACTGGCCGGGACTGGGGTCGAGTCCGTACTACGCGCTGGCCACGAAATATCTACGCTCGATCGACGGCGAACCCGGCGCATCGAGCGTGATGACTTTCGGGATCAAGGGCGGCGCCGCGGCGGGCGTGAAGTTCATCGACGGCCTGCAGTTCGTGTCGCACCTGGCGAACATCGGCGATGCGAAGTCCCTGGTGATCCACCCTGCATCGACGACGCACCGCCAGCTGTCCGAGGACGAGCAGCGCGCTGCCGGCGTGCTGCCGGAAATGGTTCGGCTGTCGATCGGTATCGAGTCGATCGACGATATTTTGTGGGATCTTAAACACGCGCTGAAGAACAGCGGCTGATCAGAAGCCGACCGCCGCCTTCCCCTTCAGCGCAAGTATCTTGCGCGCGTCATCCGGTGTTGCTACCTCGAGGCCTAAGCCTTCGATGATCTGGCGCACGGCGCGCACCTGCGCAGCATTCGATTCGGCGAACTTTCCGGGTCCGAGCCACAGACTGTCTTCGAGCCCGACGCGAACGTTGCCGCCCATCGCGGCCGACATCGCAGCAATCGGCAACTGATTGCGGCCGGCACCCAGCACGCTCCAGCGATACTGATCGCCGAACAAGCGGTCTGCCGTGCGCTTCATATGCGCGACATCGTCTGGATGCGGGCCG
>Ga0136614_10002221_pt1 | contig 11998 bp, 14 predicted proteins | sample AntDrymUQ2792106_2_FD_106643 | JGI IMG/M metagenome (GOLD analysis project Ga0136614, IMG submission 106643) | Polar desert sand microbial communities from Dry Valleys, Antarctica - metaG UQ279 (21.06) | ecosystem: Environmental > Terrestrial > Soil > Desert | place: Antarctica: Dry Valley...
CCGCACCCGAGCGCCACGGTCGTCAAGGTCTCGACGGCGCCAAATGCGATCCCGGCCGAAAGTGCCACGTCCGATCCGGCTCCGTGCGCGGTCAGCGCGAAAGCAATGGCTGCGCTCGCGACGCCGACGTTGCCCGGCGTGATCGGCAGCAGTCCTGCGAGGTCGAGCACGGGGATGATCAGAAGCGCCGCCGCGAGCGGACGGTTGATCCCGAAGGCGGCGGCGATTCCGGCGGCGGCGGCAAGGCGGAGGGCCATCCCGAGCCCGATCCAGCCGGCGATCTGTGCGGCGGCGCGCGGGCACCGGCCAAGGACGCGGAAGGCGTCGAGCGCGTGGGCGAAGCGTGTCCCGGGCCGCGTGCTGCGGGCGCGCCAGGCCACGGCGGCCGCGATCCCGAAGCCGAGCAGCATCAGCGCGATCGGCCAGCGCGGGAGCTGGCCGCTTGCCGATCCCAGCGCGAGCACCACTGCGAGCCAGAGCATGCGGACGGCGCCGAGCGACGTCGCGATCCCTCCGGTCGTCCAAAGCCGGCCCTCGTTCGGGAGCGTGCGCGAGAAGAGCGCGAAGCGCACGGCGCTCCCGATCCTGGCCGGCGCGACTGCGTTGACAAGCGAGCCGGTGCAGTAGCGGGCAGTCGAGTCGGGACGCGTCGTCTCCCCGCCGCACCGCGTCAGAGCCGAGGCCCAGCCGGCTGCCGAAGCCATGAGCGAGGCTCCGAAGGCGCAGGCGGCGAGCCAGATCCAGCCCGCCTCGGCTGCCGCCAGCCCGTCAATCCCGTCGGCGACGCGCTCACCGAGAAGCTGCGGCGTTGCGGCGATCGCGACGAGAGCGGCAATCGAGCCGAAGAAGAGGGCGAGGTGTCGTTTCCGCAGTTCGAGTTCGAGATGCATCTAGTTCCAACGTTCCCGGTAAGTCAAAGGTTCCTCCGGGCGTTATCGGCATCCCGGCCACATCTTTACCCTGAGTTCATGCAAGGAGCGATTGCAGCTGGAAATAGGGTTACCGCCGAGGCAGGAGCGCGCGTGCTCTCCGAGGGCGGCAACGCTGTCGACTCCTGCATCGCCGCCGCGTTCGCCGCCGCCGTGACGGAAGGCCCCTTGACCGGTCCGACGGGGGGCGGCTTCCTGCTCACCTGGGTCGCGGGGGAGGCGACGGTGCTCGACTGCTTCTTCGCGGCACCCACCCAGCCGCTCGGCGAGATCGAGGACCTCACCGTCGACTTCGGCGACTCGACGCAGAGCTACCACATCGGCGCTGGCTCGGTGGCCGTGCCGGGCCTGGTCGCCGGTCTCGAGGAGGCGCATCGCCGGTTTGCGAGCATGCCCTGGCCGGAGCTCGTCGAGCCTGCGATCGAGCTGGCCGAGCGCGGCCACGACGCGACGGACGCGCAGCTCTTCCTGCATCTGATCCTCACGGGGATCCTGCAGCGCGACGAGGGAGGTCGCCGGATCTACGGCGTTCCGGAACGGATCGAGACGGCCGACTTCGTGCCGACTCTGGAACGGATCCGCGACGCCGGCTCCGAGGCCGTGAAGGAACTGATTCCCGAGCTCGCCGACGACATCGCGACCTATCGCGTCGCGACGCCAGAGCCGCTGCATGCACATGTCGGCGCGCTTGAGATCCTGACGACGCCGGCGCCTTCGCGCGGCGGCGCGATCGTCGCGGATGCGGTGGTGCGGCTTGCGACCGCGGAGACGATCGACGAGCGTGCCCGGGCGCTCCGGCAGGGCTACGAGTCGGCGCCGCCGCTCGCGGTCGCCGGTACTACGCACATTTCCGTGATCGACGCCGACGGCAACGCCGCCGCGTTCTCCTCGACGCTCGGCGCGGGCTCCGGCATCTTCCGGGGCGGCACGCAGCTGAACAACATGCTCGGCGAGCTTGACATCGTCGGCCACGCGCCGAAGGCGCCAGGCGAGCGGCTCGCGAGCATGATGACGCCGACGCTCGTGCTCGAGAACGGCCGTCCACGGCTCGCGCTCGGCAGCGCCGGCTCGGTCCGGCTCGCGGGCGCGATCGCGCAGGTCGTCGACACGGTCTTGCGCGGCACGCCGGTCGAGGAAGCGATCGACCGGCCGCGGATCCACGTCGACGGCGACGTCCTCCACCTCGAGGGCGGCCTGATGGAGCTCGCCCCCGAGGACTGGAAGACCGTCCGCTGGGCGGGTCGGAACCTCTACTTCGGCGGCGTCGCCGCGGTCGAGCGGTGCGCGGACGGCACCCTCGCCGCCGCCGGCGACCCCCGCCGCGGCGGCCACGGGATCGTCGTCGGATGATCTCGATTCGGCCGGCCCGCCCCGAAGATGCGGCGACGCTCGTCGCTCTCGGTACAACCGTCGGCCGCGAGCCGGAAGCCTGGCTGCTGAACACCGACGGCTGGCGCAGTGTGGGGGACGAGCGCCGCTACCTGCGCGCGCTGAAGCGCCATCCGGATGCGGCCGTGTTCGTCGCCGAGGACGACGGCGCCATCGTCGGCCGCCTCTCCGTCGCCCGCGACTCGCACAGCGCCAGCCGTCACGTTGCCGACCTCGGTCTCATGGTCGCGGCGGGCCATCGCCGACGCGGCATCGGCCGTGCCCTGCTCGACCAAGCGGTCGCGTGGGCCCGCGACGCAGGCGTCCTCAAGCTCGAGCTGCACGTCTTCCCCTGGAACGAGCCGGCGATCAAGCTCTACGAGCAGTTCGGCTTCGAGCGCGAGGGCCTCCGCAAGGATCACTACCGCCGCGGCGGCGAGTATGTCGACGCGATCCTGATGGCCCTGCGCCTTTAGGGTGACAGCATGAGCTTCGCGGTCGCCGCCGACGCCTACGACCGGTTCATGGGGCGCTACTCGACGCCGCTTGCGCCCCGGCTGGCCGAGCTCGCGGACGTCCAGCGCGGGCAGCGGGCACTCGACGTGGGTTGCGGGCCGGGCGCACTGACCAGTGAGCTCGTGACGCGACTCGGGGCCGAGTCGGTGGCGGCAGTCGACCCATCCGAGTCCTTCGTGACCGCCGCCCGTGAGCGCCACCCCGGCGTCGAGGTCAAGCGCGCCGCCGCCGAGGAGTTGCCCTTTCCGGACGATGAGTTCGACGTCACGCTCGCGCAGCTCGTCGTGCATTTCATGGCGGATCCAATCGTCGGTCTGCGGGAGATGGCGCGAGTCACCCGCCCCGGCGGTGTTGTCGCCGCCTGCGTCTGGGACCACGCCGGGGGGCGGGGGCCGCTCAGCCTGTTCTGGACAGCGGTCAAGCAAGTCGCTCCCGCCGCTGACGATGAGTCGGGACTCCCGGGCGTCCGCGAGGGCCACCTCACCGAGTTGTTCGAGACCGCGGGCCTCCGCGACGTCGTCGGCACCGACTTGGCCGTCCAGGTCGAGCACGCGAGCTTCGATGCCTGGTGGGAGCCGTACACGCTCGGGGTCGGTCCCGCTGGCGCCTACGTCGCTGGGCTCGACGACGCCCGCCGCGATGAGCTGAAGGAGCGCTGCGCGGCGCTCGCGCCGGCCCCGCCCTTCACGCTCGACGCGCACGCCTGGGCCGCCCGCGGCCACGCCTAGATTAAGATCGCCGCATAGCCGAGTTCGACTCCTACGCGCACGGCACGCCCTGCTGGGTCGACGTCACGAGCCCAGAGCTCGAGAAGAGCGTCGAGTTCTACGAGGGCCTCTTCGGGTGGCAGGCCGAACGCGACCCAAGGCCGGAGGCGGGCGGGTACACGATGTTCACGAAGAACGGGAAGAACGTCGCGGCCGGGAGCCCGCCGCCGCAGGAGGGAATCCCGTCCCACTGGACGACCTACATCGCGAGCGACGACGTCGACGCGACGGCCGGAAAGATCCGCGACGCCGGCGGCACCGTGATGATGGACCCCTTCGACGTCTTCGACTCCGGCCGGATGACGGTCGCGCAGGACCCGACCGGCGCGGTGTTCGGCGTCTGGCAGGCGAAGGAGCACATCGGCGCGCAGCTGGCGAACGAGCCCGGCACCTTCACCTGGAACCAGTGCCACACGAGCGACTCCGCCCGCGCGACCGAGTTCTACCAGGCCATCTTCGGCTATGAGATCGACGAGGTCGACCTGGGCGGCGAGCAGCCGTTCCGCGTACTCAAGGTGGGCGGCAAGGGCGTCGCCGGTGTCCGCGAGCCGACGTCCGGCGCCGAGCCGCCGCACTGGTCGACCACCTTCGCCGTCGCCGATACGGACGAGACCGTTTCGCGGGCGAAAGAGCTCGGCGGCACGGTCCTGCTGGAGCCGCTCGACCTGCCGGATATCGGCCGGCTCGCCGTGCTTCAGGATCCCGCCGGCGCCGTCTTCCAGGTGTTGGCCAGCGCGGCGAGCAGCTAGAGCTCGCGGCGCAGAACCGACGCGACGGCCCGGAGCGCGACGCGCGTGTCCGCGAGCTCCGGCTCCCTGGTCGTCAGCCGCTGCAGCGCGAGGCCGGGCAGCAGCAGGCCTCTGAGCAGGCCGGAAGGATGCTGCACCGCCTTCCAGAGCTCCATCGTCACGCCGATCGAGACGACCGCGACGAGCGCGCCGGTCAGGGTGGGGGTGAGGACACTCGGCGCCAAGTGGTCGAACACCGCGGTGACGGGAATCGCGAGCGCGGCGAAGTTCGTGCCGCAGCGCGGCGAGAACCGGCTCGGCCGCCTGTCGCCTGTCCACGCTGCCTCGAGGGAGGCTGCCTCGGCCGCGGCGATCGCGCGATGCTCGGCGCCGTGCAGGCGCAGGGTTCGTCCGCGGAAGAGCCAGAGGATGATCAGCGCCGTCGTGAGGACTCCCGCGGGCAGCTCGAGCCGGCTCGGCAGGGCGACGAAGCACAGGGGTGTCAGGAGCGCAAACAGGAGGAAGACGCGCTCGCGAGACCCGGCGACGCCGCGTCCGCGGACGAGCGGCGCCATCGAAGCCGCCAGCTGCAACAGCCCGCGCACAAGTGGGATCCGGGCCGCCGTCGAGCGCCGGCTCGGCATCTCTCCTTCGTGCAGTTCGCCCGTGCTCGTTGCGAACGCCCAGTAGCGCTCGCTGACGATTACGACGCCGTTCGGACGGGCCATGCCGCCGAGTTTCGGCAGCGAGGCGGCGCGATCGGCGCGTGCGAGCACGTCGGCGACAGGTTCCACTCAGCACAGGATCGCCGAAAAAAGGCCGCCCGGCGAGTGCCGGACGGCCTATTCGTTCTCGTGGCGCGGCCTATCTAGAGGCGGCCGCGGCCGAAAAAGCCGAGCAAGGCAAGCACGAGTACGACGATCACGATGATCCAGAGCAAGCTCATTCGGTGCTCCTTTCGTCCTCTATTTGCTTCCACACACCTCGTTTGCCCCCTCGTTATTCCCCCGCCACGAAACCCTCACACCTCTCCGTGTGACCGATTTAACATTTGTGACGTATAACGAGTGTGATGGCTTTCTCAAGACGCGTCGCATTCCTCTTGACGTTCGCGCTGCTCGTGGCCGCTGCGCTCGTCGGGACCGTCGACCACTCGACAGCCGAGGCCGCGAAGACGCCGCGTCTCGCAGCTTTCGGCTCCTGCGGCCAGCTGCTCAACTACGCGAAGTCGAACGCAAGCCGCTTCGTCAGCGCCTACGGTCTCGGCGGGCAGTTCGCCCGGGGCGGGATCGAAACGCAGGCCGCAGCGCCCGCGCAGGCCGCGGGGGCCAAGCAGGGCGTCGACTACTCCGGCACGAACGTGCAGGAGGAAGGCGTCGACGAGCCCGACATGGTCAAGACGAACGGCAACACGCTCTTTGCAATCGCGAACGGGAAGCTGAACGCCGTCGACGTCACCGACCAGAAGCCGCGCCTCCTCGACACGCTCGCGCTCGACCCGGGCATCAGCCACGACTTGCTCCTGCACGGCAACCGGCTGCTCGTCCTCTCGAACGGCGGCTACTTCATTCAGCCGCTGCCGGCGATGGCTCGGAGCATCGCGCCGTGGCAGCCGTCGAAGACCGCGCTCGCCGAGGTGGACGTGAGCAATCCGGCAAAGCTGCGGCTCGTGCGCACGCTCACGCTCGACGGCTCGTATGTGGCGGCGCGACTGATCGACGGCACTGTCCGCATCGTCGCCGCGGCGCAGGTGCCGAGCGAGCTGCCGTTCGTGCAGCCCGCGAGCCAGACACCGGAGGCGCTGGCCGCCGCGAAGAGCCGCAACCGCGCCGTCGTCGCCTCCTCGCGCGCCACGAGCTGGCTGCCGTCCTACCGGATCAAGCGCGCCGGTGTGAAGGCGGGCAAGGAGCGCCCGCTCGTCCAGTGCCGCCACGTGTCCAGGCCGGCCGCTTTCTCCGGCTTTGGGATGCTGACCGTGTTGACGATCGACCTCGCGAAGGGGCTCGAGCCGGTTCACTCGACGTCGGTGATGACGGACGGGCGGATCGTCTACGCCTCTCCGGAGAGCCTCTACGTCGCGACGGAGCGCTGGTCGGACCGGCCCCTCCCGGAGCAGCCGACGAAAGAAGTGAACGGCGTCACGACGGCGATCCACAAGTTCGACATCTCGAGCCCGCTGCGGACGCAGTACCGCGGCAGCGGCAGCGTCTCCGGTTACCTGCTCAGCCAGTGGTCTCTCTCCGAGTACAAGGGCGTCCTGCGCGTCGTCAGCACCGAGAGTCCGGCCTGGTGGGGCCCGGGCGGCGGCGAGCCCGAGTCGTTCCTGACGACGCTGCGCTCGAGCGGCGGTGCGCTCGTCCAGGCCGGCCGGATCGGCGAGCTCGGCAAGGGCGAGCGCGTCTACGCAGTGCGCTTCGTCGGCGATACCGGCTACGTCGTCACCTTCCGCCAGATCGACCCGCTGTACACGATCGACTTGTCTCTGCCGGAGCGCCCGCGCGTGCTCGGCGAGCTGAAGATCCCGGGCTATTCGGCGTACCTGCACCCGATCGGCGAGGACCTTCTGCTCGGCGTCGGCCAGGACGCGACCGAGGAGGGACGGCCGACCGGGACGCAGCTGTCGATCTTCGACGTCTCCGACCTCCGGAAGCCGACCCGCCTGCACACCAGGCATCTCGGCCTGGGCTGGTCGGAGGCGGAGTCCGACCACCACGCGTTCCTCTACTGGCCGCGCACGGGCCTCGTCGTGATCCCGTTCGAGCAGCGGGCGATGGGCTTCCGAGTCGGCCGCGCGCGCGGGATCGACCCCGCCGGCCGCATCGAGCACGAGGCGGGGAAGCTGGGCTGGACGCCGGGCGTCCGCCGTTCGATGGTCGTCCGCGACAGCGTCGTGACGGTGTCGGACTCGGGCGTCAAGTCGAGCAGCCTGGCAACGTTGGCGGAGCGCGGCTGGGCCGCGTTCCCTCCGGCCGAGCAGCCCAAGCCGTAGCCGGCCGAAAGAGCCAATAGCGCGACCTGCGCGAGGCGCCTAGCGCACCTGGACATCCGAGCCTGGCAGCTGTACGCTTAGACGTACGATGAGTCGTACGGTTCATCGTAGGGAAGGGAGCGCCGTGTCGAGAATCGTGACCGCGGAAGACCTGCGTGCGCGGCTAGGGCGCGAGCTCGACGCGCTCCGCGACACGGAAGACGCGCTCTACGTCTCGAAGCGTGGGCGTCTCACGGCCGTCGTGCTCGATTCCGAGCGGTACGCCGAGCTCCTCGAACGGCTCGACTACCTCGAGGACAGCCTCGCGGCGCTTCAGGCCCGTGACGAGCGCGACGCCGCAGTGCCGTGGGGTCAAGTCCGCGAACACAGCTCGTAGGTCCGGGTGTACGAGGTCCGGCTGCATCCTGAGGCCGTGCGAGCGTTTCGCCGGCTTCGCGGCGCGATGCGCGACCGAGTCGCGAACATCATCGACGGACTCGCAGCGGACCCTCGACCGCGAGGCTCCGCGAAGCTCGCCGGACGTGACGACTTCCGGATCCGGGTGGGCGACTACCGGATCGTGTACGCGGTCGACGACGCCGAGCGCCTCGTGCTCGTTGCGAGGATCGCCCATCGGCGCGAGGTCTACAGGCGGTAAACCGTGTTACATCGGCCGTCAGGTTATACTGATCAGTATGACTGGAAAGCTGGGCGCCAAGGGCCAGGTCGTGATCCCGAAACCGATCCGAGATCGGCTCGGGCTCGCCCCGGGTGACGAGGTGGTCTTCATCTCGGAGCCGGGGGGCGTGCGGATCGAGCCCGCGGGCGATGTCGCGACTCTCACAGGGGCGTTTGCCGAGTACGCGCTGACCGCTGATCTCGAGGCCGACCACCGGCGGGAGCTCGAGCAGGAGCGCGCGCCCGGAGCGTGACGCACTGTCTCGACGCCTGGGCAGTGCTCGAGTGGCTCCACGGGGACGAGCCGGCGCGCACCCGCGTGCTTGCGCTGCTCGAGCGGGAGCGGCCGGTGATGAGCTGGATCAACCTCGGCGAGGTCGCGTATACGCTGGAGCGACGCGCGGGAGCGAAGCGGGCCACCGAGGTTGTGGCGCGGCTGCGCGGGCGTCTCGCGCTGGATCTGCCGACGCCGGATCGCGTGCTCGAGGCGGCGGCTGTCAAGGCGCGCCACAGGCTGAGCTACGCCGACGCGTTTGCAGTCGCCACCGCGCTCGCTCACGACGCCGTGCTCGTCACCGGCGACCCCGAGATCCTGACCAGCGACACTGCCTGTCAGATCGAAGACCTGAGGCCGTCGTGACCGACGAGCCAGGCGGCGAACTGCAGCCGCTCGGCGTACCGTCGAGTCAGGCGTGTTCTTACATCACTTCGACGAACTGACGTAAGATGAGCAGCGTGAAACGGCTGCAAATCATGATCGAGGAAGAGCTCGACGCCGCCCTCGCGCGCCAGGCCGCCGAGGAGGGCGTCTCGAAGGCTGCTCTGATCCGCCGCTACGTCGGCGAGCGGCTGCGGCCGCTGCCGCCGCTCGAGGAGGATCCGCTCTGGGGACTGGTCGGGATGATCAAGGACGGATCTCCGGACGATTCGGCGAGCATCGACGAGGTCGTCTACGAGTGGGGTCGATGATCTTCGTCGACACATCGTTCTGGATCGCGGCGGCGATCGAGCCCGATGCCTACCACGAGCAAGCGTCCGAGTTGCTATCGAGGAACGCGGCCGCGGCTCTGGCGACCTCCAATCAGGTCGTCGGCGAGACATGGACGTTCGTTCGCCGCCGCTTCGGTCATCGGGTCGCTGTGAGCTTGATCGACCGAATCGACCGGACACCTCGGCTCCGTACGATCCGGATCGACCGCGAAGCCGAGCGCGAAGCTTGGCAGTGGCTCCGCACCCGTAACGAACGCGAGTACTCGGTCGTCGACGCGACGAGCTTCGCGCTGATGCGCTCGCTCCGAATCCGCGAGGCGTTTGCGTTCGACGGCGATTTTGCGGCGGCGGGGTTCGTCGAGCTTCGGCCTGCGTAGCCAGGAGTCGCCTCGCGTACCGCCGTTTTCCTAGAGTGCGCGTATGAGCGTCTCCGCGGCAGCAACCGAGGCGGAGCGCTCGCCCGACCGCCTGGCCCTCGGCGCGTTCGTCGGTGCGGTGGTGGTCGGGGGCTCGAACTTCGTCGCCGTGCGGTTCAGCAACCGCGAGCTCGACCCGCTCTGGGGCGCCTTCCTCCGTTTCGCGCTCGCCGCCGCCGTCTTCGGCGTCCTCTGCGCGGCGCTGCGGCTGCCGCTCCCGCGCGGCCGCGTGCTCGGCCTCGTCGTGATCTACGGGCTGCTCGCTTTCGCGGTCACGTACGGCTGTCTCTACTGGGCGTTGCAGGAGGTGCCGGCGGGGATCGGCGCCGTCGTGATGGCGGTCGGCCCGCTGCTCGTCCTCCTGCTCGCGGTGGCGCACGGGATGGAGCGGTTCAGCCTGCGCGCGCTCGTCGGCGCGCTCGTCGCGCTCGTCGGGTCGGTTGTGATCTTCTTCCAGCCGAGCGAGATCGTGTTCGGCTGGCCCTCGTTCGTCCTGCTCGCGATCGGAGCGCTGGCCGCGTCCGAGTCGGTCGTCGTCTCGAAGCGCGTCGGGCGGCAGCACCCGGCGGCGATGAACTTCGTCGCGATGACCGCGGGCGCGGCTGCGCTCCTCGTAGCGTCGGTCGTGGCTGGCGAACGGCTCGCCCTTCCGGTGGAGGGGGAGACGCAGCTCGCGCTCCTCTACCTCGTCTTCGCAACCGTCGCGCTCTTCCTCTTCGTGCTCGTCGTCGTCCAGCGCTGGACAGCGTCGTCGACGGCGTACGTCTTCGTGTTGATGCCGATCGTCGCCGTCGTGGTCGGCTCGCTCGTCGCCGACGAGCCGATCACGCTGACGACGGTGCTCGGCGGCGCGATTGTCGGCACTGGCGTCTATCTGGGAGCGCTCGCGCGACCTTCGTAGCGTGGTAAGTAGGGTCACAACCGCCCGAATAGTTCGGCACAGTCGGGCGCCGCAGCGGGACGGTGTCTACCGCTGCGAGCGACGTCGGTGGAGAAGAGCTTCGGGTTCGGCGTCTTGCCGACGCGGGGGAGATCGAGCCGATCGGCGTCCCAGCACGCGCCGACGGTCGGATCGCCGGAGACTAGCCCGTTCGTGTGTTCGGCGCAGGCGAACCGCAGGATGTCGAGTTGCGCGGCCGTAGTGCGAAGCAGTCCCTCCTCGTGCAGTTCGCCCGCGAACGCGGCCGCCCGCGGGCCATGTTCCGGATCCGTCCCGTCGTTCTCGCGCATCGAGTCGTGGAGCAGCGCGAAGAGGAAGATGAGGTGCCGGTCGGCGCCGTCGAGAGACTCGGCGATCCAGAGCCCGTTCGCGCCGACGGTCCGCCAGTGCACCTCCCCATGGATGTGTGACCCGATGCCGGTGCTCCGCGCGCGCACCGCTGTGAGGAGCGGCTCGAGCGCGAACGGAGCAACGGCCATCCTCTGATCCTCGCTCACCCGCGCCGACTCGGCCTCGCGATCCGCCCGCTCCGCTCCTCGCCCGTGAAAGCGCAGAGCTGGAGCAGCTCACCGTTGAGCTCGAGGCCCGAGCCGACGACCCCCTCGCCGTGCAACCGCACGTCCTCCCCGAGCCCGGCTGAGCGCTGCCGCGCCCGCGTCGCCGATCCGACCGCGTCGGCGAAGCCCGCCAGCCGCTCGGGCGCCGCCGGCTCCCTGTCGAGCCGCTCGAGCCCGTCGAGAAGGTAGCCCGCACGCAGCTTCGGGTAGAGGCGCGCGAACGCCGCCGGCCGCGAGACGTAGTCGAGGCAGAGGTCGTCACCGAGCGCAAGCAGAGCGCCGCACTGTCCCGGCAGGAGCGGGAAGGCCTGTTCGAGCTCACGCAGCTCGTCCTCGCGCGAGCGGAAGACGTCCGCCTGCGCGCCGGTCGGCGAGTGGACGCCAAGCCGCTGCGACTTGTCCCGCACCTCGTTCCAGACGTCGGCCTGGGCGATCCCGCGCGCGAGCGGCTCGGCGGAGAGGCTCTGCGCCTTGCGGCGCCGCAGCTCCGGGTGCGCGGCGTGTGGCGCGGCGGCGAAGCTCGCGGACCGCCGGCTCCAGCGGCCTTCCTCGACACAGGAGACGGGGATCGCGAGCGTGCTCTTCGCGCCGACGAGCACGGTCACGTTCAGGATTCGGTTCTGCTTCGCGCCGAGCAGCTCTTCGCCGTCGTAGAGGAGGACGTTCGAGTCGGTCGGGTTGGTGACCGCGAGCTCCGGTACGACGCCGGCGTCGCTGACCTCGTCGATGCGCAGGCCGAGCGGCAGCGCGTCCTCGAGCGTCGCGTACTCCGCCACCGGCGTGCGGCGCGGGAAGAGCGGTGCGAGCACGATGCCGCGGTGCTCGACCGCGTCGCCGAGCTGAAGGATTGACTCGAGCATGGGACTCCTTTCGTTTTTTGGGAGTCGGCGCTCGGAGTGGCTGTTCTTACGAACCGTCTTAGTACATTTTTGTGTTACACTCGATCAGTGAACGGTGGCGACCTTGTCTATCTCGCGCGGACCCGGGCCGGCTTGACCCAGGCTGAGTTGGGCGAGCGCGCCGGGATTGCCCAGAACGCCGTGTCGCGCATCGAGCGAGGGGAGGTGGACGCGGGTTTCTCGACCGTGCGCAAGCTCATCCGCGCGTGCGGGTTCGAGCCACAGATCAGTCTCGCTACGAG
>Ga0136614_10002222_pt1 | contig 11997 bp, 13 predicted proteins | sample AntDrymUQ2792106_2_FD_106643 | JGI IMG/M metagenome (GOLD analysis project Ga0136614, IMG submission 106643) | Polar desert sand microbial communities from Dry Valleys, Antarctica - metaG UQ279 (21.06) | ecosystem: Environmental > Terrestrial > Soil > Desert | place: Antarctica: Dry Valley...
CGCTGTTCGACGGTGCCGCCTATTTGGCGGCGCGCCTGCGCGTTCCGGTCGTGCCGGTGGCGATCGGCGGGAGCGAGGAGATCCTGCCCAGCGGCAAGGTCCTGCCCCGCTTGCGTCGGGTGGCCATCGTCATCGGCGAGCCGATCCTCCCGCCTCACCACGGCGGGCGGGTCCGCCGCCGGGAGGTGGCGGAGATGACCGAGCAGCTCCGGGTGGAGCTCCAGAAATGCTTCGACGACGCCCTCGCGCTCGCGGGCGCGGGGAGCGACGCTTAGCCGGCCAGGTCGGCCAGCACGAGCGACGCGTCGGCGTCGCGGTCGTCGGTGAACGGACCACCGCGGGCACGGGCGCTCGCCGGGTCCCCGCCGAGCACGAACGCAGCCACGGCGTCGAGAGCGGGCATGAGCTCGCGCAGCTCGCGCGGCGGCGGGAAGTACTCGTCCTCCTCGGTCACGAAGACGGACTCGACCTCGCCGGTCGGGGCGAGCCTGGTGATCACGGCCTGCACCAGATCCTCAGGGGCACTGGCGCCGGCGGTCACCCCGACCACGCGGGCGTCTCCGAGCGCCTCGAGATCGAGCTCGTCGGGACCGTCGACCCGCACGACGTTTCCACATCCGGCAGTCGCCGCCACCTTCGTGAGCGCGATGGTGTTCGAGGAGTTCGCGCTGCCGATCACCACCACCGCGTCTGCTTCCGCCGCGATCGCCGACAATGCCGCCTGCCGGTTGGTCGTGGCGAAGCACAGGTCGTTGCGGGTCGCCGTCCACAGCTCCGGGAACTGGCTCCGGGTGCGGTCCATGATCCCTTCCCAGTCGTGGAGCGAGAGCGTGGTCTGCGCGAGCAACGCCACCTTCGAGGGGTCCGCGATCGCCGGGAGCGCCTGGTCGAGGTCGGATTCGTCCTCCACCAGCTGGATGGCGTCGGGGGCGACGGCCAAGGTGCCGACGGCCTCGTCGTGGCCGGCGTGGCCGACGTAGAGGATGGTGAAGCCCTTACCGGCCCGGACCTTTGCCTCGTGGTGGACTTTGGTGACGAGTGGGCACACCGCGTTGACGACGAAGCGGCCGCGATCGCGCGCCGCCCCGACGACCTCGGGCGCGGAGCCGTGGGCCGACAGCATCAGCGGGGCGCCGTCCGGGACCTCGGCGACATCGTCGACGAACACGACGCCGAGGCTGCGAAAGCGGTCGACCACGAGGCGGTTGTGCACGATCTCGTGGTAGCAGTAGACGGGCGGCTCGAAGACGCGCACCATCCAGGCGAGTGCCTTGATGGCCATTTCGACCCCGGCGCAATAGCCCCGCGGCTGGGCCAGCAGCACACGTTCCACGGTCACGCACCGAGGCTACCGAGCGCAGGGATTCCATCCTGCACCGCCCTCCTACACTGGCGGCATGGCGCCCGCACGAGTCGTGGCGGTCGCGCCCGGTTCGCCGGCGGATTCCGCCGGGCTCCTCGCCGGCGACGAGGTCCTCAGCCTCAACGGCGAGACCGTGCGCGACGTCATCCGCTACCAGCTCCAGGCCGACGAGCCCTTTGTCGAGCTGCACGTTCGCCGGGGCGGACTCGAACGGCTGGTCGTGGTCGAGAAGCCCGCGGGAGCGCCCCTCGGGATCGAGCTGGACAGCGCAGTGTTCGACCAGGTGCGCACGTGCGACAACCACTGCCCGTTCTGCTTCATCTACCAGCTGCCCAAGGACATGCGCCCGAGCCTGTACGTCAAGGACGACGACTATCGGCTCTCCTTCCTGTACGGCAACTTCACCACCCTGACCCGGTTCACCGAGGCCGACCTCGAACGGGTCGTGACCGAGGGGCTCAGCCCCCTCTACGTCAGCATCCATGCGACCGACCCACACGTCCGGGCACAGCTCCTGCGGAACCGGCGGGGCGCGACGAGCCTGCGCTGGCTGGCCGCGCTGCTCGACGCCGGAGTCGAAGTGCACGGGCAGGTGGTCGTGTGCCCCGGGATCAACGACGGCTCGGTGCTCGACGACACGCTCCTAGGCGTGCTCGACCGTTTCCCGCGGCTCGCCACCCTCGGCGTCGTCCCCCTCGGTGTGAGCTCGTACACCACTGAGGCCGACATGCGACCGCACACCCGCGCCGAAGCCGGCGCGGTGGTCGACATCGTCGAGCGCTGGCAGGACCGGTTCGCGAGCGCGCGGGGCCGCCGGCTCGTGTTCGCCGCCGACGAGTACTACCTCCTCGCGGCCCGCCCGTTCCCGCAGCCGGAGGAGTACGAAGGCTTCCCCCAGCACGAGAACGGCATCGGTATGGCGCGCACGTTCGAGGACGAGGTGAGGGGGGCCGTCACCGGCGAGCCCGTGAGCCCGACCGGTCCAAGGGCGGGCTTCTTCGCCTGGGTCGACAGCGCACCCGCCACCGGCTACCGCGCGCCGAGGAACGGGGACAACGGGACCGACCTGGCCCCGCCGCGCCACACGCCGGTGGCGGTGCTCACCGGCTCCTACGGCGCCGAGGTGCTGACTCCGCTGCTGCCTGAGCTGCGGCGCGTCTCGTCGACGCCGGTCCGCCTCCTCGATGTCCCCAACCGCTTCTTCGGCGGCAACATCGGCGTGACCGGTCTGCTCACCGGCGCGGACGTGGCCGCGGTCCTGGCCGACGAGTCCGCCGGAGAGCGCTTTCTCCTGCCGGACGTGGTGCTCTCGCGGGGCCGGTTCCTCGACGGCACAACCGTGGCCGACCTGCCGCACCCGGTCGAGGTCGTCCCGACGAACGGCGCCGCCCTCGTCGCCGCGTTGCGCTGAGCAGCCCGCCGTGCAGCTCCCGGTCGTGGCCGTCGTGGGCCGCCCCAACGTCGGCAAGTCAACCCTGGTCAACCGGTTCGTCGGCCGGCGCGACGCCATCGTCGAGGAGCACCCGGGCGTGACCCGCGACCGCAAGGAGCTCCTGGCCGAGTGGAGCGGCCGGCGCTTCCGTCTCGTCGACACCGGCGGGTGGCTGGCGAGCGACGAGCCGCTGGCTCGGCAGGTGAGCCGGCAGGCAGAACGGGCGGTGGCGGAGGCCGACCTCATCCTCCTCGTCGTCGACGTCGCTGTCGGCGTCGTGGAAGAGGATGCGCGCGTAGCGGGGCTACTCCAGCGCGCCGGCACGCCCGTCCTGCTCGTGGCCAACAAGGTCGACGACGAGAGCCGGGAGACCGACGCGTGGGCGTTCAGCCGCCTGGGCCTGGGCGATCCCGTCGCGGTGTCGGCCATCCACGGCCGGGGGAGTGGCGACCTGCTCGACGCGGTGGTGGCCGCGCTGCCGCCGCCACCGTCGGACGAGGAGGACGGGGCCGCGGCCGACGAGGTCGGTGGTCCCTTCGCGATCGCGGTCGTCGGGCGCCCGAACGTCGGCAAGTCGACGCTGTTCAACCGGCTCGTGGGCGACGAGCGGACGGTCGTGCACGACCAGCCCGGGACGACCCGCGACGCCGTCGACACGATCGTCGAGACCGACGAGGGTCCGTTGCGCTTCGTCGATACCGCCGGCATGCGCCGCCGCAGCCGGGTGGACGAACCGACGGAGTACTACGGGCTCGTCCGCGCCCTGCAGGCGGTCGACCAGGCTGACGCCGCGCTGCTGGTGATCGACGCCAGCGAGGGCGTCACCCACCAGGACCAGCGGCTGGCCGAGCGGGTGGACGCCGCCGGCAGCGCGATCGTGGTCGTGCTCAACAAGTGGGACCTGCTCGACGTCGAGCAACGGGCCCGGGTGAAGGCGGAGCTCGCCGACCGGCTCGGCTTCCTCTCGTATGCGCCGGTGCTCCAGGTGTCCGCGCTCACCGGCCGCAACGTGGGGCGGTTGCTGCCCGCGCTGCGCGAAGCCGAGTCGGCCTACCACCGGAGGGTGCCGACCGCTGCGCTCAACCGGCTGCTCGAGGCGGCCCAGGCCAAGCAGCCGCCGCCGCTGGTGCGGGGCCGTCGGCCGCGGGTGCTCTACGCGACCCAGGGCGCTACCGACCCGCCCACGTTCACGTTGTTCAGCTCCCAGGAGTTGCCCGCCACCTATCTCCGGTACCTCGAGCGCCGCATCCGCGAGACATTCGACCTCGGACCGACGCCGGTGAAGCTGCGCGTCCGCCGCAAGGGCCGCTGACGACCACCGGTACGCTGGTGCAATGAGCGTGGCACGACCGATGAACGTTGCGGCTCACTCGGCGCCGAGCGAGCGCCGGCGGCGCAGATACCCGGCGCCGCAGCGAGCGAGGCCATAAGCCATGCACCATTCCCTTCCGAGCACGGTCGAGGTGCGCGAGGTGGGCCCGCGTGACGGGCTCCAGAACGAGGATCCCATCCCGGTCGACGACCGGGTCCGCCTCGTCGACGCGCTCTCCGGCACCGGCCTCAGCCGGATCGAGGCGGCGTCGTTCGTCAGGCCGGAGGCGATCCCGGCGATGGCCGGCGCCGAGGAGGTCATGGCCCGCATCGACCGCCGGCCCGGTGTCGTGTACTCCGCGCTCGTGCCCAACGCCCGGGGCGCGGAGCGGGCGCTCGCCGCCGACGCCGATGAGCTCCAGGTGGTCGTCAGTGCCAGCGAGACCCACAACCGCAAGAACGTCCGGCGCAGCGTCGACGAGTCGATCACCGGCGTGGGGAGGTGGTCGGACTCGTTGGGCACGAGGGCGACCGCCCGGTCGAGGCGATCGTGTCGACCGCCTTCGGCTGCCCCTACGAAGGTGACCTCGACCCGGCGGGCGTTGCCGCGGTGACGCTGCGGCTTATCGAGCAGGGCGTCGACCGCTGCTCGTTCGGCGACACGACCGGCATGGCCACGCCCCGCCGGGTCGACGAGCTGCTCGATGCGCTCGAGGACGTCGGTCTCGTCGCGACCGACGTCGGCCTCCACCTCCACAACACCCGCGGCACCGGGCTCGCCAACGTTCTCGCCGCGCTCGAACGCGGCGTCACCCGGTTCGACGCATCCATCGGCGGGCTGGGCGGCTGCCCGTACGCGCCCGGCGCGACCGGCAACATCGTCACCGAGGACCTGGTGCACATGCTGGCCGACATGGGCGTCGACACCGGCGTGGACCTGGACGCGCTCGTGGCCGCCGCTCACCTGGCTCAGGACCTCGTCGGGCGGGAGCTTCCCGGCCAGGTCATGCGGGCGGGACCGCGCTGGAACACTGTCTCGGCATGAGTGACGACGCCGTCCGCAAGCACGTCGAACGGGCGCTGCAGGGCAACCTCGAACGTGGAGCCGACAAGCTTGCCCGCGAGGGGAAGCGGTTCGTCCGCGACCGACTCGACCGCCTGCTCGACCCCGACTCGTTCGCCGAGGACGGACTGCTTGCCAACGCGCTCGCCGACAACCTGCCCGCCGACGGCGTCGTGACCGGCGTCGGTCGCATCGAAGGTCGCCCTGTCTGCGTGATGGCGAACGATTCGACCGTCAAGGCCGGGTCATGGGGCGCCCGCACGGTCGAGAAGATCGTGCGCCTCACAGAAACCGCGCTACGCCACGAGCACCCTGTCGTCTACCTGGTCGACTCGGCCGGGGCCCGGATCACCGACCAGGTCGAGTTGTTCCCCGGGCGCCGGGGCGCCGGCCGCATCTTCGCCAACCAGGTCCGGCTGTCCGGCCGGGTGCCGCAGGCGTGCTGCCTGTTCGGCCCATCGGCCGCCGGCGGCGCGTACATCCCCGCGTTCTGCGACGTCGTCTTCATGGTCGAGGGCAACGCGTCCATGTACCTCGGGTCGCCCCGCATGGCCGAGGAGGTCATCGGCGAGCACGCGACCCTCGAGGAGATGGGCGGGGCCCGCATGCATGCCACGGTGAGCGGCTGCGGCGACAACCTGGTCGCCGACGATGACGCCGCGATCGACGCGGCCAAACGGTGGCTCTCCTACCTTCCCGGCAACTGGCGGGAGCACCCGCCGCCGGCGACGGCCCGGACGGCGCGCGTCGATGCCCGGCCCATTGCCGATGTGGTCCCGGCCGAGGAGCGGCGGGCGTACGACATGCACCAGGTCATCGAAGCGCTCGTCGACGAGGACAGCTTCTTCGAGGTGAAGCCGCTGTATGCCAAGGAGCTGATCATCGGCTTCGGCCGGCTCGACGGTGAGGTCGTGGGCGTCGTCGCCAACAACCCCATGCAGCTGGGCGGCGTCCTGTTCGTCGATTCTGCCGACAAGGCGGCCCGGTTCATCTGGCTGTGCGACGCGTTCAACGTGCCGCTCGTGTTCCTCGCCGACGTGCCCGGCTTCATGATCGGCACCGCGGTCGAGCGCGAGGGCATCATCCGGCACGGCGCCAAGATGATCTCGGCGGTCACGGAGGCGACAGTCCCGAAGGTTTCGGTGATCGTGCGCAAGGCCTACGGCGCCGGGCTCTACGCCATGTGCGGTCCCGCCTTCGACCCCGATGCCTGCGTGGCCCTGCCCACCGCGCAGATCGCGGTGATGGGACCCGAGCCCGCCGTCAACGCGGTCTTCTACAACCGCATCCAGGCAATCGAGGACCCCGAGGAGCGGGCGGCCTTCGTTGCCGAGCGGCGGGCCGAGTACGAAGCCGACGTCGACCTCGTGCACCTGGCGGCCGAGCTCGTCGTCGATGCGGTGGTCGCGCCCGAGGACCTGCGCGACGAGCTCGCCCGGCGTCTCGCCCTCGCGCGTGACCGGCGGCGCGAGGACTTCGCCCGCCGTCACGGCGTGCCTCCGGTCTGAGCCCGGCGTTCGCCGGCGGATGTGACAATGGGGCGTGCCCTGGTGCGCCGAATGTGACCGGTTCCTCTCGCCGCCGACAGTGCGCGGCGACGGCACCTGCCCGTCGTGTGGGCGGCCCGTGGAACCCGCTCGTGCCGGTGCCGACAGTGCCGCGACCGAGGAGCCGGTCCCGTTTCCGTGGCACCTCAAGCTGCTCGCGGGCGCGGCCGCGGTGTACCTCGGCTACCGGGCATGGCAGGGCGTCGTGTGGGTGGTCGAGCGGTTCTGAGGCGCGACTGATCGCAGGGGACCGCCGAGGACGCCCGTCGTAGACTGGCCGTCACGGGCTGTGGCGCAGCTTGGTTAGCGCGTCGGTCTGGGGGACCGAAGGTCCCGGGTTCAAATCCCGGCAGCCCGACCACGAAAGCGCAGGTCAGGGGGTTCGACCCTCAGCAACGAGACCCACACGGGGGGCCGCGCTCACAGAATGCTCACGAAAAATCGGCCAGCGGGTCGTCGCTCATGTCCTGCAGCGACTCGGTCATGTCGCCCGTCCGATCTTGGGTGCCCAGGGAATGGTTGCGGAACGCCCCCTCAGGTATCTTGCGACTGGACACCGCCAGTCGACCCGGGGGGAAATCATGGTCACGATCGCGGAGTTGCGCGAGCAGGTGCGGGGCCCGGTGATCGAGCCTGGCGACGACGACTACGAAGAGCACCGGCGCGTCCACAACTTCATGCACGATCGCCGTCCCGCGGTCGTCGTGCGAGCAGCGGCCACCGCCGACGCCGTCGCCGCGGTCAACTACGCGCGAGCCAACGCCCTCGACCTAGCCGTGCGGGGTGGAGGGCACAGCGTGCCCGGGTTCGGCACCTGCGACGACGGGGTCGCGCTCGATCTCTCGCTGGTCAACAACGTCTTTGTGGACCCGGCCAAGAAGACTGCCCGAGCCGGGGGCGGCGCGACGTGGGGTGACTTCAACCACGCCGCGCACGCGTACGGACTGGCCACCACAGGCGGGATCATCTCGACCACCGGTGTCAGCGGCCTAACCCTTGGTGGCGGCATCGGGTACCTCACGCGGGGCTGCGGCCTCTCGTGTGACAACCTCGTCGGAGCCGAGGTTGTCACCGCCGACGGTCGGATCCTCACCGCCAACGAGCACGAGAACGAAGACCTGTTCTGGGCCTTACGGGGCGGGGGCGGCAACTTCGGCGTAGTCACGGCACTCGAGTTCGGCCTCCACAACGTTGACACCATCTATGGCGGGCCGATGTTCTACGAGGTCGAAGACGCTGCTGCCGTCATGGCGTGCTACCGAGACTTCATCGAGGACGCCCCCGAACAGCTCGGGGCATTCTTCGCCTGGCAGATCGCCCCACCGCTGCCCTTCATCCCGGAGGACCGCCACGGCGACCTGTTCTGTGCCATGGTCACGTGCTGGACCGGCCCACTCGAGGACGGCGAGCAGGCCATCAAGCCGCTGAGGGACGCGGCGGAGGTACGGGCCGAATACGTTGGACCGATGCCCTATCCCGCGCTCAACTCGGCGTTCGACGACCTCGTGCCGCGCGGCCTTCAGCACTACTGGAAGGCCGACTACGTGCGCGAGCTCACCGACGACGCCATTGCGGCGCACATCGAGCACGGCAAGAGAACGCCCGTCGTCAACTCGACGATGCACCTCTATCCCGTCAATGGCGCCGCCCACCGTGTCGGTCCCGACGAAACTGCGTTCGGACACCGCGACGCCAAGTATGCGGCGGTGGTCGCCGGCATGTGGCCCGACCCCGCCGACAACGACGCCAACATCAAGTGGGTGCGTGACTACTACGCCGCCATCCACCCCCACTCTGGCACTGAAGGGGGATACATCAACTTCATGTCTGAGGACGACGCAGCTCGGGCACCCGAGAACTTCGGTCGCACCTACGAGCGTCTGCGCCAGGTCAAGGCCGCCTACGACCCCCAGAACCTCTTCCACCTCAACCAGAACATCGAGCCTGCGTCCTGAGCAGCTACCTCTGGTCGGTCCGCTGCACGTGTTGACCTGCACTCCGGAAGCGATTGTCGTTGGCGATGCGTTCGAATGCCTTGTCGTCGGCTTCGATGTGCCGGAGCATGCAGAGCACGAAGAGGAAGTGGCCGGTCTCGGCGAGGTAGTAGTCCGAGGGGCCCGTTTCCCGGGCCTGCACGTCAAGCGACCCGGCGGCGGGCGCGCTGGCCCGCCGGGACGGCCGGTACTTCGGCCCGGGCGATGATCGCAGGCGCGTCGACTTCTTCGACGTGAACCGGCGCGCCGCAGACGTGGAGGAGACCGGCGTGGCGAAAGCCGATGTCGGCATCGGCCTCTACATCGCGGGGCCTGGGTGCGATCGCGGTGACGGCCGGTCCCGGGTTCGAGTCCCGGCAGCCCGACTCACGAAGGTGCAGGTCAGAATGCTGCGCATGCATTTGCATCGTACGGTTTTCAGCGCGCGATGACAGCCATTTGACAGCGCGTGACGCACATCCGTCGAAGCCCGCCGGTTGAGAATGCGAACTGACGTGGTGCCTGGACCTCAAGACTTCACGCTTCGAAGCGGGCGAACCAGTCTTCATCGACGACCAGCACCGTCTTCAGGCCCGTGCTCTGTTGCTCGACGAGATCGCAGAGGCGTTCGCCGTCGATCAGGTCGATGGTCGGTGTTGCGGTGCGCGCGACGCGGCGCGCCGGCTCGCTGAAGCGGCCAAGGGTCACAAACACCGCACGCTCTGCGCCAGCCGCAGCCGCGTCCCGCTGGAACAGCGCAACAGCATCACGTCCGACCGTGTTCGATGGCTCGTAACGTTTGGCCTGAACCGCGACCGTCGACGAGAGCACTTCGCTGAGTGGCGCGGTCCCGATGCCGTCGATTCCTTCGTCTCCCGGACCCCCGGTTTGTTCCAGAACCAACCCGAAGGCCCGCAGCAAGTACAAGACGAAGCGTTCGAAGCCATCGGGTGCAAGCCCGTGAAGACGGGTGACGAGTTGCGCGCGCCAGGCTGGATCCTGGTCGTCAGGCGGGGATACGTCCTCGACCTCACCTTCCGAGTCGCGCTCTCGGCCGCGGGTCCGGCGATCCGCGCGACCTGCGCGTCAATCTCACGCAGCCTCGTCTGGGCCACGTCATCGCTCAATGCGAGGATTGTTCGCCCGAGTTCGGTGATCAGAAACAAGCCCCGACGGGGGCTCTCAAGGACGCCCCCAAGCTTCAAGTAGGAACGCGCCCAGTCGCAGCGGTCTAGCGCGATGGACTTGTCGTTCGCCGGGTAGGCAAGCGCGACGTGTTCATCAGTCAGGCCGACGTCCTTCATCACACGCTCGCTGATCTGAGGGCGAGTCGACGATCCACCCAATGCCTCCACGGCGCGGAGGGTTGGCAACATGAGCTCTGAGTACGTCGGCAAGTCCTCGCGAGTGACCACGTGAAGAGTCTTGTCGCGGCGCGCGGAGTGCGCCAGCACACGCTCGCCACGAGGGGAGATCATCTACTCGAGAAGACCTGCTCCTGCATTCTCCGAGCTGCCTCCTCCTGCATCCCAGGAACGACGTGGCTGTAGATGTCGAGCGTGATGGCGATCGAGGAGTGGCCGAGCATCTCCTGGACGACCTTCGGGTGCACCTCGGCATGTAACAACAGCGTGGCGCAGGTGTGACGCAGATCGTGGAAGCGAATCGCCGGCTACCGAGACCTGGACCTCGTCTTCGCGACGGTGACCGGCGAGCCGCTCCATCCCGACAACGTCTCCAACACGTTCGATCGGCTCGTGAAGAGCGCCGAGGTTCGACGTATCCGGTTGCACGACCTACGCCACTCGGCGGCGACGGTGATGCTCGAACAAGGCGTGCCGCTCAAGGTCGTCACGGAGCGGCTCGGGCACTCGTCGACACGGGTCACGAGCGACCTCTACCAGCACGTCGGTGAGACGATGCAGGACGACGCGGCTGCGAAGCTCGGCGCCGCCTTCCTCGGTCAGTGACTCGGGCGCGCGCTCACAGAATGCTCACGAAAAATCGGCCAGCGGCTCTGAGGAGGTGTCGTCGAGTCCACCGGCGCGCGGCGAACGTGCTGGTCAGCGCACTACATGACACTGGTGCAACTTGGGCGGCATGGGCGCGAAGGAACTGGGGGACCGAAGGTCGCGGGTTCGAGTCCCGCCAACCCGACGAGTGAGTGGCGGCGTTTGCCGAGTTAGTTCTGCCCTCGGGGCGAGCGCCGCGAGGTGAGCCAGTCCGCCATCACCGGATGCGTCAGCCGAGTGTGGGCGGCCCACTGCAGGTCGGCGTGCCTGGCGGGGTCGCCCTCGAGGCTCCACTCCGGGCGCCATTCGCACAGGGCGCAGCGCCCGGGGAAATGCTCAGAACGGGGGGATTCCAGACGTTCCACGGCGGTCCTCTGCCCACCCCCTCTCACGATCAACCCTGATCGGCTTGAGCCAGTCTTCCAGCCCGACCCGGCTCGATCGGGGATGCCCGAGCACGCTGATCGGTAGCCTCGCCGGCCATGGTCGAGGCGAGACGCTTCCCTCGCGCGGGAGTAGCGACGCCGCACTACCTAGCGTCAGCAGCCGGGCTCGCAGCGCTGGCCGAAGGCGGGAACGCGGTCGACGCGGTTGTCGCGGCCAACCTCGCCCTCGGTGTGGTCGCGCCCTATTTCTGCGGCTACGGCGGCGACCTCTTCGCGATCGTCTGGGACGGCGACCTCGACGGCTATCTCGGCTCGGGGCGGTCACCGGAACGGCTCTCGATCGACGCCCTGCGCGCCGAGCACGAGACCATGCCGCTCCTCGGCCCCCACGCGGTGACGGTGCCGGGCGCGCCCGCCGGTTGGTTCGCTCTTCTCGAACGTTGGGGCACTCGCTCGTTCGGCGCGGTGGCCGGCCACGCCCTCCGCTATGCCCGCGACGGTTTCGAGGTGAGCCCGTGGGCGGGAAACTACTTCCGGGCGTGCCGCGTCCTGTACGCCGACTTCCCCGAGTGGACCGCGACCTACGGCGCGGCCGACACCGGCACCCGGCTGCGGCAGCCGGGCCTGGTCCGGACCATCGAGAGGCTGGCCGCGGACGGCGCCGACGCGTACTACCGCGGTCCGATGGCAGAGGCGATCGCCGCCGCCGTGCAGGCGGCCGGCGGCGTCCTCGCTCCCGAAGATCTCGCGCGACACGAGGGCCGGTTTGGCGCACCGCTGCGCGCGACCTACCGGGGCGTCGAGGTGGCGGAGCTCCCACCGCAGACCCAGGGGGTCGCGCCCCTCGAGGCGTTGCGCATCCTCGACGGGCTCGATCTCCCGGACGACGGCGCCGCCCGCCAGCACCTGC
>Ga0136614_10002223_pt1 | contig 11994 bp, 14 predicted proteins | sample AntDrymUQ2792106_2_FD_106643 | JGI IMG/M metagenome (GOLD analysis project Ga0136614, IMG submission 106643) | Polar desert sand microbial communities from Dry Valleys, Antarctica - metaG UQ279 (21.06) | ecosystem: Environmental > Terrestrial > Soil > Desert | place: Antarctica: Dry Valley...
CACGCTGGGTCGGGAATGCTGTCGCCTGAGCATGGCAAGCCAAGGCTACGGAAGCCGCCCTCGCGGCGCGCTCGTTCCGGCGACCGCGGCGCAACCCGTCGCTGGCAGCGCGGCCGACGACCTCGGCCCGCCCCTCGAGCCGAACTCGGTCGGTCGGCGCGATGTCCCCGGCGCGAAGGACGTCGGCCGAAACACCCTCGAGATCCTCCTCTTCCGAGGGCTCTCGACGCCGCTGGCGCTCGGGCTCGTCGTCTTGCAGGGACGGTTCCTCGAGCCCTCGGGCCGCGGCGCGTACGTCGTCGCCGTCCTGGGCGTGACGATCTTCTCCCGCCTGCTCGGCCAGCTGGGCGTCGCCGTCACGAACCGCCTCGGCGAGGAGCGCGCCCAGCTGCAGCCGCTGACGCGCAGGGCGCTCGCGCTCGGCGTGCTCGCAGGAGCGGCTGCAATCCCGCTGATCGCCTTCGGGGGCTCGTCGATCGGTGGGATCGACTTCGACATCGCGCTGATCGCGGCGCTCGCGCTCGTGCCGAACGTTCTCTGGCAAACCACCTCCGGCGTCCTGCTGGGCCTCGCCCGCATCCGGCTCTGGAACTACGTCCAACTCGGCTCGCCCGTCCTCACCCTCGTCGGGATGCTCGTGCTCGTCGTCTGGCTCGACGCCGGCGTGCGCGGCGCCGTCGGCGCCTGGGCGCTCGCAAACGTCGCGACGGCTGTCTTTGCACTCGTCGTCGCGCGGGATGTCTGGCTCCCCCCCGACGTGCCCCCGCTCGTCGACCGGCCGGCACGGCTCCTCGCGCGGCTCGCGCTCGCGATGGGCGCGGTGCACGTGATCAACCTCCTGAGCTACCGGATCGAGCTCTTCATCCTCGACCGCTACGAAGGGCTGGCCGAGATCGGGATCTACTCGATCGCGATGCAGGCCGCCGAAGCCATGTGGCTGATAGCCGCCGCCGTCGCGGGAGCCATCACGGCGCCGGCTGTACACGAGTCCGAGGACGCAGCCGTCCGCCTGATCACGCGCGCTGCCGGACGCGCGCTGCTCTTCACCGCGGCCGTGGCCGGTGTCGTGGCGCTCGGCGCGCCCTTCGCCATCCCGCTCGCGCTCGGCGAGGCGTTCGACGACGCGGCACGGCCGCTCCTCCTGCTCCTACCGGGGATCGTCCTCTACGCGCCCGTGAGCGTCCTGGTCGTCTACCTCTCGGTCCGCCGGGGCCGCCCGAGGCTGAGCGTCGGTGTCGCCGCCGCCGGCGGGCTGCTCACACTCGCGCTCGCCTTCGCCCTCATCCCGCGCTACGGCACCGAGGGGGCCGCGCTCGCGAGCACCGCCGGCTACGTCGCCGCCGCCGGACTCGCGTGGGCGCTCTTCCTTCGTCTCGCCCGCAAGCCACCGCATACGATCGGCTGATCGTGCCGGGAAGCACGGTCTGCCTCACGTTCGACTTCGACGCGATGTCGGTCTGGCTCGCGCACGACCGGCCGACGCCGGCTTCGCTCGCGCGCGGCGAGTACGGTGCGCGGGTCGGAGTCCCGCGCGTCCTCGATCTCCTCGACGCCCACGGGCTCGACGCCACCTTCTTCGTCCCGGGCCACACGGTCGAGTCCTTTCCGGAGGAGACGCGGCGGATCATCGAAGCCGGCCACGAGGTCGCGCACCACTCCTACGCGCACATCGACCCGAGCGGCCAGACGCGGGAGGAGGAACGCACGGACATGGAGCGGGCGTGGGGAGCGCTCGAGGCGATCGGCGTGACCCCCCTCGGGTTTCGCTCTCCCTCGGCCGATCTGTCGGAATCGACCCTCGGGCTCGTGGAGGAGAGCGGCTTGCTCTACGACTCGAGCCTAATGACCGACGACTACACGCCCTTCCACCCTCGGATCGGCGACAAGGTTGCCCGCGGCGTGCGGCTCGAGCGAGGACGCGAATCTCGCCTCTGGGAGCTTCCTCTCTCCTTCGAGCTCGATGACTGGGTGCACTTCCAGTCCAACTTCGACCCGTACCGGAAGGGTGGGGCAACCCCGAGCCAGGTGCTCGAGATCTGGCAGGGCGAGTTCGACTGGATGGACGGGCACGTGGACGGCGGCGTCCTCACGGTCACGATGCACCCGCAGGTGATCGGACGCGGGCACCGCATCGCCATGCTCGAGGCCTTCATCCGCCACTGCGGCGAGCACGGAGCTCGCTTCGCCTGTATGGCCGACGTCGCCCGTGAACTGCAGGAGGCAGAAGAGGCGGAGGGCCGGGCGAACCCGGCCCACGCGCCTATTTGAAGCGGAAGACGATCCGGCCGCGCGTCAGGTCGTACGGCGAGAGCTCGATCTTGATCCGGTCGCCCGGAAGAACGCGGATGCGATAGCGCCGCATCTTCCCGGCTACGTAACCGAGCGTCTCGTGTCCGTTGTCGAGAGCGATCCGGTATTTGCCGTTGCTCAGGGCTTCGACGACCTCGCCCTCGAGCTCGACTTTCTCTTCCTTCTGGGCCACTACGCTCCGGCCTGCATGACGTTCGACGCCTGGGGGCCCTTGGGGCCGTCCTCGACCTCGAACTCGACCTTCGCGCCCTCGGCGAGCGACTTGAAGCCCGTGCCCGCGATGCTCGAGTGATGGACGAAGACGTCCTTCGACCCGTCGTCGGGCGAGATGAACCCGTAGCCCTTCGAGTCGTTGAACCACTTGACGGTTCCTGTTGCCATGAAAACACCTCCCTGCACTAAGTCACGAACGGTAGGGAAGGCACTCACGCGCAACCGAACACGTTCTGATTCCGCCCGCACGGTAGCAGGCGTCACGAGGAATGTCTGCTACTTTGAGAGCACGGACGGCACAGGATCGTCCCGTGAGATTCAGCTTCTCGTTCCTCCTTCGGCGGTTTCGAGTCTGGATCTCGAACCCCGAATCAAGGAGTAGAACCGTTGTCCCAGCAGTCTTTTGCCGCGCTCGGCGTGAGCGCACCCATCGTGCAGGCGCTCGCCGCCCGCGGCATCCACTCGCCATTTCAGATCCAGGAGATCGTCGTGCCCGACGCGCTCGAGGGGGCGGACATTCTCGCCCAGTCCCCGACCGGCTCGGGCAAGACCCTCGCCTTCGCGCTTCCGCTCGTCGAGCGGACATCGCGCGAGGCGGACACGCCCGCCGCGCTCGTCCTCGTCCCGACGCGTGAGCTCGCCTTACAGGTCGCCGAGGAGCTCGAGGCCGTCGGACGCCCGAAAGGCCTCCGGGTCGCTCTCGCCTACGGCGGCGCGGCCCTCGGCGCGCAGGCCAGGCGCCTCAAGGGCGCGCACTTCCTCGTCGCGACGCCCGGGCGCCTGCAGGACTTCCTCGACCGCCGGATGGTCTCGCTCGACCGCGTCCAGACCCTCGTGCTCGACGAGGCCGACCGGATGCTGGACATGGGCTTCAAGCCCCAGGTCGAGCGCATCCTCCGCCACGTGCCGCGCGACCGCCAGACGATGCTGTTCTCCGCCACGCTCGACGGCGAGGTCGGCGAGCTGGCGCGGGCCTACACCCGCAACGCCGCCCGCTTCGAGACCGGCCTCCCGGCCGAGCTCGAAATGGGCGACGTCGACCACCGCTTCGTCTCGGTCACTCAGGACGGGAAGGTCGACGCGCTGGTCGCCGAGCTCCAGGCAGACCGCGATCTCGCGCTGGTCTTCGTCCGCACCAGGCGCGGCGCAGACCGCCTCGCGCAGAAGCTCAACCGGAGGGACGTCACCGCGCTCGCGCTCCACGGCGACATGACGCAGGGCGCGCGCGAGCGGGCCCTCGGGCGCTTCCGGGCCGGTCAGGTGAAGACGCTGATCGCGACCGATGTCGCCGCCCGCGGCCTCGACCTCGCGGACATCACGCACGTGATCAACTTCGATCCGCCCGAGGACGACAAGGGCTACGTGCATCGAGTCGGCCGGACCGGCCGCGCGGGCAGGAACGGCAGCGGCATCACCTTCGTCCTGCCGGAGCAGCAGGCAGACGTCAGCCGAGTCGCCATGCGCCTCGGCCACCGCAATGCGTTCGAGACCGACGGCGGGATGGTCGTCGCGCGCCCACGCACCCTGTACACGTCGCGCCGCGGCCGCAGATCGCGCTGGTAGAGCCTCCGCGCATGACCCCACCGATCGACCCTGGGGTGGACATCGGTCATGTTCACCTCAAGGTGTCCGATCTCGAGCGCTCCCTCGACTTCTGGCGCGACGTGCTCGGCTTCGAGGTGCAGGCCCAGATCGGCGACCAGGCCGCCTTCATCTCGGCCGGCGGCTACCACCACCACATCGGGCTGAACACGTGGGAGAGCCGCGGCGGTGAGCCGCCGCCGGCACACACGACGGGCCTCTACCACGTGGCCGTCCGCTATCCCACGCGCGAAGCGCTCGCCGACGCGCTGCACCGCGTGCTCGAAGCGGGCATCCGCCTCTCGGGCGCGTCGGACCACGGCGCGAGCGAGGCGCTCTACCTCCGCGACCCCGACGACAACGGCGTCGAGCTCTACTGGGATCGCCCGCGCGACGAGTGGCCGAAGCGCCCCGGCGGCGGCTGGGACATCTATACGGCCCCGCTCGACGTTCGCAGCCTCCTCGAGCTGGGTACGGAACCGCCATGACCGATCACGCGCCTGAGCGGGAGGACGACCTGCTCGAGGAGCAACAGGGCAAGGGCTACGGCGAGGACGAGGGCGAGCGCGAAGGCGCGCTCGACTCCGACGAGACCGAGAGCCCGATCGAAGGTCCTTAGCTCTTCGACACCCGGCCGAAGGCCAGGACGTAGCCGTGCGGGTCGCGCACCCGAAACTCGCGCAGCCCGTAGCCCTGGTTCACCGGCCCGTGCACGATCTCGGCACCGCGGCCCGAAAGCTCCTCGTGGAGACCGTCCACGTCGTCGACGTAGACGTAGGCGTCGAACATGTCTGGCGGAACCGAGACGCTGTTCGGGCGCGGGCCCGCCCCCTCGAAGCTGGCGAAATGGATGCTGACCCCGTCCCGGCGGGCGTAGCCGTAATGATCCGTAAGCCGGTAGAGCTCGATCTCGAAGCCGAGAGCGTCGCGGTAGTACGCGACGGCCCGTGAGACGTCATCGACGAGGAAGACCGTCGCATGCGTCTCGAGTGTCATCGCCGGAACCGTAGGTACGCGACGGCGAGCACGTAGGCGATACCGGCGACGGCGCCGAGCAACGCGTAAGGGCTCCCGTCCTCGCCGCGGGCGATCTCGACGAGCCAGGCACCGATCAGGACCGTGATCAAGACGAGGCCCGCGAAGGCCGTCGCCCAGACGTCGATCATGAGCCACCGCTCGTCCCGTCCGGGCCCGCCGAGCCCTCGGAGCGTCTCGCTGCGCGAGCCCAGCAGGAAGATCAGGCCGACCCCCGCCAGGACGGCGAAGCCCTGGATCCCGCCCCGTGGGTCACCCCCGATCCAGAAGGCGGCCAGGACGAGGCCGCCGAGGAAGAGAGAGAACGCCGGCATCCACCACCGGCTGCGCCACCACCGGCGGGATGGGCGCCGCTCGCTACCGCCGGTCATCGTCATGGAAGACCTCCTCGACCGATCGCCCGAAGAAGCGTGCGAGGGAGAGGGCAAGCGGGAGCGAGGGCGTGTACCGGTCGGTCTCGATCGAGTTGATCGTCTGGCGCGACACGTCCATCTCCTCGGCCAGCTCCTGCTGCGAGAGGCCGCGCGCGGTTCGTAGTTCCCGGATCTCGTTCTTCAACGTCCCCGAGGGGGCGCGCCCTAGAGACGCGCTCCCCTCGGATCGAGGCAGCTGCGGCCGCTGCTGCCTGCGACCGCTACGACGAAGAAGGGCGCCCAGCTCACTTCCGAGAGACCGACGGCGACCAACCGAGGGCAACGGCGCCGGCCGTGGCGAGCCCAACGGCGAGTTCCCTCCACTTTGCCGAGTTCCTGAACCTGTTCACTATTACCTCCCTGTGCTCGTGTAAAGCTTGCTTGACACCGACAAGCTAGCCCGCCGGTCGCGGCGTTGTCAAGTTAGCTTTACACCCGTCCGGCCGTACGGGTAACCCCGGCTCAGGCGTCGATCGGGACGTGGCCCGGCTCGGCCCGGATGCGGTCGAGCCAGGCGCGAACCGCGGGATAGCTCTCGAGGTCGAACCCGCCTTCGTGGGCGACGTGCGTGTACGCGTAGAGCGCGATGTCGGCGAGCGTCATGCCCTTGCCGACGAGGTACGGGTGCCGGTCGAGGTGCCGCTCCATTGCGTCGAGCGCTCGATAGCCGGCCGCCGTTCGCTCGTCGAGGCGGTCGGCAAAGGCCTCCGGTCGGCCGGAGTAGGCAAGCCAGAAGCGAACGACGGCGAGTGCCGGCTCGTGGTCGTACTGCTCGAAGAACATCCACTGGAGAACCTGCGCGCGCTCGTACCGGCCTTCAGGGACGAAGCTCGTCCCCTCGCCGAAGTACCAGAGGATCGCGCCCGACTCGGCGAGCGCCCTGCCGTCGTCCAGTAGGAGCGTCGGCACCCGCAGGGCCGGGTTCAAGCCACCGAGCAAGTCCAGCCGATTCGAGCGGTCGACGACGTCGACGGCCTGCCGCTCGTAGGGAATGCCGAGGTGGGCCAAAAGAAGCCGCACCTTGAAGCAGTTGCCCGAGACCGCGCTGTCGTAGAGGAGGGTCAACGGCTTCTCGAACGCCGGGGCGCTCCCGATCCTTCCGCTCGGCTTGCCCGCGGACCCGTCCGGGCGGGCCGTCTCCAGGTGCCAGGCACCGTCACGACAGCCGCGCAGCTCCGTCGAAAGAGGAACACGGCGCGCACCCGGCCGTCCGCCGCGAGGGACGATTGCGCTCCTCTCCCGGCCCCACCGGGCCGCGCGGGCCATGGCCGGGTGCAGGCACCAGGGGCGTTGCGGCGTGCGCCTCCGCGGACGCCGAGGTGCCCGCCTAGTGGGCCGGCGGCTCCCAGCCCTCGAGCCGGGGCGCCGTCCAGTCGGCGCCGACCGTCGGCGAGCCCTCGACCCACGGGCCGAGCTCGGGCTGCGGGAACTTCGCGTGCTTCTCCTTGAGCTGGATCCCGTACGAGTTCCCCGACTGGAGATGCTTGACGAGCACCTTGCGCGCAAGCTCGTCCTCCCGGCCCTCCGGGATCGGGAAGTAGATCTTGAGGAACGCGTTCGTGTAGCGGTCGAAGACGGCCGGCATGCCTTCCTCCTCGAGGAGCCGGACGTCCTCGAGCCAGTTCAGATCCTCCCCCGGCGTGGCCGCCTCGAGGTCGACGTCCTCGACGAGGGCTAGGTCCTCCTGGTAGGGGAAGCGGCGCCCGCTCAGGTACTCCGAGTCGATCGCAAACGTCTTCTCCGGCTCGCGCGTCGCCATCAGTCGGTGCGGGCCGCCTCCTCGGCCGGGAGGAAGTCGGCGGGGTACTCGAGGTGCTTCTGGAGCATCCGCTCCATGCGCTCGAGCGCCCGCTCCTCCGAGACGCCGGGGATCCAGTCAGTGCCGGCGAGCGGGACCTTCGCCATCGCCGAGGCCTCGACCGTCAGCGCGCAGAGATCCTCGGGCTCGAGCGAGTGGACGTCCGTCTTCCCGCACGCGCGCGCGAGCATCTGGAGCTCGAGCGTCATCGAGTGCAGGAGGTTGTAGACCCGCTCGGCCGCCTCGTCGACGTGCAGGCGCTTGCGGAGCTCGGGATCCTGGGTCGTCACGCCCACCGGGCAGCGGCCGGTGTGGCAGTGGTAGCACTGGCCGGCCGGGACGCCGACCGTCCCCTCGTAGTCGGTGACGCCGGGGATCTCCTTGTTGCAGTTGAGCGCGATCAGGGCGGCGTGACCGATCGCGACGGCAGTCGCGCCGAGCGAGAGGCACTTGGCGACGTCGGCGCCGTTTCGGATCCCGCCCGCGACGACGAGGTCGATTTCGTCGGAGAGCCCCACGTCCTCGAGCGCGCGGCGCGCCTCGGGGATCGCCGCCATGAGCGGGATGCCCGTCTCCTCGGTCGCAATGTGCGGCCCCGCGCCGGTCGAGCCCTCGGCACCGTCGAGGTAGATGATGTCCGGCCCGCACTTGGCGGCCATGCGCACGTCGTCGTAGACGCGCGCGGCGCCGAGCTTGAGCTGGATCGGGATCTGGTAGTCCGTCGCCTCCCGGATCTCCTGCACCTTGAGCGAGAGGTCGTCGGGGCCGAGCCAGTCCGGATGCCGCGCCGGCGAGCGCTGGTCGATTCCGGGCGGCAGGGAGCGCATCTCGGCCACCTGCTCCGTCACCTTCTGGCCCATCAGGTGGCCGCCGAGCCCGACCTTGCAGCCCTGGCCGATGAAGAACTCGCACGCGTCGGCCAGCATCAGGTGGTGCGGATTGAACCCGTACCGGCTCTGGATGAGCTGGTAGTACCACTTGGTCGAGAGGTCGCGCTCGGGCGGAATCATCCCGCCCTCGCCCGAGCACGTGGCGGTGCCGGCCATCGAGGCGCCCTTCGCCAGTGCCATCTTCGCCTCGAGGGAGAGAGCGCCGAAGCTCATCCCCGTGATGTAGACCGGGATGTCGAGCTCGATCGGCTTCTTCGCGAAGCGCGCGCCGAGCACGGTCTTCGTCTCGCACTTCTCCCGGTAGCCCTCGATCACGAAGCGCGTCAGCGTCCCGGGGAGGAACATGAGGTCGTCCCAGTGCGGGATCTTCTTGAACATCGAGAAGCCCCGCATGCGGTAGCGGCCGAGCTCGGCCTTCATGTGGATGTCGTTGATGACCTCCGGCGTGAAGATCGGACTGCGGCCGAGGACGTCGCGCCGCTCCGGCTGCGCGGGGCCCGTGTTCCCCCCGACCTGGTCGTACCGGTCGCTGGTCGTCACAGAACGAGCTTCCTCTCGGAGGGCTCGAGGTTGTCGTAGTTGTAGAGCTTCTTGCCGCAGACGAACTTCTGGAAGGCGGGGGGCTCTCCGAGCTCGTAGATCCGGAACTTCCGGGCGATGAACTCGTCGTCCGTCTCGTCCCACTCGCCCGGCACGCAGTCGATGCCGAGCGACCTCACCTTTCCGGCCACGTAGATCGTCCCGTCGTACATCGAATCCCCGAGACCGTTGCCGACGTCGCCACACACGACGATCCGGCCTCGTTGCAGCATGAAGCCCGTCATCGAGCCCGCGTTCCCGAGGACGATCACCGAGCCGCCCTTGCCGTCGATCGCCGTCCGCGCTCCCACCTGGCCCTTGACGACGACGTCCCCGCCCCGGATGGCGGCCGCGGTCAGCGAGCCGGCGTTCCCGTCGACGACGACGACCCCGGACATCATGTTCTCGCAGGCCGACCAGCCGACGCGCCCCGTCACGTGGATCTCCGGCCCGTCGATCAGGCCGCAGCCGAAGTAGCCCAGGGAGCCCGCGAAGCGGATGCGGCAGCGCGTCAGGATTCCGACCCCGAGGGAGTGCTTCGCGCCGGGATTCTGAACGGTCACGTCGGTCACGCCTTCCTCGTAGAGCAGGCGGCGAAGCTCCAGGTTGATCTGCCGCGTCGTCAGGTCGCGCGCGTCGAAGGTTGCCCGGCCCTCGGAGACCTCGGCGATGCGGGGCGCGTCGGCATCGGGCTCGGCGAGGCCGCGCGCGTCGTACGTGATCCGGCGCTCGCCTACCGCTGCCAAACCAGGACCTCGGACTCGTACGGGTCGTAGGTGTCGATCTCGCGGTCGACGATCGCGCGGATGGCGATCTCCTCCGACGCGAGCGCGACCAGATCATCCGATTCGTAGAGGACGAGCGGCTTCGCAGCCATCTCGTCCTTCGCGACGCCGAGCGCATCGTCCGTGACCGCGATGTACGTGAAGACGCCGTCCAGCTCGTCGAGCGAGTCGCGCATTGCGTCCTCGAGCGAGGCCCCTCCCTCCATCTTCTCGGCCAGGTAGACGGCGATGATCTCCGAGTCGCACTCGGACTGGAACCGGTGGCCGGAGCGCTCGAGCCGGCGCTTCCACTGGAAGTAGTTCGTGAGCTGGCCGTTGTGGACGACGGCGACGTCCGTGAACGGGTAGGCCCAGTACGGGTGCGCGCCCGAGATGTCCACGTCCGACTCGGTCGCCATGCGCACGTGCCCGATCGCGTGCGTGCCCTGGAAGTCGTCGAGGCCGTACTGGTCGGCGACGCTCTCGGCGTCGCCGAGGTCTTTGACGATCTCTAGCGAGTGGCCGAGCGAGAGGACCTCCGCATCGGGGATGTCCTCGATCCGATCGGCCAGATCCTTCAGGGTGCCGTTCGGGAGGTCGAAGGTGACGCGGTAGGCGTACTCGGTCTCGGCCTCGACGTCGTGCAGCCGCGCGCCGAGCCCCCGGAGGCGGTCGATCACCTGGCGCTGGTGGCGCTGGAGCCGCTCCTCGAAGTCGAAGTCGCGCGGCGTGTTGGCGTCGGCGAGCGTGTAGCGCATGACGATGCGCCCGTCGCCGTTGGAGGCACCGTACAGCGCGTAGCCCGTCGAGTCCGGGCCGCGGTGCTTCATGGACTGGAGCATGCGCGTCATGTCGCGCCCGATGTCGCGCGAGTCGTCGCGGTAGATGATTCCCGCGATCCCGCACATGTCAGACGGCGGCCCCGACGCTTCCCCTAGGGAAGGACGTCGAGGTACTCCTTCACGTCCCAGTCACTCACCTGCGCGCAGTGGCGCTCCCACTCGTCGCGCTTGTAGTGCATGAAGACACGGTACATATCGCCCGGCAGCGCCTCCTTGATCACCTCGTCCTCCTCGAGCGCGTCCAAAGCGGCGCCGAAGGTCATCGGCAGGCGCTTGACCTCCTTGCCGGCCTCCATCGCCTCGTAGATGTTCCGCTCCTCCGGCTCGCCCGGATCGATCTTGTTCTCGATCCCGTCCCACATGGCGCGCAGGAGGCACGCGAGCGAGAGGTACGGGTTGACGGCGGAGTCGACCGTCCGGTACTCGAAGCGGCCCGGCGCCGAGACGCGCAACGCGGTCGTGCGGTTCTGGTAGCCCCAGTCGGCGAAGACAGGAGCCCAGAACCCGGTGTCCCAGAGCCGACGGTAGGAGTTCACCGTCGAACAGGTGATGGCGGTCAGAGCGGGCTGGTGCGCCAGGATCCCGCCGATCGCCCAGAGGCCCACCTGACCCGGCTTCTGCTGGTCGTCGGTCTCGGGCATGAAGACGTTCTCGTCGTCGCGCCAGATCGAGATGTTGTGGTGGCAGCCGTTCGCCGAGACGTTCATGAACGGCTTCGGCATGAAGCAGGGGAAGGCGCCTAGCTCGCGGCCCACCTGCCGGCAGATCTGGCGGTAGGTGGAGAGGTTGTCCGCCGTCCTCTCCGCCCGGTCGAAGCCGAAGTTCAGCTCGATCTGGCCTGGCGCGTCCTCGTGGTCGCCCTGGATCATGTCGAGCCCGAGCTTCTGGCCGTAGTCGACGACCCGATTGATGATCGGCTGCAGCTCCGAGAACTGGTCGATGTGGTAGCAGTAGGGCTTCGTCACGCCTTCCACGGAAGGCGTGCCGTCCTCGTTCAGCTTGAGCCACATCATCTCGGGCTCAGCGCCCGCGCGAAGGTGGAGTCCGGTCTCCTCCTCGAACCGCCGTTGCAGCCGGATCAGGTTGCCGCGGCAGTCGGAGGTGAGGAACGCCCCGGGATCCTCCCGTTCCTCGCGGTTGCGAAAGCAGAGGCACCAGACGCGCGCGATCTTGGCGCCGTCCTGGCCCCAGGGAAGCACCGCGAACGTGTCCGGGTCGGGAATCCCCACGAGCTCCGCGGCCTCGGGCCCGTAGCCGATGTAGTTGCCGTGGCGGTCGACGAAGAGGTTGGCGGTCGCCCCGTAGACGAGTTGGAATCCCTTCCGGGCGATCGTCTCCCAGTGCTGGGCCGGAACGCCTTTCCCCATGATCCGTCCGGTGACCGAGGGGAACTGGTAGTAGACGTACGTAACGCCCTCGCGGTCGATTTGCTCGCGCACGCGCGCGACCGCCTCGTCGCGCCCCTCCTCGTCGACGAAGCGTTCGACGTCCGTCGCTGCGGAACGCTCGACCTGAGTCGCCACCTACCTGCCTCCTCTCGAGCCAACGGGTCGCGGCGCCCGGGCGCCG
>Ga0136614_10002224_pt1 | contig 11988 bp, 14 predicted proteins | sample AntDrymUQ2792106_2_FD_106643 | JGI IMG/M metagenome (GOLD analysis project Ga0136614, IMG submission 106643) | Polar desert sand microbial communities from Dry Valleys, Antarctica - metaG UQ279 (21.06) | ecosystem: Environmental > Terrestrial > Soil > Desert | place: Antarctica: Dry Valley...
CCGTCCCGTCACGGTGATCACGACGTGTGCCTCGCGCAGCGCGCCTGCCAGGTCGCGGACGCGCATCCCCTCGAAGGCCGCCTCGAGCGCTCGCACCGGGTCTCGCTCGACGACGAGTACGGCTGCATTGAGGGCTCGAAGCGTCCGGGCAAGGCTTCGGCCGCAGGAGCCGTAGCCGACCACCGCGAAGGTCGTGGCCGCGATCAGCGAGTTGGTCGCCCGAAGGAAGCCGTCGACGACCGCGAGCCCGATGCCGTGCTGGTTCTCGAACAGCAGCTTCAACGGGCTGTCGTTGATCACGACGACCGGGAACGGCACGGCCCCCGCGAGCTCCTCGCGCAGGCGGTTCGCGCCAGAAGTCGTCTCCTCGGTGGCTGCGGTCACGCGCGAATCCTCGCGCCGAAGGCACCCCGCGATCAGGTCGGCCCCGTTGTCGAGAAGTAGGTCCGGGCCCGAGGCCAGCACGCGCTCGACGTGTTCGTGGTGGTCTGCGAGCGAGTCGCGCCGGCGTGCATAGACGCGGATCCCGGCTGCGCCCGCGAGCGCGGCCGCCACCCCGTCGTCGGTCGTCGCGGGGCTCCCCGTCCAGACGACTTCCGCGCCCCCGGCGCGGAGCACTTCCACCAGCACGCCGGTCTTGGACTCGACGTGCAGGCACATGCCGATCCGCCTCCCGGCGAGCGGGCGCTCGCGCTCGAACTCGGCCCGAAGGCCCGCCAGGAGCGGCATGTTCGAGCGCGCCCAGGCAACGCGGAGCGCCCCGGCCGCAGCGAGGGTCTCGTCCTCGACGAGGCTCTGCGGGAGGTGGTCGAGCGAAGGCGGTGGGTGGTCGAGCGTAGGCTGCATGCCGTCGCGATCCTAAGCCTCACGCGTCCGCGAGGGGCTGCGCGCGGCAAGTGCCAGGAAAAGAACGAGGGCCGCTTTCGCGGCCCCCGGTCCAGCACCAGCGTCGTAGTGGTAGGGACGCTTCCGGCCCGGTCACGTCGACCGGGCGGCGCGTTTGCGCGAGTCCCCCACGCTGGCTAGGCGGTTCCCTTCAGGTCCCGGGGACACGCCCCTACCCGCTGGTACCTCCGCTGCCCGTACTGGAATCTTCCACTATCGGACCACCTCCTTTCCGCGTTGGCCTTACTCTAGCGGCTGACGCAGCACGACCGACAGCTCGAGCCCGCGATCGAGCGGGACGGTCACGCTCTCGAGCGACGGGTCCGCCTGCCGGCTCGAGGAGTAGGCCCCGAGCGTCTCTGCGTGCGAGAGGACGTTGTCGGCGATCACCACCCCGCCGGGCTCGAGCTTCCCTCGGGCGAGCCCGAAGTACAACTCGTAGTCGCCCTTCTCCGCGTCGAGGAAGCACACGTCGAAGACGTCGTCGATCCCCGGCAGGGTCTCGCGCGCGTCGCCCTCGACGAGCTGGGCCCAGTCCGCGAGGCCTGCAGCGGAGACGTTTCGATGCCACGCCTCGATCTTTGTGGGATCGTGCTCGAACGAGAGCAGCCGGCCGCCGAGGTGGCGAACGCCGGCGGCTAGCCAGACGGACGAGTAGCCGCGCGAGCCGCCGATCTCGAGCACCTCGCAGCCGGTCTGCGGCGCGACGAGGGCGAAGAGGAACTGTCCGGTCGTCCGTGCGACCTGACGCGAGCGCTGCTCGGCCGGCAGGCCGCGAGCCCGCTCGTCGGCATCCTCGTGCTCGAGCCGCCGGAGGACTTCACGAACGCGGTCGTCGAGCACTAGATGCTTGTCCGGAAAATCGCGCACTGGAGGGGGTGGGCCCGACCAAGCGGGGCACCGCGGCTACTCGCTCGCGTGGATTTCCGGACGAGCATCGACTAAGCCGGCGTTGCGACCAGGTACTGGAAGACGTTCTCGAGCCGGTAGATGCCGGTCAGGGGATCCTGGAAAGGTTGCAGCACTTCGGCGATCGCCTGCTCGACCGCCTCGCGGCCGATCGCGCGCTCGGCAAGCGCTGCCGGCCCCGCCGAGGCGAGCCCGCGAATCGCCGTGCCCAGATCGGGATACACCCAGGGACACGGCACCTCGTGCACCTTCCCCGCTCGCAGGCCGGCGCGCTCGACAAGCCCCGCGAGCGCTCCTTCCTCCGAGAGGGCGAACGGCGCCGGCAGCCCCGCGGCCGGCTCGGGCAGGAACGGCGCGAGCGCATCGCGGACGACCGATCCCTCGCAGTCCTCCGGCCGGCCCCAGACGGCGGCGGCGATCCTCCCCTCCGGGTGAAGGACCCGGGCGGCCTCCCGCAGGGCGCCCACCGGATCACCGGCGAACTGCAACGAGTTGAGGGCGGTGACGAGGTCGAATGCGTCGTCGTCGAAGGGAAGCTGCTCCATGTCGCCGACGCGGAAGTCGCCGTCGGGGACCCGCTCGCGCGCGATCGCGATCAGCGCGGCGGAGGCGTCGATCCCGGCGACGGCTGTCCCGGCCTCGGCCGCGTTCAGGCAGAACCTGCCCGCGCCGCAGCCGACGTCGAGGAGCCGGGTCTCGGCATCCACGCCCAGCCCGTCCGCGACCGACTCGTAGAGCGGTAGGGCACCGGCCTCCTGGATCTCGGCCCAGTCCTGGGCCCGCGCCCCCCAGAGGTCGCCTTGAGCCTCAGAGCTGCTCACGCGAGCTCCACCTTGATCAGCCCGTCGTCGACGCGGACGCGAAAGGTCTCGACCGGCGTGACGGCCGGAAGGGTGAGCGCCCGCCCGCTGCGGATGTCGATCCGCGCACCGTGCCGGGGGCAGACCGCGTACCCCTCGTCGAGGTCGAAGTCCCCCTCGCAGAGCGGCCCGTCGTCGTGGGAGCAGCGGTCCTCGAGGGCGAAGAGCTCACCACCGAGGTTGTACACGCCCACCGAGATCTCGCCGGCATGCACGATTCTCACCTCGCCCGGAGGAAGGTCCTCGAGCGCGCAAACGACGATCTCGGCCACTTTACGGGCTTTAGCGCAGATCGAGCTCTTCGAGGCCGGCCAGGCCCTGCGGCAGAGGCGTCCCCTTCGCCTTGTGCAGCGCCACCTTGAGCGTCGTCAGGCCGAGCATCGCGCACTTCAGGCGCACCGGGGTGAGTGGGATCCCGAGCTCGTCGAGCAGCTCCTCCTTCGACATCGCCGCTACGTCGCCGGCGGTCCGGCCCTGGACGAGCTCCATCAGCATCGAGGTCGCCGCCTGGCTGATCGCGCATCCCCGGCCGTCGAAGCGCACCTCGTCGATCGTGTCGTCGTCGGAGAAGTTGACGAAGATCGAGACCTCGTCACCGCACAGCGGGTTCTGCCCCTCCGCCTCCGCGTCCGCACCCTCGAGCGTTCCGTGCCCACGCGGATTCTTGTAGTGGTCGAGGATCACCTCGCGGTAGAGCTGGTCGAACTCGCTCACCCGAGGAGCTTCTTGACCTCGTGGACGCTCACGCCCTCGACGAAGCGGTCGACCTCCTCGGGGATCGTGAAGTCGGGGAAGTCGGCGCAGATCCTCCGTGCGTGGAGCTTCCGCTTCGGCTTCGCCATGACGACCATCGAGACCAATCGTACCCGGGCCCGAACGAGGAGCCGCGAGGCGAACGAAAGGGGAGTGCCACGGGAGCCCATCGCCCCCGCGGCACTCGCATCCTCCGAGCGGGCGCCTACAGGAGTCGCATCACGATCGGGCAGTTGACGACGATTCCCGTCGAACGGAAGGGCTTCCCCTTCGGACCCGTGATCCAGCCATTTCTCACCATGTCGAGGAACTGGAACTCGTCGATCAGCCGCGAGCGGTAGCCCCTGGCGATCGCCGCCTTCGTCCACTGGCCGAGGTTCAGATCCCAGAGCGGACTGTAGTCGAGCGCGATCGTCGGAATGCCGCCGATCACCTGGATCGGAGGCAGCGGCGTTCCGTTCGGCCCCTTGTCGTGGATCGCGCTGTTCAGTCCCTGCCGCTGCGGGTTCCGGGAGCCCATCGGCCCGTTCGCGATCACGAACAGGCGCTCGATTCCGCTGAAGGCGCTGTCGTCCCTTCCGGTCGGGACGTCCGCCATCGCCGGGGCGAGGGTGCCCTGGTCGAGCGTCGCCGGGACGGGATCCGAGGCCTCCATGCTGATGTACAGCGAGGGTCTCGCGAACGAGAACACCGGCGTCGTCCTGAGCGTCACCGTGCCACCGCCGTTGCCGCCCCTGTTCGGGCAGACGTGCAGGACGCGGTCGTGGACGATGCCGTAGTTCGGCCGGCTGCGGCAGGACGCAATCTGCTTGGCCGAGTGGCCGAACGCGATCACAGGGGCGTTGTAGATGTGGCCCCCGGCGTTGACGATGCGGATAAAGGGCGTGTAGGAGGCGTCACCCACAGACCCCGGCTGAGCCACCTTGGGCGGAAAGAAGTTCGGGGCACGGCCCGGAACCAGGCGGCGCTTCGGAGCGAAGTTGACGGTGCCTCGATCGAACACGAGACTCCCATTCTTCTGGAGCGTCGCGTTCCGGACGGCGCGACCGACGGCCAGGTAGGTCATCTTGCCGGAGAAGTTGAGCCCGAGCGCGTCGGCATTCTCCTTGTCGTCTGTGTCCGTGAGGATGAACCACACGAGGCGGCCGTCCCGCATGGCCCCCTTGTAGAGCGGCAGCTTGATCGTGTTGGCGACCGGGTCGATCTTCACCGCCGACCTCAACAGCTTGACAGGGCCGACCAGCTTCCGGTCGATCTCCGAGGCCATCGGGCCGAAGTAGCTCTTGGGAACCGCCGCGCCGATCGAGGGCGGCGGCGGAACGGGATCCTTCTGCGCGCCTCCCGTCTGGGCGAACGACTGCACGCTGATCGCCAGGGCGACCGCTGCGAGGGAGACCGGCCAGAAGACCCAGACGAGGGCGCGCCGGCGGCGCGGCCGGGAACCCTGCCTCCCTTGAATCGAGATCCTGCTCACTTGTTCTTCCTTCCGCTCGGGAGTCGAGCCTGGATCCTCGCGTGCGTTCTTGAGCGAGCGGTGAGCGTAGGGTCCAGCTTTCCTCAACGCTTGGCCGGCAGCTTTCGCTGGTATAGAAGGAGGTTGTGAGCTTCCCGATGCCCTGGTGGTACAGCATGCGGTGGTGGCTTGCACTCTCGTTCGCGGCGATCGCCGCGATCACCGCGGCCGCTGTCGCCCTGATGCTCTCGAGTTGGTCGGAGCGGGCGTTCCACGAGCGATCCGGGCGGGACGCGCTCGGCCGCGCCGTAGTAGGAGCCTCCGCTCTCGCCAAGGCCCTTCCGAACGAACGGCTCCGGCAAGCGGTCCGGGACCTCTCGCGGAGACAGCAGCTACCGGTGTTTGTCTTCGACGGGAACGGCCGGTTGCTGACGCCCGCGCGCTCCCGCAACACCACGCTGGCCAGCGTCCCGGAGCGCAAACGCGCGATCGAGGCGGCCCTCGCCGGGCGCCCGTTCGTCCGCACGTTCGCCCACGGCAGCTCCGCGGTCGTCGCCGTCCCGCTCCACTCGAAGCGAGCCCGCGTGCTGCTCGCACTCGCGCACCAGCCCGGGTACGGCGCCTCCCGGAGCGACGTGCGCTCCCACGTCGCGGAGTCAGTCCTCTACGCGATCCTGATCGGAGCGATCCCCGGCCTCCTGATCGCCTCCTTCTTCGCGCGCAGGCTCCGCCGGATCGCCATCGCCGCCCACGCCATCGAAAAGGGCGACTTCGGCCGCGCGCTGCGGCCGGGCTTCAGGGACGAGGTCGGGACGCTCGCTGCCACGATCGATCAGATGCGCAGCCGGATGCAGGACTCGTTCGCACGCCTGCAGCGGGACCGCACGCGACTGAGGCACCTGCTGGAGCGGCTCGACCAGGGCGTGGTCGCCGTCGACCGTGAGCTGCGCGTCGAGCTTGCGAACGCGTCCGCCGCGCGGCTCCTCGACGCCGGGAAGCTCGAGCAGGGGGATCGACTGCCGGAACCGGGCGGCGACTTCGCCCTGCGGGACTTCGCGCTCAAGCTCTTCGAGGAAGGCGCGACGCTCGAGCACGCGCGCCTCACGCCGCGTGAGGCGGTGACCTACGACCTGGTGGGCATCCCGGCGAGCAACGGGTTCACGACGGCGATCCTCGTCCTCACCGACATCACGATGCCGGAGCGGCGCGAGCGCGCAGAGCGCGAGTTCGTCGAGAACGCCGCGCACGAGCTACGCACGCCGGTCGCGGCGATCCAGAGCGCCGTCGAGGTACTGCAGGCCGGCGCCAAGGACATCCCCGAGCAGCGTGACCGCTTCCTTTCGCTCATCGAGCGGCAGACGGGACGGCTCACGCGCCTCGGCCACGCGCTGCTCGTCCTCGCGAGGGCACAGACGACGCAGGAGCCTGTTCGACTCGAGCCGGTGCTGCTCCGTCCCCTGCTGCAGACGATCGCAGCGAACCTCGAGCTCCGGCCCGGCGTCGGCGTCGACGTCGACTGTCCGCCGAATCTCGAGGCACTCGCGGAGCCCGACCTCCTCGAGCAGGTGCTCTCGAACCTCGCGCTCAACGCGACGATGCACACCGAGGCGGGCGAAATCCTGCTCGCCGCCTGGCCGCTCGACGAGAGGGCGCTCGCGCTTGAGGTGCGGGACACGGGGAAGGGCATCCCGCATCGGGAGCGCGCGCGGGTCTTCGACCGCTTCTACCGCGGTGAGCCGTCGTCCGGTGACGGGTTCGGACTCGGCCTGGCGATCGTCCGGCAGGCCGTCGCGGCGCTCGGGGGCACCATTACGATCGATTCGAGGCCGGCGGGCGGGACGGTGGCTCGCTTCACGCTGCCGCGAGTCCTGACCGGACCCGTATGACCGGCAGAATCCTCGTCGCTGACGACGAGCCGGACATCCTGGAGCCGCTCGAATACGGGCTCCGCCTCGAGGGCTTCGACGTCGAGTGCGTGCGCGACGGCGAGGCGGCGCTCGCTGCCGCGCTCGGCGGCGATTTCGACCTCCTCATCCTCGACCTCGTCATGCCGAAGCTGACGGGGCGCGAGGTCTGCAGTCGCCTTCGAACTACGAGCACCATCCCGATCATCATGCTCACCGCCCGCGACGCCGAGTTGGACCGGGTGGTGGGGCTCGAGCTCGGCGCCGACGACTACGTCACCAAGCCGTTCTCGATCGCCGAGCTCGTGAGCCGGGTGCGCGCGATCCTGCGTCGGCAGGAGTTCGAACGCAGGGCGAACAGCGGCGGCACTCGGCGCATCGGCAGCCTCGAGCTCGACCTCGCTCGCCATGAAGTCAGGGTCGACGGCCGAACCGTCCACCTGACGCGGTCGGAGTTCAAGCTCCTCGCCTACCTCGCCGCCGAGCCAGGGCGGGTCTTCAGCCGGCGGCAGATCATGGAGCACCTCTGGCAGAGCACCTACGTGGGCGACGAGCGGGCCTGCGACACCCATGTCTCGAACCTGCGCCGCAAGCTGGACGGCGGCCGCGAGACGCCCAGTCGGATCGTCACCGTTCGCGATATCGGGTACAAGTTGCCCTCGGCCTAGACGTCACCCGAAGAGCTTCTTGACCTTGTGCAGGCCGCTGACGAGGCTGTCGATCTCCTCGGTGATCGTGTAGAGGTAGAAGCTCGCACGGTTCGTCGCCGAGACCCCGAGGCGTGTCATCAGCGGCTGGCAGCAGTGATGGCCGGCGCGGATCGCGACCCCTTCGAGATCCAGGATCTGGGCCACGTCGTGGGGATGTACACCCTCGACGTTGAAGGAAACGATCCCCGCACGGCGGTCCGGAGGCGGCCCATAGAGCTTGATCCCCGGGATCTCGGCGAGACGGTCGAGCGCGTAGACGGTCAGCTCGCGCTCGTGCTCCTCGATCGCCTCGAGGCCGATCTCCTCGAGGTAGTCGATCGCCGCGCCGAAGCCGACAGCCTCGGCGATCGGGGACGTGCCCGCCTCGAACTTGTGCGGCAGCTCACCCCACGTCGTCTCCTCGAGGCGCACCTTGCGGATCATGTGCCCGCCGAGGTTGAAGGGCTCCATCGCCTCGAGCAGCTCCGCCTTCCCCCACAACGCGCCGACCCCGCTCGGTCCGCAGAGCTTGTGCGCGGAGAAGGCGAGGAAGTCGCAGTCGAGTGCCTGGACGTCGATCCGCTTGTGCGGCGCCGCCTGGGCGCCGTCGACGACCACGATCGCTCCCTGCTCGTGGCCCCACGCGGCGAGCCGCTCGATGGGATTGACGGTTCCGAGGGCATTCGAGACGAGGTTGGCGGCGACGACCCTCACCCGCCCGGCCGCGGCGAGCTCGTCGAGCGAGGAGAGATCGAGCTCGCCCCCGTCGTCGAGCCGGATCATCCGGAAGTCCGCGCCGGTCCGCCGGGCCATGTACTGCCAGGGCACGAAATTCGAGTGGTGCTCGAGCTCGGTGACGACGACGACGTCGCCCGGGCCGAGGTTCCAGAGGCCCCAGGCGTAGGCGACGAGGTTCAGACCCTCGGTCGCGTTCCGGGTGAAGATCACCTCCCGCGCCTCGGGTGCGTTGACGAGCGCGCGCACCTTCTCGCGAGCTCCCTCGAAGCCGGCGGTGGCCCGTTCGGAGAGCGTGTAGACCCCCCGGTGGACGTTCGCGTACGAGGTCTCGTAGAAGTCGCGCATCGAGTCGAGGACCTGGCGTGGCTTCTGCGAGGTCACGGCGGAGTCGAGGTAGGCGAGCGGCTTGCCGTGGACGGGGTGCTCGAACACGGGGAAGTCGGCGCGCAGGCGGTGCGCGTCGACCTTTGGCTTCGCCTGAACGGCCACGGATCTATCGTACCCCCGGCCCGCGAGTCGACCGCCCGGGCGGGCCGTGCCTACCCGGTCGCCCAGTCGAACAGCCGCACGGCTCCGTAGCTGCCGCCGGCGATCGCGGCTAGCTGGACGAGCAGCCAGTAGAGACGACGACCGGAGCTCATGCCTCGCCCCGCAGAAGCCGTTCCTTCGCCAGCCGGAACTCCTCGTCGTCGAGGGCGCCCGAGCGGTGGAGGCCGTCGAGTCGCTCGAGCTCCGACACGATCCCGGGCGATCGCGATGGCGCTTGCGAGGGCGACCTCGACGAGCGGGCGAGGCGGACGACCGCCCGCCGAGCAGGTGCCCCCGACACGCCCACGAGCCAGCCCGACAGGTTCGAGCTGCCGCCCCGGCCGGTGAAGCGCCGGACGAGCGAGGGCAGCACCGCGAGGAGCGGCAGCCCGCCCATCAGCGCGAAGACGCCCCCGCAGACGAGCCAACCCGCGACGAGGCCCGACTGCGGGCCCGGCGGATCGATCCCGTACTCGAAGAAGTTCCAGCCGAGCGAGAGGAAGAGCGCGGGCCAGATCAGCAGGGTGAAGCCGGGGATGCCCCGCCTGACCGTGTGCCAGAGGTACATGCCGGCCAGGACGATCCCGCCGAGGATGCTGCCGGTCATGATCGCCGGGACGCCCTCCGGACAGTGCTGGCGGATCTCGAAGGGGCCTCCCTCGGCGCAGACCCCGCCGACGTCCATGACGGCGCGCATGCTCAGGTACAGGAGCGTCAGCGCGCACGAGACTCCGCCCAGCGTGAGGACGATCCAGACGGTCGCCCGAAGGTTCTTTGGTGCGCCCACGGCGCAGAGGCTACGCCTGCGGGATCCGCGCTTCCAGGGCGGCGGCGAGCGAGTCGCGCACCGGCTCGAGCTCGATCCGGTCGAGCACGTCCTGGAAGAAGCCGCGGACGATCAGCCGCTCGGCCTCGCCGCGGGAGAGGCCGCGCGCCATCAGGTAGAAGAGCTGCTCGCGGTCGACCTGGCCCAGGGTCGCGCCGTGCGTGCAACGGACGTCGTTCGCGAGGATCTCGAGCCCGGGGATCGAGTCGGCGTGGGCCTTGTCGGAGAGCAGGAGGTTCCGGTTCTCCTGGTAGGCGTTCGTCTTCTGGGCATCCCGCTCGACGCGGATCATCCCGCGCCAGACGGCCGTCGCCTCGCCACGGAGCGCCCCCTTGAAGGCGAAATCCGAGGTCGTCGAGGGCGCGATGTGCTCCTGGAAGGTGTCGTAGTCGAGGTGCTGCGCGCCGTCGGCGAAGTAGGCGCCTGTGACGCGGGAGGTCGCCCCGGGGCCGGCCAGGTCGTTCTGGATCCGGATCTTGCCCTTCTTCGAGCCGAAGCCGCCGGCGACCCAGTCGAGCTCCGCGTCGCGCTCGACGAGCCCATGGTGCGTTGCGAAGTGCCAGGTCTCGCGCGAGAGGTTCTGCAGCGACACGTATTCGAGCTTCGCCCCCTGGTCGACGTAGAGCTCGACGACCGCGTTCGAGTAGCCGCTCAGCCCCGCAGTCGCCGACGAGTACTCCTCGATCAGGCTGAAGCGCGACTCGGCCTCTGCGATCACGAGCAGGCGCCAGAAGAGCGACCCACCCTCGCGCTCGTTGCGGATCCGCACGTAGAGCGGCTGCTCGAGGACAGCCCCCCGCGGCACGCGCACGAGCAGGCCGTGCTCCCACGCGGCGGCGTTGTGCGCAGTGAACTTGTCGTCGCCAGCGACGAGGCGCCCGAGGCGCTCGTGCTCGGTCAGGGGCTCGAAGGTGATCCCCTCCGGAACGCTGCCGATCTCGATGCCGGCCTCGGTGACGGTGGCCACCGCGGCGCAGTCGATCTCGACCAACGTCTCGTCGGGACGTGGCCCGGTGCCTGGCACCGGGTCATGGCCCTGCGAGACGTGGCCGTTGGCGGCGAAGGCGTCGGGGTCGAAGCCCTTCAGGTCGGTGAAGCGCCACGGCTCCTCCGCCGTCGTCGGGAGCGGCAGAGCGCGGTAGCGCTCGAGCAGCTCAGCCCTGGCCATGCGGCGAGTACCTCCGGTGGAGGATCAGCGAGTTCCCGTCGGGGTCGGTGAAGAAGGCCATCTTGCAGACACCCGAGTCGCGCTCGCCCACGAAGGAGACGCCCCTTGCCTCGAGCTCTGCGCGCGCGGCCGCCACGTCGGCGACGCGCAGGGCGATCCCGTGGGCGGCGCCGCTTCCGAACTCGACGCCCTGCTGCTCTGGCTCCCAGAGCGCGAGGGTGACGTTGCCCGCCTCGAACTCCGCCGGCTCGTGCGGGTTCTGTGGCAGCTCGAGCACGTCGCGGTAGAACGCGATCGCGCGCTCGACGTTGCGCGTCGGCACGTCGACGAAATCCACCCGCTCCACCTCCACGGCTAGTTGCTGCTGCTGAGCGTCTTGCCGTAGAACTTGCGAGCCCGCTCCCCGTCGGTCACCGGCACGGAGACGAAGTCCGTGCGCTCGACGGTGATCACGTGTCGATGCGTCCCTGCTCGCGCGGCAGGTAGCGGTGGTGGAGCATGAGGTCGTTGCCGTCGGGGTCCTGAAAGTCGAGGCCCGTCACCGGGCTAGCCAACCGAGCCCTCCATCTGCAGCTGGATCAGGCGGTTCATCTCGACGGCGTACTCGAGCGGCAGCTCCTTCGTGATCGGCTCCACGAAGCCCGAGACGACCATTGCCGACGCCTCGGCCTCCGACAGGCCGCGGCTCATCAGGTAGAAGAGCTGCTCCTCGCCGATCTTGGAGACGGTCGCCTCGTGGCCGATGTCCACGTTCGCCTCGTCGATCCGGATGTACGGGTACGTGTCCGAGCGCGAGTGCTCGTCGAGGATCAGCGCGTCGCAGACCACCTTCGACTTCGACCCGGTGGCGCCCTTCGCCACCTCGAGCAGCCCCCTGTAGCCCGCGCGGCCGCCGTCCTTCGAGATCGACTTCGAGGTGATCACGGAGGTCGTCCGGGGGGCGACGTGCACGCACTTGCCGCCCGCGTCCTGGTGCTGTCCCTTGCCGGCGAACGCGATCGAGAGCACCTCGCCGTGCGCCGCCTCACCGAGGAGCCAGATCGCCGGGTACTTCATCGTCAGCTTCGAGCCGAGGTTCCCGTCGACCCACTCCATCGTGGCGCCTTCGTAGGCGACCGCACGCTTGGTAACGAGGTTGAAGACGTTCGTCGACCAGTTCTGGATCGTCGTGTACCGGCAGCGGCCGCGCGGCTTGACGATGATCTCGACCACGGCCGAGTGCAGCGAGTCGCTCGAGTAGATCGGCGCCGTGCAGCCCTCGACGTAGTGCACGTA
>Ga0136614_10002226_pt1 | contig 11981 bp, 10 predicted proteins | sample AntDrymUQ2792106_2_FD_106643 | JGI IMG/M metagenome (GOLD analysis project Ga0136614, IMG submission 106643) | Polar desert sand microbial communities from Dry Valleys, Antarctica - metaG UQ279 (21.06) | ecosystem: Environmental > Terrestrial > Soil > Desert | place: Antarctica: Dry Valley...
CGCTTGCGCTCGAGTTCACGCCGCGCGGAGTGCGCTCCAACGTCGTGTCGCCCGCCCACACACGCACCCCACTGTGGGACAAGCCCGGGGGCTTCCTGGACCGGCTGGCCGCCGACTACGGGACCGATCGCGACGGGGCGATCGAGCGTTACCTCGCGGACATCGACATGCCGGCGGGGCGCCTGGGTCGCCCACAAGACACGGCGCACGCGGTGCTGTTCCTGGCCTCCGACCGCGCAGACTTCATCACGGGCGCCGAGATCGCCGTGAACGGCGGCGTCACGCCCTTCGTCTGAGCGGCGATCAGACGGCGGACCTGGTCCATGAACTGATCGATGCATCCACCGACCTCTCGAAGGAGCAACGCCAGATGATCGACGACGCCTTCGTCATCGACGCGGTCGCGCATGCGCCCAACTTCACGAACGACAACTGCGTCAACCGCAGCGCGCATGAGCTGATCGCGCTCGTCAAGCAGCTGCACCTGCAATGGAACCCACCGGGCTACCGGCTCGACGAGGACCAGTTCCTGGTCGACGTCGACGTCGAGACGGTCGCGCGCACCATGTTCCTCGAGAGCCAGACCGACATGACCGTGCATCACCACCTGCCGCTGTACTCCTGGTTTCACGACGGCAACGTCTCCCAGGAGAAGAACGTGGAGATCGCGCGACGCTGGCCGCAGCGAGTCATCAGCTACGCCGGCGTGGATCCGACCACCGGCCCGGACGCGTGCATCGAGAGCCTCGAGCGCCAGCTCGAGGACCTGCCGAGCATCGTCGGGCTCAAGTTCTACCCCCACCAGGTCGAGCCCTGGCGGACGTTCCGGCTGGACGAGGAGGACCGCCTCTTCCCGCTCTACGCCCGTGCGCTGGAGCTCGGGATCAAGACCGTCGCCGTGCACAAGGCCTCGCCGCTGGGGCCGGTCCCGATGAACCCGTACCGGGTCGACGATGTCGAGGGCGCGGCCTACGCGTTCCCGCAGATCAACTTCGAGATCATCCACTCGGGGCTGGCGTTCGTCGATGAGACCGCCCAGGCGGTCGCACGCTTCCCCAACGTGTACGCCAACCTCGAGACCACGCTGCAGCTCACCTACTTCGGGCCCGGCAAGTTCCAGGAGGTGCTCGCCCAGCTGCTCTTCTGGGGCGGCCACGAGAAGCTGCTGTACTCCGCCTCGGTGCCCTACGGCCACCCCCGTCCGCAGATCGAGGCGCTCTGGGCGCTCGAGCTGTCGCAGGAGCTGCTCGCGAAGTACAACATCCCGCAGCTCACCCGGGCGGACAAGGCGGCGATCCTGGGCGGCAACTACGCCCGCATGATCGGCCTCGACACCGAGCGGGCCAGGGCGGCCATCGCCGGCGACGAGTTCTCGCAGGAACTGGAGGCTCGCGACGGTGAGCTGCAGGCGCCGTGGTCGAACTGGCGCAAGGGCTTCGAGGAGGACCGCTTCCGCCGCTACGTCGCACCGGCACCGCAGCACGACACCCCGGCGGTGGCCGCGCCATGACGCGGGAGCGCGACCAGGAGATCCGCGATGCGCTCGGCCGCGTCTACGACCCGTGCAGCCTGGCGGTGAACAACCCGCTCAGCATCGTCGACATGGGGCTCGTACGCGGTTGGCGGCTCGAGCCGAACGGCGCCATCAAGGTCATCATGTGCGTGACCGGCCCGGGCTGCCTGATGGCACCCAAGTTCGTCGGTGCCGCGCGCGAGCAGCTCGCGCAGCTGCCCTTCGTACGCTCGGTGGAGATCGAGGTCGATGCCTCCGTCCTCTGGACGCCGGAGCAGATGACCGAGGGGGGCCGAGCGCTGCAGCGCGCGCGCCACGCGCGTGCCCGACGACTGGCTCCCGTCCGTCCCCAGCAGTGGCGCGAGCACGCGACCGGCAATCGCTGACCGCGGTCCACGTCCTGCGCGACGTGGAAGCGTTGGGGATATCAGGAGGCCTCGACCGCTCGCGCGGGAGGTGGTCCTTGTGCGCGCACCCGCCCTCTGGTAGGCATGGCTCCGCAGTTCCGCCACCCACCACCATGCAGCCGGGGGAAGACCCGGATGCCGGACGAGCACGACTCCGCTCACGAAGAGCTCACGCAGCCGGACCTCCGACTGGATGCGCCGGCGGCCGCGACGACGCGTGAACCCCCGGCCGCCGGACCGGCGTCGAACGGAGCCGCGCCGGCGATCGGCGGCCCGACCGGGTCCTCGTGGCGGGAGGATGCCCTCGCCAGGATCGCCGAGCTGGAGATGCTCACCGTCATGGCCCGCGCACGGACCACGGAGACGGGCGCGGTGGCGGACGAGATGGCGGCGAGCATCCGCCGCCATCTCGACACGGCGAGGGAGGCGGCGGCGCGGCGCTCGGGGCGCCGGGCGGGACTCGCCGGCGCGGACGTCACCCGCGTCCTGACCAACATCCATGCCGCCGAGGCCGACCTGCTGCGGCTCGCGCCGATCGATTACCTGTTCGGCCAGCTCTCGACCCTGCAGGCCTACGTCCGCGAGCATCTCCCGCCGCGCGATCCCCGCCGGGCGCGGCTGGACGCCATCGTCAGGGCCGCCGAACGCGAGCAGCTCGAGGAGTCCCAGCGCGGGGCCGTCGTCGCCGCGGCGCGGGAGGCCAACGCCGAGGCGCGTCGCGAGGTGACGCGGGTCCGGAGCTTTCGCAACGTCCTCTTGGTCACCGCCGCGATCCTCGCGCTCGCGGCGATCGGCGTCGCCGCGCTCGGGATCGCCGAGCCCGGCGCGATTCCGTTGTGCTTCCACCCCGACGACAAGGTGGTCTGCCCGACCGCGGAGAACCCGGTCGCCCGCGACGTGCTCGACATCGACGCCACCGTGGCCAGGACGGCGAGTCCCTGGGACCTCCCGATGGCGGAGCTCGTCGGGCTGATCGCCGCCGCCGTGGCCGCCGCGGTCTCGCTGCGCGCGATCAAGGGTACGTCGACGCCGTACGGGCTGCCGGTCGCGCTCGCGCTGCTGAAGCTTCCGACCGGCGCCCTGACCGCCTTCCTCGGGCTGCTGCTCATGCGCGGCCAGTTCGTCCCCGGCCTGAGCGCGCTGGACTCCTCGGCGCAGATCATCGCCTGGGCGGTCGTGTTCGGCTACGCCCAGCAGCTGTTCACGGGGATGGTCGACACGCAGGCGCAGACCGTGCTCGACGACGTGAGCGGCAAGGGCGCCGCGCCTCCCCTACAAGACGCCGGCGCGGTCGCCGCCGCCTGACGTGGCGTAGGGCATGGCGTCCCGCAAGCGCACCCGCAGGGCACGGACCGCCGCCGCGTCGATGCGCTGCCGGACGACCTGGCTGCCGGCTCTGCTCGCCGGCCTGCTTCTCCTCCTCGGGCCCGCGGTAGAAGCCCTCGGGCAGGCGACCGACACCTCGAGCCCGGCCGCACCCACGCCCGAGGGCGAGGTGTTCGATCCCGATCTGGGCCAGGCGCCGATCGGGACGGAGCCCGAGCAGGCGACCTCCGAGGACGCCATCGAGCGCGAAGATGCCACGACGGTCGAGGATGAGGACGACGAGGAAGTCTCGAACGAGACGATCCGGCAGCCGGGGTGGGGCAGCGCCGCGGATCAGACGCGGGCGGCCAAGCGCTCGGAGGCCGATGAAGACTGCGAGGGCACAGCGCCGCCCACCAGCAGGATGCTCGGCCTGCCCGGCTCCGTCGGCGGGAGCGAGGGCGGCTCGCTCGGCTGGCTCGTCCTCGTGATCGCCGGCGGCGCCCTCGTCGTCGCGGGGATCGCGTACGGGCTCCGGCGCACACGCCGCTCGCCGGCGTCCCGCGGCTCGCTCGAGACCGTCGCCACGGTCGTCGGCATCCTAGGCGGCATCGCGGGGCTGGCGGTGCAGTTCGTCCCGGGGATCGGCGTGCACCAGACGCCCGCCCCCGAGGCGACCATGGCGGTCCGCGACATCAACGCCCGCATCCGCCATGCCGAGTACGCCAAGAAGGTCAACAGCGAGCCCCCCGAGCTCGAGGATCGCAAGGAGGTGGGCAACGTGGTCTGGCTCGAGATCCACCTCGAGGGTTATCGCGACAAGGAGCCCTTCCTCCAGTACGGGCTCTACGATCCCGGCGCCGGGGACGCGCTGCTGCCGGGGACGGCGGTTGAGGTCCCGATCCCGCACGCCGGCGAGGACGTGGAGACCCAGTTCGTGCCGATCTGGCTGGGCTATCCGCGCGGCGAGCGCTTCAAGGCGGCCTTCCGGCTGCTCGACGGCAACCGGGTCCAAGCGGTCGTGGAGACCGTGACGATGAAGGGGTCCGAGTACCGCTACAGCTGCGAGTAGGCTCGGTCGCCTGATGGCGAACCTCGGGGCGTCGGCGGGCTGGGGCCTCGTGATCTGCGCGAGCCTCGTGGCCGGCGCGCTCGCCGCCGTGCTGCTGCGCCTGCCCGCGAGCGTGGCGGCGAGCGCGACGGCGTTCGGCGGCGGCGTCCTGCTCGCGGCGATCGCGCTGGAGCTGGTCCCGGAGGCCGACGCCGGCGCCGGTTCGGCGCTGACCGCCGGCGGCCTGCTCGCCGGCACGCTCGTCTACGTGGGCGCGGATGCGTGGCTGAGCCGCGACTCCGGCATGAGCTCGATGCGGCGGATGGGGCACGCGGCGGCCGCCGGCCGGTCGATGGAGATGCCGGGCGGCGCGGGCGAGGCGGCTCGCGGCAAGTCGATCGCGGCCGGGATCTTCGTCGACGGCGTGCCGGAGTCGATCGCGCTCGGCCTGACGATCGCCGCGGGCGAGCTGGGCCTGGCGCTGCTGGCCGGCGTGCTGCTCGGCAACCTCGTCGAGGCCTACGGCGCCGCCCAGCCGATCCTGGCCGGCGGCCGCTCCCGGCGCTTCGCGCTCAGCCTGCTCGGCGGCATCGGGCTCGCCCTCACCGCGGCGACGATCCTCGGCGGGACGGTGTTCGCGGGCGCGAGCGCGGCGCTCGTCGGCACGATGCAGGCCGTCGCCGCCGGCGCCGTGCTCGCCGTGATCTCGATCGCGATCGTGCCGCACGCCTTCTCGCAGGTCAGCCGCGGCGTGGCGACCGCCACCGTCGCCGGTTTCATCGCCGGCTACCTGCTCGCCTGATTCGGGTCGCCGCGAGGACGATCGGGTTCGGTCAGTGCTCCATCGTCGCTTCGAGGCGGCCGTCGATCGCCTCGACGCTCGCGGGGATCCTGAGTCGCTGGGCGTGCTCGGGATAGAGCTGAGCGAGCTTGGCAAGCTCGCCGCGCAGGAACGCGAGACCGTCGTCGAGCTGGCGCTCCCCGGCCTCGCTTCGCCGGGCGACGCCCATCGCGCGGTTGACGCGGGCTTGCGCCTGTGGCCATGTGTAGCCCGGGTCCACGGCGCGGCGCAGCTCGGCCCAGCGGCGGGCGAGGCGGTCCAGCGCGAGGCGCTTGGCGTCGACGCGGCGATGCGCGGGCGCCGGCCGACCGGCCGGCGCGGTCGGCGCCGGTGGCTGCGCTGGTCCGACCCGCTCGCGGCGCACGAACTCGAGCACGGACCGCAGCGCGCGCTCCGGCTGGCCCAGTTCGCGCAGCAGCCGTCGCGCGGCGTCGACCTCCTCGTGGCGGTAGTGCACGCCGGCGACGATCATCCCTCCGGGCTCGACGTGGGCGTCGAGCGCCTGGAAGTCGGCGCGGCGCGCGACGCCCAGCGGCGGCTCGGCGGCGAAGGCGGCGCCGACGTCGTCGCTGACCTGCTGGCGCAACTCCACCTCGACGCGTTCGGCGCACGCCGTGAGCGTCGGGTCCGCCGGCATGAACACCGTTGCCACCAGGTCGTCGGGGTCCGCGCCGCGTCGCCTCACGATGCGGCCGACCGCCTGGCGGAAGAACACGTCGGTGCGCTTGACGGTGGCGTACACCGCGACCACGAGCCGCGGGACGTCGACGCCCTCGCTGACCATGTTCACGGCCACCAGCCAGCGCGCCGCTTCCGGACCGGCGTGGGCGAAGCGCTCGATTCGCGCGTGCGCGCCCGCCTCGTCGCTGACCACCACCACCGGCTTCTCGCCCGCGATCGTCCGCAGCAGCGCCGCGGTCGCGCGAGCGTGCGCGCGGTCGTCGCAGAGCACGAGCCCCGCAGCGTCGGCGATCACCGAGCGCGCCTTGACGAGCAGCCCGTCGGCGTCGCGCAGCATCTGCGACAGAAGCGGCGTCGCGGGGTCGATCGCCGTCCGCAGCCGCCGTGCGTCGTCCAATGGATCGAGCTCATCGGCGAACGCGGCGATCGTCTCCTGCGCATCGACACGCCAGCGCAGCGTCGCGTCGAGCAGGCGGAAGGCGAGCGGCCGGCAGACCCCGTCCTCGACGGCATCGCCGTAGCCGTAGACGAAGTCCGGCATGCAGCGCCGGTCCGCGTCGTAACGGACGAACGGGATCGCGCGCGCGTCGGAGCGAAACGGCGTGCCCGACAAGGCGAGGCGCCGGCGAGCTCCCTCGAACGCCCCGCGAAGCGCCGTCCCCCAGCTCGCCGCCTCGCCCGCATGGTGAACCTCGTCGAGCACCACGAACGTCGAATGCGCCAGATGGTGGGCGAACAGGTCGGGGGCGGCCGCAACCTGCTGGTAGGTCACCACGACCCCGTCGACCCCCTCGCGCCACGCGCCGTCGGCGTTGCGCCAGCGCGGATCCAGATGCAGCCCGACGCGATCCGCCGCGTCTGCCCACTGCGAGCGCAGTGCCGTCGTCGGGCATACCACCACCACCTGGTCGCAACCGGCCGACCGGGCCGCAGCGCACGCCGCCAAGGTCTTGCCGGACCCGGGGGCGGCGACCAGCAGGAAATCTGGTCCCCTCGCGGCGGCGTAGCGGGCGAGGAAGGCCGCCTGCCACGGCCGCGGCGTCACGCTCACGCGGGCCTTGCGCCCTTGACCAGATTGCACCGGGGGCACAGCGCTTGACCGTTCGCCGGCCGCGTCGCGCCACCCAGCCGGACCGGCTCGGCGTGATCGGCGTGCCACCCGGGCGTCAGCGCCACACCGCAGCGCGCACATCGTCCTCGGGCCGCCAGGAACAGCGCAACGCGCGCCGAGGCACCGAATCGGCGGGAAGCCATCGACGACAGTCTCGCAGTCGTGAAGGCGAAGAGCGAACGAGTCCAGCACCGGCCGCTGCGGGTTGTAAGCCAGATTCTTCGCCGAGAGCAGTGGTAGCTCCAACCCGGACACATCGCGCGGAGCCGGCCCGGCGGCACTGGAACCTCCTTGATGGATACGAGCGGCCGCGCATCCTGATCAGCGCCGCAGCCCGGCGCCGCCGAGGAGACCGCTTCCGGGGGGAAGTTGGCTATCGCAATTCGGTTGCAATAGGGTCGCTCGGGTCCGAGACGAGGAGGACCCGAGATGGGTGCCGAGGTGCTGGCTTCCCTGTCGCTGTTGGCAGCGATTGCCCTGGGATTGGGTGGGTGCGGTGGCGACGACGGCGGGTCTGCGGCGGTCCCTGACTCCGGGTCGGCCGGGTCGCGCGTTGAGGTTGCGACGACGGTGGCTCCGATCACGAGCATCGTGGCGAACGTCGGCGGCGACCGGGTGAAGCTCACCGGGATCGTCCCGGAGGGGACGAACTCGCACACGTTCGAGCCCAAGCCGAGCGTCGCCGAGCTGGCCTCGCGGATCGACGTGCTGTATGTCAACGGGCTCAAGCTCGAGGAGCCGACCAAGGAGCTCGCGCAGGAAAACCTCAAGGACGGCGCGGAGATAGTCGAGCTCGGGACCAACTCGATCCCCGAGAGCGAGTACGCGTACGACTTCTCGTTCCCACGCGACGGCGGCAAGCCGAACCCGCACCTGTGGACCGATCCGAAGTACGCCCGCGCGTACGCCGAGATCGTGCGCGACGACCTCTCGAAGCGCGATCCCGACAACGCGCGCTACTACGCGTCCAACTACGACAAGTTCGCGGCGATGATCGGCGAATTCGACAAGGCGATGCGGACGTCGTTCGACACGATCCCGCGCGAGCAGCGCAAGCTGCTGACCTACCACGACGCCTACGCCTACTTCGCCCGTGACTACGGCTGGGACGTGGTGGGCGCGATCCAGGTCTCGGACTTCGAGGATCCGACGCCGAAGGAGGTCGCGCGGCTGATCGACCAGGTCAAGGCCGAGCAGGTTCCGGCCGTGTTCGGCTCGGAGGTCTTCCCGAGCCCCGTGCTCGAGCAGATCGGCAAGGAGACCGGCGTGCGCTACGTCGACGTGCTGCGCGACGACGATCTCCCCGAGGAGCCGGGCGATCCCCGTCATTCCTGGGTCGGGCTGATGCACTTCGACTACGTGACGATGACTGAAGCGATGGGCGGCGACGCGAGCGCGTTGGAGGCGTTCGAGCCGCGCGACGTCGCGCCCGACCGAGCGGAGTACCCGCAGTGAGCGACGGCGTTGACGGCGAGCTTGTCCGGCTGGGGGGCGTGAGCTGCCGCTACGGTGCCGAAGCGGTCCTCCTCGACGTCGACCTGTCGCTCGCGGAGCGGCAGTTCGTCGGCGTGGTCGGCCCGTCCGGGTCGGGCAAGACGACGCTGCTGAAGGCGATCATGGGGACGATCGACCCGTGCACGGGCTCGGTGCAGCGCCGGCCGGGCCTGCGGATGGCCTACGTCCCGCAGGTCGAGACGGTCAACTGGAGCTTTCCGATCACCGTTGCCGAATGCGTGCTCATGGCGCGCCCCGCCCGCCGGGTGCCGTGGGCCAGCCGCGCCGAGCGCGCCGAGGTCGCTCGTGTGCTCGAGCGGCTCGGACTCGATGGCCTCGGCGCCCGGCACATTCGAGAGCTGTCGGGTGGCCAGCAACAGCGGGTGTTCATCGCCCGTGCCCTGCTGCGCGGGCCCGAGCTGCTGCTCATGGACGAGCCGACGTCCGGCGTCGACGTCCGCCTGCGTCACGAGATCCTGCATCTGCTCGACGACCTCAATGCTGCGGGTCTTGCGATCGTCCTCACCACGCACGACCTCAACGGCATCGCCGCCCACCTGCCGCGCCTGGTCTGCCTGAATCGCCGGGTGATCGGCGCGGGCCGGCCGCACGACGTGCTCACCCCAGCGGTGCTGGAGCAGACCTACGGCGCAACGATGGAGGTGCTGGAGCATGCCGGCATGCCCGTGATCGTCGATGGTTTCCAGCACCACCAGCACCACCAGCACCACGGCGGCGCGCACCGCATGAGTGGGATGGGATCTGCTTCGTGATCGACGAGCTTCTGCGGCCCTTCGACTATGAGTTCTTCCGCAACGGTCTGGCGGTGGCCACGTTGGCCGGCGCGCTCTGCGGCCTGGTCGGCGTGTACGTGGTCCTCAAAGGTATGAGCTACATCGGGCACGGGCTCTCGCACGCGATCTTCGGCGGGTTCGCGGCCAGCGCCCTGCTCGGCGTGAACTTCGTACTCGGCGCCGGGGCATGGGGCGTCGCCTCGGCGCTCATGATCAACGGCGTGACACGGCGCCGCGCCATCGGCTCCGACGCGGCGATCGGCGTAATCACCACCGCGTCCTTCGCGCTCGGCCTCGCCCTCGTCGCGCTGTTCGGCACCACCGGGCGCAGCTTCGACGCCGCGCTGTTCGGGAGCATCCTCGGAGTCTCCGCCGGCGACGTCGCACTGGTCGCCGCCGTGGCCGCCGCTACCGGGCTGCTGATCTTCCTGCGCTACCGCTCCCTGCTGTTCACCACCTTCGACCCCGAGGTCGCCGACGCCACCGGCGTGGACACCGCGCGGATCGACGCCCTGCTCATGGTCGCGCTCGCAGCGTCGATCCTCGCCACCATGCAGGTCCTGGGCGTCACCCTCATCGCCGCCACCCTGGTCATCCCGCCCACGGTCGCCCGGATGCTCACCAACTCCTTTGCGCGCATGCTGGCCCTGTCGACCGCGATCGGCGCGTCGTGCGGTTTCGTGGGGATGAACCTCAGCTACCACCTCGACGTGCAGTCAGGGCCCACGATCGTCCTCGTGGGCGCCTCGCTGTTCGCGCTCGTCTTCGCCCTGACCGGCGCGCGCGGGCGTCGGCGCGCCGGCGGCGTGACGGCCCGGATCGGCGCGTTGCGCGCCGGTGGCTGACGCCCAGCACGACCTTCTCGCCCGCTTCGTTACGGCAACCCGGCCCCACGGCCGCCGCTCAGAGCTGACGCCGTCGGCCACCTGGCGGTCGCGGACCTTCGGCTTCGCTGACGCACCGGCCGTCAGCGCCACACCGCAGCGCGCACATCGTCCTCGCGCCGCCAGGAACAGCGCAGTCCTGCGCGCCGCCGAGGCGGGGGAGAGCTTCACCGTGATGGTGCGCCGCCGAGCTCGACGCCGCCGAGGCACCGATCGGCTGACTCTCGACGCGGCACGGCGGGCGCGACGTGGCGCGCGCGGCCTGACTGACTGACGTATCCTAGGGAGCATCGCCGACGCTCCTCCGCTTCCGCCCGACCTGCCGGCGCCACGCGACGACGGTCGCGCCGCGCACCTCCTCGGCCGTCGCCTGCCGGACGTCGAGCTGCCGAGCACGGCCGGGGGGCATGTGCGGCTCGACGCGCTCCAACCCGGCCGCACCGTCATCTACTGCTATCCCGACACCGGGGTCCCCGGCCGCCCGCTGCCGCCGGAGTGGGACGCGCTCCCCGGCGCCCGTGGCTGCACCAACGAGGCGTGCGCGTTCCGCGATCACCACGCGGAGCTCGCGGAGCTCGGCGCGGACGTGCTCGGCATCTCCGGCCAGCGCGCCGGCGAGCAGCGCGAGGCGGTCAGGCGCCTCGGGCTGCCCTTCCCGCTGCTGTCCGACGAGGACGGCGCGCTGCGCGATGCGCTGCGGCTCCCGACGTTCACGGTGGACGGCAGCGAGTACCTCTCCCGCTTGACGCTCGTGGTGCGCGACGGGCGCGTGGAGCACGTCTTCTACCCGGTCTTCCCGCCCGACGGGCACGCGGAGGAGGTCCTGGCGTGGCTGCGTACGGCGGGCGCGCACGCACGTCCGCAGGCCAGTCACCGCCGGTTCGAGCCGCCCGCCGCGGAGGCGGAGGCCGCCGCCCCGCTCCGAGGGCTCGAGGAGATCGAGCCCGAGGCGTTCGGCGCCTCCCAGCGCGTGCACGGCGCGCTCCGGCGTGTGGACGTCTACGGCGACAAGCCGGTGGTCGCGCGCGAGTCCGCCCTCACGCGGGCGCGGACGTGGATGCGCGACAGCTCCCGCGGCGGCGCCGAAGAGGAGGCGCGGATCGACGCCGAGCTCGACGCCACGCCGCGCGTGACGCGCACCAACACGATCGCGATCGTGTCACCCAAGGGCGGCGTGGGCAAGACGACCTGCACGTTCCTGCTCGGAGACCTGATCGCCGCCCGGCGCCGGCTGCGCGTGCTCGCCGTGGACGCGAACCGCGACTTCGGGACGCTCGCTGTGCTCGCGCCCGACTCCCTGCGCGTGAAGCGGTCCCTGGCCGACCTGCTGATGGACCTCGACCGGGTCGACACCGCGTCGCAACTCGGCGCGTACGTGTCCCCGCTGCCCAGTGGCCTGCACGTCCTCGGTGCCCCCGAGCGCGCGGAGCTCATGGCGGAGATGACGCCGCAACTGTACGGCGAGCTGCTCGACTTCCTCTCGCGCTTCTACGACCTGATCCTGCTCGACCTCGGGACCGGCATCATCGATCCGCTCGCGCAGTTCGGCATCCAGCGGGCCGACCAGGCCGTGATCGTCACCACCACCGAGTACGTCACGGCCGACAAGGTGCTCGGCGCGCTCGGCTACATGCACGACGCCGACCAGCGCAGCGGCACCGGCCCGTCCAAGCGCCTCACCGTCGTCCTCAACCGGGTCGGCAAGGGGGCGGAGAAGGAACGCGAGGCGGTCGAGTCGGCGTTCTTGGCGCTCGGGGTCCGCCGCCACGTGGTCATGCCCCACGACGAGCGGCTGCGCCTGATGCTCGACTCGGCGACCTACGACATCGACGCGCTCGCCCGCCCCGTTCGCGTGGCGGTCAAGCAGCTCGGGCTCGCGGTCGCCGAGAAGCTCGTCTAG
>Ga0136614_10002227_pt1 | contig 11977 bp, 10 predicted proteins | sample AntDrymUQ2792106_2_FD_106643 | JGI IMG/M metagenome (GOLD analysis project Ga0136614, IMG submission 106643) | Polar desert sand microbial communities from Dry Valleys, Antarctica - metaG UQ279 (21.06) | ecosystem: Environmental > Terrestrial > Soil > Desert | place: Antarctica: Dry Valley...
GAGGGAGCTTGCGTTCCCTCTCCCCCAGCGGGGAGAGGGTTAGGGTGAGGGGGAAACGCCGTTGCTGGATTTTGAGATGAGTTCTAGAAAACCGTCACCTGCACCGGTCCGGGTCGACCTTTGGTCGCGGAATCGCCCAACGATACGCGGCCGCAGGTGCCCGAGTCGTGGTCAATGACATCAGCGCTGCTAATGGCGAGCGAAGTGATACGCGGCAGCTCGTAAAGGTTGGCGGTTGACCCCTCAATTGCAGGCATGCCGTGGGTTTACGCGATGACCTTGCGGGCGCGCAAGTCCGTAATCGCCAATGCGTCGTAACCGAGCGCCTGCAAGACTAGATCGGTGTGCTCGCCCAGCGCCGGCCCGCCGCCAGCAAAGCCGCCGGGTGTCGCTGAGAGTCTGGGCACGACACCCGGAACCTTGAGCGCCGATCCGTCGGGTAGCGCGATCTCACGGATCATCGCGCGCGCCGCGTAGTGCGGATCAGCAGCGATATCGGCGATCGTGTAGATCTTCGACGCCGGAACTTCTGCATCATCCATCGCCCTTAACACGTCATCGGGCGACCGCGCGGACGTCCACGCTTCGATTTGGCCATCGAGCCACTGCTGGCGCGCGGCGCGACCGTCGTTTTGGGCGAGCGACGAATCCTCTGCAAGATCGGCGCGGCCCATCGCCTTCACCAACCGCTTGAAGATCGAATCGCCGTTGCCGGCGATGAGGACGTAGCTTCCATCGTTACAGAGGTATGCGGACGTAGGCGCGATGCCGGGAAGGATGGACCCAGTGCGCTCGCGGATGGCGCCGAACGCATCGAACTCCGGCAGCAGCGATTCCATGACCGAGAACACCGCCTCGTATAACGCGACATCGACGATCTGTCCGACGCCGGTTTTGCGCCGATGCTCGAGCGCGGTCAGCGCTCCGATGACGCCGTAGAGCGCGGATAAGGTATCGCCAATCGAAATACCGGTTCGCGAAGGCGGACGGTCAGGAGTTCCGGTGACGTGACGCAGGCCGCCCATCGCTTCGCCGATGACGCCGAACCCCGGCCGCTCGCGGTAAGGACCCGTTTGGCCATAGCCAGAAATACGCACCATGATGAGCTCGGGGTTAGTCACGGCAATCGTCTCGTAGCCTAAGCCCCATTCCTCGAGCGTTCCCGGACGGAAATTTTCAACGACGATATCGACGTGCTCCATCAATGCGCGCGCGATCGCCTGCCCGTCCTGCGTGCGCAAATCGACGGCGACCGAGCGCTTGTTGCGCGATTGCACGTGCCACCATAACGATGTTCCGTCTCGCATATAGCGCCACTTGCGCAGCGGATCGCCGAGTCCGGGCGGCTCGATCTTCACCACCTCGGCGCCGAACTCAGCCAGCACTTTGGCGCAGAAGGGCCCAGCGATCAGCGCGCCTAATTCCAGCACCTTGAGGCCGGCAAGGGGTTTGGGCGAAGCGATTGGCACCGACGTTATCCGTTTCGATCTGTGATCGTATGCGCGCAAGGAGAATGCAACCACAAGCTTAGCGCTTCTCCGCAAACGGAGCGACTATCGTTACGACACCGCACAGCCCGCTGGCCGTTGCCGGGCGCGTCAGCGCTTTCCCTAACGACAGCGACCACCGTTGCGACTAGAGTTCCCGCGTTGCTCGGGCTTTATGAAATAATCGACCATCGAACACTAGCTATCTCAAAATCGCTTCGTCCCCTCACCCTAACCCTCTCCCGCAAGCGGGAGAGGGAGCTTGCGTTCCCTCTCCCCCAGCGGGGAGAGGGTTAGGTTGAGGGGGAACGCCGTTGCTGGATTTTGAGATGAGTTCTAGGCTTATGGTTAGGCGTTCGCCTCAAGCTATCGACAATGCTCGACGCCCCTTTCCAAGCTGAACTCGCGGCAATTCTTCCGCCCGCCGCTCTATTAACGGCGGCCGAGGACACGAAGCCCTACGAATGCGATGGTCTCACGTTATTTCGGGAGACGCCGGCGGCGGTCCTGTTGCCGGAAACCGAAGCACAAGTCGTCGCGATCCTGAAGCTCTGTCATGCGGCGCGCATCCCAGTCGTCGCGCGTGGCGCCGGCACCAGCTTGTCCGGCGGCGCACTACCCAATGCGCAGGGCGTCGTGCTCTCGCTTGCGAAGTTCCGCAAGATCCTGGCGATCGATCCACTGGCGCGCACGGCGGTCGTGCAGCCGGGTGTGCGCAACCAGGCCATCTCCGAGGCGACCGCGCCGTATGGGCTTTACTACGCGCCGGACCCATCGTCGCAAATCGCCTGCTCGATCGGCGGCAACGTCGCCGAAAACGCCGGCGGCGTGCATTGCTTGAAGTACGGCTTGACCGTGCACAACGTCTGCCGGGTGCGCGGGGTGCTGATCACCGGTGACATTGTCGAGTTCGGCGGCGACTCGCTCGACAGCGCCGGCTACGACCTTCTGGCCCTCATCACCGGTAGCGAAGGGCTGCTCGCCGTCATGACCGAGATCACCGTGCGATTGTTGCCCAAGCCGCGCTATGCGCAGGCCGCGCTGGTCGCGTTCGATGACGTAGATCGAGCGGGCGCCGCGGTGGGTGCGATCATCGGTGCCGGCATCATCCCCGCGGGGATGGAAATGATGGACCAGCCGGCGATCCGCGCGGTCGAGCAGTTCGTCCATGCGAATTATCCGCTCGACGCACAGGCCATCTTGCTCGTCGAGTCGGACGGCACCACCGAGGAAGTTAACGCCGAGATGGCGGAAATCGAGCGCGTGCTGATCGATGCGGGCGCGACCGAAATCCGCTTGTCCAAGGACGAAGCGCAACGCGTCCTGTTCTGGTCAGGGCGCAAGGCTGCGTTCTCGGCGATGGGCCGCATCTCGCCCGACTATTACTGCATCGATGGAACCATACCGCGGGCGGCGCTGCCGCGGGTGCTACGCGCGATCGAGGGCTGGTCCGTCGAATATGGGCTCGAGTGCGCCAACGTCTTTCATGCGGGCGACGGCAATTTGCATCCGTTGATCCTATTCGATGCGAATCGCGCCGGCGAGATCGAGAGAACGATTGCCTTCGGCGATCGCATCCTCGCGCTGTGCATCGAAGTCGGAGGAACCGTGACGGGCGAGCACGGCGTTGGCGTGGAGAAGCTGAATGCCATGTGCGGTCAGTTCGGTTCGCCAGAGCTCCTGCGCTTTCATGCAATCAAGAATGCGTTCGACCCGCTTGGCCTGCTCAATCCCGGCAAGGCGGTACCGTCGCTTGCGCGCTGTGCAGAATTCGGGCGCGTGCATGTGAAGCGCGGCGAGCTGCGGCACCCGGAGCTTCCGCGGTTTTGAAAATGGAGGACGACGCTCATGACGACAACCACAGAACTGCGCGCACGGCCCTCGGCGACTGACGTTGCCGACATCGTTGCCGCACTGACGAAGGAGTACGGCGCGCGTGCCGTCACCACCACCGCAATCCGTGAACAACATGGGCACGGCGAGGGGCTGGCCGACGCTGCGTTGCCGGACGTCGTGGTTTTCCCCCATACGAACGAAGAGGTGGCGGCGATTCTGCGCCTCGCGCACCTTGCGCGCATGCCGGTTATCGCTTTCGGCGTAGGGACGTCGCTCGAAGGTCACGTCGCTGCGCTGTACGGTGGCGTGTGCATCGACCTGTCGCAAATGAACCGCGTGCTCGAAGTGAGCCCGGCCGATCTTGATTGTCGCGTGCAGGCCGGCGTTACGCGCGAGCAACTGAATGCGGAGTTGAAAGGTACGGGCCTCTTCTTTCCAATCGACCCCGGCGCGAACGCGACGATCGGCGGCATGGCGTCCACGCGCGCGTCCGGGACGAACGCCGTGCGCTATGGAACGATGCGCGAAAACGTGCTGGGCTTGACCGTCGTGACGGCGGACGGCCAGGTCGTGAAGACCGGTGGCCGCGCGCGCAAATCGAGCGCTGGCTATGATTTGACGAGGCTCTTCGTTGGATCCGAAGGAACCCTTGGCATCATCACCGAGATCGGATTGCGCCTCTACGGCATTCCGGAGTCGATCTTAGCCGCCGTCTGCCAGTTTCCCGATTTGAAGTCCGCCGTCGACACGGTGATTGTCGCCATGCAGATGGGCATTCCGGTCGCTCGTATCGAGCTCCTCGATGATGTGCAGATGGACGCATGCATCAAATATTCGAAACTCGAAGGCTTGTTGCCTAAGCCAACGTTATTCTTCGAGTTTCACGGGACAGAATCGGGCGCGCGCGAGCAGTCGGAGCTGATGCAGGCGATCACGGACGAGCATGGCGGCAGCGCATTCGAGTGGGCGGAGAAGCCGGAAGACCGTACGCGTCTATGGAAGGCGCGCCACGCTGCCTATTACGCAGCGATGGCATTGGCGCCGGGCAAGCAGGGATTCGCGACCGATGCCTGCGTTCCAATTTCCCGGCTCGCGGATTGCGTCCTCGAAACGAAGGCTGACGCCGACGCGAGCGGCTTGATCGCACCGATCGTCGGCCATGTCGGCGATGGCAATTTTCACCTGGTGGTGCTGTTCGACCCCAACGATTCGCTGGAGCGGGCGAAGGCCGAGGATCTCGCCAAGCGCGTGAGCTTGCGTGCGATTGCGATGGGCGGAACCTGTACCGGCGAGCACGGCATCGGCGTGCATAAGCTCGAAGCATTGATCGCCGAGCACGGCGCGGCCGTTGAGCTCATGAAGTCGATCAAGCGCGCACTCGATCCGCGCAATATTTTGAATCCGGGAAAGACAGTTCCGCAGTGAGCGGCCGCGAGTGGATGGACGTTCGCTGCCTGTGTTTTGGTAGCCGCCCCGTCTACGCGCGTTTTAATCGACGCCCCTTCGCTTAAAGCCTGATGTACGTTCTCTACATTGGCAATAAGAACTATTCGTCGTGGTCGCTGCGCGGATGGCTCGCAACCAAGCTCTCCGGTGCTCCGTTCCGCGAAGTGCCGATCGGTTTGCGCGGGAGCTACAACCCGGCCAATCGCGAGTTCTCGCCGACCGCGCTGGTGCCCGTGCTGCACGACGGCGCAACGGTCGTGTGGGACACATTCGCGATTGCCGAGTATCTGGCCGAGCGACACGCCGGGATGTGGCCGGCCGAGAGCCGCGCGCGGGCATGGGCGCGTTCGATCGCGGCTGAGATGCATTCGAGCTTTCCCGCGTTGCGCAACGACATGACGATGTGCATACGCGAGCGGGTCGACGTGCGCCCATGGTCGCAAGCGCTCAACGCCGACATCGCGCGCATCGAAGAGATCTGGAGCGAATCGCGGCAGCGGCACGGTGCAAGCGACGCTTACTTATGCGGTCAGTTTTCACTAGCGGACGTGTTTTTCGCGCCCGTCGCGTTTCGCTTTCAGACCTACGGCGTCGAACCTGGTGGGGTTGCGGGCAAATACTGGCGAGCGCTCCTCGCCCATCCGTTCTTGCGCGAATGGGAGACCGCGGCGCTTGCAGAAACGGCGATCGTCGACGCCGACGAGCCACGCGTCGTTTACCGCGACAAGCTCGTGGCGTTGGGCCGGCTATGACCAGGGATCAGGGGCTCGCGGAACTCAAATCCAGAATTCGTACTGCGATCGAAGCCCGAGCGCCGCTTTACATACGCGGCGGCGGCACCAAGGAGTTTTATGGTGGCGATCCGGTCGGCGAAGTGTTGAGCACGACTGGGCACGCCGGCATCGTCGACTACGAGCCGAACGAGCTCGTGCTGACGGCGCGGGCAGGAACTCCGCTCGGCACCTTAGAAAGTGCGCTACGCGGCCGCAACCAAATGCTCGCCTTCGAGCCACCGCGCTTTGGAAGCGGCGCGACGCTCGGAGGTGCAATTGCGAGCGGTTTGTCGGGTCCACGGCGTCCGTACGCCGGCGCGGCGCGCGACTTCATTTTGGGCGTGCGCGTCATCGACGGCGCGGGTGACGAGCTTGCCTTTGGCGGACGCGTGATGAAAAACGTCGCCGGGTTCGACGTTTCACGTCTCATGACGGGGGCGCTGGGCACCCTGGGGGTCATCACCGAAGTCTCGCTCAAGTGTCTGCCGCTGCCCAAGTCCGAGATGACCGTCGCCTTCGCGTGCGCTGCGGACGAGGCCGTCCGCAAGACGAATCAATGGGCCGGCCAGCCGTTGCCGTTGTCGGCGACGTGTTATCACGACGGCGTGCTGCACGTGCGGCTCTCGGGTGCGACGTCTGCTATCGACGCGGCGCGCAAGACAATCGGTGGCGACGCCCTGACTGACGACGAGGCGTTCTGGACGAGCATACGCGACCAGACGCAACCGTTCTTCTCCGCTGCCGCGGCGCGCGGTGCAACGGTGTGGCGGCTATCGGTCAAAGCGACGGCGCCCTATGCCGATCTTTCCGGCGAACAAATGATTGAGTGGGGTGGCGCGTTGCGCTGGTTGACTGCCGCAGACGGCCTTGATTCCGAGCGCGTCCGCACGTGGGCTGCGAGCCATGGTGGCCATGCGACGCTGTACCGCTCACGCGACAAGTCGGAAGGTGCATTTCAGCCGCTATCGCAAACGATGCACGCGCTGCATGAGCGATTGAAGACCACGTTCGATCCGCATGGCATATTTAATCGCGGCCGGCTCTACCCGTTGTAGTGGAAACGCGCTGCACTCCCGAGTTCCTCGGGACACCGGAAGGCCGTGAGGCCGACGCGATCCTGCGTAGCTGCGTGCATTGCGGCTTTTGCAATGCGACGTGTCCGACCTATCAGCTCTTGGGCGACGAGCTCGACGGACCGCGGGGCCGGATCTACCTTATGAAGCAGGTGCTTGAAGGCGCCGTGGTCACCGAGAAGACCCAGCTGCACCTGGATCGCTGCTTGACCTGCCGCAATTGTGAGACGACGTGCCCTTCGGGCGTTCAGTATGGCCGGCTGGTGGACATCGGCCGCGGCATCGTCGAAGCGCGCGTTGGCCGCACCCGCGCTGACGCGGCAACGCGGTGGGGACTGCGGCGTGCGCTGCTCGCCAAGCCACTCTTCGCCGGTGCACTCGCGCTTGGGCGTATGGTCAAAGGCATGCTCCCGCGCGAGCTGGGCAATCGCATTCCCGCAGCTCGAGCAGCCGGCCCATGGCCGGCGCCACGGCACGCGCGCCGATTGCTGCTGGTCGAAGGCTGTGTGCAGCCGGCGATCGCTCCGAATATCGACGCGGCAGCGGCGCGCGTGTTCGATCGAATCGGCATCTCCGCGCTGCGAGTATCGGGAGCCGGGTGTTGCGGCGCGCTGTCGCATCATCTGACGGCTGACGATGAGGCGCGGCAAATCGTCCGCGGCAACATCGATGCATGGTGGCCGCACATCGAGCGAGGAGCAGAAGCGATCGTCATGACCGCGAGCGGCTGCGGCGTGATGGTCAAAGATTACGGCCACTTCATGGCCAGCGACGCTGCGTATGCTGCGAAGGCTGCGAAGATCGGGGAGCTCGCCCGCGATCCGATCGAGATCGTCGCGGGGGAATGGAAAGCCATCGCGCCGACACTGGCGATGGACCGCGGCGCGACGCGCATTGCGTTTCATCCACCGTGCACGTTGCAACACGGCATGAAGATCCGTGGTCTCGTCGAGGAGATTCTGTTGGCACTCGGCCATTCGCTCTTGCCGGTCCCCGATGCCCATCTATGCTGCGGCTCGGCCGGCACCTACTCGATTCTGCAACCCGACCTTGCCGGCAAGCTTAGGGACTTGAAATTGCAGGCACTTCTATCCTCCCGTCCCGAAGTGATCGCCACGGCGAACATCGGTTGCGCGACTCACCTTGGCTCCGCAACGGCGATTCCGATCCTGCATTGGATCGAGCTTCTCGATCAGCGCATGATGCGCCGTGTTCACTAGAACCTATCTCAAAATCGCTTGGTCCCCTCACCCCAACCCTGTCCCGCAAGGGGGAGAGGGAGCTTGCGTTCCCTCTCCCCCAGCGGGAGAGGGTTAGGGTGAGGGGGAAACGCCGTTGCTGGATTTTGCGATGAGGTCTAGTTGTAATGCGGGAGAACAAGACATGAATGAGAACGCGACGCTGCCACTCGTTGCGCCCCATCACAGCCGCGCGCACTATCGCCATTTTTTGACAATTCCGACCCGCTGGATGGACAACGATTCGTACGGGCATGTCAACAACGTCACCTACTACTCGTATTTCGATACCGTCATCAACGAGCACTTGATCCGCGTAGGGCAGTTCGATTTTCGCACCGCACCGGTGATCGGGATCGCGGTCGAGACTTCGTGCCGGTTCCTGCGCTCGCTGTCGTTTCCGGAAACGATCGATGCCGGGATGCGCGTGGAAAAGCTCGGGAGGTCTTCCGTCGTCTATGCGATCGGATTGTTTCGGCAAGGCGACGAGCTCGCGGCGGCCGCGGGGCGGTTCGTCCACGTCTGGGTCGAGCGTGGGACACAGCGGCCCACGCCGATCCCCGATGAGATTCGCGTGATTCTCGCGCCGTTGCTCGCGGATAAAGCGGCCGGAGAAGCATGATCCGCGTCGGCAACGGATTCGATGCGCACAAGCTTGTCACCGGGCGCGCGCTCGTGATCGGTGGCGTGACGATTCCGTTCGACCGCGGTCTTGCCGGGCATTCGGATGCCGACGTGCTATTGCACGCACTCGCGGACGCGCTTTTGGGAGCGCTCGCCATGGGCGACATCGGCACTCATTTTCCGGATACCGATCCACAATGGCACGGTGCCAGTAGCCGCATTCTGCTGCGGCGCGTTGCCGCTTATGCTCTCAGCGGCGGATGGGTCATCGGCAATGCGGATGCAACCGTCATCGCCCAGGCACCGCGGCTTGCGCCTTACGTTGCCGACATGCGCACCAACATTGCCGCAGATCTCGAATGCGAGCCGGCGCGGATATCGGTCAAGGCGACGACGAGCGACCATCTGGGGTTTACCGGCCGCGGGGAGGGCATCGGCGCGCTTGCAACGGTGCTGCTCATCCGGCGTGAGGCGCCCAGCCTGCCTTAGGCAGTCGGATTTTTCAGGGAGGCAGTGCATGGCATTAGCCGCGCATGCACAGCTATTCGCGCAGGCGCCGAATGTGCGCGAAGCGAGGGTTGGCGGTAAACACTTTCTCGCGTGCTTCCCCTGCATTCAACCCTTTGACGATGCGCTCCTCGATGGCCGCGAGGTGTTCCGCCCAGCCGATGACATCGCTCGCAATCGCACCAGGAATCACCATCACGCCGTCCGCGTCGCCGATGAGGTAATCGCCCGGGTCGACCGCGACGCGCTCCACTTCTTGACCGGGCAATGTCACCGATCGATCCGTTGCAGTCAACTGCCATCTGCGGTTGGAGCGCATGGGTGTCACGAATTGAGCGAATGCCGGTAGACCCAATTCGACGATCTCGCTCGCATCGCGTACGCCACCGTCGCATACGATGCCCGCGCAGCCGAGTTTCGAAAACGCAAGCGACATGAGCCCGCCCACCACCGCGCTGACGGAATGGCCATTGGTGGCGATGACGGCGACGCTTCCGAGGCTGATGCCCTTGTCCATGTCGTACGTCGAGAGCGACTTCCCGCTTTCGCCAGCTCCGCGCGCGATCGATTCACCGGAGAAGCACACTGCGCGCCCGGCGAGCCGCATGCGCGGGAGCGGCCGAATACCGCTGGCGAGCGCCTGATGCGGGTAGCCGCATTCGTCGAGCACGTCGCTCACGACACCGCAGTTGAGGCGTTGCAGGCGCTGGACAAGCGCGCTGTGGTCACTGGTCACGAGATCTCCTGAAGGCGATGTCGACGGAGCATAGGTCGATGCATGCCCATCAGGGTAGCTGGCGATCGCATGACGTGCTAGAACGATTTTGAGCATACGTCAATTTTGTTCTATCGCTGAGAGCCCGACTTCCGCGACAATATTCGACCACTCGAGCCGAGGATTCGCATGAAGATCTTGGATCGCCCCGCAGCGTCGACGGAAGTCGCCACGTTGTGGGGTAGCGACGCTATTGCGCAGCTTTTACGCGCGCTGGAGATCGAGTACATCGCGCTCACTCCCGGCGCGAGTTTCCGCGGCCTGCACGATAGCTTGGTCAATCATCTCGGTAACACCCGCCCAGAGCTTCTGCTGTGCCTGCATGAGGAGCACTCGGTGGCGATTGCGCACGGGTACGCGCGGGTCACGCACAAGCCGATGGTGGTTGCGCTGCACGCGAACGTCGGCTTGATGCACGCGACGATGGCGATCTTCAACGCCTGGTGCGACCGCGTGCCCATTCTGATGCTTGGCGGAGTGGGGCCGATGGACGCGATGCAGCGCCGGCCTTGGGTCGATTGGATTCATACCGCGCGCGATCTTGGCGCCCTGATACGAGGCTACACCAAATGGGATGATCAACCGAGCTCGGTGCCGGCCGCACTCGAGGCGATCGTTCGCGCCTGGCAAATCGCGCAGACACCGCCCAACGGCCCCATGTTCGTGTGTCTCGATGCGTCGATTCAGGAACAAGCGATCGATCCATCGACGGCACTGCCGCCGCTCGAGCGCTTCCGCTTGCCCGAGTCTGCGGAGCCGTCGCAGGAGTCGGTTGCTCGAGTGGCTGCGGCAATGACCGCAGCCACCCGCATCGTCATGTTGGTGGGACGCGTGTCCACCGCAATGGATGACTGGAATCAACGCGTGGCACTCGCGGAGCGCTTGAATGCGACGGTCATCACCGATTTGAAGCAAGGCGCGAGCTTCCCGACCAATCATCCGCTGCATCCCTATCCGCCAGGGCTCTTCGTGATCAGCGACGCGGCGCCGCTGTTGCGCGACGCCGATGTCATCTTGAGTCTCGATTGGGTCGATTTGGGCGGCACGCTGCGCCAAGCGTGCGGCGGTCAGTGGCCGAAAGGCAAGGTCATCCAATGCTCGGTCGATCAATACGTGCACAACGGATGGAGCATGGACTACCAGGCTCTGCCGCCGACGGAGATATCGATCCTCGCGCCGCCGGACGCGTTGGTGCGTCACCTCGTCACGGCGCTCCCCGCGAGCCGGACGCCGCGAATGGACTCGCCGGCCGCGCGGCCTCAAGCACTCACTCCGAAATCGGCTTCTTCCGAACGCATCTCCGTAGCGGAAATGGCGCGCATCACGTCCGAGCGCTTGAGCGCGCACAATCCATCGTACATCCGGCTCTCGCTCGGGTGGCCCGGCGAGTTGTGCCGGTTCACCCATCCGCTTGATTACATCGGCTTCGATGGCGGCGGCGGCATCGGGTCGGGTCCGGGGATGGCAGTGGGCGCTGCTATGGCTTTGCGCGATAGCAAGAGCGGCCGACTCCCCGTGGCCATTCTTGGCGACGGCGACTTCATCATGGGTGTCTCAGCGATCTGGACCGCCGTCCACTACCGCGTGCCTCTGCTCATCGTCGTGGCGAACAACCAGTCCTTCTTCAACGACGAGCTGCACCAGGAGCGCGTGGCGCGCACGCGCGATCGTCCCGTCGAGAATCGCTGGATTGGGTTGCGCATGAGCGATCCACCGCTCGATCTCGCGCTGCTCGCGCAAGGCCAGGGCGCGGTTGGACTGGGTCCTGTACGGGTGCTGGAAGACTACGCCGGCGTTCTAACGGACGCGATCGATAAAGTGCGCGACGGCGCGACGTGCGTCATCGACGTACACGTCGTGCCCGAATACTCGCGAGCGGTGTCATCCGCGATCTTGCGGCACATTCCCAACGAGCGTTGACCGGATAGCGTCGTGTCCGCCTCCCATCGCCAAATGCCAATGTTCGATTTGCCTACGCACCGCATTATGATGGCGGCTCAGGGCACGGATCGTGTGCCGGCTAAATCGCCGTCTCTACGAGGGCACTAAGAGGAAGCCGCCGAATGTGATCGCGGCGTTCTGAACGTCCGCAGATGCGCGCGCGGGCGGCAAGGAACAATAGTGCTGCGACGTCGCTCGAGATCGATAGGGTGGCGGCATCTGTCATCTTCATTCACTCGAATCGGACCCTCGATGAGAGCTGTCCACGGTTACAGGA
>Ga0136614_10002229_pt1 | contig 11977 bp, 15 predicted proteins | sample AntDrymUQ2792106_2_FD_106643 | JGI IMG/M metagenome (GOLD analysis project Ga0136614, IMG submission 106643) | Polar desert sand microbial communities from Dry Valleys, Antarctica - metaG UQ279 (21.06) | ecosystem: Environmental > Terrestrial > Soil > Desert | place: Antarctica: Dry Valley...
CGACGCTGTTCACCACCAACCCGCAAAACATCTATGCCGTGTTCATTCTGTTCATCGTCGCCAACATCATCATGGTGCCGCTCGGCATCCTGTGCATCAAAGCGGCGAAACAAATCCTCAAAGTGCCGCGCCGCGTTCTGATGCCGTTGATCCTCGTGTTCTGCATCGTCGGCACTTTTGCGATCAACAACTCGGTGTTCGGCGTCGGCGTCATGCTGGCCGCGGGTGTGATCGCCTATCTGCTCGAGGAAAACGGATTTCCGATCGCGCCTGCGATTCTGGGCGTCGTGTTGGGCGGCATGCTGGAGGAGAATTTCATAACGTCGGTGATCAAGGCGGAAGGCAACTTGCTGGAGTTCGTGGCCCGGCCGATCGCAGCGACGCTGGCTGCTGTCACCGTTCTCGTCTGGTTTACGCCGATTGTTATGCGCCGGCTGCGCGCACCGCGCTCCGACTTCCGAAGTCGTTGAGTATGGTCTATGCCAAGCGTCGGGGCGCGGCCGGATCGATGAGTCCTTACTTTGACCCATTGATAGCTTGCTGAGCGCAAGCCGTCCGGTCGCGCACGCCTATTTCACGGGCGAAGTCCTTCAGTCGGTAGACACCAGGTCGCCATCCAGTATCCAGTGCCGCTCCTTCGGCGATGGGGCATTTATGTGCATCGTGCCGCCGCCGCGCAGGCTCTTGAGCTTCCCGGTTCCGCCCGCGGTTTCCCAGAAGCCGTTTGCTAGGAAGCGGGTCTTGCCGTCCGGACCCGGTACAGGAATGGCGCGGAACTGGTACTTGAGGTAAGCGATGTCGCCATCGGCCGTGGTGAAGACCAGATAGCCGTTTGCGTGCGCCCCGGCAGCCGGATTGACGTCATGGACCCCCCACTCGAGCATGGTCGCCCCGGCGAGTGGCCCGCTGCCGGACGTCTTGCCTTCGCGCTGTGTCGCAAGCAAGTAGCGCTTGCTGCCATCCGCGAATTCCAGTCTGGAGTCTGCCTTCGTAGCGATCACGGCCTCGATCTTCATCGGTGCCGCCAGCGCCGCTCCGTTCGCGACGGCGCAGAAGGCTGCTGCTGCAACGAATCGATGAAACAACGGAGCTTCATTTTGAATGTACATTTCCTGATCCTTTGTGTGGCGGTGCATGCACCGGAGCACGAACGCTAGGCCGCAGCGTTTGTTTGGTGGGGAGTCCACCGACAGGTGACGGAGATCGCGGCATGGCCGCGGTCAAATCGAGGACGGATAAGAGCTGCGCAAAGGCTTCGGTGTTGCGCGAGCTAAATTTGTCAGCCGGTGCTCGGCTTCCAGTCCTTGCCCTTCAACTCGATGATGTAGGTGCGGGTGCCGGAGCCGCCAATGATTTCCGTCGAGTGCGTTTCCGCCAGCGCGAAAAAGATGTGACCCGCAGGGACCTCACGGACAATGGTCCTACCTTCCGCGTTCGTGACCTTGGTCTTGGCGCCCGTTAGGGAGACCGAAACGCGGTCAGGGTGGTAATGCATTCCTTGCCCGCACACGCCGAACCCCGGTCCGCTCTTGTGTTCCAGTACGCGCACGCTCTCGTTCTCCAAGACAACCCTGAATGATCGCGGCTCGGACGTCGCCGCATCTTGCGCGAGCGCATCGCGCGTGACGCCGAGGGCGGCGAGCATGGCCAGGACCTCACGCCGAGTCTTGCGGTTTTCAGATTTCATGGGGTGCCCCATTTACCGAGTGTTGATTAGTCGCATCACATCTGCTGGAACAGGTGATGGTAGGCCTCGCTGACCGGCAGTGTTTCGGGCCGCTGCTTCAATCGCAACGTAAGGTTGCCGCGATCGTCGCGGATCACGCTGTCGATAGCGTGAACATTGACGACCGCCGAGCGATGCACCTGCCAGAACATTATCGGATCGAGCTCGCTGGTGAGATTCTTGATCGTCTTCTTGATCAGCGCTTCGGTGTCCGCCGTGACCACCAATGTGTACTTCAGGTCAGACTTGAAATACACGATTTCCTCCACGGTGATCAGGCGCACGGCCGCACCTCGCGAGGCGTTGATCCACTGAAGGTAACGCGGCGCCACCGGCGAGCGGTCAGCAATATCTTTCAGTGCCTGGCGCAGATCGATCGGTGGCTGCTCTAGGCGCGTCTTCAGGCGTTGGACGGTCGTGGCAAGGCGAGCGGCCGTTGGAGGCTTCAGTACGTAGTCCATCGCGCCCGCGTCGAAGGCTTCGAGCGCATGCTCGTCGTAGGACGTGATGAACGCCACGTGGCAACGGCCCGCGATCTGGCGCGCCACCTCGATGCCCGTCAGCAGTGGCATGTGGATGTCGAGAAACGCCACATCCGGCTGATGTGCTTCGATCGCGGTCAGCGCGGCGACTCCGTCCCTTACCCGCGCCACGATCTTGAGCTGTGGCCACAACGCTTGCAGCAGGTCTGCGAGCTCGTCAGCGAGCAGGAGCTCGTCCTCGGCGAGGACCGCAGTGGGAGCGGACTTGGCGGCTGGCTCAGGCGAGCTCATAGGGTACTGTCACGACGACACTGATTGCACCGGTCGTGCCTTCGATCTCCAATCTCCCCGCTGTCCCATAAAGCTCCATCAGCAGAGACTGAACGCGTGCGACAGACGCGTCCGATGGAGCCGCAAGCGTCAGCACCAACCGGCAGTCGTCATTCGAGCGCGTAGCAGTCAGCTGGCACGTACCCGCGCTGCTGCCAACGGTGGTATCCAGGAGCGGCAGCAGCACGCCGGGCGGAAAGCGCGCGTGCATCGCGTCGGGCGCAACATCAACCGTCATGCCGAGCCCCGCTTCACCAGCCAGCGCATCACCGGCCAGCGCGTGCAACCTCACAAAGGCACTTGCAAGCTCGACCTCGCGCAGCAGACTCGACGAGGCAGTTCGAAGGCGAGGCAGCGCTGCGCGCAGGAAGATGATCAGTTCGTCGAGGAAGCGCTCTCCCCGCGCTGCATCGCGTTCGTACAAACGACGGACCGTGTCGAGCATTTCGAAGAGGAGTTGCGGATCGATGCGTGCTTGCACTTCCTGCAGGCGCGCCTGAACGATGCGATGCCGGGCGTGGCGTTGCGCGGTCTGGGCAGCGGCGAGGCGGGCTGCTGCCTGTTCATGCCCGCGGCTGCGGCGCAGGTGCGCAAAGTAGAGTAGCGCCATGATGAGCGAAAATGTGAACGCGTACAGCTGCCCCGTTCGAGCGCTGTGGACGACCCCTTGCTCGAACAGGATCGTTGCGCGCCCTGCCGTCAAGATGTTGGCGAAGGCCGCTGCCGCGCACGCGGCTAGCAGCCATATCCCACCGCGGATGGTCCGCCCGAAGCGCAGAGCCAGACGCTCGCAGCCATAACCCGTGATCAGCAGCAGGCACCACAGCGAAACGCCGTACAGCATCCACCACACGCCGAGCCGGGCGAGGTCGACGACCGTCGGTGCGCGCATGACGCTCAGCGCGCCTGTGAAGAATGTGACCGGCGCAGCAAACGCGAGCAGTCCCGCCATTGCAACGGCACCGCGATGCGTCCGCAGCCAGTGCGGAAAGCCGCTGGCCTGCTTTGCCAGCAGCACGTCGAGTGGCATCGGCGGCGCGGCGGTCAGCATGATGGTCGTTTAAGCGGGAAGGACATCGCTGGCGACTGGATCGACGGCCTGCGCGCTGCGCAGCGGGATCGCGATGGTCGCGCGGGCACCGCGGGGCTCCCGCCCTTCCAGGGTCAGTCGTGCCCGGCTCTGGTAGCGCGCGACCAGTTGGCGCCTGACGTTGACGAGCCCGACTCCGGTACCGCTGCTTGCCGTTGTTCCGAAGCCCGCGCCATCATCAAGCACTGTGACTTCGAGCACGTTACGCCGACGTCCGGCACGCACCTCAATATGACCTCCGCCCGCCGGCTCGAGCCCGTGCTTGATTGCGTTTTCAACAAGCGTGACGAGCAGCATCGGCGGAAATTCGGCGTCGTGCAACGCGGCGTCGATCTCGATCGAGAAACTAAGCTGCGCGCCCATTCGAAGCTGAAACAGGTCGAGATACGCCCGCACCAACGCGATTTCTTCTCCGAGAGACGCGCGCCGGCTACGCAACTGCGGCAGCGCCGTGCGCAGGTAGCGCATCAGGCTGCCGACGGCCTCAGCGCCGGCTTGCGGTCGCGTGCGATAAAGGCGTCGCACGTTACCCAGCATGTTGAACAGGAAATGCGGCTCGATTTGCGCCTGAAGCAACGCGAGCTGCTGTTCACTCTCGCCCTGCTCCAGTTGCGCGCGCGTAAGCTCCGCGGCGTGCGCGGCCGAATCGGTCTGCAACGCGCGTTGGTGCACATCGGCGATCAGTGCCAGGAATACGGCCGGCAACCCCCAGCGGAGCGAATCGGCGAGCATGCGCAGCGGTGGTGGAAGGTGCTCGAACCCATCGGCGTAGTAGGCATGAAGGAGCACGGCTAGCACGGCGGACAAAACGAGCAGCAGCGCACACATGACGGCAAGCCGAAGCGGCATGCTGCGCGGCAGCGCTTCGTCAAGCTCGGTGAAGGCAGCCAGCAGCGCCGCCGCGATGACTGCCAGTTCGACGAGATGCTCGAGCCAGGCCAGCGCGATTTCCGCCGGTGAGAAAAAATCCAGAAGAGCGGGGCTGACCAACGCCCCGAGAGATAACAGCAGCGTCACGAGGGCCACCGCCGCCAGCCGCTGCCAGTCAAGAGCACGTGTCACGCGGGCGACGAAGCTGGCGTCATGGGCATGCGCGACATCGATGTTTCCGTGCATTAAGGATGGTGATCGAAGCACCGGAAGCCATTGTGAACCTGCGACTGGTCACGCAGCGCCAGCGGTCGACGGATCCGCCGGTTCGCGCCATAGTTGCCGGTCAGTGCGGATGGATGCGGAAGATAGCGATCTCCCCGGTGCTCTCCACGCGTTGCGACCGTTCACGGACGCCAACTCGCGGTTGCATCCGGTTAGCGACTCGGTGGCCAACCAGAACAGGCCGACCTACGCGTCGCGCAGCGCGAGCAAAATGTATCGGACCACACCATTGAAGGGCGTATGGCAACACGCACCGTACTTCCACAATGGCTCAGCGGCGACACTGGAGGCTGTCGTGCAAACGTATAAGGCGAAACTATCGCTGGGCCTGACCGCCGTTCGGTTAGCGACTTGACGCAATACCTGAAGTCGTTGTAACAATGGCGTTCATATCAAGAGCTGTTCGTCTATGAAGAAAACACAAACACAAATTTGTAGGAGGATGAATTGGAACCTGCACTAACTCTTTGGACATCGACCATTTTGCTTGCCATCGCGGCAGCCGGTGGACTCGTCATGGCGGGCATTCGCTTCGCAGGGAATCGAACGCCGCCCCCCGCGCTTGCGATGCTGCATGGCTTCCTGGCTGCGGCTGCGGTGACTTTGCTGCTGTACGCAGCGGCCACCGTCGGGTTGCCTGGAATGGCGATCGCCGCTCTGGTCCTTTTTCTCGTGGCAGCGGGTGGCGGGGTCATCCTCAATCTGAACTACCACTGGAAGCAGTTGCCGTTGCCCAAGTGGCTCGTCGCCGTGCACGCGAGCGCTGCTGTTGTCGGCTTCGTGCTGTTGCTTGTGGTTACGTGGGGGACGCGCAGCGCATAGCGCTTGACGAGGTCACGGGCTTTCTCGCGGCCGTCGACGATGTCGGCGTCAACCTTCAGGTTGTCGACGTCGAAGGCGCGCAGCGATATCTGCCGCAAGCGCATGGCGTCAGGGTCTCGTTTGTCCAGGCGTATGCGGGTTTGGCACCTTCGCGCACGAAGATGGCGTGGCTCGCGTGGTACGGTTATCGGCGGGCTGGTGAACGTAGTAAAGAACTAGCAGCGTCTCACCGCTCGGCATCGCGCACTTCAATCCGATCCGGATAGCCTGCGCCCTGACGCAACCAGGGCCGGTGAAATGACAGCAGTTGCTTTTGTCAGTTTCGCGCAATACCGAACATCAGCGCTTGTACTAAGTGCTCGCACATGTGAGATTCGTGATCGAAGCCGATCTTTATCCACCACGGCGTCACACGTAGGCTAAGTATTAGCTACTGCGTGAGGCAGGGGCGGAATATGTCGCCGCGCAGGGGAGCCAAATGAGCTACGCAGATTTGCCGCGAAAGCAGTTCCAGTGGCAGCAGGTGTTCCCGCTGTTTGATAAGTTGCCACTCTGGGCCAGCTATATATTTGCCATTCTGTGCTCCGTCGGAATGGGATACAGCTTGGGCAGCGCCAGGTCGAGCCTCCCGGATCCGCGACAGAACCAGATCATGCTGGTTGCCCTGGCCGCCGGCGCTTTGCTAGTCATTTTTTTTCTGGATCTAAAATTACGTAGCGAAGAGCGTCGCCGTGCGCAACGTGCGGAACAGCTCAGACTCAGCAAGGAGGCGGCTGCTGTTGCACTGCTCGATCCGGTGCCTCCCGACGTGCTTGCCGCATTGGACAAGATTGCGAGCGTCAAAGGCGTCGATCGCGCGACCCTAATCCCGGCAGTGTTGCAACAGTACATCGCGCGAAAGTCATACGAAGCGGCTCTCCTAGAGCGCACTGGGCTAGGCAAGACAAGCTTATTCGTGGAGCCGGAACCTTCTTCCGAGTGGCCGAAAACGGTGCCCGCCTGGTTGGAAACGCTGCCGGGGTCGTTAGACGTCAAAAGTCGCTGAGCAACTACAGCAGCTTGTCAGCGTTGGAGGAATAGGCCAGCAATAATTTAACAACGAGAAACAGAGGAGGCAGCCAATGGACCCACGAGACATTTCCCGCCGAGAGTTGTTGATACAAGGTAGCGCGACCCTGGCACTACTGCATGCCCCGTGGTTCGCGCAAGCGTTCCCGAGCCGGCCGGGCGAAGAAGTGGTTCCGTGGCTTGATCAGCCGAGCGCCAACCCGAGCGGCGGCGTTGTCGAGAACTTGCAGCCGTGGGAGAACCTGGCTTCTTCTTTTCTGACGCCTAACGACAAGTTCTTTCGCGTGTCGCACTACGACAAGCCGGTCATTGACGAAAAGAAATGGAACCTGGAGGTCACCGGGCTCGTGAAGAAGCCGATGACCTTGACGCTCCCCGCCCTCAAGGCCCGACCCAGGCAAGAAGTCGTGTTTACGCTCGAATGCGGCGGCAACCATGGATTTCCGTGGTTCACCAGCGGGATCGGCACCGCAAAGTGGGGCGGTACGCCGCTCGCGCCGCTGCTGAAGCAAGCCGGGGTGATGGATAGAGGAACGGAGGTTGTTTTCTGGGGCGCCGATGCCGGCGTGGAGACGGTCCGCGAGATGAAAATGCCGCAGCACTTCGCGCGCAGCATGTCGCTCGCAGATGCGGTGAGTCCAAACAATTTGCTCTGTTACCAGATGAATGGAGCTTCACTTCCGCAGCCGCACGGGGCTCCAGTGCGGTTGATTGCTCCGGGCTGGTATGGCATCGCGAGTACCAAGTGGCTGAATCGCATCGAAGTTCGTGACACCCGCTTTATGGGCCGCTTCATGGCGCGGGACTACGTCACCATCCGCGAAGAGCAGCGCAATGGAGAAACCGAGTTCGTCGAAACCTCAGTGGGCCGCACGCTGCTCAAGTCCGCGCCCGCCAAGGTCACGCGCAAAGACGGCCAGTACCGCATCGTCGGCGCTGCCTGGGGTGCTCCCGTTTCGCGTGTGGAAGTACAGGTCGACGGCGGACCCTGGCGACAGGCGACTATGGACAAGAGTGAGCAGGGTAAATTTGCGTGGAGTTTTTGGTCGGTTGACTGGCCGAATGCCGCGCCAGGCGAACACACTGTCACTTCACGCGCCGTCGACGCCCAGGGAAATGTCCAGCCGGCGACGGACGCTCCCATCATCGCCAAGAAAAAGACCTATTGGGAAAGCAACGGACAAGTCGCTCGGCGAATTCGCCTCGCATAAGCACAAAGGGGAAGCATGAAACGCTCAAGTGTTATCGCACTTACTTCCACCAGCACAGGATGACTGCAATGAACCTCGACCGGCTAATCGCAAATGAAAGCAGTGTTCTGGACGCGGCGGAACAATTGACCGTGCATCAGTTGCGCCTTGCGAAACAAATCGTCGCCAGCATCAACACCGACATGAAGACCAACCTACCGGTAGAAACTGTGGGCGCAGTACTGCAAGCCCTTTCTGCAAACTTCGCAGCATTGACATTGGCACGGCGCAATTTCGCAGAAGCCTAAACGGCCAGTAGCGAATCGAGCATCCCAAGGCAACCAATTTGACACTCGCGCCAGCGTAGACATATAGTTCACCATATAGTGAACTATAACGCTCGACTCGATCGCGTCTTCGGCGCCCTCGTCAGCCCGGCGCGGCGCGCGATCCTGCAGCGCCTCGCGGAAACCGACTGCGCCTCCGTTACCGAACTGGCCCAACCGGTGGCGATGACGCTGCCGGCAGTGATGAAGCATCTCGACGTGCTCGAGCAAGCGCGCCTGATCACGCGCGCGAAGACCGGCCGCACGATGTTCGTTCGCCTTTCGCCGAAGCCGATGGCAGAAGCGGCGGAATGGCTGCATCGATACGAGCAGTTCTGGTCCGGCAGCCTCGACCGGCTCGTCGCTTACGCAGAGAAGAAGGAGGCGCGGGCGCGAAAGGCTCTAGCGAGAAAACGCGGATGACCAGCCTGACTCTCGTCCGCCGGATTGCAGCGCGCCCTTCGATCGTGTTCGACGCGCTCACGACGCCCGAGGGCATCGCCCATTGGTGGGGCCCCGACGCCGGGCCGGTTCTTCTGGCAGAGACCGATGTCCGCGTCGGCGGACGCTTCAAGGTTCGCTTTCGCATGCTCGACGGCACCGAGCACGAGAGCAGCGGCGAGTATCTCGAAGTCAATCCGCCCGTTCGGCTCGTGATGACCTGGCGCTGGCTCGGCAACGAAGACGAAGACGGCGAGTCGCGCATCGAAATCGATCTGCGGCCGGTCGACGGCGGCACCGAGCTCGTCTTCACGCACGCGCTGCTGGGCAGCGAAGAGTCGCGCAAAGGTCACGAAGAAGGCTGGAACGGCGCGCTCGACAAATTGGAAAAATATTTTCTCTCGCAGGACAAACGCAATGCATGACGATCCCAAACGCCCCGCCGGTTCACTCCAACATCTTCAATTTCCCGGCGAGGACTCCGCCTATCGCACGGCGCGCAACGCGCTGCTCGACGAAGAGATAGCGCTGCGCCGGCAAATCGAGCGTGTCAGCGCGCAGCGTCGCGCGCTGCCGCCCGGCGGCCCGGTGCGCGAGGACTACGTCTTCGAAGGGCTCGGCCCCAACAGACGACCGACGCAAATGAAGTTGTCCGAGTTGTTCGCACCGGGCAAGGACAGCCTTGCGATCTACAGCTTCATGTACGGGCTGGAGCGCGACAAGCCGTGTCCGGGATGCACGCACACGCTCGACAGCTTCGACGGCGTCGCGCGCCACGCGCCACAGCGAATCAACCTGTTCATCGTTGCCAAGTCGCCGCTTGCACGGCTGCGGGCCTTCGCGCGCGAGCGTGGCTGGTACCACCTGACGTTTCTCTCCACCGCGGGCAACAGCTACAGCAGCGACTACTTCGGCGACTCACGCCGCCTGAGCCCGGCGATGCGGCGCCAGCAGGAATTCAAGGACGGCGAAGAGTGGGACATGCCAATGCTCAACGTCTTTCGCCGTGATGGCAGCGGCGTGCGCCACTTCTGGGGCAGCGAGATGCTCTACGTGCCGGCCGACCCCGACCAGGAGTACCGCCACATGGACCTGATGGACCCGCTCTGGCACCTGCTCGACACGACGCCCGAGGGGCGCGGCGATTTCGAGCCGGCGCTCGCCTATCCGTGACAATCGACTTTCATACTCATCACAACCAGGAGCAAAGCCGTGCAGAAGATCACTCCGTTCCTCTGGTACGCCAAAGAAGCCGAAGAGGCCGCTAAGTTTTACACCTCGATCTTTCCCAACTCGCGCGTCGTGCGCGTGAGTGCAATGCAGAGCGAATCACCGAGCGGCCCGCCGGGGTCGGTCAAGGTCGTCGAGTTCGTGCTGTTCGGACAGGACTTCACGGCCATGACCGCCGGCCAGCTCGACCCGTTCAACCACGCGGTGTCATTCGTCGTGAACTGCGAAGACCAAGCGGAGATCGACAAGTACTGGAACGCGCTGCTCGAAGGCGGCCAGCCGGAACAGTGCGGCTGGTTGAAGGACCGCTTCGGCCTGTCATGGCAAATCACCCCGACGCTGCTAGGCAAGCTGATGGCGGACCCCGACAAGGCGAAAGCCAAGCGCGCGTCCGACGCGATGATGAAGATGGTCAAGATCGACATCGCCGCGCTGAAGGCGGCTCACGAGGGAAAGTCGGTGTGAACAATGATGCAGAAAAGGTGGTTCGAACGTACTTCGGCGCCTATCCGGCGCGCGACCGTGCGGCCATCGAATCCGTGGTGGCCGACGACTTTCACTTCACGAGCCCCGATCGATAACCGCACTGATCGCAAGACCTACTTCGAACACTGCTGGCCCAACGCACAGACCACTGCGGCGATCGATCTGCAACACGTGGTCGTCAGCGGCCAAAAGGCTTCGTCGCTCCTCCAACTGAGAGGTTTGCAATGTCAATCAACAATGCACTGGCCAGTGTGGCGGTAAGAGACTTGAACTTGGCGGTCGAGTGGTACGAAGCGCTTCTTCGCAAGGCCCCGTCGAAGCCGATGCCCGAAGTCGCCGAATGGAGTTTCGAGCGGGGCGGTTGGCTGCAGGTCTATCAACTTCCGGAGCGCGCCGGCTCCGGCTCCTTCACGCTCGCTGTAAGCAACATGGAAGAAGAGGTAGCGCGGCTTAAGAAGTTGAAGATCGACACTAGCCAACGCACATCGGGCGAGAAGGTCAAGACACTGATGATCACCGACCCGGACGGCAATCACATTGCCTTCGCGGAAGCCATCGATCCGAGCTTGGCGCAGTGGGTGCCGAGCTAGGCGGCCACACTTGTGGAAGAGGCGGCGAAAGCCGCTACGGCTTGAACGTGGCGAGGTAGTGCGAAAGGTTGCCCAAGTCTGCATCACTCAAGCCGTAGAGCACTGCAGCCATGATCGTGTCGCGGCCAGGTCCGGGGTTGTCGCGAAACTGCTTCATCGAGTGCACGAGGTAAGTCTCCTCCTGGCCGGCGAGGCGCGGGACCTGGTTCTGTCCCTTGTAGTCAGACAAATGACAGGTGCCGCACAACAATCGGCTAGCGGTTGCGGCCCCAAGGCGGTTCTTCTCCTGATTCGAGGCGCCTGGTTTGGGCACCGGCGCCTGCGCGGCGAAGTGCCGAGCGAGCGCGATGATCGTCTCGTCACTCATGCCGGCGACGATCTCCTTCATCTGCGGAACGTCACGCAGCCCCTCGCGGATCAGCACTAATTGGTTTTCGACAAACAACTTCGGCTGGCCGGCAATCGAAGGCGTCAGTGGAATTTGCGAGTTGCCTCCCGGCCCGTGACAGGCGTTGCAAACTGCAACCGTTGCGGGCGGGGGCTGCTGCGCCGGCACCACGCCGTGCAAGAGCAGCAGCGACAATGCAATGGCCGGCCCCGCCAATGAGCGCGGTAGGCGCTCAACGCGCATAGGTGATGCGATAGATGGCGCCGAGCTGCTCGTCAGACACCAGCAGCGAGCCGTCGGGTAGCTGAAGCATGTAAGTGGGACGGCCGCTGAACGCATCATTGCTGGCATCAAGGAAGCCAGTCATGAAAGGCTCCACCTTCGCGTTCTTGCCATCGGCATCCGTGCGCACCGTGACCACGTCATAGCCCGCTTTCTGCGTCCGATTCCACGAGCCCCTGCGCGCGACGAACATTACGTTGCGGTACTCGGCGGGGAACATCGTGCCGGTGTAGAAATGCACGCCCATCACGGCGGTGTGCGGACCCATCGTCGTCACCGGCAGCGTCACGCCATCGCACGCGTTGGCCTTTTTGATGTCCTTGTCGGCGACGCCGTTGGCATGGCAATACGGGAAGCCGAAGTTCGCGCCC
>Ga0136614_10002230_pt1 | contig 11974 bp, 9 predicted proteins | sample AntDrymUQ2792106_2_FD_106643 | JGI IMG/M metagenome (GOLD analysis project Ga0136614, IMG submission 106643) | Polar desert sand microbial communities from Dry Valleys, Antarctica - metaG UQ279 (21.06) | ecosystem: Environmental > Terrestrial > Soil > Desert | place: Antarctica: Dry Valley...
AGGAAACCGACGGCCCATCCCAACCGCTGCAGCGGCCAGAGCCCCCACGCGAACGCGAGGATCGCCGGCGCCAGGCCGAACGAGACGACGTCGGCGAGTGAGTCAAGCTGCACACCGAATGCCGACGAGGTATTCGTGAGGCGGGCGATGAAACCGTCCAGCGTATCGACGATCATGGCCACGCCGATCAGCAGCGCGGCGGTGTCGAAGTCGGCGCGCATCGCGTACACGACGCACGCGTAGCCGCAGAACAGGTTCGCCACTGTGAACAGTGACGGGAGCAGGTAGACACCGCGCCTGAAACGGCGCGGGCGATCCGTCCGGCGCCGTCGCAGGGGCAGGCTCTGAAGCATTTACTGAGCGGCAGCCCCGCCCGGCTTGGGCGCCGAAGCCTTGGCGAAGGCGGCGTGCAGCACCGCGAGGACGGTTTCTCCCCCGATGACATGCTGGCCCACAGACACGTTGAGCTCTGCGTGCGTTGGCAGAAAGACGTCCATTCGCGATCCGAATTTCATCAGGCCGATCCGATCTCCACGTTCGACCTCTTGCCCGCCGACGACGCGGCACACGATCCGCCGCGCGAGGATGCCGACCACCTGCCGTACGACGATGGTCGCCCCTTCGTGATCGATCCAGATCTCGTTGAGTTCGTTGTCGTTCGATCCCTCGTCGTAGGCCGGCAGGAACTTCCCTGGCCGATACTCGATCTTCGTGATGCGTCCGGAGATCGGGGCGCGGTTCATATGGACGTCCATCGGCGACAGAAAGATGGTCACCTGCTTCCATTCGCCCGGCGGGGCCCAGCGATGATCGGTGGGGCCGGCGATCATCACCTTCCCGTCTGCCGGCGAGACGATGATGTCGGGATCCTGCGGCACCTGGCGGTCCGGATCGCGAAAGAAAAATGTGAAGAAGCCACCGAGGAGCGCGAGCGAAGTCGCGATGACCGGACGCCGCGCCACCGCGGCGATGGCGGCGGGCACGAGCGCTCCGGCGATGAACGGATATCCTGCGCGATCGATTTTCATGAGGTCAGTGGCCCCGAGGGCGTAGTCCAGCCCTTCAGGGCTGCTCGAAAAGGAAAAGGCCAGTGCGGGTGCGCGCGTCGTGCGGCGCCGCCCGTTCTGGCCCTGAATTGTATCGGAGGCGTCAGCTCCGCGCGGGAGCAGCTGCGTGGTTGCTGCCGTACTTGCGCAGGATGTGCTCCATTCGGTCTTTCAACTGCAATTTCTGTTTTTTGAGGGTGACTTCTTCGACTTGCTCGGGTTCGGTGAGGTAGGGCCGCTCTGCGTAGTTGTGAAGCCGCTCGTCGAGATCGTGATGCTTGGTGGCGAGCTGGCGAAACTCATCGTCGCTCTGCAGGAGTTTTCGCTTCAGCTCTTCGAAGTCTGTCGGCATCTCCGCCCTCCTTTTGTCTACCCTCATTATTTTCCGGGATTCATAACCGGGACGGTAGCACAAGAACTCGGCCCCTTCAAGGTTATGAATATCGGAAATCCAACCTCATGGATTCAGCCACAGGATGAGGCCGTCGTCGTCCGGGTTCCGGTAGTACCGTTCCCGAACTGCCGTCGCCTGGAACCCCAGTTTTTCGTACAGGTCGATGGCGGCGAGGTTCGACCGGCGCACTTCGAGTGTGGCCTTGTCGGCGCCGGTGGCTTCCAACACAAACCGGACGAGCCGCGTCGCGATGCCCTGCCGGCGGTACCTGCTGCTGACGGCCACTGTATTTATATGCAGCTCTGTTTCGATCAGCCAGCAGGCACAAAACCCAACGATTTCACGCTCCTGCTTGCGGACGACGTACAGGTGCGTGATGTCGGACCGCAGCATTGTCGTGAGCGCTTCCGGCGTCCACGGGTTCGTAAAGGAGTCCGCCTCGAGGGCGACGATCGCGGCCAGATCGTCGGGGTCGGGTTGCGACACGCGCTCGACCACGATCGAATCGCCGGGCCCGTTCATGCGGTTCCCTCGCGCCGCGACCGGGCGAGCTCCGCATCCGGGCGGCGGACGTAAATCGGCATGATGGCATGCGGGACGATCGCGCGGCCGGGCTCCGCATCCGCGATTCTGCCGATGGCGGGCGCCAGAGGAACCGTGTCGGCAGCAATTACCGCTCCCACGCCGGCAGCCGCGCGGATCCGCTCCGCGTACCGGACGGCTCCGTCACCACGGAACGTCAAGGAATCGAGCAGGCCGGCTTTGCTCCACGATTCGATCACTGCCTCGGGTGAGGCTGAGATCGCGGCACTGACCTCGACCACCCGCTGCGAACTGCCGTCGCCCGCCAGACTCGCGGCCGCGAGGCGCGTCCACAACTGCGCGTAGACCTCTCCACGCTGTGCGTCGATCCATGCCGCGATGCGCGTGTCATCCGAGGGTGCGGATGCGGCCACCGCTTCGAGCGTTGAAACGGGCACGACGCGGCGGTCGAGCGCCATCGCCAGACCCTGGATCGCCGCGATTCCGACGCGCAGGCCGGTGAAGGACCCCGGACCTGCTGCCACGGCAAACAGCTCGATGTCTCGAAGCTTCACGCCGGCACCGTCACAGACACGCATGAAATCGCGTGGCAGCCGCTGCCCGTGTGTCAGCGACGGATCTCCGGCGGTCGCGTGCATCAGCTCGCCATCGCGCACGATCGCGAGGCTCCCCGCGCGCGATGTCGTATCCAGGGCGAGGATCAGCACGGCAGGCCAATGTTATCCTTCTCGAATAGCTTTCAGCCTTCAGCTCCTGCTTCATAGTTCATAGTTCATAGTTCCAATGTCTTCCACCGAAATTGCCGGCGCGACCCCCGCGATGCGGCAGTACTTCGACGCGAAGCGTCAGCACCGCGACGCGATCGTGTTTTTCCGGATGGGGGACTTCTACGAGATGTTCTACGAGGATGCGCTGACCGCGGCGCGTGCTCTGGAACTGACGCTCACATCGCGATCGCGTGACGCCAGCGGCGGCGCCATTCCCATGTGCGGCATCCCGTTTCACGCGGCCGACACGTACATCGCCAGGCTGGTGCGAAAGGGCTTCCGTGTCGCCGTGTGCGAGCAGATGGAGGACCCGAAGAAGGCCAAAGGACTCGTCCGCCGCGAAGTCGTGCGCGTCGTGTCCCCCGGCACGCTGACCGATGCGACTTACCTGGACGCGCGCGAACCGGCCTTTCTCGCGGCGATTTCGTCGGCGCATCCCCGCGAAGGCTTCGGTGTCGCGTTGCTCGATCTCTCAACCGGCGAATTCACGACGGCTGAATACCTCGGCGCGGACGGCCGGCAGGCGCTTGCCGACGAGCTCGCCGTTCTTCGTCCTCGGGAAATCGTGGCGCCGGCCGGCTTCGCGGCTGCCGGGGCGCTGGCCGAGGAGCTGCACATCGGCGCGCTCGTGACGCCCGCCGACGACTGGACGTTCGAGTTCGAGGCGGCGCGCGGGGCCGTCCTCGATCAGATGCGCACGCACAGCCTTCACGCGTTCGGGCTCGACGAGCACCCGGCGGCGATCTGCGCCGCGGGCGCGCTCGTGCAGTATCTGCGTGAGACCCAGAAGGCGGACCTTCCCCACCTGCGCGAAATCTCTTTTCGTGCGGGGGCGGACTGCCTGGTGGTTGATGCGACGACCCTCCGGAACCTCGAGGTGATCGAAGCGGCATCCGGCGGGCGTTCAGGATCGCTGCTCGCCGAGATCGATCGAACGGTCACTCCGATGGGAGGCCGCCTCGTACGTGCGTGGCTGCTCCGCCCGCTGCTGTCGCTCGAGCGGATCCAGGACCGACTGGACGCCGTCGAAGAGTTCGCATTCCGAAGCACCGAACGGGCGAAACTGCGCGAGACGATGAAGACGATTCACGATATCGAACGGCTCGTCTCACGCGCCGCGCTCGGGATCGCCGGGCCGCGCGACCTCGTCTCGCTCAGGCAATCGATCGCGGCGATCCCGCGCGTGAAGCTGCTGCTCAGCGAGCTGCGGGCGCCACTGATCGTGAGCCTCCTCGCGGAGATCGACGATCTCCACGACATCCGGGCGGACCTGGACGCGACGCTTCTCGACGAGCCGCCCGCGGTGGCGCGTGACGGCGGAATGATTCGGGACGGCGTCGATCCCGAGCTCGATGAGCTGCGCACGATCAGCCGCTCCGGCAAGCAGCACATCGCTGCAATGGAGGAGGCGGAGCGTACGCGGACGGGGATTGCCTCGCTGAAGATCCGCTACAACCGCGTGTTCGGGTACTACATCGAGGTTTCGAGGTCGAACCTCGGCAACGTCCCCGCCGACTACCTTCGCAAGCAGACAATCGCCGGGGGGGAACGCTTCGTGACGCCGGCCCTGAAGGAGTACGAAGAGAAAGTGCTCGGCGCCGACGAGCGGATCGTCGAACGCGAAGTGGGCATCTTCGAGGCCCTGCGCGGCAGGGTCGCGGCTGAAGCGCCGCGGATCCAGGATGCCGCACGCGGCGTTGCCGCGCTCGACGTCCTCTCCGGGCTCGCCGAAACAGCCGCCGTGAGCAATTACACCAAGCCGCACATGCATGCCGGGGACGAGATCGTCGCGACGGATGCCCGGCATCCGGTGGTCGAGCGTTTCGCTCCTGATGCCTTCGTCCCCAACGACGTCACGTTGAACGCGACGACGCACCAGTTGATCATCCTGACGGGCCCGAACATGGGGGGCAAGTCCACGTTTCTCCGCCAGACGGCGCTGCTCTGTCTGCTGGCGCAGACCGGCTCATTCGTCCCCGCGCGCTCGGCCAAGCTGCCCGTCGTCGATCGCCTGTTCGCGCGAGTCGGTGCATCGGACAATATCGCGCGCGGCCAGTCCACGTTCATGGTGGAGATGCAGGAGACGGCCAACATCCTGCACTGTGCCACCTCGCGGAGCCTCGTCATCCTGGACGAGATCGGGCGCGGGACGGCGACCTTCGACGGCCTCAGCATCGCCTGGGCTGTGGCGGAGTATCTCGCCGCGAATCCGCGCGCGCGGCCCAAGACGATCTTCGCCACGCACTACCACGAGCTCACCGACCTCGCCGACGTCCTCCCCGGCGTCGCCAACTTCCACGTCGTCGTCCGTGAATGGAAGGATGACATCGTGTTCCTGCGCAAGGTGGTGGCGGGGCGTTCGGACCGCAGCTACGGCATTCAGGTCGGCCGACTCGCGGGGCTGCCCGCGACGGTCGTGTCGCGCGCGCGCGAGATTCTCAACGGGCTGGAACGGGACGAACTGTCACGCGGCGGACGGCCGTCCCTCAGTGGAGAGGCCGCGGACCGCCAGCAGCTCGGACTCTTCCAGGCGCCGGCTCCCGGCGACGATCCATTACACCGCAAGTTGCGAGAGGTAGACGTGAACCAGCTCACTCCTCTTGCGGCGTTGACGCTCCTCGCGGAACTGAAGCGGGAGTTCGACAGCTGAGCATCATCCGCAGGTCCGCAGGTCCTTGGGTCCCCAGATCCCTGGGTCCCTGGGTCCTTATTCTCTCGGCGACGTTCGCCTGCTCGAAGAACGAGCCACCTCCGCCCGGCGCGATTGTCGTCGGCATGACGAATTCGGCGCTCGATCTGGACCCGCGGGTTGCGACCGATGAAGCGTCGCAGAAAGCGCACCAGCTCCTTTACAGCCCCCTCGCGCGGATTGACGACAACCTCCGCGTCGTCCCGGAACTGGCGGAATCCATCGATCAGCCGGACCCGGTCACCTATGTCGCGAAGCTGCGACGCGGCGTGCTCTTTCACAACGGAGGCGCGTTGACAGCTGCCGACGTCGTCTACACGTTCAGAAGCTTTCTCGACCCGAAGTTCCGGGGCCGGACGGCTGCGTATCGCGCCGTCCAAGCGGTCGAGGCGCTCGACCCCTACACCGTGAAGTTCACGCTCAAGGAGGCGTCCGCCTCCTTCCCGATCAATTTCGTCATGGGGATCGTGCAGGACGGCTCGGGGGCCGCCAATGCGCGGCAGCCGATCGGCACCGGTCCATACAAGCTCTCCAGCTTCGTTGCCGACGATCGGATCGTGCTGACAGCGTTCGATCAGTACTACGGCGGGCGGCCGAAGAACAGCGGCGTCGTCCTGAAGGTGATCCCCGACGACACGATGCGCGGGCTCGAGCTGCGCAAAGGCGCGGTGGATCTCATCGTCAACGACCTCGCGCCCGACATCGTGGCGCAGCTCCGCGACGAGGGGCGGGTGAAAGTGGTGACCGCGCCGGGGACGGACTATGCGTACATGGGCATGAACCTCCGTGACCCGTATCTCAGTCGTCTAAAGGTGCGGAAGGCGCTGGGATACGCCATCGACCGCGAGGCGATCGTGACGCACCTGCGCAGAGGGCTGGCGACCGTTGCGGTGGGCATTATCCCGCCGATGTCGTGGGCGTTCGAGCCCAACGTTTTCAAGTTCCATCACGATCCGGGGGAAGCGCGACGGCTGCTCGACGCCGCCGGCCTTCCCGATCCTGACGGCGAGGGTCCGCGTCCTCGATTTCACCTGACGCTGCGGACGTCCACCTCGGAGGTGTACCGCGTCCAGGCGGCGGTGATCCAGCACGATCTTGCGGGCATCGGTGTGGCGGTGGAGGTGCGGACAACGGAACTGCCCACACTCCTCAACGATGCGGCTCGCGGGAATTTTCAGCTCTACACGCTCCAGTTCGTCGGTGTCACGGACCCCGACATCCTGCGGCGTGTTTTCCACTCGAAACAGGAACCTCCGGCGGGCCTCAACCGCGTCTTTTATCGCCGTCCTGAAGTCGACAGGCTGATCGAGGAGGCGGCGCTCTCTCCCGACGATGGCCACCGGCGGAGGCTGTATTCGCAGGCGCAGCAGATGATCGCGGCGGACGTCCCGTACGTTCCGCTCTGGTATCGCACTAATGTCGCCGTGTGCCAGGCGGACGTCCACGGCGTGTCCCTCTCCCCCATCGCCGACTTCACATTCCTCAAGAACGTGTATAGGAGCGGCTCGTGACACGAGGCCTGAAACGGGGCCTAACCCCGAATCCGCAACTTCAGCGTGTGCGTGGGTTGCGGGGACGAATCTGCGCTGGTGCAGCGGCGTTGTTGATGGCAATTTCTGCCACGTCGACTGCGCTTTCGGCTTCGGAACGTTATGATCCGAAGCTGCGTTTTCGGACGCTGTCGACGCCCAGGTTCGATATCCATTTTCATCAGGGTGAGGAGGCGATCGCGCGCCGGCTCGCGGTCCTCGCCGAACAGGTCGCCACCGAAATGGAACCGCGGCTTGGACGTCCGCGGATGCGCGTCAACGTCATCCTCGTGGATCAGACGGACCTGTCCAACGGCTGGGCGACGTCGGTGCCGTACAACCTGATCGAAATCGTGGCTGCGGCGCCGCGGGCCGATTCGATCATCGGCAATACGCGTGACTGGCTGCGGCTCGTGTTCACGCACGAGTACACGCACGTCCTGCACCTCGAGCGATCGCGCGGCTGGCTGGGCGCCATCGGACGTCCGTTTGGTCGCCTGCCGCTCTTCTACCCCAACCTCTTCCTGCCGCCGATGCTCATCGAAGGGATCGCGACGCATGAAGAAGGTGCGGTCACCGGGGAAGGACGTCCACCAGCCGGCGACTTCCGGATGATCATCGATCGTGCCGCCGCCGCAGGACGGTTCTCTTCGCTCGGACGGGCGAGTAACACGCTCGTGGACTGGCCGTCCGGTCACACCGCGTATCTTTACGGCGGCTACTTCCATGAGTACCTCGCGACGGTGTACGGACGTCCGTCGCTCGAGCGGCTTGCCAATGAGACGGCGGCGATGCCGCCGTACTTCGGTTCCCTCGCGTTCCGGAAGGTGTACGGAAAATCGCTGGGGCGCCTCTGGGACGACTTTGCGCGCGCACACCAGGCGGCCGCGGAGGAGAAGACGACCCGGACGCGACTCACGCACCATGGTTTCAATGTCAGCGCGCCCTGGCATTCACAGGACGGACGGCTCTTCTATCTCGCTGCCGACCCGCACGGTTTCCCTGCGCTGATGGAACTCACGGCAGAGGGACCGCGGCGGATCACCACGCAGGTCAACGGCGGACGCCTTGGCGGGACATCGGACGAGATCGTGTTCGACCAGGTGGAGTACGTCCGAAGCGTTGCGCTCCAGTCGGACCTGTACGCCGTCGACCGTCGTACCCAGGCAATCCGGAGATTGACGCGCGAGCAGCGCGCCGCCGACCCGCACGTCAGTCCTGATGGCAAGACCATCGTCTGCGTCGTCCAGGGGCCCGAGGGGCGCGCGCTTGGTACGCTCCCGCTCCCGATCGCCGATAGTGTCGGCGTTCCGGCGGTTCTAGTGTCGGAACCAGGCGTGGACTTCGCTGCCCCTCGATGGTCTCCGGACGGCCGGACGATTGCGGTCGAACGAAGGAGCCTCGGCGGTCCCTCAGAAATCGTTCTCGTGGACGCGGCAACAGGCTCGGTGCGGCGGCTCACGCACGGGCCTGCAGGGGCCCGCATGAGCGGACCCGCCTGGGCGCCGGACGGACGTACCGTGTATTTCGCATCCTCTGGCGATCGACGGCCCTTCGAAATTCAAGCCGCGGATGTTGCGGACGGCAACGTCCGGCGGCTGACCAATGCCGGTGACGCGGCGCAATCGCCGGACATCTCTCCGGACGGCACGAGGCTCGTGTTTCTCGGATACACACCTGACGGCTTCGATCTTTTCTCGATGACGCTTGCGGAAGCGTCCTGGGAACCTGTGAGCGTCGACATCACGGCACCTGTGTCGGCTCCTGCGGCAGCGTTGCCCGCGAATCTTCCTGTCGCGACGGTCGGCCGTCGTTACGATCCATTCCGTACGCTGGCGCCACGCTTCTGGTCGCCGATTCTCGAGGTGGACGACGAGGAGCTATCGATCGGAGCGTTGACCGCCGGAATCGATGCACTCGGAAGGCACGCGTACTACGGCGGCGCTAGGTGGTCGACGCGCGCGCGGCCCGACTGGTACGCGGGCTACACCTACGACCGCTGGCGGCCCATCGTGTTCGGGAGTATTTCGGACGACACCGATCCCTGGGAGACAGACGGCACCCTGCGGACGACGGAAGTGAACGCGGGTGCGCTCGTGCGCTTCCGGCGGATTCGCCGGTCGCAGCTGTTGTTTGGCTCCTTCCACGGCGCGACCGAAGTCGTCGATTGCGCCTCGTGCGAGCCGGCGGTGGATGCGACGATCGCGCGCCGTGCGCTTCGGGCGGCGTGGAGCATCGATACGTCCAGACGCTACGGATACTCCATTAGCAACGAACACGGGTTCAGCCTGACCGCGTCATCCGAGTGGACACGGAAGGCGCTCGGAGCGACCGGTAACGCAGGGGCCGCGATCGCCGACGGGCGCGCCTACGTCCACGTCGGGCCCCGGCACGCCGCGCTCGCGCTGCGGGCTGCCGTCGCCGGCGCGTGGGGAGATCCCCCGGTGCGCCGTGTGTTCGCGCCGGGAGGCGCCGGGCCGCAGACGGGTGATATCGAATTCGATCTGGACGCCATCGCGCTGGTACGCGGATTCGACACCGGCGACGTGAATGGCTCGCGGGCGGCCGTCCTGAATGTCGACTACCGCTTCCCGCTCGCATGGATCGAACGCGGCGTGGGCACCTGGCCGCTCTTCCTGCGCTCGCTCCACGGCGCGGTGTTCGCCGACGCCGGCGCCGCCTGGGAGTCTCGCCTCACGCGCCGCGACCGCCGGGCCTCACTCGGCGCGGAGCTCTCGGCCGACGTCGTCGTCGCGTACTCGCTGCCGCTGACCGCCGCAGGAGGGATCGCGTGGCGCCACGATCCAACCGGTCGTTCGCGGGGCGCAACGCTGTTCGCGCGCATCGGCCGCGCCTTCTAGCTAGACGACTAACGTAAAATGACCGCGCATGCCGAATAAGTCCCGGTTTCTCCGCGTGCCGGTCGAGCCGTTCGCTGTCGAGCCGGGGCTTGGGGTCGACGAAATGCTCTCGCGGATGGAGCGGATCTCCTTCCAGGGCCGGAGCGTCGCGACCGCGTACCGCATCTGGGAGAAGATGCTCGCCGCCGACTGCACCATCTTTCTCGGCATGGCGGGCGCGCTGAGTGCCGGCGGCCTTCGTCTCATCGTCGCGCACCTGCTCACGCACCGCTACGTCGACTGCCTCGTCTCGACCGGCGCCAACCTGTACCACGATCTGCACGAGACGCGCGGCAGGCGTCATTACGTCGGCTCGCCGCGTGAGAACGACGCCGCGCTGCAGGCGGACCGCATCGACCGTGTCTACGACACTTACGCGAGCGAAGAAGAGTTCTGCGACAACGACGAATGGATAGCGGATTTCGCGTTGACGCTGGAGCGCAGGCCGTACACCACTCGCGAGTTCCTCTACCGGCTCGGTGAGTACCTGTGGAAGGAAACCGGCCGTGACGGCATCCTGACCGCAGCGTATCGGGCGAACGTACCGATCTTCTGTCCTGCGATCGCCGACTCGTCGATCGGGATGGGGCTTTCGCAGGGCCGGCATCGTGACGCCGCCGCGGGCCATATCGATGTCATCGGCGACATCATCGAATCGGCCAATCTCGTGATCCGGCGCCCGCGGACCGCGTCGATCGTCCTCGGCGGCGGGACGCCGAAAAACTTCATCAATCAGGCAAGCGTGCAGGCGGAGTTCTACGACGACCGCGTCGGGGGCCATGGGTATGCGCTGCAGGTCGTCACCGACGTGCCGCATTTCGGCGGCGCCAGCGGCTCGAGCCTCGAGGAGGCGCAGAGCTGGGGCAAGCTCGCGACTGACGCAGAGCAGGTGACCGTCCACGCCGATGCGACCATCGTGCTCCCAATGCTGGTGAGTGCGCTCGCGACGAGCGCGCAGGCGGCGCTTGCCTCCCGGAAGCTGCTGCGCTTCGACCTTTCGGGTCCGATCATGGCCGTCGATGGACGTCCGTTTCCAGAGGCGCGCTACGAGGCCCGTGAATGAGTTTCCCGTTCCACTACGACCATGGCGCGCCACTGGTGTTCGGCGGCGCGGTCCCCGAACCGCGCTCCTTCGACGACTCGCGCGTCGTCATCCTTCCGGTTCCCGTCGATCGCACCACGTCGTACGTCCCCGGCACGCGCAACGGCCCGCGCGAGATCCTGCAGGCGTCGTCGCACATGGAGCTGTGGGACGAGGAGCTTGGCGTGGACGTCCACTCGGTCGGCATCTTCACGCTGCCCGAAATGGAGCTGCCGTTCGGCGAGCTCGAGGCGCTGATGAACGAGATTGAGCGCGTCGCGTCGGAGGTTTTCTCGCGTGACAAGTTCCTCGTAACCCTGGGCGGCGAGCATTCCATCACGCCGCCGCTCCTGGCGGCCGCCGCCGCGAAATACCGCGGCGTCCACGTCCTCCAGATCGATGCACACGCCGACCTGCGCGACAGCTACATGGGCACGCGGCACAACCACGCCTGCGCCATGCGCCGAAGTCTCGAGCACGCCTCGATCACGCAGGTCGGGATCCGCAGCATGTCGACCGAGGAGGCGGCTGTCGTCCGGCAACTGCGCACCACCGTTTTCTACGATTCGTCGATACGCGCTGATCCCGCCTGGATCGACCGTGTCGTCGAATCGCTCGGCGACCCGGTCTACATCACCATCGACGTGGATGGTATGGACCCGGCCATCATGCCGGCCACGGGCACGCCGGAGCCCGGGGGTTTGTCGTGGTACGAAATGCTCGCCCTCCTCCGGGCGACCATCGAGCGCCGCGACGTGATTGGCTGCGATGTGGTCGAGCTAAGTCCCCTGCCCGGGCTGATGGCCCCCAACTTCCTCTGCGCCAAGCTGATCTATAAGATCCTCACCTACCGATTCGCGCGCGAATTGCCCTGAGGGGGCAGCCCTGAAGGGCTGGACTGGCACTAGCCTCAGCCGCTTCAGCCCTTGACTGTGCAATCCGTAGTTCAGTCTTGGGCTGCTCATCACCACAGCAGGCCCACACCCCCATGAAACCCAGAGCTGGCGCGTGGCCTGTATACGGGG
>Ga0136614_10002231_pt1 | contig 11972 bp, 14 predicted proteins | sample AntDrymUQ2792106_2_FD_106643 | JGI IMG/M metagenome (GOLD analysis project Ga0136614, IMG submission 106643) | Polar desert sand microbial communities from Dry Valleys, Antarctica - metaG UQ279 (21.06) | ecosystem: Environmental > Terrestrial > Soil > Desert | place: Antarctica: Dry Valley...
ACGGTGCCGACGGCGCATGCCTGGTTGATGTCGTTACCGGGAAGGATCCGCGCCTCGTCCTGCGAGCGCACGAGGATCCGGCCGTCCTCCGAGACTGTGATGTCGCCCTGCGAGCGGCCACACTGGGCCCTGCTGACCTCCGCGGGAGCCATCGGATTCGAGATGTCGAGGATGCGAAAGCCCGTGTACGTGCCCTGGATCGCGTAGTTGCGCCAGAAGGCAAGGTCCGAGTTGGCGTCACTCAGCGCGGGGGCTGGTGGGAACCCGCCCGGTCGCAGCGACTCACCGAGCGGGACGACGTTCGAGCTGCGGGGATCGTCCTGGTGCGTGGCCCAGGCGGACCCGGGCAGCGCGAGCATCGCGAGGACGAAAGGAAGCAGGAAGCGGAGAGGCTTGGACATGCGACGGACCTCCGGGTCGGCGGCTGGGGAACGAGATGCTAAAGGATCGGGCGGCTTCAGGCCACCAAAAGTACACGCTCGCCGCCTCATCTCTCACTAGAGTTCCCGCCCACGCAATGCGCGACCTCTGCCAAAACGCCGTCGACGAGGCCGTCTTTGCGGGGGCCGAATACGTCGATGCGCGCGTCCTCTCGCGGCGGTCGCAGAGCGTCTCGACGCGCAACCGGGAAATCGACTCCGTCTCGGACCGGGAGACGCAGGGCGTGGGCGTCCGCGTCCTCGTCGGCGGCGCGTGGGGGTTCGCGTGCGACCGGCGGCTCTCCGACGAAGGCGCCCGAGAGGCTGCCCGCCGCGCCGTCGCCTTCGCGCGCGCGAGCGCGTCGCGCGCGCACAGAGGTGTGACGCTCGCGCCTGCCGCGCCCTCGACCGGCGAATACAGGACGCCGCTCGAGCGCCACCCGCTCGACGTCCCGCTCGCCGAGAAGATCGAGCTCTGCCTCGGCGCGGAGGAGGCGATGGCGCGCGACGGGATCGAGGTGACGCAGTGCTTCGTGCGCGCGCAGAGCGAGACGCGCGCGTTCGCCTCCTCCGACGGCGCGGACGTCCTGCAGGAATTCTGCGAGTGCGGCGGCGGGATCGACGCGCTCGCGCTCGCCGACGGGCGGGTCCAGACCCGGAGCTACCCGTCGAGCCATGGCGGCTCGAGCGCTCAGGCCGGATGGGAGTACGTGGAGGGGCTCGACCTCGAACGGGAGGCGCCGCGTGTGGCGGACGAGGCGCTCGCGCTCCTCCGAGCGGACCCCTGCCCGCCCGGCGTGACGACGATCGTGATCGACGCCGAGCAGATGCAGCTCCAGGTGCACGAGTCCGTGGGGCATCCGACCGAGCTCGACCGCGTGTACGGGACGGAGGCGGCGTACGCGGGGACGAGCTTCCTCGGCCCGGACGCGCTCGGCTCGCTGCGGTACGGCTCCGAGCTCATGAACGTGACGGCCGACGCAACGACACCCGGCGGTCTCGGCACGTTCGCGTTCGATGACGAAGGCGTGACCGCGCGGCGCGAGCCCGTGGTCGAGGCCGGGCTCCTCCGCGGCTTCCTCACCTCGCGCGAAACGGCGGCGCGACTCGAGCACGGCGCGGGCGGCTCGATGCGCGCCGACGGATGGAGCCGGATGCCGCTCGTCCGGATGACGAACCTCCACCTCGAGCCCGGCGAGGGGTCGCTCGAAGACCTCCTCGCGGACGTCGACGACGGCGTCTACATGGCGACGAACAAGAGCTGGTCGATCGACGACAAGCGCCTGAACTTCCAGTTCGGGACCGAGATCGCGTGGGAGATCAAGCGCGGGAGGCTCGGGCGCATGCTCCGCGACGCGACCTACACGGGCGTGACGCCCGTGTTCTGGGGGTCTCTGGACGCGGTCGCCGGCCGCGGGGAATGGCAGATGCACGGCCTCACGAACTGCGGCAAGGGGCAGCCGGGGCAGCACGCGCACGTGTCGCACGGGGCCTCGCCCGCCCGCTTCCGCGACGTGCAGGTCGGCGTCCGCTCGTGATGCCTGGGGAGCGCGCGCTCGAGCTTGCCGACCGCGCGCGCCGCGCGGCGGCCGGCGACGAGGTGGACGCCGTCGCGCATCTCGAGCATTCCGCGTTCGCCCGCTTCGCCGCCTCCACGGTGCACCAGCCGACGCTCGTGGAGGACGAGACGGTCACGATCCGCGTCGTCCGCGACGGCAAGCTGGGCGCCGTCTCGACGAACCGGACGGACGACGAGGGGCTCCGGGACGCCGCGGCTCGGGCAGGCGAGGCCGCGGACGGCGGGCGGGCAGACCCTGCCTTCCCGGGACTCGCTCCGCCGGCCGAGGTGCCGTCCGTCGAGGGCTACGACGCCGAGACGGCGGCCCTGACGCCTGACGAGCAGGCCGAGCGCGCCTGGACCGCCATCGAGGCTGCACCGGGCCATGGGCTCTTCGGGTACGTGACGAGCGGCGTGACGGAGATCGGCGTTGCCTCGTCGACCGGCCTGGCCGTTTCTCAGGCGATGACCGACACGACCGCGGTCGCGCTCGTCGCGGACGAGGGGCTCTCCGGCTACGCGGACGCGACCTCTTGGAAGGCGCTCGACGTCGACCCGGCGGGGGTCGCCCGCGTCGCGACCGACAAAGCCGAGCGGACGCGTGGGGCCGGCCAGCTCGAGCCGGGGACGTACCGCGCCGTGCTGGAGCCCTACGCGCTCGGCGAGCTCCTCTGGTACTTCGGCTTCAGCTCGCTCGGCGCCCTCCCCTTCCTGGACGGACGGAGCTTCCTCACTGGACGGCTGAACGAGCAGGTCTTCGATCCGCAGGTCTCGATCGTCGATGACGCGCTCGACCCGCGCGGTCTGCCCAAGGCGTTCGATTTCGAGGGCGTTCCAAAGCAGCGGGTCGCGATCGTCGAGGAAGGGGTCGCGCGGGACGTGGTGTGGGACCGGCGGACGGCGGCCCAGGCGGGGCGGGAGTCGACGGGACACGCCCTCTCGGCGCCCGCGCAGGCCATCGGCCCGATCCCGTTCAACCTCGGCCTCGCCCCCGGCGAGGCGACGAGGGACGAACTGGTCGAGAACGTGGCGAACGGGATCTACGTGACGCGCCTCCACTACGTGAACATCGTCGACACCCGCGAGGGGGTCTTCACGGGGATGACGCGCGACGGGACCTTCCTGATCGAAGGGGGCCGGATCACGCGTCCGCTCGTCAACCTCCGGTTCACAACCTCGTTCGGCGACCTCGCCTCGCGTGTCCTCGGACTCTCACGGGAGCGGAAGCTCGTGAACCAGAGCGACTTCTACGGTGAGCGCTACCCGCACGGCGCGCTCGTTCCGGCCATCGCGACCGAGGCCTTCACGGTCGTCGGGACGGGTTCGACCCCGGGGCTCTAGCGCCGATCGTCGCGGTCGAACCGCGAGCGACTCAAGCCTTCGATCCAGCCTCCGCCAATCGCTGCCCCGTAGGCCAGGCCTCCCGCGATCGCGGCGAAGAACGCATAGACGATCAGCGCGTCCCAGCCGCCGAACACAACGGCCGCGACGCCACCGACGAGGACGAGCGCGAGGACGACGCGCCGCACCGTCTGCTCAGTCGAACAGGTAGAAGAGCGCGACCGAGTTGACGGTGAAAAAGAACGCGACGATCACCGTCAGGCGCGTCAGATTCCGCTCGACGACGTGCTGGCCGCCCTGCGAGGCCGGGGTGAAGCCGAGCCCGCCAAAGCCGGTGTCGCGGCCGGAGTGCATGAGCACGAGCACGACCAGGAAGATCGAGAGCAGGATCTGGATGGCTGCGAGTAGCCCGAGCACCCGGCCAGGATAGCCGCGCTTCTCGCCTACGCGCCCGTGGCCAGGATCGCGTCGACGAGCTCGGATGCGATGCAGTCCTTGGTCACGTACCCCGACCCGCCCGCCGAGCGCGCGCGGGCGACGTCCGCAGGCGAGTTCGACCCGGTAAGAAAGAGGACTCTCGTTTCCGGGACGTCGCGCGAGATCTGCTCGGCGGCCGTAAAGCCGTCCATCACCGGCATGCTGATGTCCATCAGGACGACGTGGGGCCGCGTCTCGGCCGCCAGGCGCGTGGCTTCCTCTCCGTTCACGGCACGGCCCACCACCTCGATCCGACCATCGGTGCTGAGAAACGCCTGGATGCTCTCAGCGAAAAGGTCGTGGTCGTCGGCGATCAGGACAGTGAGAGGACCCCGTTCCCTCACGGCGCTAGCTTATCCTCCCCGGGTAAGAAAAAGTCAATTTCTAGGAGCTATCGAGGCTGGTAGCGCTCGATCGCGAGCCCTCGCTTGGCCCCGACATGCTCGACCTGAAGGGTCGTGTGGTCGATTCCGAAGCGCTCGCGGAGCATCGCCTCGAGCTCGAGCCGGATCCTGTGGCAGTCCGCCCCGGGCCGAACGAGAACGTGGGCGGAGAGCGCCGGGAAGCCGCTCGTGACCGTCCAGATGTGCAGATCGTGGGCCTCGGCGACACCCTCGTGCCGAACAATCGCGTTTCCGACTTCTGGCGGGGGAGTCGATGCGGGCGCGCCCTCGAGGAAGATCCGCCCCGACTCCCGCAGGAGCGACCATCCGGCCCAGAGGGCGAGCGCAGCGACGAAGAGCGAGGCCCCGGAGTCGAGCCGGTTCCATCCGGTGAGGAGGATGAGACCCGCCGCGACCGCCGTGCCGAGGAAGGCGGCCGCGTCGGTCGCCACGTGGAGGTACGCGCCGCGGACGTTCAGGCTCTGCCGCTGTGCGCGCCCGAGGAGGGTGACGACGACGAGGTTCATCGCGACTCCGGCGAGCGCGACCGGCAGGACGAGCGCCGCGTCCACCTCGAGAGGGTCGACGAGCCGCCGCACAGCCTCGTAGCCGATCCAGGCGGCGATCAGGACGAGGGCGATCCCGTTCACCTGCGCGGCGAGCACCTCGGCCCGCGCGAAGCCGAAGGTCCAGCGCCCGCCGGCCGGGCGCGCGGCTGCCCAGGAGGCGATGAGCGCGAGGGCGAGGGCGGCCGCGTCGGTGAGCATGTGGCCCGCGTCTGCGAGAAGCGCGAGCGAGCTCGCGACGATTCCGACTGTGACCTCGACCGCCGTGAAGACGATGAAGAGGACTAGCGAGACCAGGAGTAGGCGTCGGTCAGCATCCGCGTCCGGGTGCGCGTGTCCGTGTCCGTGCGCGTGGCCGTGCGCCATCAGCTCATTGTGCCGCGGCCCGCTCAAGGATCTCCGCGACGCGGCGGGCCTGCTTGCGCACGTCGTGCTCGCAGGCTGCCGCCCTCGCGGCCGGGTTGGGCGTGGGCAGGCCGGCTGCCGACTCGAGTCCTCGGGCGATCGCCCGGACGCTCCCCGGATCGACCAGGACACCGGCGCCGGGCGGGACGAATTCGGGCGGGCCCCCCACGCGGGTCGCGACCACCGACCGCTCGCTCGCCATCGCCTCGAGGAGCGCGAGCCCGAACGGTTCGAGGAGGCTCGGCTGGCAGAGAACGTCGCAGGCGGTGACCCAGTCGGCGACGCGCTCGTGGGCCATGCGCCCGACAAGGCGGATGCCCGGGCGGCCTGCAAGGGCGTCACGGTGAGGCCCGTCTCCTACGAAGACCAACGAGCCGCGCCCGTAGCGTTCGAACGCGTCCGCGAGGCGGCGGACGTTCTTCCGGTCGTCCAGCCGTCCCACGCAGAGGAAGAACGGGCCCTCGCCCTCCCACGCGACGCCGCGGCGTGCCTCTGCGGCGTCGCGTGGCCGGAAGAGCTCGAGATCGACTCCGGCCGAGACAACCTCGACCTTGCCCGCCGCTTCGGGAAGCCTCGCGACGAGGTCGCGCCGGAGATAGTCGGAGACGGCGATGACCGTGGTCGCGCGGCCGACCGCAAAGCGCGTGAGCGCCTCCACCCCGCGCACGGCACCGATGTTTCGCACGTCGCGCCCGTGCGCGGTCAGGACAAGCGGCACGCGAGCGGCGGCCGAGGCGAGCGCGGCGGCAGCTCCCGCCGGCACGAGGTAATGCGCGTAGACGACGTCGGGGCGCGCCCGCCGCGCCGCTACCACCGCCTGGGCCGCGAGCCGGACATGCTTGATCGAAGAGCCGCCGCGGTAGTCGACAACGGCGCGCCGGAGCTCGTGCCCCTGCGACTCCAGCTCGTCGGCCAAGCGCTTGACGAACGTGCCGAAGTCCGGGTCGCGCGTGCCCGGGTAGAGCGAGGAGACGAGGAGGATGCGCACGTGCCGGCGGCCACGCTATCGCGGCCCGGCGACGGCTCCGCCTGTCTCTAGGCAGCCGCGCGCCAGCGGCGCGCTTCGCGGTCGAGCCGATCCTCGGCTCTCGCGCGCGTGATGATCTCGCCAGACGGGCCGTAGCGAGCGTGCGCGCGGGCGATGCGGGCCTCCTGCCACAGCTCCTCGATTCGGCGCGAAAGGCCGGCCGCTTCGGACGAGGTCTGAGCGTCGAACCCCTCGGAGAGCCTCTCCCACAGGTACGCGCGCCGCTCGGTTGCGGCGTCGAGATCCCAGCGAATGTCACTCAGCGTTCTCATGCTTCTGAGAACGAGGGCGACGGGCCGTTCATTCCGGGGAAGAAGCCGGTGAGAGGACTCGAACCTCCAACCTTCGCCTTACAAGAGCGCCGCTCTACCAGTTGAGCTACACCGGCCGGTCAGCCGAATGGTAGCCCCGGATCAGAGTAGGACTTGCCGCGACTGCTGGTGCTGGAGAACCTTCCGCTTCACCCGCTGGAGCGCGTTGTCGATCGTCTTCGTGTCGCAGCCGAGCCCCTCGGCCATCTCCTCGTAGGAGTTGCCCTCCATGTACAGCCGAAGCGCGTCAGCCTCGAGCGGCGAGAGCCCTGTCCCGAGCGTGAAGACCAGGCTCTGGAGCTCCTCGGTCGAGATGACGCAGATGGCGGGGTCGTCGACGCCCGGCCCGGGGAGCGCGTCGCCGAGCGTGCAGTCCCCGTCGTCCTGGCCGGCCGGGGATTGGCTGAAGGAGACGTAGGCATTCAACGGCTGGTGCTTGAAACGGGTCGCCGCCTTGATCGCCGTGATGATCTGGCGCGTGATGCAGAGCTCGGCGAAGCTCCGGAACGAGGTCTCCTTGTCGGAGCGGAAGTCGCGCACCGCCTTGTAGAGGCCGATCAGCCCTTCCTGGATCAGGTCGTCGGACTCGCCGCCCGCAATGAAGTACGAGCTCGCCTTCAAGCGCACGAAGCCGGTGTACCGGCGCATCAGCGCATCGAGCGCGGCCCCGTCACCGTTGCGAGCGCGGATGACCAGCCGGACGTCCTCCTGCTCTCGCTGGATCCTTTCTGGAGCACGTGCGGTTGCCGGCAGATGACGAGGCACTCGAGCTCCTCCTGTGGGCGGGTGGGAGAGGGCGCCCTCACGGCCGGCAACCCTAACCCTCAGGTTGAAGGTGAAGGCAACGTAGCAAGGACCTTTAGAAACATCAAGGGCGCTTCCTGCGCCACCGCTCTAGCCGCTCCCGCGTTGCCGGGTCGAGGGTGTCCTCGATGCGGGTCGGGCCGGGCGCGACCGAGGGCGCGGCTGGTTCCGCCGCGAGCTCGGCGGCGAAGTCTTTCGACGCACGCTTGGTCACCTCCTGCCCCGCGGTCACCTGGATGTCGCGGTCGGACGAGACGAGCGTGACGTGCTCGACGCCGCGATGATCCGCGGCCAGGCGCTCGAGCAGGTCGTCGGCGTGCTCGGCGTGGCGAACCTCGAGCGGCCCGTACGTGGCGTCGTCGCCCGCGCCGTCGAACACGACCACCCCGCGCGCGCCCTGCAGCGCGACGAAGCTCGTCAGCCGGTCGACGAGCTCAGCCGGGCTGCGAAAGCCCCCCGCGTGCAACAGGTTGTAGCCGTCGAAGAGATAGAGCATCGTGATCAGCATGCCTGCCGCAGAGGAGGGCTATCTCGCGAGGCTCGTCGCCCGCGTTCGGGCCGAGCTCGGAGAGGACCTCGTCGGCGTCTACGCGGGGGGGTCGTGGGCGCTCGGGGACTACGAGCCCGGCAGGAGCGACCTCGACGTGGCGGTGGTCACGCGAGACCGCTTGCCGCATTTTCGGCTCGCAGCGCTCGCGATGGCGCTCCGACACGACACGCTGCCCTGCCCCGCGCGCGGCCTCGAGCTCGTCGTCTACCCAGTTGCGGCCGTACGCTCGCCCTCGACGACGCCAGGCTTCGACCTGAACCTGAATACGGGCGCCGGGCTGCCGGAACGAATCGACTTCGAGCCGGTTCCGGGTGAAGCCCACTGGTTTGCGATCGACCGGAGCATCCTGGCGGAGAACGGCGTCGCGCTCCACGGCCCGCCTGCCCGCGATGTATTCGCGGTCTTCTCCCGTGAACTGCTTTCGCCCGTCCTGGCCGAGGCGCTCCGGCGCGGAGGCACGGCCGCCCCCGCCGTCCTGAATGCCTGTCGGACGCTTCGCTTTGTGGCCGATGGTGTCTGGGAGTCGAAGCGCGGCGCCGCGGCCTGGATGCTGGCACGCGGCGAGGAGCGTGTGTTGGTAGAGGCCGCCTTGCGAGTCCGAGCCGGCCAAGAGGAAAGCCTCGATCCAGCCGCTGTCGAGAGGTTCATCGGCCGCGTGCTCGCTCAGCTGGAGGCGTAGCTACCGGGCGCGCTGCCGAGCCGCCTCAAAGAGCGCGACGCCCGCCGCGACGCTCACGTTCAGGGACTCGATGTGGCCGCCGAGCGGGATCGTGAACGCGTCGTCGCAGGCCCGGCGGACGCCCGGGCGGATCCCGCGGCCCTCCGAGCCGAAGACGAGGAATGTCCCGGTGGTGAAGTCCGTCGACCAGAGCGGCGTCGAAGCGTCGCCGGCGGCGGCCCACGCCCAGAGGTCGCCGCGCTTCGTCTCGTTCAGGAAGCGCGCAAGATTGACGACGACCGCGACCCGGACGTGCTCGACCGCACCCGCGGAGGCGCGGCAGACGGCCGGGGTCACGCGCGCCGCATGGTGCTCGGGGACGACCACGCCGGTCGCCCCCGCTCCCTCGGCGCTCCGGCAGATCGCCCCGAGATTGTGGGGGTCGGTCACCTGGTCGAGACACGCGATCAGAGGCCGCTCGCCGCCTGCGAGCTCCCAGGCGTCCGCATAGCCGTACGGCTCGCAGAAGGCGACGACGCCCTGGTGGTCTCGCGTCTTCGCCTCGGCCGTGAGCGCCGACTCGGGCCGCACCTGCATCCGGACGCCGCTGATCTCTTTCAGCCACGGCTCGGCGCCGAGAGCGCGCTCGGTCACGAGCAGCTCGAGGATCGCGCGGCGCCCCGCCCGTGCGACCTCGCGCACCGGCCGACGCCCGTAGACGAGCTCGCGCGTCACCTGGGAACGAGCTGGAAGCCTTCGGCCACGTCGCGTACCTGCCAGCCGGCCTGCTCGATCTCGTGCCGCAGCCGATCGGCCTCGCCGAACTCCCGCTCGGCGCGCGCCCTGAGCCGACGCTCCGCGAGCTCCTTGACCTCGTCCGGCGCCTCGGAAGCGCGGCCCAGCGAGCCGAGCCCGAAGAGCTCGAGGCCCCACGCAAGCGAGGCACTCAGGCCACGCGAGCGCCAGTCGTGCAGGAGCGCAAGCGCGTCGGCCGTATTGAAGTCGTCATCGAGGGTCTCGGCGAGGCGCTCGCGCTCGACCACCTCCGCCCCGTGCTCGAGCCCGACGAAGTGATCGCGAAAGGTCTCGACCTGCGCCCGCGCCTGCTCGATCGCGCGCTCCGAGAACTCGACAGGGCTCCGGTAGTGGGCCCCGAGGAGCAGGAGCAGGATCGCCTCTCGGCCCCAGCGATCGAGCGCGTCCCGGAGCGAGACGATGTTGCCGAGCGACTTCGACATCTTCTCCGAGGCGAGCTCGAGCATTCCGTTGTGCGCCCAGAGGCGCGCGAACTCACGACCTGCGCCTCGTGACTGCGCGAGCTCGTTCTCGTGGTGCGGGAAGCGCAGGTCGAGGCCGCCCCCGTGAATCTCGAACTGGGGCCCGAGATGCTTCTCCGCCATCGCCGAGCACTCGATGTGCCAGCCCGGCCTCCCGTCGCCCCAGGGCGAGCTCCAGGAAGTGTCCTCGTGCGGCTTCGTCGCCTTCCAGAGGGCGAAGTCGCGCGGGTCCTCCTTCAGGTCGCTCGGCTCCTGGGCGACCATGTCGTCGGGGTTCGCACCCGAGAGCGAGCCGTACTCGGGAAAGGCAGCGACCCGGAAGTAGACGTCCCCGCCAGACGCGTAGGCGAGCCTGCGGTCGACAAGCTCCTCGATCAGGGCGACGATCTCCGGGATCGTCTCGGTGGCGAGCGGCTCGACGTCGGGGCGCCCGAGCCCGAGCTCCTCCGTGTCCTCGAAGTACCACCTCGTCGCGCGAGCGGCGAGCTCCGCGCTTGGGATCCCCTCGGCGCGGGCCGCGTCGTAGATCTTGTCGTTCACGTCGGTGACGTTCTCGACGAGCGCTACGTCGTAGCCGCCCGCCTCGAGCCAGCGCCTCAACCAGAGGAAGACGACATACGGCCGGGCGTTGCCGACGTGGATCCGCTGGTACACCGTCGGCCCGCAGACGTAGATCCGGATCGGCCCGGGCGGCTCCGGCAGCGGCTCCTTGCGGCGGGTGAGCGAGTTATAGAGCTGCATCGACGCGCTGCAGGGCCTCTTCAGCCGGAAGGGCGAGGATGATCGTCCAGAGCTCCGGCCCTCGCTCGGCGCCGGTGAGGGCGACTCGGAGGGCGTGGAGATCAGCGCCGCCGGACCGCAACTCATCGACGAGCGCGCGAGCCTTCTGCTCGTCGAGCTCGCCGTTCGCCGTCTCCCTCAGGTCGCGAAACCGTCGCAGGGTCTCCGGAGAGGTCGTTGGAGGTGTCGACGGAGGGGTTGCGAGGGCGGCGGCGAGGGTTCGCGCCTCCGCCAGCGTCCGCGCCCCGCGCAGCGCCGAGACCGCGGAAACCGGAGCACCCGCCCGCCCGGCGAGCTCCTCGTCCGAGAGGCCCGCGATCGCCTCGACCGCGAGCCGGCGGAGGCGCTTCTCGTCGAAGTGGACGTCCCCGCGCGGTAGGCCGAGCTCCTCCAGGTAGCGCCGCACCGCCTCGGGCGGGATGCCTTGCTCGCGCAGGTCGGCGAGCGAGGCGGCGCCGTGCCGCTTCGAGAGCTTCGTCCCATCCGTGCCGACGAGAAGCCCGTGATGGACGTAGTCGGGCGGCTCGGCCCCGAGCGCACGGGTCAGCTCTGCGTGCAGCTTGGCATTCGGCAGGTGGTCCTTGCCGCGGATCACGTGGGTCACCCCGAGGTCGACGTCGTCGACCACCGAGGCCAGGTGGTAGGTCGGACGTCCATCGGCGCGTACGAGCGTCGTTCGCCCGAAGCGAAGCGCGCCCTCGGCATCCGCGGTGCCGATCTCCCCAGCGGCCTCGAGGTGGCGCTCGCGCCGCTCGCTCTGGCGGACGGGACCCTCGTCCCAGCGGATCCCCAACCACTCTAGGTCGTCCCGGATTCGCGCCTCGGCCTCCGGATCGACACGCGTCTCGTCGGTGTCGTCGATGCGCAGAACGAGCGTCCCACCCATGTCGTCGGCGAAGAGGCGATTTGCCACGGCAGTCAGTGCACTCCCCACGTGCAAGGAACCTGTCGGGCTGGGGGCGAACCTGACTCGAACCATGCGACGAACGCTAGCGCTCCCCGGAAGGTGGCGACCCGCCGGGAGGTCAGGCACCCTTGCGCGGACAGGTCGCCCGAATCGCGACGGAAACACCGCCCAGTGACCGAACCGGTACCCAAAGAGGGGTCCGGCCGCCTCGACCTCATCCTCGAGTCGGCCCACGAAGCGTTCATCTCGATGGACGCTGACGGCGTGGTGCGCGCCTGGAACCGGGAGGCGGAGCGAACGTTCGGCTGGTCGCGGGAGCTCGCGGTCGGGCGGGCCCTGCGCGACCTGATCATCCCCCACCGCTACCGCGAGCAGCATGACGCGGGATTGCACCGCTTCGTCGAGACAGGCGAGGGGCCGCTCGTCGGCCGCCGGATCGAGATCAGCGCCCTTCACCGAGAAGGTCACGAGTTCCCGGTCGAGCTGACCATCTCCGCGCTCGAGCAGGC
>Ga0136614_10002232_pt1 | contig 11970 bp, 15 predicted proteins | sample AntDrymUQ2792106_2_FD_106643 | JGI IMG/M metagenome (GOLD analysis project Ga0136614, IMG submission 106643) | Polar desert sand microbial communities from Dry Valleys, Antarctica - metaG UQ279 (21.06) | ecosystem: Environmental > Terrestrial > Soil > Desert | place: Antarctica: Dry Valley...
ATCCCGGCGCGAGCGTCGACTCGAAGCGAGTCGAAAAGTAGTAGCGCTCGGTGAGGTCGGGGTCGGTCAACGCGCGCCAGATGTCCTCCGGTGTGGCGGCGATCTCTACGTCAAACTGGTGGCGAAGGGCCATGATTCCGTTTACGTCGCGGCCGGCGGCCTGAACTATGGTGTGCGGCTACCGTTCGGCGTAGGCGCTGCCACGCGGGGGCGAGAACGCAGGTGGCGCGATACGGGCACGCCGCGCGCGAAATGCTGTTCGACGATCTCGTCCACGGCCGCTTCATTCACCGCGCCGTACCAGCACTCTTCCGGCTGCACCACCATGATCGGCCCCCAGTTGCACGGGTATAAGCAGCTGGTCTTCACGGAGATGACGCCGCGCTCGGTTTCGTAGAGACCGCGCTGATGGAGCTGCCGGCTGAGATACGCCCACACGTCGTTCGCGCCTAACGTGGTACACTGCGGGCCGGCGCAGAGCAGCGCCTGGTAGCGATGCGGCGGGATCCCCACCCAGTTGTCCGCCCTGTCCTTCTCGGCCGCATCCACGCGCACGTCCTCGCCGTCCTCCGCTTCACGCGCCACGCGCGCCACCACCCCGCCCAGCGCGGGATGATCGCCGAGGGCACGCCCGAGGATCACCTCCACTTCAGTCCCGACGTGCCGCTTCTTCGTCCACCGGCGCACGATCTTGGGGAGCCAGTTCCTCAGCGTCCGATCCACCGGCACGAAGGCGGGCACCACCAGGATGCGCTCGACACCAGCCTCCAGGCACTTCTCCAGCGCTGCCGGCAGGTGCCCGTCCGCCTGATCCAGGAACGCGCCCTCCACGACGGCGTAGCGCCCGGTCGCCCGCACGGCCGCCAGCATCCCCGCTAGCTCACGCCGCGGCCAGTCGCCGTAGCCGCCCTTTGCGAGCAGCACGACGCCGCAATTGCGATCCATTCGCGCTGTTGATACCATGCGCGATACTGACACTGACTTAGAGTTGCACTAAGCCATGTCCCGACCCACGGTGGCTGGTCCAACGCCAGCTGGGAGGCGGTCGTCGAGCGCAACCCGGACGTGATCGTGCTGATTGAGGCCGAGTGGTCGAGCGCCCGCGAGAAGGCCACCCACCTCCTGACCGCGCCCGAGCTGTCCACCGTGAAGGACGTCCAAGACGTACGCTTTGTCACCGTGCCCTTCACCTCCACGTCGCCGGGCATCCGGAACCACACCCTGGTGAAGCAGCTCGCGGTCTACCTCTACCCGGAGCTGTTCCAATAGCAGCCTCCGCCGCGGCGGCCGCGCCGCGCGCGCTCCCCACCCTCGCGCAGCGCCGGACGGCACGAGTCGTCCGGCGCTTGACGCTGGCCGCGTCCCTGCTGGCGCTGGCAGGGGTCCTTCTGGTCTCCATTACCACCTCGGTCACGATCGGTCCGGTCAAGATCGAGCCGCTGAACGTCTGGCGTATCGTCGGCCACCACGCGCTGCCATTCGGCCTGTCCGCCGGCGTGGACATCACCGACATCCCCAAGGCGCAGCAGAACATCATCTGGCTGATCCGCATGCCGCGCGTGCTGCTCGCGGCTGTGATCGGCGCGGCGCTGGCCGTGGTGGGGGTGGCCATGCAAGCCATGGTGCGCAACCCAATCGCCGAGCCGTACATCCTGGGCGTCTCTTCGGGCGCGGCCGTGGGGGCAGTGCTTGTGATCCTCTGGGGCTGGTTCAAGTTCTGGGGCGGCAACGCGCTCTCCTTTGCCGCCTTCCTGGGCGGCCTGATCAGCTTCGCGCTCGTTTTCGTCTTGTCCCAGAAGGGCGGACGCATCACGCCGCTGCGCCTCATCCTCGTTGGGATCGCCGTGTCTCAGATCGGCGGCGCCATCACCAGCTTCGTCACCTTCCGGGCGCGCAACCAGGAAGGCATTCAGAACGCGCTTTTCTGGCTGGCCGGCTCGGTGGCCGGCGCCAAGTGGGAGCACCTGCGGCTGCCGGCGCTCGCGCTGCTGGTTGGCCTTGGGATTCTGCTACTTCAGGCGCGGGCGATGAACGCGCTCGTGGCGGGGGAGGAAACGGCCGTCACGCTCGGCATCAACACCACCCGCTTCCGCGCCATGCTGATGGTCGTCTCGGCGCTGCTGGTCGGTACGATGGTCGCGGTCGCGGGCAGCATCGGTTTCGTCGGCCTGATCATGCCCCACATCATCCGCATCGTCTTCGGCTCGGATCACCGCCGCGTGCTGCCGCTGGCGGCGTTGTGCGGCGCCATCTTCCTGATATGGGTGGACGTGGGCGCGCGCATGGTGGCGGCGCCGCAGGAGCTGCCGGTGGGCGTGATCACCTCGGCCATCGGCGGGCCCTTCTTCCTCTGGATGCTGCGCTTCAACTCGCGCCAGATCGAGGGGGCTGGGCGGTGACGCAAGTCGCAACGCCGTCGGTAGCGCTGCTCGCGAAGGACGTTTCGTGGTCGGTCGACAAGCGCGCGATCCTCTCGTCGCTTGGCCTGGACGTGCGCCAGGGAGAGTTCGCGGGGATCATCGGGCCAAACGGCTCGGGCAAGTCCACCTTTTTGCGCACCGTGTACCGCGTGCTCAAGCCCGACGCCGGCCTGATCACGCTCGACGGCGACGACGTGTGGAAGCTCTCTACGCGAAACGCAGCGCGCCGTACCGCCGCCGTCTTGCAGGAGACTCCCGGCGACTTCGAGTTCAGCGCCGAGGAGATGGTCTTCATGGGTCGCACCCCCCACAAGGGGCCGCTCGACCGCGAAACGGCCGAGGACCATCGCATCGTCGCCGATTCGCTCGCGCGCGTCGGCATGGCCGACTTCGCCGATCGCTCCTTCTCCACACTCTCCGGCGGCGAAAAGCAGCGCGTGCTCGTCGCGCGCGCGCTCGCCCAGCAGGCGCGCTTCATGATCCTAGACGAGCCCACCAACCACCTGGACATCCGCTACCAGCTCGAGATCCTCGAGCTGGTCAAGGGGTTGCGCGTCACCACGCTCGCGGCGCTGCACGATCTCAACCTCGCCTCCGCCTACTGCGATCGCATCTACGCGATCGACGCCGGCAAAGTGGTGACATCCGGAACACCGCAGGAGGTGCTCACGCCGGAGCTACTGCGCCGAGTCTTCGGCGTCGGCGCAAGCGTGCAGCCGGATCCGATGACCGACCGGCCGCACCTCACGTTCTTTCCGCTGGCTCACTCTCAGTTCGGCTGACGCGCGCGCACACCGGCAGCACCTCTCGGGCGAAGAGCGTCGTGCCGCGCAGCGCGGTCTCAGCGTCCAGCACGCCGTTGCCGTTGAAGACGCAGCAGAAGTGCCCCGTCCCGGGCTCGCGCGCCAGCGCCGCGATCTGCTCGATGCATTGCTCGGGCGTGCCCGCGATCGCCTGGTCGCGCAGAAACTGGTCGCGCGGGCGTGGCGTGATCTCGCTCGCCGGGTACTCCGGCAGCTCCCATTGCGTCACTCCGCTTTGAACGGCCGCTCCCGCTCGGGCTCGACGCCTGGCTGGACGCGCGCTTAGGGGACTGGCACGAATTACGTGTCAGGGTGGGCGTCGCGTGGGACAAGGGTGTACCTCCACTGGGGGTGCATGGCGTGGGGCTGGAGGGCGAGGCACGCCATCACGAAATCGGCGACCTTGACTCCGGTGGGGTAGTCGTCCATGTCGAGTCGTGCCGTGACGGTCAGACCCGTCTTGGTCGTCGTCGCGCCGATGAGGCTGACGATCGTGTCGTAGTCGATGAGTGGCCGTCCCCGCCAGTGGATGCTGACGTGGGCGAAGAGTCGGTGCTCGACGTTTTTCCGCTTGCTGGAGCCCGGCGGGAGATGGCAGACCGTGACGGGGAACTGCACGGTGTCAGCCAACTCTTGCAGACGCACTTTCCACAGGCGGCTGCGGGCGCTGCTGCTGCCCCCACGGTCGGCGAATACCAGCAGCGAGTCCGCCACGCGATAGCGGGCGTGCCCCTCGTGCTCCCACCACAGCCGGATGCTCTCCACCGCCAAGTCGGGGGTGGCGTGGCTGGTGCCCACGTTGACGAAGCCGCGATTGTGCCCCACGTCATAGACGCCGTAGGGGATCGCCTTGCCCACCGCGTCCGAGGGGAAGTCGTGCACGTTCACCCGAACCGGAGTGCCCGTGGGGCGCCAGGTCTGTCCACTGTTCTTGAAGTCGCCCACCAGCTCCTTCTTCTTGGTGTCCACCGAGATGACCGGCTGCCCCCGGTCCGGGAAAGCGCGGGCCTGGTCGTTGAGGTAACGGAACTGCGCGTCGCGCTCGGGTGGCGCGCGCCCCTCCTTGTCCTTGCGGTTGGCCTGCAAGCTGTAGCCGAGTTCGTCCCGCAGCAACCGCCCCACCGTGTTGGGCGACACCACGTAGCCACGCGCCCGCAGCGCGGTGGCCACCTTCGCCTTGGAGGTCGATGTCCAGCGCAGCGCGTCCTCTGGACTGCCGGCGGTGGATGCCTCGACCACCTCGCGCAGCACCGGCAGCAGGTCCGGGGCGAGGTCCTCCACCTTCCTGCGGCCCCCACCAGGCTGCCGCACCCGCCCGGGCGCCAACGCCTCTGCCGGTGCAATCTCCCCCAGCAGTTCGGTCACGCCACGCCGCAGCGTCGGGTACGACAGGCCGGTCAGCCGCACGATCCGCGCGCGCCCACCGAAGCCCAGCGCCAGCGCCCGCTCTGCCGCGTACAGCCGTGCCTGCCGCTCGTTGAGCGTCGCGAGCACCCGCAGGAACGCCTCGTCGTCGAAGGGCGCAGACTGCATTCATCAAGTAAGACGAATGAACGACTAAAGAGTTGTTCTTGCCAGACCCCTTAGCGCGGTCGGGGTTGTATTGCGGCCCTCTCAATTCGGTGTTCCAGCCAAGGAGGCTGGAGGGGATGAGCTGGGTGGCGACGGAGCCGGTGCCACCGTAGAGCGCCTCGACGATGGCAGAACGGTTAATCGCCGCCGCGACAGCTTGCCGCACCTTGAGGTTGTCGAACGGCTTTGCGTTCAGGTTCATGTTGATGTAGGCGATGTTCATCGGCGGCCGGAGGATGACAGAGAGGTTCCGCGCGTCACGCCGCGCGTTGACCACGTCCTCGGGGTTGGCGTTCTCCATCATGTCAATGTCGTTGGAGCGGAGCGCAAGGAAGCGCGCGGCATTGTCGGGGATGACTCGGACGACGACACGATCGACGCTGGCGGTCTCTCCCCAGTAGTCGGCGTACCGATCCAGGATGATGCGGTCCCCGGGTGCCCACGACACGAACTTAAAGGGCCCGGTACCGACAGGATTGCGGCTGAGGGCGGTGAAGCCGGCGGTGGCGGAGTTGGGGCTGACGATGGCGAACGCGAAGAGCGCGAGGTTGAGGAGGAAGGGCCCCTGAGGCGCCTTGAGGTTGATCTGGACGGTGTTGAAGTCGACGACGTCGACGCTCCGGATGACGTCGGCAAAGCCGGTGACGTCGTCAAAGTACTCGAAGGAGACTCCACCGGCGATGGCCTCCTTGTGCCAGATGTTGTCGGCGTCCATCCAGCGGTCGAAGTTCCACTTGACAGCGCCAGCGTCGAGTGGGGTGCCGTCGTGGAAGCGGACGCCCTCGCGGAGATTGAAGAAGTAGGTCAAGCCATCTGGCGAGATGTCCCAGGAGCGGGCGAGTCCGGGCTTGAGGTCGGTGCTCGACCCACTGAACATGATGAGGGTGTCGAATACCTGCTCGGTGACGCGAGCTGACTCGCCGTCGGTGATGACTGCGGGATCGAGGCGGACGGAGTCACCGCCACGACCGAAGACGAACGTGCCGCCCTCACCGCGGGCGTGGGCGATGGGGAGGCGCCAAGCGGCCTGGGCAGCGAGCAGCGCTGCCGGGCCGGCACCCAGCGTAGCGCGACGACGGAGTGTGGTCATGACGTGGTGTGTTCCTCTCTGAACTTATGCCGCGCGCGCACGGCGGGTTACGTACGAGGGGAGAGTATATGGTTGAGCCGGGCGGCGGCTAAGGTGTGGCGGCTAGCGTCGCCAGAACTGCCAGCGAGGGGGACTCGCGGATTCCGGGGCGCTGTCGGACCTGGGACGTCGGACAAACGGCTCCGCGAGCCGACGCAGCTCCACCTGGCGGTGGTAGAGCGCGCGCTGGAGGCGTTTCAAGTCCTCGATGGAAAGGGGGTCGAGGACGACGCCGCGGCGGTAAGCGAGGCGTGCGCCTGGTCGGTGGCCGGCGTGCGCCTCGGCCGGGCCAGGAGGGGGGACAACGCGGCCGGTGACGGTGAGGTCGCCAAAGCGGCCGGGGAGTTCAAATGTCAGGCGCACGCGCGCGTCTTCAAAGAGCGGCTCGTCTACCAGGAGGCCGAGGCCGCCGAGTGAAAGGTCCACGATCTCGCCGCGCGCGGCGCGCCACTCCTCGGGGCGCGACTGGATCTCAAGGCTGAACGGGGAGATGAGGACGGGGACGCGCACGAAGCGTCGGAGCTGGACGAGGCTGGCGTGGCGTACCAGGACTGTCGCGTGGGGGCGTCCATGGCCGTTGCCGTCCAACACGTTGGAGACGGAGCCGGCGAGGTAGTAGGTGCCGGTGGCATCGGTAAAGTCGATGACGGCGGGGTGACCGGACTGAACACCGCGCGGAGCGGAGTCAAATCCAAGGATGACCTCGCCGCGCTCGAAGCTGACGGTAAGCACTTCGGCGGCGGAGATTTCTGTTTCCTGCAGTTGCGTGCCATCGAGCACCAGCTCTGAGGGGACGCCGAGGGCGAGGCCGAGCTCGGCGGCGATCTGGGCGGCGGAGCGCGAGGGGACACCCGAGCTGAGGATGCGCCCGGGCGCCGCGTTGGGGCCGGTGGCGAGGTTGACGAGCTGGCCGCCCTGGAGCAGGTGGAGCGAGTCCTCGACGGGCAACGCCTCGCCGGAGGCGGCGGTGGGCCGCTCTTCCAGCATGCGCGCGTGGGCCTTCTGTTCGTGCCCCCTGATTGCCAACGCCGCCATCTATACCGGAGTAACGCCGCGCGCGCAAGAAACGTTATTGCGCGCGCACCCGGCGGACTACCGCCGGGCGATGAGGCCGCGCAGGGCTGCTCTGGCGCTGTCCAGGAGCGGATTGGGGCGACGGAGCCCGGGAAGAGAGAGGTCGCCGATTGACTCGCCGAACTCGCGCGCGACCTCTTCCGTGGTCTGGACTCGGCTAAGCGAGCGGCCGCGGAGGACGTACACGGCATCGGTCGGAACGGAGCGTAGGGGGGCTGGGCCAACAGCGCGCAACCGTGGTGCGCTCCAGGAGATGAGGCAAACCGCGGGATCACGCGCGGCGCGGCGGATCAGCTCGATGCGGCAATGATTGAACTGAGACGAGAGGACGGTGCGCTCGGCATCTTCGAACGCGCCGAAGAACTCAATCTCACTCGCGCTCATCGGCCGCCGGAGACGCGGCAGATGGGGTGGCGGGGAGGCCGGCGCCCATCTGACTGGCCAGGTAGTCAACGGCCTGCTCCAACGCGCTCACGCGCCAGGCCAGCTCCCCCATCTCGGCACCGCTCGCTGTTGCACCGCCGGCGGCCGAGGCGGCACCCACGGCGCCGCTCCGCGTGGCAGCGATGTGCGCCTCGAGCGCGGCCGTCACCCATCGCTCGAGCGTCTGGCCGCGCTCGCCGGCGGCGGACTTGGCACGCTTCCAGACTTCCGGGCTCAGCCGGACGTTGATCATCTTCTTGTCGGGCACAGTGATCTCCTGAGCGGCTCGCTACGGACTCGGAGGCGCGATAGCCCGAGCGTAGACGATTTCACGTTCGAGTGCTAACTCACCATCGCGTACTTGCGCCGCGAAAGCGCGGTCCAGGGCGGCGCGGACTCGGTCGCGCCGGTCTTCGGAGAGGACATCGATGGCGTCGCCCCACCGCGCGCTGGCGCGCGCCCACTCCCACAGACCGTCGACACCTTGCAAGCGCATGCGATCGGGGACGCGCGCGGTCTCGATTTCGACGAAGCCGCTGGACTGGAGCATCGCCTCCAGGTTGCCGGGTTGGGTGAGGGCGAGCGAGCCGGCGAGTGGCGCGTCCGAGACGCGGCGGAGGGCATCTTCAATCACCGCCATCCACTCATTGGTGATGCGGGGGCCCCACACGGTGGCGACGAGCCGCCCGTCTTCCACGAGGACACGCCGCGCTTCTTCGAGCACGGCATGGGGATTCGGCTGAAAGAGGAGGTGCTGGAGGCACAGTACAGCATCAAAGGCTTCGTCAGCGTAGGTCAGAGCGGAGGCATCACCATCTTGCCAGCGGATGTGCTCGTAGCCGACGTTAGTGGAGCGCTCACGCGCGATGTCGAGCATGGCGGTGGATGCGTCGAGACCGATGACGCTTCCCTCGCGCCCAGCGCGCTCGGCCGCGAGGAAGGCGGCGAGCCCGGTGCCGGTGCAGAGGTCGAGCACGCTGTGGCCAGGCTCAATCTCGGCGAGGTCGACCGCGCGCCGCATGAGAGTGACGTATGTGGGGGCGACGTGCTGGGCATAGCGGAGCGCGCGGTCTTCTGAGACGAGCGACATGAGCACCGGAGCGATTGTGCCCTATCTAGGGGGCTATCCTCTGAGCGATGGAGGGTCGCCGGCAGCGCGAACGGGGGACATATGCGCGCATCGTCGGTTGGGGGAAAGCGCTGCCGGAGCGGGTGATGACCAACCGGGAGCTGGAAGGCATGGTGGCGACCACCGACGAGTGGATCCGCTCACGCACGGGCATCCGCGAGCGCCGAATCGCCGGCCCCGATGAATCGACGCTCACACTCGCGGCGCAGGCGGCGCGTGAGGCGATTCGCGTGGCGGCCGTGCAGGCGTCGACGATCGATCTGGTCATCGTGTGCACATTCACGCCGGAGTTCGGCGGCATGCCGAGTACGGCGAGCCTCCTACAAGATGCAATCGGCGCGAGCAATGCCGGGGCATTCGACCTCAACGCGGCGTGCTCAGGATTTGTGTACGGATTGGCGATGGCGCATGCAATGATCGCGTCTGGCCTGCACGAGACGGTGCTGCTGGTGGGGGCGGAGACAATGTCCCGCGTCCTGGATTGGACGGATCGCGCGACGTGCGTGCTCTTCGGCGACGGGGCGGGAGCGGTGATGCTGCGCGCGACCGCCCGCGAGACGGGGGTCCTGAGCTGTGTGCTGGGGTCGGACGGATCGGGAGGCGAATGGCTCTCGGTGCCGAGCGGCGGCAGCCGCGCGCCGGCCACACTCCAGACGGTGCAGGAGGCGTCTCACTTCATCAAAATGAATGGGAAGGAGGTCTACAAGTTCGCGGTGAATGCCCTTCCGCGATCGGTGCGGCAGGCGGTGGCAAAGGCCGACCTCTCGCTAGACGACATAGATCTCTTCGTGCCGCACCAGGCGAACATCCGCATCATCCAGACCGCCGCCGACGCGCTGGGCGTGCCGATGGAGAAGGTGTTCACGAATGTCGAGTGGTACGGGAACACGTCGGCGGCGTCGATCCCGATTGCGCTGTGCGAGGCGATAGAGGCGGGACTGGTAAACGACGGCACGAAGCTGGTGCTGGCGGGTTTTGGTGGCGGTCTGAGCTGGGGGGCGGCGGTGGTGGAATGGGCGGTGCCGGTCCCACCGGGATCGGTGAGCCAAGACGCGTCGGGCGCTACACCGGGTCTGAAGGTGGGGGCGCCGGAGCCGACGGCCGGACGCGCATGAGCGGCTGGCCGGAACTGACAACCTGGCTGGGGGTGACGAGGATTTTGACTACGATCCCGGGGACTTCGGCGTGGATCTCGTTGAATACTTTCATCGCTTCGACGAGCGCGACGGTCTGTCCGGCCTCGACTTCGTCTCCCACGCGCACGTAGGGGGACTCGTCGGGCGCGGGGGCGGCGTAAAAAACGCCGGAGAGCGGTGAGGTAATGGAGACGAGAGTTTCATCTTCCGCTTCGGCGGCGGGTTCGCGGGTGAGTACGAGCGGAAGGCTCGCACCAGGGCGGCGGCGCAAATAGAGACTCGTCTCGCCAACACTGACGTCCAACTCTGTCACGTTATCGCGCTCGAGCGAAGGTAGGATTTCTTGCAGCGCGGCGAGGATGGGATCTTGGGGGGGAGGAGGCCCCGGAGGCGGATCGGTGGGCGGGGCGGTGTCGCCGGTCATCACGACGTCAGACGGCCCGGAAGAGGAGCGTGGCATTGTGGCCGCCAAAGCCGAAGCTGTTGCTCATGGCGCTACGGACAGTAATGCGGCGCGCGTGGTTGGGGGTGTAATCAAGGTCGCACTCGGGATCCGGGTGCTGGTAGTTGATGGTGGGTGGGATGATGCCAGTCTGGATCGCCTTCACGGCAACGATGGCCTCGACGCCGCCGGCGGCGCCAAGCAGGTGGCCGATCATGCTCTTGGTGGAGCTGATGGCGAGCGAGTAGGCGCGCTCGCCGAAGGCACGCTTAATGGCGGCGGTTTCGGAACGATCATTGTGGCCGGTGCTGGTGCCGTGGGCGTTGAGATAGTCCAGCTCGCCAGAATCCAGGCCGGCCTGGGTGAGCGCCTGGGTCATGCAGCGCACGGCGCCCTCGCCGTCGTCCGGGGGGGCGGTGAGGTGGTGAGCGTCGGCGGAGGAACCATAGCCGGCGAGCGCGGCGTAAATGCGGGCGCCGCGCCGCTGGGCGTGCGAGCGGCGCTCGAGGACGACGACGCCGGCCCCCTCACCCATGACAAAACCGTCGCGCTCTCCGTCGAAAGGTCGGGATGCCTTCTCCGGACAGTCGTTGCGGGTGGAGAGGGAGCGCGCGGCGGCGAAGCCGGCGATGGAGATAGGGGTGATGACGGCCTCGGCGCCGCCGGCAATCATGACGTCGGCGGCGCCGCGGCGGATGACCTCGGCGGCCTCGCCGATGGCGTGGGAGCCGGTGGCACAGGCGGAGACGGTGGCGAGGTTGGGGCCCTTGGCGCCGAGCGTGATGCTGGTGACGCCGGAGGCCATGTCGCACAGGAGCATGGGAATGGTGAACGGACTGAGACGGCCGGGTCCACGCTGGCGAAGCACCTCGAATTGCTCCGAAAGGGTGATAAGTCCGCCCATGGCGGAGCCGATGTAGACGCCGGTGCGTTCGGAGAGGGCGGGCGGGAGCCTACATTCGTGTCCGGCCGGAGAACCACCGATGAGGTCAGCATCCCGGGCTGCTTCCAGCGCAGCGGCGAGGCCGAACTGGACGAAGCGGTCCATGCGGCGGGCTTCGCGCGGCTCGATGCCGGACGCGGCGGGGTCGAAGTCTTTGACCTCGGCGGCGATCTGGACGGGGTAGCCGTCCGGGTCGAAGGCGGTGATGCGCCCAATGCCGGAATGGCCATCGATGAGCGCATTCCACGTGTCCTGTGCGCTGTGTCCGAGGGGGGTGATGGCGCCGAGGCCGGTGACGACGACGGCGTCGCTGGCGGTGGGGGCATCATCGGCGGTGCGAGCGTGCAGTTTCACCCCCTGCTCAGTCACAGAGCGATATGGTAGCTTCGAATTGATGGTTGTCCGCGGCTTTTCGGCGCGTAGTACGACCGAGACGCCGGTCGCGCCAGTGGCGCCAACGCTGCCGGGGACGGCGCCGGATCAGGAGGACGAGGTCCGGCGGCGGGTGCTACGGCCGTATAGGGTCGTGCTGCACAACGACGAGCACAACTCGATGGAACACGTGATCGAGTCCTTGCGGAAGGCGGTACCGGGGATGACGTTGGGTAAGGCGACGGCGATTATGTGGGCGGCGCACACGGAGGGGAAGGCGGTGGTGATTGCGTGCCCGTTGGAGCTGGCAGAGCTGTACCAGCAGAGGATCTTGAGTTTTGGGTTGACGGCAACCATTGAAAGGGACTAGCGAGCCCCACTCGGTCACCGTACTTCCTTGCGGCCAACGTAGATGATGTGGGCAGCGCCGCCCAGGAGGGTGGGGTCGGTGCAGGTTTCTACGATTAGGCTGAGCCAGGCGTCGTATTGGGGGTCTGAGAGGCGGTTGACGGCATCCTCCATAAAGG
>Ga0136614_10002233_pt1 | contig 11968 bp, 15 predicted proteins | sample AntDrymUQ2792106_2_FD_106643 | JGI IMG/M metagenome (GOLD analysis project Ga0136614, IMG submission 106643) | Polar desert sand microbial communities from Dry Valleys, Antarctica - metaG UQ279 (21.06) | ecosystem: Environmental > Terrestrial > Soil > Desert | place: Antarctica: Dry Valley...
GATGTCAGCTGAACCGTCGGAGCCAGGAGTCCGCCGCGGCGTTCAGCTCCATCGGTTGGTGGGCGGCCGTCGGATGAGGTGACGATCGCTCGACGTGTCGTGTCACGTGCTCGGTACCGTCATGTCGGCACGGACGCCGGTGGGCTCGTCATGCTCAGCAGTTGGTCGACGAGGTGGGCGAGTGCTGCGTGGACGTCCGGGTCGATGATGTTCCCGTGGGCGCTGAACGCGTTGTGGGCCTGGCCGACAGGCAACTCCGTGTCGAGGACGTCGGCGCCGATGGCGTTGAGCACTTTGCGTGTCTCGGCCTGGGCCCAGACTGCTCCGAACAGCCCGGTTGACGCACCCACGACCGCGGTCGGCTTGGCGCGTAGGGCGTTGTCGGGGAACGGGCGCGACGCCCAGTCCAGGGCGTTCTTCAGCAGGCCCGGGACGGATGAGTTGTACTCGGGTGTGGCCACTAGGACGGCGTCGGCCTCGTCGATCGCCGTGCGCAATGCGCTGACGGCAGTGGGCGTGTCGTCGAGATCTTCGTTGTACGGAGGCACGTCGGCCAGGCCCTCGTAGATGTCGAAGATCGCGTCGCCCGGCAGGTGCGCACCGGCGGCCTCGAGGAGTCGTCGGTTGTAGGAGCCCGACCGCAGACTCCCGCAAAGTCCCAGGACACGCATGATCAAGGCTGCTGGATGAGTTCGACCTGAATGGTCAGCTGGACGTCGTAGGCAAGCACGTCGCCGCCCTTGGGCAACGGAGCCTGCCAGTCCATCCCCCACTCCCGACGGTCGACGGTGGTGTCGAGCTCGAGGGCCGCCCGCAGGTTGCCGTAGGGGTCCTCGACCGGCGCCTGGTAGGTGCCGGCGGCGGTGACGGGCTTGGTGATCCCCTTGACGGTGAGCTCACCGCTGCCGGTGACGGTGCCATCGTCGCCGAACTTGACGTCGACGGAGCGGAACGTGATCTCCGGATGGTTGTGAGCGTCGAGGAAGTCGGCCCCGTACACCACGTGCTCGCGGAACTCGGGTGGATCCTTGATCGAGATCGACTCGGCACGCACCGAGCCTTCCAGCTTGGCCCCGTCCTCGTTGGCGACGATCCGGACGTCGACGTCGTCGAAGGTGGCTCTGAACACGGAGACGCCCATGTGCCGGATCGCGAACTGGAACGTCGAGTGCACCGGGTCGGCGACGAATGTTCCGGTGAACGGGAGAGTGTTGGTGGTCATGTTGTGGACTCCTCGAGTTAAGCGGAAAGGTCTCCGTATATGACTTAATCGGAAATCTCTCCGTTTGTCAAGGACAGGCAGGCGGGGGCGGACTATCGTTCGGCCCGGCAACGGCGCAAGGAGGCGCGGCGAAAGTGAAATCGGACGAAGGGCGTTGCGGCCGGGTTCTGCTCCCGGTTGCCGGGCAGCCGCCACCCGAACGCGCCGACGCCGCCCGCAATCGACGCGCCCTACTGGTCGCCGCCCGCAGGATCATGGTCGATGAGGGTGTAGCGGCCGTGTCGATGGACCGGGTCGCCGACGCCGCCGAAGTCGGCGTCGGCACCGTGTACCGGCGATTCGGTGATCGTGCCGGGCTGCTCTACGCCCTCCTCGACGACTCCGAACGCCACTTCCAGGCGGCGTTCCTCGCCGGCCCACCGCCACTCGGTCCGGGCGCCACACCAGCAGAGCGAATTCGAGCCTTCTTGCACGCCTGCGTCGATCTCCTTGACGTGCAAGGGGACCTGCAGGCCTCCGCCGAAGCACAGTCGCTGGCCGGCCGGTACCAGAGCGGCGCCCACTGGGCTCGTCGGGCTCATGTCGCGACGCTGCTCGCCCAAGCCGACCCCGACGGCGACTCCGTGTACGTCGCCGACGCCCTCCTCGCCACCGTCGGTGCCGGCCTCGTCCTGCACCAACGCCGAGAGCTCGGATTCAGTACCGAACGCGTCAAGGCCGGCCTCGACCGGCTGCTCACCGCCGTGGCTCCCATCCCGCGACCCGCCGACCGAGATCGGTGATCGCCGGCGCGACGACGGGTCGAATTCGCGCCACATTTTCGACGGCCAAGGAATCGACGGGAACCGCCAGATCGCGAGCCCGTCTCCCGAGTCCGCTGCGTGCCGGATGGTCTATGCGGGGCTGAGACGGATGATCGTGCCGGAGGGATCAGAAATCCAGAAGCCGAGGACGTCGTCGTACGGTTCAACCTCCTCCCTGAGAGGAACGCCGTGTGACCGCATCAGTTCGGCGGCGCCATCGATTTCGTCGGCGAACACTTGCAACCACACGTCGGACTTCGGATAACGCGGAACGTGGTCGATCCACAGGGTGTCGGATCCGAACTCGAAGCCCGGTGACCCGAGTTCTTCACGCACGAAGCGGAGTCCGAGAGTGTCGCGGTAGAAGCTCAGGGTCTGGTCATAGCAGTACGAAGGGACCTTGAGGGCGATGTTGTTGCCGCCCGTGATCACATCGCGATTCTGGGTCATTGGCTGTTCCCGTTCTGGTAAGAGGCTGCGCCGGCTCGTACTCCGCCGAGGAGGCGATCGAGGTGCGCTTCCCAGCCGAGGCGGTACTCCTCCTGGAGAGCTGTCGGCACACCCGTGTGGCGGAGCGTGAGGATTGTCCCGGTCTTGGATGCCCGGAGGTCGAGGCGTACGCGCGACCACGGCTCGCCGGGCCATTGCCACCGGAGATCTAACTCGTGCGGAGGATCGACGAAGTCGATGTTGAGTTTGACCTCGACGGGACGGCCATCGTCGATCATGACGAGCGTCACCGGGCCGGCAATGTCGAGTCGCCGATCAGGGCGCCCGAGCCACCGAGCCGCCCCGTCGGGCGTGACGAGGAACTGCCAGACGACGGCGGGGGGCTCTGGGAGCTCATGGTGGAGTCGCACGTCGCAGCTATCCGTCGGCATGTCGGACCACCTCGTCCAGCGCGTGGATCCGCTCTTGCCAGAACCCCCGATAGCGACTCAGCCAGTGGTCGACCTCGCCCAGCCCGTCGTGTTTGAGCCGAAACAGTCTCCGTTGAGCGTCACGCCGTTCAGTGAGGATGCCGACGCCGACGAGAACGCGAACGTGGCGCGAGACGTTGGGTCGAGACATCGACTGAAGCGATGCCGCAAGATCGCCAGCGGTGCGCTCACCGTGGGAGCACTCATCGATGAGGTGACGTCTGGTCGGGTCGGCGATCGCCTCGAAGACATCCATACCCTGGATGGTACGCTTCCCCGTACGTACGTGTCAACTCACATACATGTCCTTCCAGCATTGGCGGGATCGTCCCGCGACACCGCCAGACGGTCGGCGGAGGGTGCCGACTTCCTGACTCAGTTGGCGTTGGTCGTCGCCGTCGCGGACTCGTCGATCAGTCGGATCACCTCGGAACGGGCGAGTGCGACCGGAATCGCGGCGGAGGTCTCCGAGGCCGGTCCGCCTTCGAGTTCGATGGCCGTGCTGACAACACCGAGGACGTCGCCGGAGGTGTCGATGAGCGGCGCTCCGGCCCCCTGGACATCGATCGGGGGCAGGTCGGCTCCGAACGTGACTACCGCAAGTGGAGCACCAGGTCCGGTGACGCTCACATCGCCGGCGACGAACGTCGACCAACGCGAGGCCTCTGGCAACGCCGGTGCGGCCACCACCGCCAGGACCGGATCTTCCGCCTGGGCGTCGGCGAGCCCGGTGTTCGAGTGCAGCGGAGGCAACGCACTGTCGTCGACCTCGACTGCGGCAACATCGAGCGCAGCGGACCGGCCGACCACGCGAGCGGAGCGGCGCGAGCCGTCCCGCAGGACGAGATCCACCTCGTCTGCATCGCCGACGACTGTCGCCGTCGTCACCACGATTCCCGGCAGCGCAACCCGAAACCCGGTGCCCGACGGCTCGCCGTCCACCTCGACCACGACGACGCTGTCGCGGACCTCATCGACGACCGCGGCGAGCCCCGTGAGCGGTACGGCAGCCGCGGTCCCGAACCCGGGGTCGAGCGCCATCCAGCCATCGGGGAGTACCCGACCGAGCAACACCGCCCCGTCGCCCTGCACCGAGTAGACGGCCGCCTCGCCCTCTTCCAGGGTGACGGCCGGTGACAGGATGCTCGGGTACTCGCCGTGGCCGGCGATGACGAGACTCGGTTGCCCGGCCCCCGGAGCGCGCTCGGCGATGAGTGCGCTCACGCGTTCGTCGGTTGCGGCGTCGCGCTCAGGAAAGAATCGCTCCAGACCCGGGATGACCTCCGCCCGGCCGAACGCCAACTCGCCGGTGTCTCGCGACCGACAGTACGGACTCGCCCACACCGCGCCGACGGGTATGGTCAGGTCGCGGAACGCCTCACCGATTGCGACCGCATCGGCGCGGCCCTCGTCGGTGAGCACCCGTTGGGTGGCGCAATCGTCGAAGTCGACGACGTCGTCGTCGGGCTGGGAGCGATCGGTGGCGCCGTGACGGAACATGATCACCAAGCCGCCCTGGCGCAACACGTCGAGCAGCGCCGATCCCTTCAACACCGACGCGTGTGCCGTGGCCGTGGGCACGGTTGCTGCGGCCGGGGCGAGCGTCACGCCGATGGCTGCGGCAGCCAGCACAGCCGCGCTGGAAACGACAAGCCGCTTCACGTTGACGCCGCTCAGGCCCGGACCGAGCCGGTCCGCGGGACCGGAGCGCCGGACCGTTGGCGGAGTCGCGAGGCGAGGACGTGGTCGGCGCTGAACCGGCCGGGGCCGAGCAGCAAGATGGCGAGCGCGATGGCGCCCATGGCGAAGGCGTAGCCCGAACCGCTGCCGTCTTGTCCCATCACGAGGGACTCGCCGCGATGCACCCAGATCAAGGCGCCACCCATCACGACGGTCAGACCGGCGGCCACCGGGCGGGTGAGCAATCCGACGATCAACGCGAGTCCTCCGAAGAACTGGACCAGGGCGGCGAACGGCGCACTCAGGGCGGGCAGCGGGATCCCGGCGCCCGTGTAGTTGTCGACATTGGCCGAGATGCCGGCGTCGAACAGGTCGCCGGCACCGTGGGCAACGAAGACGGCGGCTGCCGCACAGCGCAGGGCGACCAGGGCCGCGTCGTGCGTTGGCCTCGACGCGTCTCGGGCGATGGTTGAGGCAACTCGGGCGCCTGGCGTTTCTGTCATGGTCATGGCTGTTCTCCTCGTGACGTCGGTCGTGCGTACCGGCCAAGGACCGGGCGCCACCTACATGCGCACATCCCGGCGAAAGCTCGGCGAAGCCGCGCCGAAAGTCGACCGAAAGTGGCGCATCGACGTGTCGCCTCGCCATCGCTACCGTGGCGGCCACATGCGACTCCTCATCGTCGAAGACGAGGACGGGCTGGTGAGCGCACTGCGCAGCGCCCTGACCCGTCATGGCTACGCAGTCGACGCCGCGCCCGACTGGCGGGGCGCCGCCGACCGCTTGGCCACCACGGCCTACGACCTCGTGATCCTCGACCTCAACCTGCCAGACGGTGACGGCCTGACGCTGTGCCGGGCGATCCGCGACCGTACCATCGACAACGCCGGAGGTCCGGATGTGCGCATCCTCGTGCTCTCCGCCCGTTCCCACCTGTCGGAACGGGTGCGCGGACTTGACAATGGTGCCGACGACTATCTCACGAAGCCCTTCGGCATGTCCGAGTTGTTCGCCCGGGTGAGGGCCCTGCTGCGGCGCGACGTCGTCGGTACCACGACCGGGTTCGAGGTTGGCGACCTCCTTCTCGATCGCGCCCGTCACGAAGTCCTCGCCGGCGGACAGGAAATCGCGGTGACGCTGAAGGAGTTCGGCGTGCTCGAGTACCTGATGTCGCGAGCCGACCACGTGGTGTCGAGCGAGGAGTTGCTGGAGCACGTGTGGGACGAGAACGCCGATCCGTTCACCGAGACCGTCAGAGTGACGGTCGGCACGCTGCGCCGCAAGCTCGCTTCGGCCGGGGCACGGTCTTCGATCGAGACGGTGATCGGTCGCGGCTACCGGCTGCGGGGCGAGGGCCACGATGCCAACGATCAGACGGTAACGATGCGAGGCGAACGATGACAGCAGCCAGCCACCACCGCGACGGCGCCCGTGTGACGTCGCCGCCGGCGTCGATCACGCGGCGAAGCCTGCATTGGCTTCCGTCGTGGACGCAGACGATTCGGTTCCGGCTCACGGTCGTCTACTCGGCGGTGCTGTTCGGCGTTGCCGCCGTGCTCGTGCTTGGCGTCTACCTGACGCTGACGAACTACCTCGATGCCCAGCCCCTCGACGCGGTCGAGATGCCGTCGGGGGCATTCAAGGATGATGTCGGCGTGTGGCACGTTCCGGATGGTGGCGCGACCTTCCAGGTCGCCGAGATCGAGAGCGTGGAGAAGGCCGCGAACTACAAGACGTTGGGCATGCTGCGAGAGCTGTCCCTCGAAGCGATCGCGGTGCTGTTCCTCGTCAGTCTGGCGCTCGGTTGGCTGTTGGCCGGGCGCGTGCTGCGGCCGATTCAGCGAATCACACGTACCGCCGACGAAATCTCAGCCACGGACCTCTCGCGACGCATCGACCTGTCGGGACCCGACGACGAGTTGCGCCAACTCGCCGACACGCTCGACGGCATGCTGGCCCGGCTCGAACAAGCGTTCAGCGAGCAACGCCAGATCGTCGGCGACGCCTCGCATGAGCTCCGTAACCCGCTCGCCGTGATTCGCGCCAACATCGACGCGGTGTTAGCGCATGACGACATCTCGCCCGACGCTCGGGCCCAGTCGGCGGCGGTGGTGTTGCGCGCCACCAGCCGCATGACCCGGCTGATCGAGGATCTGTTGGCGTCCGCTCGCCGGAGTTCGCCGGCGTTCGTCGACAGTGATGTCGACTTGGCGACCGTCGCTGGCGAAGTGGCCGACGAGTACGACCGTTTGGCGGAGTCGCGCGGTCTCCGGGTGTTGCGCTCGATCGACGACCGGCCGGTCGCGGCAGGAGATCCGCGAGCATTGGCCCGAGCCGTCGACAACCTGCTGTCGAACGCCGTCCGTCTGGCGCCCGTTTCCTCGGTGATCGTCGTGGCGACCGGAGCGACTGATGGCTGGGCGTGGATCTCGGTGACCGACGAAGGTCCAGGGATCGCTCCCGCCGACCAGCAACGGATCTTCAACCGGTTCTATCGAGGCACGAGTGTTCTGTCAGCCCACACCGAGTCGAACTCCGGACTCGGATTGGCGATCGTCCGTCAGATCGTGGAGGGCCACGATGGCGTCGTGGCCGTCGACTCTGATTTCGGCCGGGGAAGCACGTTCACCCTGTGGCTGCCTGACCGATCCTCACCCGACAGCCAACGATCCGCATCTCCGCCGGCGCTCACAACGCGTGCTCGTCCGACGCCCGCTGGGCGTGGGGAACGCCCGCTTGCCTGAAATCGATCCAATCAGTCGGACTGAGCGATTCGTTCTGGATCCGCCGCGCCGCGTCACGCATGACCTCGATGATGCCTGCGATGCGGTCCGGGTCGAAGCGAACGGTGGGCATTGCCAGTGCCAGCGCGGCAACGGCGCGGCCGAGAGCTCCCACTACCGGGACCGCAACGGCTGAAACACCTGGCTCGGTTCTTTCTTCGTTGACGGCGAAGCCGCGTTTGCGAACGGCCGCCAGCTCCCGAAGTAGACCGGTCACCTCGACGTCGGAGACGTCCTGGCACCGATCCCGCACGTCCCCCGACGACAGTTCGGCGAGCAGGACGAGCCCACCCGACACGCGGTGGGCGGGGAGCCGCCACCCCTTCCGGCTGCCTACCCGCAGGAGTCGTTCGCCTTCGATCGATTCCAGGAAGCGCACGTCGCTGCCGACCAGCGTCTGGAGGCTGGCGGTCTCGCCGGTCGCGGCTGCGAGTCCTCGAAGGTGGGCGATCGCCGCCGTACGTAGGCGCCGGATGACGCTCGACCGCTCATTCGCGCCCTGCAGCATGGAACCGGCGCGGTAGCGCCGGTCGTCGTCCTGCTCGGCGAAATCTCGGTACACGAGCATCGCCAGGAGCCGGTGGGCGGTCGATGGAGCCACGCCGAGGTACTCGGCGGCCTCCGACACCCCCATCGGCCCCTGCTCGGCGAGCACCGTGGCAAGCTCGAGCGCGTGATCGACGGACGTGATCGCGTACGTCGGTTGATTCTTCACATCAGAATTGTAGATCCCACCAAGCAGAATCATCGGTACCGTGCCGGAGAGTCGGATCAAATCGGACCAACAAATCGGACGAACAAAGGAGCAGCGATGTCGGCGAGGCGCATGATCCAGTCGCCCGTGCGCATCCCGGCGCGCCAGACCTCGGGGCAGCCGTCCGTTTCCCCGGAGCTGGCCGAGCTCTACCGCGACTTCGAGACGGCGCGCATCGTCCCGCTCTGGACCCAGATCGGGGACCTCATGCCGGCGTCTCCGGCGCCGTCGGCGCGTCCCCACCTGTGGCGCTGGAGCGCGCTGCGGCCCCTGGCCGAACGGGCCGGCGAACTGGTTCCGGTGGGTCGAGGAGGCGAACGACGTGCGATCGCGCTGGCCAACCCGGGCCTCGGCGGCCTGCCGTTCGCCACGCCGACGCTCTGGGCCGCAGTGCAGTACCTGATGCCCGGAGAGACGGCGCCGGAGCACCGGCACACCCAGCACGCCTTCCGATTCGTCATCGAGGGCGAAGGGGTCTGGACGCTGGTGAACGGAGATCCCGTCGCCATGCGCCGCGGCGACTTCCTGCCCCAACCCGGCTGGAACTGGCACGGCCACCACAACGCGGCGACGACGCCGATGGCATGGCTCGACGGCCTCGACATCCCGTTCGTCCACGCCACTGACTCCGGGTTCTTCGAGTTCGGCCCCGAGGAGCTTGACACGGCGGTGCCGGCACGGTCACGGTCAGAACGGTTGTGGGGGTACCCAGGACTCGCCCCCGTGTCCGCATCCGCCCCCATGTCGAGCACACCGCTGGGGGCGTACCGCTGGGAGTTCACGAACGCTGCGCTCGACGATCAGTTGCACCTCGAAGACGAAGGCCATCGAGGTGTGCTCGAGCAGGGGCACGCCGCCATCAGGTTCACCAACCCGTGCACGGGTGGCGATGTCATGCCGACCATTCGGGCCGAGTTCCATCGACTCCGACCGGACGCTTCCACGCTGGTCCGCCGCGAGGTCGGCTCCTCCGTCTGGCAGGTGTTCGAGGGTCACGGCGAGGTCCGGGTCGGCGAGGAGCGGTGGACCGTTGAACGCGGCGACCTGTTCGTCGTACCGTCGTGGCGGCCGCTGGCCATCGGTGCCGCAACGATGCTGGACCTGTTCCGCTTCAGCGACGCCCCGATCTTCGAACGGCTGGACCAGCACCGCTGCGTCGTCGAAGAAGAATCCGGATGAGACTGGCCACCATCCGCCAGCACGGGACCACCAGCGCGGTGCGTGTCGACGGCAGTGAGTACGTCACGCTCCCAGCGCCAGATGTTGGTGCCCTGCTCGGCTCGGCGACGTGGCGTGACGACGCCATGCACAGTGCTGGAGACCGCGGGTCGTTCGCCGATGCGGACGTCGCGCCCCTCGTGACGCGACCCAGCAAGATCGTGTGCGTCGGACTGAACTACCGCGGGCACATGCTCGAGATGGGACGCGAGCTCCCTGAACATCCCACGCTCTTCGCCAAGTTCGCCGACTCACTCATCGGCGCACGTGACTCGATCGAGTTGCCCGACGAGTCCGATCACGTCGACTGGGAGGCCGAGTTGGCCCTCGTGGTCGGACGCCGTGTCCGCCACGCCGACGACGACATGGCCGCGGCGGCAATCGGGGGCTTCGCCGTGATCAACGACGTGACGATGCGCGACTGGCAGTACCGGTCGTCGCAGTGGCTGCAGGGTAAGACGTTCGAGCGCACCGCTCCCCTCGGTCCTGTCTTGGTGACCCCTGACGAGCTTCCGGGCACGGTGTGGCCCGATCTGACAGTACGTGCCGCAGTCAACGGCGAGGTCGTGCAGAGCGCCTCGACACGGGACCTCGTCTTCCACCCGGTGGCCCTCGTCAAGTACGTATCCGCCATCGTCACGCTCCACCCCGGCGACGTGATCGCGACGGGTACCCCCGGAGGCGTCGGCCACGCGCGGACGCCCCCGCGTTACCTCGGCGACGGGGACACCCTGACCACCGACATCACCCATCTCGGCCGCTGCGAGAATCCGGTCAGGTCCGCCACGGTCGTCTCGTGACTCGGCAACGCGAACTCGAAACGTCCCTGCGGTGGGTCCGGGACGGGACGGAGCTGCTCCTCGCCGGCGTCGACGCCCTCGATGACGGCGCGCTCGTTGCGCCCTCCGGGCTTCCGGCGTGGTCGCGCGCCCACGTCATCGCCCACGTCGGGTTCAACGCGGTCGCACTGATGAACCTGATCACCTGGGCCAGGACCGGTGAGCCACAGGCCATGTACGAGTCGGCCGCACGACGCGACCGCGACATCGAGCAGGGCGCGACCTGGCCGGCGCCCCGGCTCCGCGACCTCGTCTCGAGGACGTCGACCGAACTCGAGGACGGCTTCGCCTCGCTCGACGATCGCACGTGGACCACCGAGGTCGTCACCGCCCTTGGCCGGCGCGTTGCCGCATCTCAGATCCCGTGGATGCGGACCCGAGAGGTGGGCATCCACGCCGTCGACCTCCGTGCGGGAATCGAGTTCACCGACCTGCCCGACGATCTCAGCGCCGCGCTGATCCTCGACGCGGCGACCCGGCGCACGTTGCTCGGCCGGGATCCGGCGGTCCGACTCGAGGCCGACGAGGGCGGCAGCTGGCACATCGGTGATGACTCGTCTCCAATCTCGGTCGCGGGGCCGGTTGCTGAGCTGGCGGCCTGGATCACCGGCCGCCGACACAGCGAAAGCCTGCGGTCGTCGCACGGAAGGGTGCCCGAGCTGACGCCCTGGCTGTAGCTCCCGACAACCACGCCCGGAGTGGGATCAGCCGGCGCTTCCAGGGCGTGCTAAACTTGGCCGACCAACAATCGCCGTGACGACCACGCTCGGGGACAAGCAGTGTGACCAGGAAGAATTCGCGACCGAGCACGATCGACAGCGCCCCGACAACGGCCGCCGAGGGCCCGCTCAGCTACCTGCTGATGCGTGCCGCCAAGGCTCACAAGGCTCACGCGGCGGTCCTGCTCCGCGAGATCGGCTTGTATCCGGGTCAGGAGCTGCTGCTGATGCAGCTCTGGGACCGGGACGGGCAGACCCAGACCGACCTCGTGCGGGCCCTTCGGCTGGATCCCTCCACCGTGACCCGTATGGTCGGGCGCCTGGAGGAACAAGGGGTCGTGAGCAGGGTGGCCTCCCCACGTGACGGACGCGCCGTCATCATCTCGCTGACGCCGCATGGCAGGGACCTCCAAGGTGATGTGCGTCGCATCTGGGCCGACCTCGAGCAGGCCGCGATCGCGCGGATGCCTGAACGGCAACGGAGCGAATTCCTCGATGGCTTGGAGCTGATCGTGACGGCACTCGACGGCACTGGCTGAGATGGCGGGCACGCAGCCGCCGCGGCGACTGCGCGTCACCAGACGCGGGATGCGGAACTCGTGATATCGAGTCGATGAGCGTGCGCGGGGGGTAGGAATGGGAGGGGTTGGTCGAAGGCTCGGTCGACCTTGGTCGTTGCTCGACGACTATCCCGCGCCGTATCGCGTAGACCGTCTCGACCACCTGCCTGTCCGACCGCCACGTCGTGGCTGATGATCAAATTGCCGCGAAAGCCGGGCGGCGTGCTCTGCGAGGATGGCCGACGTGGATCTGATCTCGTCACTCCCGGCGTTCGTCGTGGCCGTGTTGCTCATCTCGGCGTCTCCCGGGCCGGCGATGGCGCTCATCTTCCGGCGCGCCGCGCGACACGGATTCAGACCGACCATCGCGACGGTCGCCGGTCTGGAGGCCGGTCTCTATGTGTGGGCGCTGCTGGCCGCAGGTGGATTCGCCTCACTCGTCGCGGCGTCGGAGGTCGCCTACCTCATCC
>Ga0136614_10002234_pt1 | contig 11966 bp, 6 predicted proteins | sample AntDrymUQ2792106_2_FD_106643 | JGI IMG/M metagenome (GOLD analysis project Ga0136614, IMG submission 106643) | Polar desert sand microbial communities from Dry Valleys, Antarctica - metaG UQ279 (21.06) | ecosystem: Environmental > Terrestrial > Soil > Desert | place: Antarctica: Dry Valley...
GTATTGGTATAGCTCTGTTCACCAATCCACGGGATTTGGGACGTATGTAAAAAAGTCCGCGCCCTTTCCAAAACATCTCGAGCCTTTGCTGGCAGAATGTCAACCGTATTACAAGAAGCTCAGCGCGCTGGCGATTCAGGCATAATCAAAGCAGATAATTTCCTTGATGCTCAAAGAATTCTTCACCCAACGCCTCAAACGCGGACTCGTCCGCAGGCTCAATAATTTGAAGATCGCGCGTATGGCGCAACTCGTAACGCGCAGCTCGCCGTCTGCTTCGGGCGCGCCTGTTGCTTTCTTTAAAGCCTCCACAGGGATCGATGACCTCTCGTGGAATAGTGGGTTTCATCTATTGGCATCGTGGGGATTCCGTTTGCAGGGGATTCCTGTTGTTTATTTTGCCTGTGATGCAGGAATGAGTCATTGCGTGTTGGGAACGAATCGCGAGAATGTGCATAGAGCGCCGCCGTGTAAATCCTGTATTTATCAATCGCGAACGTTGTACAAAAACGTTCAAACGTTAGAACGTTCAAACGTTCAACATTCAACATCTAGCGTTTACTGGTTCGATTATCAACGTGACGTACAACTCGCCATTGCCATCGAAAATCTCAGTTTGCAAGATCTCATGAATTTCGAGTGGCAAAACATTCCTCTCGGGGCATTGTGTCTGCCTGGACTGCGATGGATCCTGCGAATCCATCACCTGAATGATGACAAGAATACACGTTATCTTTTGCGGGAATATATCTTGTCGGCATGGAATGTCGCTCAAAAATTTGTAGTCTTTCTCGATCAGACTCAGCCGCGGGCTGTAGTTGTGTTCAATGGGCAGTTCTTCCCCGAAGCGACCGCGCGTTACATCGCGCAGAAGCGCGACATTCGTGTGATCACCCATGAAGTAGGGTTACAACCAGCGTCCGCGTTCTTCACCGATGGCGAAGCAACGGCATATCCAATTCATATCCCCACTGAGTTTGAATTGAACGATGAACAAAACGCAAAACTCGATGCATATCTTGCCAGGCGTTTTCAGGGTGACTTCACGATGGCGGGGATCAAGTTTTGGTCAGATATGAAGAGGCTGGATGAGTCATTCCTGCTAAGGGCGGCTGGATTCAAACAGATCGTGCCCATCTTTACGAACGTCATTTTTGATACCAGCCAGCCGCACGCCAATACCGTCTTTGAAGATATGTTCGATTGGCTGGATATGGCGCTGGAGGTTATCCGTGCTCATCCTGAGACGCTGTTTGTGATCCGCGCCCACCCCGACGAGTTGCGCGTGCGCAAGGCCAGCCGCGAGACGGTGGCGGCGTGGGTCGAAGCCAACGGCGCGGAGGAAGAGCCGAACGTGGTCTTCGTGGCCCCGAATGAGACGCTGAGTTCGTACGAGTTGATCACGAAGTCGAAATTCGTGATGGTCTATAACTCGACGATCGGGCTGGAAGCCTCGATCATGGGCGTGGCGGTGCTGTGCGCGGGCAAGGCGCGCTTCACACAGTATCCGACTGTATTCTTCCCGCAAACGATGGATGAAGTCAGAAAAAAGATGGAGGAATTCTTGGATGCGGAAAGGATCGAAGTGCCTGCGGATTTCAAACGCAATGCGCGCAGGTTTTTGTATTACCAGTTGTTCCGCACGTCCCTGCCTTTTGGTGATTTCCTTGAGCCATCCGTCCGTACGACACAGACGCGGTTGAAGTCGTTTGGGCTGAAAGACTTACAGGAATCGGATGCAGTGAAAGTGATTTTGGATGGCGTCTTGGAGGGTGGGGATTTTTTGATGAAAGAGTAAATTCTTTTAACCACGAAAGATGCTAAGAGGCACAAAGAAATCCGTTGGGGATATGAGGTGTCTTTATGCAGGCTTACGGCTTGCCAGTCAGCCACATTTTTCGCAAGCCGGTAACACAGCCGTGTTGCAGAACAATGTCCTCCTGCACTGGTTGTCCGTTTTCGTAGAGATTTCCCAGGTCAAATTCCGGGTGTGGAGAGTAGAGAAATTTAAGTCCCTGGCCGGCTGGTGTGTTTGTGCTGAGGATCTTAAGAATGTATCGTTTTCCCGCTGAGTGCCAGTCTGGATCAAAACTCAACCGATACCAGGTCTCTGTGGATATCTGATCGTTCGGAACTAAACTATCTATTAAAGTTTGAGTCCTCAATTGATCTTGAAAAATGAACCGGGTGGTTCCCTTATCCCCCTGTGAGGATGGAATGACCAATACGCGTACCTCTGTTAATCCATTACATGTCACCTGGATTTCCTGAGTAAGTGATATTTCACTTGAGATTGGCTGAGAGACTCGGGTTTCACTTGTAAAATCCTTGTAAAGCGGCTGGTAGCATAATCCGGTTTGATAAAATGTTGTCCCGCATGGAACGTAAAACGATAAGATAATCCCAGCAATATTAAGGGATAGGGCAAGGGCGAGAAAGCCGATTATCCACGTAGGAGAAGGTAGGGCTATTTTTTTTGTGCTTAAAAGGCTGGATAATGCCAGAAAAAGCGGCAGAACCAGAGGAATGAAATATCGCCCCTGCACACCGAAAATTTTGTCCGAGCCGACTGGCGTAAATGATACATAGAGCGACATAATTGTAGCGAGATAGCCTGCCGCAAATACGAGAATAAACGCGATACGGGGTTTCCTGCTGATCTGCTCAAGGAGTGAGACGATCAATACAGCGGAGACCAGGCTCAGCAGGAAAAATAAAGAGACGATTTGAGGTGGTGTCCAGTAATAGTAACCGTATCCATTGATCCATCCGTGGAGGTACACCAGTCCATTAGTAACGAAGTCCTTAATGAGGGCTTGAAAAAAGATAAGTGGATGACCCGCTATATAGAGTAATTGAGCTGTGGGATTTGCTTCATTAGCTAGTAAAGGATCAAGGCGGGTAGATGTAATCAAGTTCCAGCCTGCCACCTCAACAATAAAGAGGATCACAGTCATTGCCAGCAGAAAAGTGTACGTTCCCTTTGTCGTAAATTTGGAAGGCGGAATTAGCAGGAATGGGAGCAGGATAAGCGGGAGGAGATTGAGCTTTGCCAGAAAAAGAAAAAAAATCAGAGCAACCAAATTTCCAGATTCTCTCCAGCCGATTTCTTTAAACTCTGCCACCTTCAGGCACCCTGCAATGAATAAAAACCCTATGCCATTGGAAATGGCATCCGCGCTTATTGTTGTAGCTTGAAATAAAGCCATCGGAGAGGCGGCTAAGACCAGGAGTATCCATTGTCCAAAAGGCATCAGGCGAATCGCCAGCCAAACAAGGATTAAATAGCTTAACAAGCCGGCAAACCGGCACAAATAGAATACAGTTAAAACAGGCAGGTTTGCCTGACGGCCGAGATAGCGCATGGTAATTGCCTGGGGAGCAGGAGCGCAGGCGAATAAATAGATTTGGTATTTATTTTGCGGTGCACATAGCCGCGTTCATATAGCGATGTACCGGCATACCTTTGCCAGAAATCCGTGTCAATGATGCCCACAACAGCTTGCTGTCTGCAGGCAAGGTCTCGGAACATTGTTGGGTATTTCATTTCCTGTGCAGAGAGTTGTGCAGGGATAAAGGAAAGTGCGGATAGTTCCCAAACACGGACCAGATGATCTTCTTCGTCGTATCCTGCGCCTGGCGGGATCAACAAGACCATTGGTATGCCGAACGTTAACAATAAAAGAAGGAGAAAAATCTCAACCCTTGGAATATGCATATTTTTCACTCTGGTTTTTAATGATGAAAGCATCGACCAATCCTCATTTTCACCTATCTTTTCTCCTGAACCGCCTTCCTTGCAGAAACAAAAGCAAATGCAAGTATATAGCATGAGTTGTCAAATTTTGGGAGTGCTTGAACCGGAAATTAAATGAAAAATCGTCCCGCAGGTTGTCAAGCAACCTGCGGGACGCTCTCACAAATTTGAATTTGCCTGAATTGTTCCTGCTGACTAATTAGGGTGAGACCTGAAGGTTGGTGGTCAGGAGGTTGATACCAGTAGCAGGATCCCAGACACCCGTGTTGGCGAATCGCACAGCATAGGCCGGAGAATTCCGGAGCGAGCTGGATGCATCCGGCATCCAGAGACCCAACTGGTACGTTCCAGGCGGTACGTTCGCTGGCAGGTTTAGGCTGACATTGATTGTCTGTTCCTGCCCTGGTGCCCAGCGGCGGGGGTCAACACCTGTGACTGGCGCCTCATAGCGGTTGCCGCCTCCCAGCAGTACAAGATATATCGGGCGGGGATTATACATGGCTGCGAAGCCCTCATTGTTAAGCCGGATGTTCAAACTCAGCGTGCCACCCGGCCTGATCGTTGGTGGAACGAGCGCTTCTTTCAGCACCAGGCGATAACCCAGGCTGCGGCGGATGGTCTCCATGCAGCCTCCCGAAGTCCAGCCATTTAGCACCTCGGGGCGGTACCCGTTGTTGATGAAGGACCAGTGCAGCATCGCCATTTCCTGAAGTGTGTTCGGACAGTCGGTGCGCGGTGGGTTGTACTGGCAGGTCTCTCCTCCCACTGGTGTAAACTGACTCTCTGTGGTAACGAAGTCCTTCCAGCAGGAGATGGCATCCTTCCCGTCACAATACGTCGATGTGATTTTCGGTATTTGTGCCGAGACAGATTTGTACGTACCTGCATCATCCTGATCCCGCAGGAAACAGTCATTGTGATGGGCAACCCGGCTTTTATCGCTGCCGGAGAAGGCTTCCTGGGCTGTGAGGGGTGTTTGATACCAGATTTGCTTGTATCTGGGATAGCGGATTTGCAGCATGCGGTCCTTTGGCAAGGCACTGAGGAGTGCATCTACAATGGCTTTTCTTTGCTCGAGCGGGTGCAGGTATTTCGAACTATGCCATTCACCCCAGTGCCCGACAAATCCGGCCTGCATGACGGCAATCACATCCGAATTTTCGACAAGAATAGGTTTAAGTTGCTCGATGTGTTGAAGAACCAGATCGATCGGCGCATCCGGATTTGCCAGGTTTGCGTCGGTTGTCGAGCCGGGTCCTTCATTGTAGGCAAAGCGGATGACCAGCTTCAATCCTCTGCTCCTGGCGGTGGTGAATACCGACCGGATCGTGTTGAGGCCGTTTTGATCCAGAGGTTTGGTGCGGTAGTTATCGAGCCGGAAGTAGATCCAGACCAGCGTATCGGCGGACTGCAGTGCCCTGACCTTTTGGGGGTCGAAGGGTTGCTCTGGGAAGATCGAGGACTGTTTCATGAATCCCCGCTCCGGGTTGGCAAAGTCTTCATTAGACACTGTGTACACAATGCGGCTGCCGCCTGAAACTGGCGTTGCCGTCGGTCCTGAAGCCGCCGTAGAGGTCGCAGCAGGCAACGATGTATTTGTCGCGGCAGCTACTAGTGTGGATGTGGCAGCAGATAAAGGTGTATTCGTCACAGCCACCCCCAGCGTGGGAGTCGCGGCAGGTAATGGCGTGTTTGTTGCGAATGTCTCCATCGTGGATAACGCTGTCGGTCCTGGCGGCTGTGCTGGTTTGCCATCTGCTGGCCCAATATATGTCTGACGACGTGATTCAAAGGCATCAAAGTAATAGGTCCCGCGGGTAGCAGTATCTATCCCGGTTAGTGCGCCGAGCCTTATACGATCGATCCGCCGGGTGTCGTTGTCCACACCCGTCATATCGGTTTGCTGGGCACCATCGATCCACAGCGTCAAGCCGCCATTATTCGCACCCTGCGAGGTCGCTGCCCGCCAGTCAAACTCAATAAAGTGAGATGCATCGCTGATGGTAAACCAGTCGGTGTAGATCCAAACAGAGCTGTCGTTCAGCAGGCTGGCTCTAAGTTGGTAAGCTCCCGAAGATTGACGGAATTCCATCTGCAGCACTTCTGTGGCTGTGCCCATAAACCCCTTGAAGATGTAGTGAGTGTTTCCGCTGGCCATCGAGATCGAGTTCGGATCGAAGCCGAAGCGTGCCCGGTAACGCGGCTCGGCATTGGGTCCGTCATCTCTGACATAGATCGTAGTGGAATCATCAATCAACGCTTGCATGCCTCGGCTGCCAGCCAGTGCTGCCCCAGCACTTACACTAAGATCGTTGCCGTCAGTCGCATTCGATTTCCAAGCCGAGAAATCACCAGATTCGAAGCTGTCTGCAAAAATTGGGTCTGAGGAAATTGGCGGGACATTCGGCGTGCGGGTCGCTGTCGATATTGAAGCGCTCGTTGCTGTAGCTGGAACTACTGATGTCTGCGTGCCTGTTACTGCCAATGTAGGCAGCATTGCGGTTGGTGTACGAGTTGCTGTCGGGGAGGTCATTGGAGCAGATGTTGGCGTCCCTGTGGCTGGGGGGACTGATCCGCTACCAACACAGTTGGCGCTGCCAGAATCGCTGAAATTCTGCCCCGCAATCGGGACGAATTGCCAATCATAACTGGTCGCATGCAAAGTTAACTTCAATACTCCATTGGTGGTGTTGTTGCGTACCTCGCTGTTGGGCTGGATAGCAGGGAAGGGATACAAGCCTGCTCCGCCCATACCCACAACAAACTCGCGGATACCTTTCGGGTCGGCCTGTCCGCTCGGGTTCTGCGGGGCAAACCGTTCATATGTATGGTCATGGCCACTTAGTACTACGTCCGCGCCATAATTGTAAAGCGCTTGCCAAAACGCTTGACTACGAGAGCTGTTGCCATGTTGTCCCGAACTAAAGCGCGAATGGTGCCAATACGCAAGTGTACACATACTATTATTCGCGGCGAGGTCAGCCCTCAACCACTGCTCTTGCGCTGAACCAGCTGCATAACCTACCTCGCTGTTGAGGGAGATGATATGCCAGGCTCCCAGATTGTAGGAGTAGTAACCCTTCGCCGGGTCGCCCGCCGCAGCGCCAAAATAGCCGAAATAACCGGCTGCACCAGCGGTATGATAGTCGTGATTACCAGGTGAGGGTTTGGTGCGATCCTTGTGACGACCCCAGGTCGGTCCATAGCAGTCGGTAAATTGGGCGGAAGTACCATCCGGGTAGACGTTGTCACCCACGGTGAAAACGGTGCCGGCAATATTATCGAGAAGTTTTGCCGTTGCCTCGTCATTGTTGCCGCTACAGTTAGCGATGTCGCCTGCGCCCACGAAAATGGGGTCGCCCCCTTGAGCTAATGCCGTCTCAGACAGTGGAAACGAACTTCCGAGCACCAATCCACTAACGAGAGCGAGCACGAAAAAGAGTTTTTTTATCATTAACTTTACCTCATTCATTTATGTATTAGTTTTGTCTTGTAGTGTTTCACATGCCAACGGACAAGAAGCTGGTTGCTTTCTCTCTTTCTGGCTTTGAAGAGAGTATTCAATTGTTCACTCCCCTAGTCACTATGATATTATTCTGTAGTACCGCCGCTCGCCACCTTTAGTTACCGTTTTCTGTTTGCAAATAAGTTAGTTTCGGACAATTAACAAATCAGTAAGCCTATTTACGGGTAAGCTTAGATAATGCAACATAGTACGTTGCAGTTTCATATTAAAGAATCATTCCTGGTAGACCTAATGAAAAACTAGCCGAATAGAAAACAAACACGGAAGAACATGAGATGAAATCCCCCAGTCAAAACAGAAACGAATCCCCACAATAATGATGAACGAAATTAAAATAGGAGCGACAATAGCCAAAACATCTTCAATTGGATCAAATCGACTAATTCAATAAGCGCGACTATATATTACGGTTTATGGCCAATCTCAATCCCCAGTAATTTCCTGATTATTGCTGTCAGGCAGATGGTAAGAATGATGGTTTTCGTATAACCCAACCTGCTTAAGCATCGTGGGCAAATCTTTCTTTGAGAATAAAAGTATTTACTTCACGTTCTCCCTTATTTACTCCATTTACATTAAACTAAGGTACCTGAAATATGTGTTTTTCAGCGTCGCATATTGATTGCCCTATTTGAGCTATCCGTCGTATTTTGCTCTCCCTACCGTTCCTGTTTTTATTACAACGGTCCAATCCAGTCAGCCAGGTGGTTTTATTTGATTAGAAAAGTAATAGGATTGAAACAGATTTTCTTCAAATAGCTTCTTTTGATGAGGGAAATGGTTTATGAAAAGACTTTGAACCAAGAAAGAGATACATTGAAACGATTTCCATATTTATTTTTGTTGACAGTCATACTTCTCGTTGCTTGTGGGAGCATTCCGGGTCGCGGCGCTACAGCCACGCTGGCGCCGAGCAATAATCCCGAATTGATGGTTACTCAACCGTCTGCCAACACGTCTACGCCGCGTCCAACTGCATCTACAACGTTGACGCCTGCCCCTGTTATTCCCAGCAACAAAATTACCTACACCGGGTCGAACGAAGACTTTGCCAACCAGGAGCGGGGATTAATGAAACAATCATCGATCTTCCCAGATCAACCCTTCGATGCTCAAAAGGTCAGGGCACTCCAGCCCTCTGATACACTGGTCTGGATCTACTTCCGGCTCGATAACTATCGGGATCGCTTAATTGATCAAAATGGCCTCAACACGATCCGGTCGGCATTCACCACCGCCAGGAGCAGGGGGCTAAAGCTGGTCATTCGCTTCGCCTATAATCCCGGGCCCGGCTCAACGACCGATGCAAACCTGCAGAACCCGGATGCGCCGATCGATCTGGTTCTTCAACATATCGAACAACTCAAACCCCTTCTCGTTGAAAATGCGGATGTGATTGCCGTCATGCAAGCCGGCTTTGTCGGACATTGGGGTGAATGGCACAGCTCGAAATACCTGTATTCACTCGAAGCCCGCAGAGCGGTCATCGATGCACTCCTCAGTGCCTTGCCAAAGGACCGCATGCTTCAGATCAGGTATCCCAGATACAAAGAAATTTTTTTCCAGGGACCCCTGACAGAGCAGGAAGCTTTCTCTGGTACGGATCAAAGTCGGGTCGGCCATCACAATGACTGTTTCCTGCGGGATGACGATGATGCCGGGACGTATAGATCTTTTTCATCGCAACTGCCGAAACATACATCGACGTATTGTGATGGGAAGGATACCATCTCCTGCTGGAAGGACTTCGTTGCCACAGAGTCGCAATTTACCCCCATGGGAGGAGAGACCTGCCAGTACAACCCACCGCGCACCGACTGCGCGAATGCGCTTCAGGAAATGGCAATGCTGCACTGGTCTTTCATCAACAATGACTACAAACCCGAGGTGCTAAATGGCTGGACGTCGGGAGGTTGTATGGAGACCATCCGCCGCAACCTGGGCTATCGCCTGATGCTGAAAGAGACCTTCCTCCCATTCGCGATAAAAGTGGGTGAGACAATGCGCTTGAACATCCACCTCAGTAATGAGGGTTTCGCAGCCATGTACAATCCCCGTCCGGTGTATGTTGTGTTATTGGGAGAAGGAACTCGATATACGGTTCCAATCACAGACGTTGACCCCCGGCGCTGGGCGCCAGGGCAGGAACAGACAATCAATGTCAGCCTAAACCTGCCAGCAAACGTCCCGCCTGGAACGTACCAGTTGGGTCTCTGGCTGCCCGATGCATCCAGCTTGCTCCGGAATTCTCCAGCCTATGCTGTGCGGTTTGCCAACACGGGTGTCTGGGATCCTGACACCGGAATCAATATCCTGACCACCAACCTTCAGGTCTCACCCTAATTAACCGCTAGAATAATATCCTTTACTTCACGCGCTGCAGAGTGGCACGATTCAGTGTCTTTCTTTACTGGACCTTTAAAATAATATACCTGTCAATCTCTGTAACTTCGAACAAAGCCGGGTAGGTTGAGACAAGAGTTTTAAAGAGACCATAATCGCTTCTTCGCAAGAGCAAAAAACGAACATCATATTTCTTCAGCAAATATAGCCGCGCTTCTGGAGACTCTCTGCGGGATAATATCATTTGCTTATCTAATATCCTTTCATTTATTATGTCCGGAGAATAAAAAGGCATATTGGCAGGATTGGACGTTCGAAATGTTACTAGCTTGGCTTTCCATGAAATGCCCGGAATTAAGTCATTCAAATCATCAGATCCTATTACGATAGCTTGAACAGGTATGTGCTGATCCAGGAATTGGCCGGCCCTGGCCAGATTTTGGTATCGTTCAGATTTGCTTTCAAATAAGGCAAAGTCAGGCAGGCCTCGTTCCCGCATAAACAGCAAAATTAAAGCTGAAGAAAAAAACGTGATTGTTATCAGAGGCCATCCAGAAAAACTTGTTTTCCTCTCCAACTTGAGCATCCAGGCGCTGATGTGCTGCCCCACTACAGTTTTATCTCGAATAGTTACTAAAAAAAACACAGCACTTAAGCCATATGGGAAAAGCCAGGTCGCACGTTCCAGCATCCATGGGGATAGGAAATAGCCGATCATCCATCCGGTCAATGGAAAACCTGCAATGGCGCATAAGAGGAAACTGGAAAATATATACTGGGCAAGATTATTTTGCCTGAGTTGTTGAATGGAGAATATCGTCGCACAAATTGGTATGAATAGCCAGGCCCACTTTAGGATGGATACAGGGAACGGAATCCTTGACTCATACGGGATTGTCATCGCCAGGACATTTGGACTAAAACCATAAAAGGGAGTGTCCTCCCACACGGAAATTATATTATTGAAGCTTTCTGGATTTTGGATTTCTTCAACACCATAAGCTATGTTTCCTTGTGCTTCTGTATGGACAAAACGGAGGGCAACCTGGGGTATCAGCATGGCAAGAAGAATAATCACTGCGATAAGCCCTGTTCTAAAGTTATTTCGATTTATATTAAGAATGAGGATCAACCCACCAATAAAAACCGAATACGCCAGGGTTATGGGGTGCATAAATGTCAGACTCAAACCCGTGAGAAGGCACAAAATGATATTTTTTTTTGCTGGCTTTCTAAGCAACCAAATTTCACTTTGGATAAATGCTGGAGCAAGAATGAAGGTAGCGGTTGCCTTATCAACACTCAATTGATTAAAAAAGGGGCCGCCCGGATGAACGTACTGCGATAACAAGAGCAGAAACAAAATCTGCAGGATTACAGAAACAGTTGCAGCCTGGTGCGATAAATATAAGCTGCGGGCCAGCCCATACCAGCACAGGACGGATAAAAATACAAGAAATGGTTCATAATAGCCTCCCAGAACCAAAATCCCGGGCAGCCCGCTGATCTCGGCCAGGAAAGCCTCAGCGAAAGGCACACTCATCAGCCAAAAGCGGGGATGCACAAGCTGATCGCTGCCAAGGACCAAATCTCTAAAATCCAAATGGACCGCATGTTGCAGGTTTGTTAGATAGGCAAGGTAGGTTAGATCGTCGTTTGATAATACCCGCTGAATAACGATCAGGCTCACCAGCACCAAGATAAGGATGAGCGGCCAAACTGATGCTATACGCCCGGCACTGCTGCGATTTATTTGAAAGGATATGCTCCTGGAAACGATTGGCAATAAATAGAGAAGTAGTAGGATTAGCCCCGTAAGCATCATTAAATTTTTGATCAGGCCGAATGAAACATGGAGCAGACGGCCTGCCATGCCTGCGGAAGCAATGATCAGGTGAGAAATAACAAAACCGAACGTGAAGTAGTCTGTCCAGCGACCCTGGCGATCCATTAGCAGTCCATAAATAGAAACCCCGGGAACGAGGAAAATAAGCAGGGCGGCTCCCAATCTGAGCAGGATAAAATTCTGCAATCCATGTTGCCATGGCCAAAACCAGAGGAGTGACCAGACCAACGTCAAAAGAACTGTCCACAGTAATAATTTCCGCCAATATATATTTTTCCATGTTTCAGTCAACGGTTTGGGGAATAGTGTCACAATTGCTCGCTTTAGTCGGGCCCTTTTTATGAATTTGGGTCACAATTAATTATAATGGAGGTATAGCTTAAGTTTTTACTTCTCTACCGTACAAATACGGGTAAAGACCAGTCATAAAGTACACTCAAGGTGACTAAACCAGCGAGGAGCACTTTATGACTGATCGAGACAAAGTATACACA
>Ga0136614_10002239_pt1 | contig 11956 bp, 10 predicted proteins | sample AntDrymUQ2792106_2_FD_106643 | JGI IMG/M metagenome (GOLD analysis project Ga0136614, IMG submission 106643) | Polar desert sand microbial communities from Dry Valleys, Antarctica - metaG UQ279 (21.06) | ecosystem: Environmental > Terrestrial > Soil > Desert | place: Antarctica: Dry Valley...
CACCTGGCCGGGTCGATTTCATGAATCAGGATACCGCCGCGCGCCCCGCTGTCATCCTGAGTCGCGAAGACGACGAAGGACCTCGCATCGGTCGAGCGTTTCCTTTCCCTTCCCGTCCCCAGCGCCAGGACCAGCGTGTTGCTGCTCTTATCAAGCCCAGGGCGGCTGCGAGATCCCTCAGCGTCTTCGCGCTTCGGGGTGACACGCGTGGACACGGTGCTCCGCCTGTTACTCTGCGGTGGCCTTCTCCGCCCCCAGGCCGGTATTGGCGCGCACGCTCAGCTCCGCGTACTTCGCTTCCGCTTCCGGCTCCCGCGTGAAGAGCGCCCCGAGGAACGCACCGAGGAAGCCGAGCGGGATGCTCACAATCCCCGGGTTCTTGAGCGGGAAAAGCGGCTGCTTCATGAAATCCGGGCTGATAAGAATGAGAACAATGCTGGAGAGCAGCCCGACCGCGAGGCCGCAGACCGCCCCGGTTGTGTTGAATCGTTTCCAAAAAAGCGAAAACACGATGACCGGCAAATTCGCACTCGCCGCCACCGCGAAGGCGAGCCCGACGAGGAACGCGACGTTGACCGCTGGACCCAGCACAATCGCGATGACGATCGCGGCGGCGCCCACCACGAACGCAGTGATGCGCGCCACACGCACTTCCTCTCCGGGCCGATGCTCTTTCCCGTGATGAATGACGTTTGTGAAGAAATCGTGCGCGAAGCTCGTGCTCGCACTGATCGTTAGGCCAGCAACTACGGCCAGGATTGTAGCGAAGGCCACCGCGCTGATGAAGGCGAAGAAAACCTCGCCCCCCAGAAAGCGGGCGAGCTCCGGCGCGGCCATGTTCGTTCCGCCATGCAGCTTGAGGTGATCCGGCCCAAGCAGGCTGGCCGCGCCGAACCCGAAGAACGTGGTCATGATATAAAAGAGACCGATCAGGATCATCGCCCAAACCACGCTGGTCCGGGCCGTCTTCGCATCCGGCACGGTGTAGAAACGAATCAAGATGTGCGGCAACCCAGCGGTCCCGAAGACGAGCGCCAGGCCTAATGAGATCTGGTCCAGTGGATTTTTGAAGAGTAATCCGGGCGTCAGAAAGTTGCGCGTCACGGGCACCCCGTCTGCGCCGGTAAACGTGACCGCGCTCACCGCCTGAAAGAAGTTGCCGAGACTGAAGTTGAACTTGCTCATGACGAGGATGCTGAGGAAGAAGCTTCCGCTCATGAGCAGGACCGCCTTGATGATCTGCACCCAGGTGGTGGCCAGCATCCCGCCGAAGACAACGTAAACAACCATGAGCACACCCACGCCGATCACGGCCATCTCGTAGCTCACGCCAGGCAGAAGCTGCCGGACAAGTGTTCCCGCGCCGACCATCTGCGCGATCATATAAAAGATCGAAACGGTCAGGGTTGAGAGCGAAGCCATCGCGCGAACGGGGCGGGGCTTCAGCCGATAGGCGAGCACATCCGCCATCGTGTACTTGCCTGCATTCCGCAGCGGCTCGGCGACGATGATGAGGACCGTCAGGTAGGCGACAAGAAACCCGACGGAATACATGAAACCGTCGTAGCCATTGAACGCGATCATTCCGGCAATGCCGAGGAAGCTCGCAGCGCTCATGTAATCGCCCGCGACCGCCAGGCCATTCTGCCACCCGGTGATGCGCCGGTTCGCGGCGAAGTAGGCGCTCGAGCCGGTGCTCTTTTTGGCGCTGAAGTAGGTGATGACGAGCGTCATCGCCACGAAGCCCAGGAACATCCAAAGCGCGGTGTTGCCCATCGTGTCGCGCTAGCGCTCGAACCTCTTGATTAATCCTGCGGCCCTGCGATCCCAGCCCGCCGCGACCGCGACGTAGATAGCAGCCAGCACCCAAGCCATGAAAAATTGCGAAAGCGCGAAGAGATAGGCGAGGTTCATTTCGCCCCAAACCTTCCGCTGCATAAACGCGGTGTGATAGCCGACCAGATAGGGCAGAGCGAAATAGTAGAGAATGAAGAAGATGGTCGCCGGGATGATGAAGCGCCGTTTCGCTTTCAGCAGCGCCTTGAACTCATCGGCCGCGGCAATGCGCTCCCACGTCGAAACATCCACACCTCCAGCTGCACTGCGTTCTTGCAATGGCGACCCCATGGGGGAAAGCGGCGCCACGTCCTTTGGTGCATCATCTTGCGGCGTTGGACCGCGAGGAAACTTACGATCGTCGGACGCCATGGGTCTTCTATATGGGCGCGCCGATTCCCCGCCGCAAGGAAAACGAAACGACAGCGCTCGCCTGCTCTGCCAACATCTATCTCTGTGAGCAACGAGAGGGCAAACGCGACCGACAGGCAGGGGAGGCCGAGCTCTGCCAAAACGACCACCGGGCGTGCGCGCGGCTCCCCTCTGCTTCTCGCTCTCTGTTTGCTGACACCGTCCTTTTGGTTGCTAGCGACCGTGCCGCCGCTCTGGCGTGACGCAGATGCGTATAACCAGCTCCTGCACACGCCCGCGCAATCGACCTCCTCCGGACACGGTCTGCTCTATGGGCTCTCGGTTCGTGTTCCCTTGTACGTCGGCTACACGATCGAACGAAAGCGCGGGGCCGAGATCGCCGCGACGACCAATTTCTTTGATGTGCCAGTCCTCACCGACACCGGCATCGGCCTTCTGATCGTGGCGCAGCATGTTGCACTCGCGGGAGCTGGGCTTGCTTTGATTCTGTTGGCGACGAGCGGAATCTGGATGCGATTCGCGCTCGCCTTTTTTTTCGCGAGCAATCACCTCTTTTACACCTTCGCGCACTGCGTCGGCTCCGAGAGCCTAAGCATGATCTGCCTGCTTCTGCTGGCAGCGCTCGGGCTGCGCCTGGTAAGGCACCCGGAGGCGCGGACGTGGAAAATCTGGAGCCTGTTCGCGGTGGTGTTGTTTGCGTGCCTGACCACGAGATACGTGAACATGCTGCTGGCGTTCCTTCTGCCGCTTACTTTTCCGGTGCTGGCCATGCTGCAACGGGACAAGCGCCAGCTCCGTCACGCGGCGATCTCTATCTTGATCGGCGCCGCTTGTCTCGTCCTGGCCCGCTCCTCGGCGGAGGCGGTTTCGCGCGCCGGGAAGTTTGGCTACTATTCGCGCATCGGGTTCACCTTTATGTGGCGCGTCGGTTTTGTGCAGACAGTGCCGGAGCAGCAGCGGGCCGCGCTCCTCGACCGCGTCGCCGCGCGCACGAAAGCACCCGATGCGCAGCAAGTCTTCGCGATCTTGCGGGAGATCATTGCGGAAGGGAAACCCCTCGGCTCGGGAACGATCTTCGAGCGAGTTCGGGCAGCCTTGCCTCGCGCGGAAAAGAGATCAGGGCCGCGACGCGTGCACACCGCATTAAACACGGTGGCGTGGGCTTTTTTGCTGCCGCCGACAGCCGAGCATTGGCAGACAGCGCAAGAGGATTTCTCGGAGAATCGGCGCCTCCTGCTTCCGGAGGTCAGCCGATTTCTCTTTGCGACGACCGTTTATCTCTGGGAGTACGCCGACAAGTTGCCGGGGGTTGGACACCTCAGCACGTTCCGGGAGAATACGCCCGCGGGGTTAATGGAGAAGGCGCAGGCAAATCCCTATCTTGGGCTTTGGTCGGGGCTCACACTCAACGGGGCGCTGCTTGGTTCTGCCACCAGTTTGGGAGCATTGGTCATGGTGAGTGTTTGGCATCGGCGGGCCGGGACCGCCGCTACCGCAGAAGGTGAAAACAGGGCAAGAGACAACATTTTGCCGATAGCCGTTTTCGCCGGCCTGCTCGTCCTTATGGCAATGGCGATGGTGGAGGCGACAGCCCTGGTGGGTGATTTGATTCCTCGCTATACGCTGCCTCTCTGGGAAATGGCGTGGGTGACCGGCATCATCGCGGTCGGCGGCGTTGGCGACGCGCTCCGTTCAGTCCGCTGGGCAGCGGGTAAGGCTGGTTAAGACCCGGCGGACTTGCCCTCACCGTCCGGCTGCCGTTTACCGGCGGAGAAGTTCGCGCAACGGATGCATGTTGTGGAAGAGTTAAAGTCTGACGTTCTTCAGCCCGGCGCCTTCATGCCGCCGCGGAGGTACGAGAAAAGTGTGGTTTACCTTTAGCGACACTTCCTGCATAGAGTCGTCCGAGTCGTTGTCGTCGTCGTCCTCCTCGAGGTTCTCCGCGTCGGTTTCGCGTTGCTCTTTGCTGATCGTGGGCACTACGGCCGGGATGTCCTTTTGCTCGAGCTTGTCGTAACGCTGCCGCACTTCCGCAGGCAATTTATCCAGCTCTTCTTTCGTCTCGACGGGCCCGCTGAAAACAAGACGTCCCTGTGGGTCTTTCGCCGTCAGCACCTTCTTGTTGTCGACCGTCTCGATCTTCATCTCACCCTGGGCGTCGCTGTAAATGATCTGAGCCTTGTTCAAGTCGATCCGGGTGGTCTTCAGAGCGCCGTTGTCGTTCGAGGTGATCACGCGCACGCCATTTCCGGGACTTCCCGCGTGCTTGCCAAATAACGAGCGCTGGGCTTCCGCTGCCGCACGCCGGCCTTCCGCCGCCGCGCGTCGGCCTTCCGCGGCCGCGCGCCGACTTTCCTGAGCAACGCGCCGTGCATCTTCACGGGCGCGTTTGATCTCTTCCCGCGCGCTGCCGACCGCATCACCGACCAGCCCAAACTTGAGGTCTCCCATATCCTCAAGCACTTCGCGGCTGAGCTGCCCGCCTTCGCGTTTCATCTCTTCGCTTAGCTCGCGCATCTCACGCTCGAATTCCGGGCCCAGATTTCCAAAGCCGCCGCCATGTTTCCAATCGCGCATTTCGCGGCGCTGCGGCACCTCGCGCTTGCCCAGTTTCGCCGTTAGCTTTGTTTCGGCGCCTTTGCGCAGCACGGTCAACGTGACGCTGGTGCCTTCCGCATAATTACGGATCAGCTTCGCGAGTTGATCAGGTTCCAGCAGGATCTGGTCGTTCAACAATTTCAGAATGTCGTTCGGCTGGAGACCGGCAGCCGCCGCAGGTCCATCCGGCACCACGTAATCGACCACCAGACCGAAGCCCTTGGTCAAACCAAGCTGCTCCGCGACCACGCCTGGCACAGAGGAGGTTTCCACGCCGAGATAGGTCACGGGAACTTTGGGCATCCGTTCGCGTTCACGATGGTCACGATCGCCCCGTGGCGGCACCGGTGGGACCGGCGGAACCGGTGGCACCGGCGCGACGCCAGGAACTTGTGGTGTGACTGGAGTAGGCGGCGTTTGGGAAAAGCCGGCGATGGGAAGCAGCGCGACGGCTGCGAGGATTGCGATGGTTTTTGTCTTCATATTTTGTTGTTCTTGGGGTGGAATTTTACTGGCCTGAAATGGGAATAAATTCGACCTCCTCGGTCGGATAGGAGACTCGCAGCGAAGCGCCGGTCCCTGGATCTTTCCATTGCAGGGTCTCGCGCGAACGTGAGCGCACTCGGCGGACTGGTTCAGCGGAACTTTCCGGGTAAACGAGGCCTTCGTCGCTCGTGTTGTAGACGACGCGCGTGACACCGTCCGGCACGAGCGTGCGCGGGACCACGTCCATGCTTTGCGGTGCGGCGGATGCAGCAGCTACAACAGGCGGATGAGTCTGGACCGGCTGGTCGACTTTCATCCGGGCCAGGAGCAGGAAGGCCGCCGCCGCGGCCAGGCCAAGGCCCAGACCGAACCAGTTCACCCGCGACTCCCGGCGCCGGGGCAACACCCCCGCGGTCTGCGTAGCCGTAGCCCGCTCCGCCAGCTCTCGCTCGACGCGCGCCAGCAACGTGGCAGAAGGCGCGGCCGGCCGCATTGCCTTCAGCTCGGCTTCCAGTTCGGAGAAATCATTCATGCGAGATCAAATTCTTTTTCAAAGCCGCCAATGCATAGCGATAACGCGAGGCCGCCGTGTTTTGCGAAATGCTGAGGACGGTTCCGATGTCGGCAAAGGTCAGTTCGTTCCATATTTTCATGACGAGCACCTCACGTTGCTCGGCCGGCAGTTGATCGACCGCGGCGGCCAAGGCTTGCTGAGATTCCGTGATGGCGTCGAACTCGGGCGGCGCGACCGAATGCTCTGCGGCTGCGTAGGCGCTGGCTTCCCGGCGCGCGCGCCGGACGTCGCGCCGCAGAAGATCGAGCGCAGTTGAGCGCACAGTGGCGAAAAGGAGGGCGCGATTTTCGATTGGATGCTGCTTGCGCCAGAACTTAACGAACGCTTCCTGGACGATGTCTTCCGCATCCGCGATCGAGCGAACGAATTGGCGCGCAAAGAGAACGAGGCCGGGCGCGGCTTCTGCAAAACAGACTCTCCAATCTTCATGTGTGGCGACATTCTCCATGACCTCTTTAGGGTCTTTGCTTACAGGACGCCGCCAACTGCGAGATTTGTCTATCTGCGGTGAACATTCTCGCGCAGGAACAGCGAGGTTATTTCTTTCCAGCATCATTTCGGACGAGGCGGAGACGATTGTTTCGCTGATCGAAAGTGAGCGCGAAGCTCTCCAAAGATTTTGCGCCAATGTTGGCGGCTTCTCCCAGGGCAGGAAACGTGATCGTCGGATCTGCGAACTCGTGGCTTCCCAGGCGAATGGATTCTTTCAGGCGCGCCTGCCGGATCTCGACATCACCACTCAAGCTGCGTGCTTTCCCGACGACCGTAGCTTCCGAGGCCAGGTCGAGTTTTTCGACCAGGGCCATCGGCAAAACAAAAGCGCCGATTGAGTTCCCGGAATCGAGGTGCGCGCTCATCCTCATCGCGCCGACAAAGAGATCGACCGTCGGAACGCCTCCTTCATTTTTGTAATCGAGAATCGCCTTTCCATCCGCCTCCGGCAGCTCGCCACGATCAAGCCGAACCACCTTCCCCGGAAAATCCAGCGTGACGAGGTAGCCGGCAAAAAGTTGCAGACCGATGATGCCGTCCATGGTGGCGGAGCGGGGCGAGGCCTTGTAGTTCCGCGACCCGGCGGACACATCGGAAAAACGCAGGCCCGCGAGTTCAATCGATTCCAGGCGAACCATCTGCATGCGTTGAGGACCGCGGCCGGAACCATCCGACGCCTGGACGTCGCCCGCCGGTTTGATTCCCAGTTTTTCGGCTACTGCGGAGTCGAGCCGCGCCTGCCCTTGCGCTCCGGTATCGATTCCAAAGAGAAACGGACCTTTGCCGTTCACCATCACTTCGACGGCCGGCATCGTTCCGATGAAACGCATTGGCACTTCGACTCGAGCAGCCGGAGCGGCAGCACGCTGTGCAGGGATGGTCAGCGCAGTAGCCAGAGCCAGCGCGGCCACCAGAAAAGCTTTCAAGAATTGACGCATAAAGTGGTGTCCGCGGACCGGCATACTCCAGCGAGCAAAGCCGAGGCGATGCTGACAGGTTGCCATCCGGGCTTTAGTGTGCAGACGCCGCCAAAGGACGGTTTTGTTTAATGAAAAGAATTCTTTCCTGCTTTTTCCTCGCCGCGGCCAGTGTTCCTGGCCTGGCGCAGGGAGATCCCGCTCAGGAAGCGGCGCGCCTGATGGTGGAACAGGAAGGAAAGTTTCTCCAGATGAGTCTGGAACAAGGAACGCGCGCGGCCTTCCTCCATTTTCTGGCGGACAACGCGATTGTCTTCCAACCCGGGCCGGTCAACGGCAAGCAGGCGTGGAGCAAGCGCCCGGAATACGCGATCTCGTTATCCTGGAAGCCACTCCTCGCGGTCATGGCGCGGAGCGCGGACCTCGGATACACGACGGGCCCGGCGGAATGGAGGAAATCGAAAGAAGATGAGAAGCCTGTCGGCTACGGCGAGTTCATCTCCATCTGGCGGAAGCAACCGGACGGCACATGGAAAGCCGCTCTGGACGTCGGCGGCGAGGTCCCCGGCCCGGCGAAATTCGAGGAACCTCCGCAGCTCGTGTTTTCTTTTAGTCCTGATCCTCCGGCCACGGCCGGCGCGCCGGTGTCGCCGTTCAAAAAGCTGCGCGAGACCGAAACCAAATTCATGGCTGCGTCGAAATCGGATTCGACGGCGGCACTAGTCGCGTCGAGCAGCCCGGCGATCCGTGTCATTCGCGAAGGAGTATTTCCTGCGCTGGGCAAAGAGGCGGCGGGCCTGATGTTAAGCGTCCGGCGCGGAAAGCTCTCGATGGAACGAATGGGCGGCGGAGTCAGCACGGCAGGGGATCTTGCTTACAGCTACGGCAAATACACGCTCGTAAATCCGCAGAACATCGAGCGCGGTCATTACCTGCAAATTTGGCGGGCCGACAAGTTCGGCTGGTGGCAGATCGCGCTCGACTACCAGGCGCCGTTGCCGGTGGAGGAGAAGAAGTGAGGGACTCTCGCAGGGGCAGCTGACGAGTTTTCCTTTTCGCGCCCCTACCCTCGAGACGCTGGCAACAACAAAGGCGCCGGCCGTTTCATTTCACGCGGACGTTTTTGCGCAGAAACGTTGGGACGTCGAGATCCTGGCCTTCGACGATTGTCGGCTCGCTTTTTTCGAAGCGGCCACGAGTGACTGACTCGAACTGCAGGACTTCCTGCTTCGCTACACTATTCTCCGCCGGCTTGGGCTCCTTGAGCGGCGTCGTTTTCTTCCTAGGCAAAATGACGCGCGGCTGCTGCGGCTCGGGCTCCCGGACTTGCTCCACGATTTGGGGCATGGTCGCGGGCTCTGGCACCTCCGCGATGTCGCCAATCGAATCCGTTTCCTCGGACGGTATCTCGTCCGCCAGCTCGGGCGGGTTCAGCGTCGCTTCAATCATCTGCAACGGACGTACCAGCGGAGGCGGCTCGGCCGATTCGGCTTCAGGCACAAACTTTCCCGGCGCGTCCGGCGATGGCGACGATTCTGCTTCCGGCGCGGTGTCCGCTTCGACAGCTGGTTGCGATTCGAGTTCCGGTGCCGGCGACCGTTTTGCCTCCGGGCCTGCTTGCGGTGAAGGAACGGGAGCAGCAGCGGGACGTTCGAAAGCCGGCTTCGACACGACCGCCCCATCCGCGGCCAGCGAGCTGATGATCGTGACCGACAAGCGGTTGCCCATTCGTCCATCGACTACGGTGCCAAAGAGAATCTGCGTGTCGTCGCTGATGTGCCGGTTCAACTCCTGCATCAGGATTTCGACTTCGGAGAGCGTCATCCCCGGACCGCCTGCGACCTGCACCAGAACACTCGTCGCATCGGACAACATTCGACCGCGATCCATGAGCGGATTCTTTAAAGCCTGGGTAAGGGCGTCGTGCGGGCGGTTGTCGGAATCCGATTCGCCGTAGCCGAAAAGGCAACGCGAATTCGAATTGCGTAAAGCCGCGAGGAGGTCGTCGAACCCGATCCGGATCAGGCCTGGGCGCTGGATGAGGCTGATAATCGAACGCACGCTTTGGCTAATCGTCGCATCCGCGGCCGCGAAGGCCTGATGAATTCCGGCTTTCGGCGCGACGATGTCGCCCATCAGATCGTTCTCGAAGCAGATCACCGCGCTCGAAATTTTCTGCAACTCAAGAAGCGCTTCCTGCGCCTGGGCGGCGCGCCGTTTTCCTTCAAAGGCAAAGGGCATCGTGGCAAAAGTAATCACGAGCGCGCCTGTCTCACGGGCCAGCTCCGCCACGACCGGCGCTGCGCCGGACCCGGTCCCGCCGCCGAGCCCGGTGCAGAGAAAAATCAGACGCGCTTCGCCACACGCAGTTCGCAATTCATCACCTGCTTCAGTCGCAGCGTCTAAGCCGAGCTCCGGATCGCCACCCGTCCCCAGGCCGCGCGTCACGCCGCGGCCAAGTTGCACCTTGCTCGCCGCCACGGAACTGGCAAGCGATTGCATATCCGTGTTGGCTGCGATCAAGTCTCCTTTGTCGAGCCCGTCGAGCACCATCCGATCTAGCGCGTTGGAGCCAGCGCCCCCAATTCCGATGACTTTGATCGGGATGATCTCTTCCTCGCGTTCCGGTAGACTGTAGTTGCGGCTTAGTTGGATCATAACTTTTACTCCTTCATCGCATTCCGCTGAAGATCTTGCCGAAGATGCGGCGGATGCCACCAGTGGGCCGTCGATCCACCTGCACTGCCTGCGCATATTTGATTAGTCCGATTGCGGCGGAGAATTGCGGATTCTCAAACGCGCTCGTTAGACCGGACATGGTCTGGGCATGTGCCACCCGCGCGGGCAGCTCGAAGACTTCCTCGGCCAGATGGTCGATGCCTTTGAGGTGGCTGCAGCCGCCCGTGATAAAAATCCCCTCCCCGATGTAGTTGATGAAGGGCTCTTCCTCGAGCTTTCGCTTCAAGAGTTCGAACGTCTCCCGCAGCCGGAGGTGGATGATGGTATTAAGCGTCTCGCGTTCTATTTCCTTCCCGGCAAAACCGGAATCGTCCTTCAACTGCACCGTCTCACCCGGCAGACAATTCCCGAGTGTGACCGCGCCTTCTTCGACCTTAAGTTTCTCGGCTCGCGTCATCGGAATCCGCAAACCCATCGAGATGTCGTTTGTGATGTGATCGCCCCCGACGCCAAGGACGCCGCTCTGTTTCACCGCCCCATCTACATACAAAATGTAATCGGTCGTCCCACCTCCAATATCGATCACGAGCGCGCCCAAACTTTTCTGATGCGGCGTGAGCACGACCTGCGCGGCGGCCAGCGCAGTAAAGACGACGTCTTCGACATCGAGCGGCAATTCCTTCACGCACCGAATCGTATTTTGAATGCGCGTCCGCACCCCGTGGATGATGTGAAAGTCCGCTTCGAGCCGTTCTCCCAACATCCCGACCGGGTTCAAGACACCGTCCTGCCCATCGACGTGATAATGCTGGATGATCGAATGCAGAAACGCGTTTTGCGACGGGATGCTGACCTCGCGCGCGTTGATCTTAACGTCTTCAATGTCCTGCTCGTCGATTTCATCGCGGTCTTCCGGTAGCGAGACGGAGCCGCGGTTATTGAAGCTCTGGATGTGCGCGCCAGCCACACCGACGTAAACGCTGCGAATCATCACATCGCTTTTTGTTTCCGCATCGACCACGGCTTCGTGCACGCACTTCATCGCTGTCTCGAAATCGACGATTTCGCCTTTCCGAACGCCCCGCGACGGGGCCTGCCCGACCCCCAGGATCTTGATCGTTCCGTCCGGCCTCCCCTCGCCCACCACAACACAAATCTTGGAGGTTCCGATCTCCAAACCCACCATTAAATCACTGCTCGCCATGTCCTAGTTCTTCCTTCTCCGTTCCACCGGCATCGCCTTGCGAATCTTCGGCGCCGATGCGGTTGATCTTCCTTTGGGCAAGGCCGGTGCGGGCTCTGCTTTCATTCCCGGATGCACTGGCGTCGCTTTCAAAATCTTCGGCTCTTCCCCTTCCGGATCGATCGTCTCGTTAATGATCTCCGCGGGCGACTTCGCGAAGGTCACGGGAATGTTCCGCTGCACGAGAAGGTTCACAGTTTCGAGCTCACGCTTTGAGTCGTCCGAGTAGACCAGGAATTGCTCGAGGCGCTGCAACTGAGCATCCAGATTGTCGAAGCCGAAGGTGACACGGGTGTGATTCTTATCCGTCACGAGCAGGCAGTAACCTTTTGAGACATCGATCTCGCGCACCTGGAACCGCGTCTGCATAAAGCTGCGCGTGCTCAGTCGCAGCAACTCGAGCGCGGCCTTCGCCTCAAAAGAATCAACGACCTTGCCGGCCGTGAGCGACTCGTTCGCACAGCCAGCGATGACCGGGAGGCCGAGATATTCGGGGAGCAATTTCTTTTCTTTCATGAGCACACCACGCGCATCGACCAGAAACGCAGCTTCGGACGCAAACGGATCGCTCATCTCCTTCTCGGTCGTAATCCACGCCACCGGCTTGCGTTCGGTGATTCGAATGTCGATCGCCCCCGGCATGTTCCGCACCACCTGGACTTCGTCGACCTGCGGCAACTGCTGCAACTGCTGATGCACGCGCGAGAGATCCACGCTGAAGATGTTTGCCCCTTCCCGCAGCTCCGCGGCTTGTAGCAC
>Ga0136614_10002240_pt1 | contig 11956 bp, 11 predicted proteins | sample AntDrymUQ2792106_2_FD_106643 | JGI IMG/M metagenome (GOLD analysis project Ga0136614, IMG submission 106643) | Polar desert sand microbial communities from Dry Valleys, Antarctica - metaG UQ279 (21.06) | ecosystem: Environmental > Terrestrial > Soil > Desert | place: Antarctica: Dry Valley...
GCAAAGTCGAGCGAAGGTTACGGAGGTGCCCCAACGCCGTCCAGCAGGGCCGCAACCCGGCGTGGCGTCAGAAGCGGGCCACGGCCGGTGGCATCAATGTGGCACCCCGTAGCGGTGTAACGCCGTTCTATTACCCAGCGTGACGGTTGCCCTCGGTAGTGCCAGGTGGGACCGTCGTTCGGCGCGGTTCGACGGCCACCAATCGCAGTCGCGGGATGAGCCCTTGATCGGCAAGCACTTGGAGCGCGCGCTCCTCCGGTTCGTCGAGCTGCACCGTGGACGCGGTGGACGGTGTTACGGTTTCCGGCTCTTGCCGCTTCGGGGCCGTCGGAGTACCGAGCAGCACACTGACAACGCAGTCGCGGCATGCGTCGCCCCGTACCGCGCAGGTTTCGCAGTCGATGACCATTTCCCAGCTCCGTCCGTCCGTAGGTTCCTCACACACCATAGGAACCGGCACCGACAGTTTCCGCGCCGCAACGTCCACCGCGCACTCGTGTGACAGAACATCCGCTGGGAGCAAAGTTGTGCCACATGAGTGGCGGGGCGGGGGCCGAGGCGGTCGCCGCGGCTCAGACCTGGGCAGGCCGAAGCGAGGTGGAGAACGTCACCCACCGGTCCAGCAACGCCGCGGCCGCCTCCGAGTCGACTGCCTGCGCCACCTGCGGCAGGCCGGCGGCGACGTCGCCGTGCAGGTCCCCCGACCACCCATGGTGAGCCGCCCACGCCGCCGCGGCGTTGAGCAGCACCGCGTCTCGCACCGGGCCGGCGGACCCGGCTAACACCTGCCGGGTCACCTCGGCGTTGTCGACGGGCGCACCGCCGCGCAGCTGCCCGGGCTCGGCCGTGGCCACCCCGAGCCCGCTCGGATCGAAGGACTCGACGCGCACCGTGCCGTCGCCGACCACCCATACCGTGGTGGTTGTCGTCGTGGTGATCTCGTCCAGCCCGTCGTCCCCGCGCACCACGAGCGCGGTCATTCCCCGGTCGGCGAGCACCCGCGCCATCACCGGCGCCAGCCGGGCGTCCGCGCAGCCGACCAGCGCGGCGGGGGGCTGCGCCGGGTTGGTCAGCGGCCCGAGGATGTTCATCGCCGTCGGCACCCCGATCTCGCGCCGCGCCACCCCCGCGTGGCGGAATGCGGGGTGGAACACTGGGGCGAAGCAGAAGCCGATACCGACCTCCTCCACGCAACGGACCACGTCCTCAGGTGGCAGGTCGATGGCGACGCCCAGGTGCTCGAGCAGGTCTGCCGCGCCGCACGCCGAGGACGCCGCCCGGTTGCCGTGCTTGACGACTGGCACCCCAGCGGCGGCGACCACGAGCGCCGACATCGTCGAGATGTTCACCGTGTGCGACCGGTCGCCGCCGGTGCCGACGACGTCCACCGCCGGCCGGGAGACGGTGATCCGCCGAGCGTGCACCAGCATGGTCTCGGCGAGACCGGTGATCTCCGCGGCGGTCTCACCCTTCGCCCGCAGCGCGACGAGGAACGCGGCCAGCTGCGCCGGCGTCGCCTCGGCCGAGAGCACCCGGTCCATCACCCAGGCCGTGTCCTGCGCGGTGAGATCCTGCCCGCCGAGCAGCTGGGTGAGCAGCCCCGGCCAGCCGTGCTCGGCGACGTCCGGCCGGGAAGCGGGCGCCGCGTTCGGCTCGGCGGCGGGCTCAGCCACGGGTGGCCGCGCCGGGCAGGCCGCGCGCGCCGGTGCCGCGCAGTACGTCGGCCACCGTCTCGGCGGCGATCAGCGGGTCAAGCGGGTGCACCAGCAGCGCGTCGGCCTGCGACCAGGTCGCGAGCCAGCGGTCGTCGCGCCGCTGCACCGCGACCACGATCGGCGGGCAGTCGGTGATCTCGTTCTTGAGCTGCCGGGAGATGCCCATCCCGCCGGTCGGCTGGGCTTCTCCGTCCAGGATGAGGAGGTCGACCTCCCCTGCGTCGACCAGCGGGAGCACATCGTCGATACCGGAGGCCTCCACGAACCGCACGAGCGGCACGTCGGCGGCAGGTCGCCGCCCGACGGCGTTGATGATCGATTCTCGAACCTCCGGGCGGTGGCTGAGGACGAGCACGGTCTTCTCCGCAGCGTTCTCACCAGTGCTCACGGCGCCCGATGTTATCCGTACGACACCGGCGCGCCCCGACCGAGTGGGATCGGTGCCGGGCAACCATAATGACCCTTGTGACGACGACGGCGCCGGGCATGAGCCAGCGGATCCACTCGCTGAACCGACCCAACATGGTCAGTGTCGGCACGATCATCTGGTTGTCCAGCGAGCTGATGTTCTTCGCCGGGCTCTTCGCCATCTACTTCACCGCGCGGGCGCACAACGAGGGCACCTGGCCCCCGGAGCCCACCGAGCTCAACGTCCCGTACGCGCTGGTCGTCACGATCATCCTCGTCGCCTCGTCGTTCACGTGTCAGTACGGGGTGTTCGCGGCGGAGCGGGGCGACGTGTTCGGATTGCGACGCTGGTACCTGCTGACCCTGTTCATGGGGACGCTGTTCGTGCTCGGACAGGTCAACGAGTACCGCGTGCTCGTCACCGAGCACGCCACCACGCTGTCCTCCAGCGCGTACGGCACCGTGTTCTACCTGACCACCGGGTTCCACGCCCTGCACGTCACGGGCGGGCTGCTCGCGTTCGTCTACCTGCTGATGCGCACCAAGCTCAGCAAGTTCACCCCCGCCCAGGCGACCGCAGCCATCGTCGTGTCCTACTACTGGCACTTCGTGGACGTGGTGTGGATCGGCCTGTTCGCAGTGATCTACTTCATCCGTTGACCTGACGCTGAGGAACCACCACCAGATGACTGCCAAGTCGGTCCGGCGCCCGGCCCGGACGAAGTTGCGGCGCAGGCTGGCGGCCGGTGTCGCCCTCGGCGTCGCTCTGCTGGCGTCCGGACTGCTCTACACCGTGCTCACCCCGCAGCCGCAGACCGCCGCCGCTCAGAGCACCGACGCAGCCCTGATCGCGCAGGGCGAGAAGCTGTTCAACGACCACTGCATCTCCTGCCACGGCTCGAACCTGCAGGGCGTGCAGGACCGCGGGCCGAGCCTGATCGGCGTCGGCGACGCCGCGGTGTACTTCCAGGTCTCCACCGGCAGGATGCCGCTGGCGCGCCAGGAGGCCGAGGCGCTGCGCAAGCCGCCGCTGCCCGAGTTCGACCTCGACACCGAAGAGGGCCGCAAGAACCTCGACGCGTTGGGCGCCTACGTTCAGGCCAACGGCGGTGGCCCGACTCGCCCGGACGCCTCGCCCGAGCAATTGACCGGCGACAACCCGGCGCGCGGCGGTGAGCTGTTCAGGCTCAACTGCGCCTCCTGCCACAACTTCACCGGCCGCGGCGGGGCGCTGTCCTCCGGCAAGGCCGCACCGCCGCTGGACGAGGCCGCCGAGCTGCAGATCTATACCGCGATGCTGACCGGCCCGGAGAACATGCCGAAGTTCTCCGACCGCCAGATCACCCCGGAGGAGAAGAAGGACATCATCGCGTACCTGGAGTCGGTCAGCGACGGCAAGAACAACCCCGGCGGCAACGCGTTGGGTGGGATCGGGCCGGTGTCCGAGGGTCTGGTCGCGTGGCTGGTCGGGATGGGCGCACTGATCGCATGCACGCTGTGGTTGGGAGCGAAGGCATGACCGAGGGCCACAACGGTGCCAGCACGGACGTGACCACCGGCGAGTCCCGGCGGCGGCGTCCGACCCCGGTCGAGCTGGACGCGATGAGCACCGAGGAGCTGGCGCGCCTTGCCGCCGAGCTGGACGACGTCACGATCGTCTCCAACCGCTCGAAGTGGCCGATCCCCGGTACCAGGGCCGAACGCCGCGCCGAGCGGGGCGTCGCCGCATGGTTCGTGCTATCCGCCGTGTCCACCATCGTGTTCCTCGGCGCCTTCTTGTACTGGCCGCACAACTACGTCTCACCGCTCGACGACAGCACCGTGAGCATCTTCGGCCTGACGGTGTCCGCGCACCTCATGTACTCGCTCTACACGCCGGTGATCGGCACGGCGTTCGGGCTCTCGGTCCTCGGCCTCGGCCTTGGCGTGATTGCGTACGTCAAGAAGTTCTTCCCCGTCGAGGTCTCGGTCCAGCAGCGTCACGACGGGCCGTCCGACGAGCTGGACCGCAAGACGATCGTCGCCCAGCTGGCGCGGGCCGGAAAGGACACCGGGATCGCCCGCCGCAAGATCATCAAGCGCTCCGCGGGTGCCGCGGCCGGGTTGATGGGCGCGGGGCTCGTCGTCGGGCTCGGCGGCGGTCTGATCCGCAACCCGTGGGAGAAGGGCGACGACTCGCCGCTGCTGGTCACCGGGTGGCGCCCGGTGTTCCCCGGCGAGAAGGTCTACCTGCGACGTGACACCGGGGTCTCCGACGAGGTCTCGCTGATCCGCCCGGAGGACCTGGAAGCCGGCACCCTCGAGTCGGCCTTCCCCTTCCGGGAGTCCGAGCGGGGTGACAAGGAGAAGCTGGTCCACGCGCTCAAGGCCTCCGACACCCCGATCATGCTGATCCGCTTGCGTCCCGGCGTCACCGCCACCCAGCGGGCCGGCCAGGAGGACTTCCACTACGGCGACTACTACGCCTACTCCAAGGTCTGCACCCACCTGGGCTGCCCCACCTCGCTGTACGAGACGCAGACCAACCGCATCCTCTGCCCGTGCCACCAGTCGCAGTTCCTGGCCAACGAGTACGCCAAGCCGGTGTTCGGACCGGCGACGCGGGCCCTTCCTCAACTACCGATCACAGTGGATGAGCAGGGATACTTCGTGGCAAGGGGCGACTTCATAGAACCGATCGGCCCGGCTTACTGGGAGCGGAAGCCATGAGCGCGAGCACCACGCCCACGACGTCCAGCGGGGGCCTCAAGGACAGGGCCGCGAAGACGCTCGACGAGCTCGACCAGCGTTACCACCCGGCGTCGGGCCTGCGTAAGCAGTTCAACAAGGTCTTTCCGACGCACTGGTCGTTCATGCTTGGCGAGATCGCCATGTGGAGCTTTGTCATCCTGCTCCTCACCGGCACCTGGCTCGCGCTGTTCTTCGACCCGTCGATGCAGGAGGTCGTCTACGACGGCTCGTTCCAGAACCTGCGCGGGATCGAGATGTCCAGGGCATACGAGAGCTCGCTGCAGATCTCCTTCGACGTCCGCGGCGGGCTGTTCATCCGGCAGGTGCACCACTGGTCGGCGTTGATCTTCCTCGCCGCGATGGTCGTCCACATGTTCCGGACGTTCTTCACCGGCGCGTTCCGCAAGCCCCGCGAGGCCAACTGGCTGATCGGCGTCGTGCTGCTGCTGCTGGGCTTCCTCGAGGGCTTCACCGGCTACTCGCTGCCCGACGACCTGCTGTCGGGCACCGGGCTGCGGATCATGTCCGGCTTCGTGCTGTCGGTGCCCGTCGTCGGGACCTGGACGCACTGGGCGCTGTTCGGCGGCGAGTTCCCCGGGACGGAGATCATCCCGCGGCTCTACATCGTCCACGTGCTGCTGATACCCGGGATCATCCTTGCGCTGATCGCGGTACACGTCGGCTTGGTCTGGTACCAGAAACACACGCAGTTCCCCGGGCCGGGGCGCACCGAGCGCAACGTTGTCGGGATCCGCATCCTGCCGGCGTTCGCCGCCAAGGGCGGCGGCCTGTTCGCGGTCATCGTCGGCGTCACGGCGATCCTGGGTGGGCTGTTCCAGATCAACCCGATCTGGAACTTCGGGCCCTACGACGCGGCCAACATCTCGGCCGGCTCCCAACCGGACTGGTACGTCGGGTTCACCGAAGGCATGTTGCGGATCTTCCCGCCGTGGGAGCTATACATCGGCAACTACACGATCCCGCCCGCCTTCTGGGCGAGTCCGCTGTTCCTGGCGTTGATCCACCTGGCCGCGGCGATATATCCGTATCTCGAGAAACGGATGACCAAGGACAACGCGCTGCACAACCTGCTGCAGCGGCCCCGTGACGCACCGGTCCGCACCGCGATCGGCGTCATGGCGATCACCTTCTACTTCTGGCTGCTGTTGCTGGGCGCCAACGACATCTTCTCGGCCTTCTTCAACGTCTCGCTCAACGCGACGATCTGGGCCGGACGGATCGGGCTGCTCCTGCTGCCGCCGCTGGCGTACTACGTCACCTACCGGATCTGCATCGGGCTCCAGCGCGGCGACCGGGCGGTGCTCGAGCACGGCGTGGAGACCGGGATCATCAAGCGGCTGCCTCATGGCGAGTTCATCGAGGTGCACCAGCCGTTGGGTGGCGTCGACTCACACGGCCACGCGATTCCGCTGGAGTACCAGGGCGCTGCGGTGCCCAAGCGGATGAACCAGCTCGGGTCGGCGGGTGCGCCCGTACAGGGCTCGCTGCTGCGTCCCGACCCGGCCGACGAGACGGCGGCGCTGGAGGAGGCGCGGGCAATTGACGAGCGCGTGGACGCCACCCGCGAGCTCGCCGGCCGCCCCAAGGACGTGACCGAGTAGCCGCGAGTTGCGCGCTCCAGACCCGCGAGTTGCGCGCTGGCGTGAGCCGAGCCAGGTGAGTTGACCACGTCCGACGGGCTGACGATCCGTGAGGCGCAGCCGGCCGACTGGGCGTTGATCTGGCCGTTCTGGCAGCGCATCGTCGCCGCCGGTGACACCTACATGTGGGAACCCTCGATCGACGAGGCAGACGCGCGCACGTCCTGGATGCAACCGGCGCCCGCTGTGGTGTTCGTCGCCGAACGGGCCGACGCCGAACGGGCGGACAACGTGGTTGCAACCGCGTTCCTGCGGCCGGCGCAGCCCGGCCTCGGCGACCATGTCGCCAACGCCGCCTTCATGGTCGACCCCGACCACGGTGGCGGCGGGATCGGGCGCCGCCTGGCCGAACACGTGATGGCCCACGCCCGCGAGCTCGGGTACACGGCGATGCAGTTCAACGCCGTCGTGGCGACCAATACCCGGGCCGTCGAACTCTGGCGCTCGCTGGGCTTCAGCGTGCTGGCCACCGTGCCGAGCGCCTTCCGGCACGCCACGCTGGGCCAGGTCGGCGTGCACATCATGCACCGCGAGCTGTAGCCCGGGCGGTAACCGGCCGCGACCACTGGGCACACTAAAGTCGGCCGAGCCGCCGAGAGCTGAGGAGCTGCTTGTGAAGATCGGGATGGTGGGCACCGGCCGGATGGGCGCCAACATGGCGCGGCGGCTGATGACCGCGGGGCACGAGTGTGCGGTGTACAACCGCACGCCGGAGCCGGTGAAGCAGTTGGTCAAGGAGGGTGCCCACGGCACCGAATCGCTGGCGGAGCTGGTGGAAGCGCTCGAGGCGCCGCGATCGGTGTGGCTGATGCTGCCGGCGGCGGTCACCGGTAACATGGTGAGCCAGCTCCTCGAGCTCCTGGACGGTGACGACACGATCATCGACGGGGGCAACTCCTACTACCGCGACGACATCGACCGGGCGGAACTGGCCGCCACCAGCAGCATCCACTACGTCGACTGCGGGACCAGTGGCGGCGTGTGGGGCCGCGAGCGCGGCTACTGCCTGATGATCGGCGGCGACCCCACCGCCGTCGATCGGCTCGATCCGATCTTCGCCGCGCTCGCGCCCGGCGTGGAGACCGCCCCGCGCACCCCCGGCCGCACCGGAGACGTGAGCCAAGCCGAGCAGGGCTACCTGCACTGCGGGCCCGCCGGCGCCGGCCACTTCGTGAAGATGGTGCACAACGGCATCGAGTACGCCCTGATGGCGGCCTACGGCGAGGGACTGAACATCATCCGCAACGCCGGCGTCGGCAAGCAGAGCCAGCAGGCCGATGCCGAGACCGCGCCGCTGGGCAACCCCCGCTACTACCAGTACGACTCGATCAACCTCGCCGATGTGGCGGAGGTATGGCGGCGGGGCAGCGTGGTCAGCTCGTGGTTGCTGGACCTCACCGCCACCGCGCTGGCCGCAGACCCCGACCTCGAGCAGTTCAGCGGCCGGGTGTCCGACTCCGGCGAGGGTCGCTGGACGTCGATCGCGGCCGTCGAGGAAGGCGTCCCGACGCCGCTTCTCACCGGGGCGCTCTACAGCCGCTTCGCCTCCCGCGGGGCCGACGAGTTCACGCACAAGGTGGAGTCGGCGATGCGCAAGCAGTTCGGCGGGCACGACGAGAAGCCCGTCGGATGACCGGGCTGACCCACCTGACCGAGCCGAGCGCTACCCCGGAGTGGGCCGAGCTGCGCGAGCACCATGTGTCGGTGCGGCCGCGACATCTCGGCGAGCTGTTCGCCGAGGACCCCGACCGGGCGGCCGCGTTCCAGGTCGACGCGGCTGAGCTGCACCTTGATTACTCCAAACACCGGATCACCCGCGCGACCCTGCCGCTGCTCACGGCCCTGGCCCGACGCGTCGGGCTGGCCGAGCGCATCGAGGCGATGTTCCGGGGCGAGCACGTCAACGTCACCGAGGACCGGCCGGCGTTGCACGTCGCGCTGCGGATGCCGCGGGGCACCCAGCTGATGGTGGACGGCGTGGACGTCGTCGCGCAGGTGCACGAGGTGCTGGACCGGATGGCGGCATTCTGCGACCAGGTCCGCTCCGGGGGGTGGACCGGTCACACCGGTGAGCGCATCCGCACCGTCGTCAACATCGGCATCGGCGGCTCCGACCTCGGGCCGGCGATGGCCTACGCCGCGCTGCGCGACTACTCCGACCGCTCCATCGCCTGCCGGTTCGTGTCCAACATCGACCCGACCGACATCTGGGAGGCCACCCACGACCTCGACCCGGCGACCACGTTGTTCATCGTCTGCTCCAAGACGTTCACCACGCTGGAGACGCTGACTAACGCGCGCACGGCCCGCCGGTGGCTGCTCGACGGGCTTGGCGCAGGCCCCGAGGCGGTGGCCCGGCACTTCGCGGCGGTGTCGACCAATGCCGAGCGGGTGGCCGAGTTCGGCATCGAGCCGGCGAACATGTTCGGCTTCTGGGACTGGGTCGGCGGGCGGTACTCGGTCGGCTCCGCCGTCGGGCTGTCGCTGATGGTGGCGATCGGGCCGCAGGGGTTCGACGAGTTCCTCGCCGGCTTCCACGCCATCGACGAGCACTTCCGCACCGCCCCGTTCGAGGCCAACATGCCGGTGATCTGCGGCCTACTCGGTGTCTGGTACGGCGACTTCTTCGGCGCGCGGACACACGCGGTGCTGCCCTACAGCCAGTACCTGCACCGCTTCCCGGCCTACCTGCAGCAGCTGACGATGGAGAGCAACGGCAAGTCGGTACGCGCCGACGGCAGCCCAGTTGCCGGGGACACCGGTGAGATCTTCTGGGGCGAGCCGGGCACGAACGGCCAGCACGCGTTCTACCAGCTGCTGCACCAGGGCACCCGGCTCGTGCCGGCCGACTTCATCGGCTTCGCGCAGCCGAACCACGACATCGCCGACATGCACGACCTGCTGATGGCCAACCTGCTCGCCCAGACCGCCGTGCTGGCCTTCGGCCGCACCGCCGAGGAGGTCGCGGCGGACGGGACGCCCGAGCACCTGGTGCCGCACAAGGTGATGCCCGGCAACCGGCCGACGTCGACGATCCTGGCCCCGAAGCTGACGCCCTCGACGTTGGGCCAGCTCATCGCCCTCTACGAGCACGCGGTGTTCACCGAGGCAACCATCTGGGGCATCGACCCGTTCGACCAGTGGGGTGTGGAGCTCGGCAAGGTGATGGCCAACCAGCTGGCGCCTGCAGTCAGCGGGTCCGCCGAGGCCGGGGTGCAGCTCGACACATCCACTGCGGCGCTGGTCGCCTACTACCGGGAGCAGCGCGGACGGGCCTGACGGCTAGTGGTGCCTCGGCGGGATGTGGTACTCGAACAAGAGCCCGCCGACCATGAACAGCAGGACTGCCATCGCGATCACGATCGCCCACACGTAGTAGAACGCGATCGAGAAGCCCACCAGCGTGGCCGCCGCGGCCACTCCGATCGGCCAGTAGCTGCCGGGGCTGAAGAAGCCGAGGTCGCCGGCGCCATCGGCGATCTCGGCCTCTGGGTCGTCCTCCGGCCGTGGCTGCAGCCGCCGTGACACGAACCGGAAGTACGTGCCGATGATCAGTCCGAGACCGCCGACGAGGAACAGGCCGGCGGCGCCGACCGCCTCCTTGGACAGCCAGGTGTAGACGATCGCGCACAGGAAGAAGAACGCGGCGCAGATCTCGAAGACGCGAGCCTCAACCTTCATCCGCCAGCCTCCTCTCGGTCGTACTCGTCACGGTGGTACTCGTCACGGTGATCAACCGCCGGTGCGGACCGACTCGGAGCGGTCGTCGCGCTTGGTGGAGAACGGGTAGGTCGTGATGGCCGTCGGCGCGCACCACTGCCCGCAGTCGAGTGCGGTGAGCGCCTCACTCGCGGTGTAGGCCACCCCGGTGGCCGGGTTGGACTGGCCACGCAGCTGGATGTACCGGTCGTAGAGGTCCCCGCGCAGCGCCCGGACCTCGAAGTTCATCGCAGAGTGGTAGCTGCCGCACAGCTCGGCGCAGCGACCGACGAAGGCGCCCTCGCGGTCGATGCGGTCGATCTGGAAGACGTTGTCGGTGTCGTTCTTCTCCGGCCGCGGGAAGACGTCACGCTTGAACAGGAAGTCCGGCACGAAGAACGAGTGGATGACGTCGGTCGCTGTCAGGTGGAACTCGATGCGTCGCTGCGTCGGCACCACCAGCAGCGGGATCTCCTCCGCCGTGCCCTGGGTGCTGATCAGGCCGGACGGCCCGCTGGTGCCCTGGTAGTCGAAGCGCCAGTTCCACTGCGAGGCCACCACGTCGACGGTGACGTCGGGCCGTGGGTCGTCCACCTCGACGAAGTTCTGCACGACGACCGTGGCGCCGAAGAGCCCGGCCACGATCAGGAACGGGATCACCGTGTAGATGATCTCCAGCGGCAGGTTGTACTGGGTCTGCCGGGGCAACGTGTCGTCCCCGCGACGCTTGCGGTGGAAGACCACCGTCCAGAGCATCAGACCCCAGACGATGACCCCGACGACGAGCGCCGCGAGGCACGACCAGATCCACAGCTCGCGCATGGCCTCGGCCTGCGGTGTGACACCGACCGGCCAGCCGAAGCGGAGGACGTCCTGGACGGAGCAACCGGTGGTGAGCAGGGCGACCACCACGGACAAGCCGGCCATTCTCGCCGCTCGACCTACCCGGGTGCGTACCACCTCGCTCACGTCGGCCTGCCTCCCGTTTCGTCGCAAACATGTGGTCCGCCAGCCCGCTGGGAAGCGTATCCGAGCGGCTCGGTGATCGTCCGGCTGGGGCGCGCCGGGTGCGCGTGGTTGCTGCGGGACGCGGCGGCATACTGACTCGTTGTGTGCGGACTGCTCGGACTCCTGACCGCCGACGGCGACACCGCGTCGAAACTGGCCCCGGTACGCGACGCGCTGCGCTGCGCCCGGCACCGCGGCCCCGACGAGAGCGGGGTCTGGCACGACGATGACGTGGTCTTCGGCTTCAACCGGCTCTCGATCATCGACGTCGACCTGTCCCACCAACCGCTGCACTGGGGTCCCGCGGACGGGCCGGCCCAGCGCTACACCATCCTGTTCAACGGCGAGATCTACAACTACGTCGAGCTGCGCGCGGAGCTGATCAGCGAGCACGGCGTGAGGTTTGCCACCGAGGGCGACACCGAGGTCGTCGTCGCCGCCTACCACCAGTGGGGCGCGGACGCCGTGCGCCGGCTCCGCGGCATGTTCGCGTTCCTCATCTGGGACGCCCAGGAGCGGGTGCTGTTCGGCGCGCGCGACCCGTTCGGGATCAAGCCGCTGTTCGTCGTCAACGGCCCGAGCGGGGTGGCGTTCGCCAGCGAGAAGAAGAGCCTGCTCGAGCTGGCCGAGCCGCCGCTGAGCCTCGACGCCGCCGCGTTGCAGCACTACCTCGTGCTGCAGTACGTCCCGGAGCCCGCGACGATGGACCGCGAGATCCGGCGGATCGAGTCCGGC
>Ga0136614_10002241_pt1 | contig 11953 bp, 14 predicted proteins | sample AntDrymUQ2792106_2_FD_106643 | JGI IMG/M metagenome (GOLD analysis project Ga0136614, IMG submission 106643) | Polar desert sand microbial communities from Dry Valleys, Antarctica - metaG UQ279 (21.06) | ecosystem: Environmental > Terrestrial > Soil > Desert | place: Antarctica: Dry Valley...
GCGTCGTCCGCGCCGCGCGCCCGGTGGGACCTGGTACGGCAACCGCATCCGCCGCGTCGACGGCGGCGGGGGCGATCTCCGGCGTGGCGCGCACCGGCACCGCGTGCGCGGCGACGTCGCTGTGCGGCGATTACGGTCCCGCGGTCCTCGGGCAGCGTCACCCACACTGCCCGCTGCACCGGTGCCCGCGCCGCTCCTGTCCGAGCGGCTGCACGACGGCCTTGGTGCTTCGCAGGAGCATGCACGAGTATTTGCCCCTGACGGCCACTTCCTGCCTGCACTCGGCGCTCTCGCACCGCAATCTCGTCCAAGACATCCTCCTGGCGGCCTGCCATGGTCCGGCCATGGAACGCTTGGAGATACTCAACCTCGCACAGCCCACGGAGACCCGGGAGTTCGCGCATGGGCGGGTCGACGTGTTCAGGATCGGCGGTCAGGTCATCGGTCGGGCCTCGTACGATCCCGGTTGGCGGTGGTCAGAGCACATCGGGCCGCTGGTCGGGAGCGCGCTGTGCGACGTCGAGCACCTCGGCCTCGTGATCAGCGGCCGGGCCGCGGTGAGAATGGCCGACGGCGCCGAGATCACGATGGAGCCCGGCGACCTCTTCGCGATCCCGCCTCGACACGACAGCTGGGTGGTCGGCGACGAGCCCTACGTCTCTGTTCACTTCGCCGGAGCCGAGACGTACGCGACCAGGGAGTCGACTTGATGCGGCACCGCCGCGCCCCCGAGCGTGAGCGCGCCGGTAACGACCCGCGAACTTCACCGCTCTGCCGCGCCGCTGACCGCCTCTGCCGGCGTGAACACGCCGGCGTAGTCGCGAGCGAAGTCGGCAAAGCTCCGCGGCCGGCGACCCACGACGTCCTGAAAATCGCTTGTCGTGAAGTCGCCCCAGCCGGACGCAAAGCCTGGCCATACTCGACCTGCAGTTCGACGATCCACTCCGGCATGCCGGTCTCGAGCAGGTTCGTCCGTGCGGCTTCGTCGGCGACCGGGACGTACCTGACCTCCCTTCCGAGGATCTGCCTGAGCTGCTCGGCCCCCTCTGCGAAGGAGATCGACTGCGGTCCGGTCGGGGTGTAGATCTTGCCGTGGTGGCGATCCGGCTCCTCGGTGAGCACCTGCGCGGCGAGCTCGGCGACGTCGCGCACGTCGATCATTCCCAGGCGGCCTTCCCCCATGTTCAGAGAGAAGGCTCTGTCTGCCGCGATGCCGTGGGCCGCGCCGAGCAGGTTCTGCATGAAGAAGTGGGGCCGCAGGATCGTCCAGCGCATTCCGGACTGCTCCACCTCGCGATCGGCCAGCGACATGCAGCCGCCCGCTGCGGGTCGGGGCGTCATTGGCGGCGCCTACCGGCGGCATGACCGGCCGGCTGGACCGGCTCGAGCAAGCCGGTCTGGTGATTCGCTCCTCCGGTCCAGGCGACCGCCGCTCCCTGCTGGTCACCTTGACCGACCATGGCCGGCAGGTCATCGACAAGGCAGTGGATGCCGGCGTGCGGACGCAGCAGCTGCTGCTCACGGATCTGTCGCCTGGCCGCCGCGGTCAGCTCAACGACCTGCTCCGCGATCTACTCGCCGACGTCACCCGTGACGCGTCTCGACCACCGCCGTCGCAGGCGCGGGCCGTCGAGCGAGCACGACCAACCGCGAGGAGGTAGGCGCGGAGCTCGGCGCCGCAGCCTGCCCGTCGCCGGACGCACGGACGTCAAGCGAACGTGACGGAGGCGCGTTCGCCGTACTTTCCGCTCAGTCGCAGCAGTCGCCGTCGCAGCCGTCGTCCGCGAAGCCGACGCCGTCCAGCGGCGAGCCGACGCAACAGCCTTCGCCCCGCCAGGCTTCGACGCCCTCCCGCACCGCGACGGCGACGATCAGGAGCCCGACCACGGGATCGAGCCACCATGCGCCGGCGAGCGCGTTCCCCAGCAGGCCGACGAGGAGCGCGCCCGCGAGATAGGCGCAGAGCATGTTCTGACGACCTTCGCCGGCGGTCGCCGCGGAACCCAGCTGGTCGGCGAGCCGCTGCTTGGCGATCGCGAGCATCGGCATGAAGATCACCGAGCCGATCGCGAGGCCGATGCCGACCCAGCTGACCTCGGCTCGATCGCCGCTGACCAGGGCGTCGAGCGACTCGTAGCCGACGTAGGGCGCGAGCAGGAAGAACTGGAGCGCGACCAGCTTCTGCGCGCGCTGCTCGGCCGCGTGGGAGAAGACCCGCCGGCCGCTGAAGCGCCAGATGATCACCACGCTGGCGAAGCCCTCGATCGCCGAGTCCAGGCCGAACCCGACGAGCGCGATCGAGCCGGCGACGATCCCGGCCGCGATGGCGACGGCGCCCTCGACCGTCATCCACGCGAGCGAGAGCCACGACAGCAGCTTGACGCGGCGCGCCAGCTCGGCATAGCGCCGGCGCGTGAGGCGCGGCGAGGCCGCCGGCAGGACTGGCAGCTCGAGGTTGCTCACGACGCCGGTGACGCTAGCAATCGGTAGCGTCGGCGGAGCCCGTGATCTTCCGCCAGCTCATCCACGACGACCTCGGCTGCGCCTCCTACCTCGTCGGTGACCAGGACGCCGGGATCGCCGCGGTCGTGGACCCCAAGCTCGACATCGACGAGTACCTGCGCCTCGCGCGCTATCTCGGCGTCCGGATCGAGCACATCCTCGAGACCCACAACCACGCCGATCACGTGTCGGGCCACGGCCGGCTGGCCGCCGCGACGGGCGCCACCATCCACATCCACCGCGACGCCGGCCCCGGCTACGACCACGAGCCGTTCGACGACGGCTGGGAGCTCGAGCTCGGGTCGCTGCGCGTGCGCGCGGTGCACACGCCCGGGCACCGCCCGGAGCACACCGCGTTCGCCCTCACGGACACCGCCCGCAGCGGGCAGCCGTGGGCGGTGCTCAGCGGGGACACGCTGTTCGTCGGCGACATCGCCCGGCCCGACCTGGCCGTCGACAAGGACGAGGGCGCGCGCGGCATCTTCCGGTCGCTCACCGACAGGCTGCTGACGCTGCCCGACGTCTGCGAGGTCTGGCCCGGTCACCTCGGCGGCTCGCTGTGCGGCGGGCCCGGCATGGACCTCAAGGTGTCCTCGACCGTCGGCTTCGAGCGTGCCAGCCAGGAGCTGCTGCAGATCGCCGACGAGGAGGAGTTCGTGCGGCGGACGACGGCGTCGCTCGGCCCGCAGCCGCCGAACTTCCGCAGCATCGTCGCGCTCAACCGGGGGCCGCTGGTCAAGGAGAGCGTAGACGCGCACCCGCTCACGCCGCGGCAGGTCGACCAGGCCCTCCGCGACGGCGCGCTCGTCGTCGACGTCCGCACCGAGCTGCAGTTCGACGAGGCGCACATCCCGCGCGCCATCTCGGTCACCGCGCGCCGCGCCGGCTTCGGCTCCAAGCTCGCATGGCTCGCCCGGCCCCAGCAGCCGCTCGTGCTGGTCGGGCGCGACGACGAGGACGCCCTGGAGGCCGCCGCGCTCGCCGCCGCGGTCGGCCTGCGCCACCTCGCCGGCTACCTCGCCGGCGGCATGACGTCATGGCGCGAGGACAAGCTGCCCGTCGAGCGCGTGACGCGCCTCACGGTGCCCGAGCTGCACGCCCGCTGGGAGGCCGACCGCGACGGCGTGCAGATCCTCGACGTGCGCGAGCGCGACGAGTGGGACGCCGGCCACATCCCCGGCTCGGTGCACCTGCCCTACCACGACATCGACGCGATCCCCGACGGGATCGACGCCGGCCGCCCCGTGGCCGCGATCTGCGCCTCCGGCCAGCGCGCCGCGGTCGCCGCGAGCCTGCTCGCCCGCTATGGCGCCGCGGAGGCGATCCACGTGGTCGACGGCGGCGTGCCGCAGTGGCGGCGCCGCGAGTGGCCGACCGACCCGCCTGGCGGCGCCGTGGGCTGATCCCCGGCGCCCATGCGGTCTGCGTGCCGCATCAGCGACGGACCCCCTTGCTCGTACAGCGGACGACGGTCCAGACCCGGGCGTGCCCGCGCGCGGGAGCGGCGTGGAGCTCTGAGCGCGCACGTTGGCGGGCAGCAGGAGCGCGACGGGGGTCCTGCACGCTCGCGTGCCCGCCGAGCGCCGGCAGGCAGACCAGCCAGGCCAGCGCAAGCGCAAGCGGCCGCGGCACGGCGACCCCGGCCGCCCCGACGGTCGGGGGGCGGATCGCCGGCGCCGCTGGGCGGCGCACCGCCCCGAGCCCGAGCACGCCCAGTCACGCGAGCGCCCCCAGTCCCAGACCGTGCCGAAGCGAGTGCCGCTGGTGGTCGGGCGCGCGCGGGCAGCCCGACGCGACGCTGTCAGGCGGTCAGCGCAAGAGGGCCGGAGGGCCGCGCTCGAGGTGTGCGCGGGGGGCCAGCAGCGACGCCGGCGGCCGCGACGACGCGGGGCGCCGGACGCTGCGTGGGGCGCGGCGCGGTGCCGCCGAGACCGGCGCGGCGCGGCGCGCGAGGATCCGCTCCTCGCCGACGTAGCGGCCGCAGAGCAGCATCCCGACGACGAGCAGCAACGGGGTGAAGTAGAGCGCCAGCTCAGGCGTCGACAGCAGCGCCTGCATGCCGGCGCCCGAGATGGCGAGGAGGGCCAAGCAGGCGAGGAACCGGCGCTGTCGTCCTGCCATCGTCGTGCCAGGGTACCCCGACGGGCCGGCCGCGCAGCCGGCGTTGCGGGTTCGCGTCGGGCGGCTAGACTCGAGGCCGGGCGGCGGCCATGGAACCGGGTCGCGGCTCGTCGCTCACTCGAGCTGCCGGGCTTCTCGACGCAGGAGGCGCGCCCGCTCCCCCATCGCCGACGTAGAGAAAGCCGCGTGGTGCGCTCGGACTTCCGACCTTTCGATCGATCCGCCCCGGCGGATGAGCTGCTCCGGTGCGAGCTGCACCCGGAGCGCGGGACCGTCCGCGTCCGCGCGGTCGGCTCGCTCGACATGGCCACGGCTCCCCGGCTCGACCAGCAGCTCATCGAGCTGCACGAGGCCGGCTGGAACCTGATCGTCGTCGACCTGGGTGGGTTGAGCTTCATGGACTCGAGCGGGCTGCGGCTGCTGCTGCGCTGGGATGCCATCGCACGCCAGGACGGCTTCAACCTGCAGTTCGCGCCCGGCCCCCCGCCGGTGCAGCGCGTCTTCGAGCTCACGGGCATGACGGAGCGCCTGCCCTTCATCGGCCCGCCCGATCGGTGATGCCGCCGGCGGTGGCATCGAGCGGCACGCCGTCGTAAGCCGGGAGTAGCCGGCCGCGTTTCGCCGCATGCCCCGTCGGGGCATGCGCGTCGAGGATGCAACCCGAGCGCGTCGTCCTCTTCCGTCCGCGCACGATCCTGCAGGCGGCGGGCGTGCTGCTCGGCGTCGCGGCCGCCCTGTGGGTCGTGTTCGTCTCGATCCGCGTGCTCACGTGGGTGTTCGTCGCGCTCTTCCTCGCGCTCGCGCTGAATCCGGCGGTGCGGTTCCTGCAGGAGCGCGGGCTGCGCCGTCGCGGCGCGGCGGCGGCGGTCATCTACGTCGGGGCGATCGTCGTCGTCGGAGTGCTCGGCGCGCTGCTCGTGCCGCCGCTGGCCGACGAGGTCCAGGGGCTCGCCGACGCCGCCCCCGGCTACGTGGAGGACGTCACTGCGGGGCGCGGGCCGCTCGGCTTCCTGGAGCGTGACTACCAGATCGTCGAGAAGGTCCGCGAGGCGACGCGCAGCAACGGTGGCTCGATCCTCGGCGGCGGCGCCGGGACGGTGCTCGACGTCGGCCGCGGCGTGCTGACCGGCATCGTCGCGTTCATCACGATCGTCTTCTTGACCCTGTTCATGATCCTCGAGGGCCCGGCGTGGACCGAGCGTGCGCTCGGCCTCATGCCGGCGGCGTCCCGGCCGCGCTGGCGCAACGTCGGCCACCGGATCGCGCAGACGGTCTCGGGCTACGTGACCGGCAACCTGCTGCTCTCGGTCATCGCGGGCGTCAGCTCGACGATCGTGCTGCTGATCATGGGCGTCCCGTTCGCGCTCGCGCTCGGGCTGCTCGTCGCGATCCTCGACCTCATCCCGCTGGCCGGGGCGACGCTGGCGGGGCTCATGCTCACCACGGTCGGCTTCCTCACCTCGGTGACCGCCGGCGTGGTGATGCTCGTCTTCTTCACGCTCTACCAGCAGCTCGAGAACCACGTGCTGCAACCGCTGGTGTACGGGCGTACCGTGCAGCTCTCGCCACTGGTCGTGCTGATCGCGATCCTCGTCGGGACCGAGGTGGCCGGCATACTCGGCGCGCTCGGCGCCATCCCGGTCGCCGGCACGCTGCAGATCCTGCTGCTCGACTGGCTCGAGCACCGCCGGGTGGCCGCCGAGGAGGGCGGTCCCGCCGCCATCGCGGCCGAAGCGGTGGAGTGAGCAGGAGAGCCAGGTCCATGGGGTGGGGTCTTCGAGCAGGTCGCTGAAGGCGGAGCCGGTGCGAGCGGCAGTGCCCCCGTCGGATCGCACGACGCCGATGACGTCGGCGAGTTGCTCGCGCTGGTCGAGTGGCCTGGCTGCTCATACATCGAGTGTCGCGAGAGCTCCGTAAGCTCGTGCCATGAGCGTCACGCCCGCGCAGGTCACTCGCCACGAGTCGGAGATCGGCTGGTGGGAGATGGTCTCCCAGGCTGCCGCACCGCGGCTTCGCCGGCACGTGCTCGGCTACTGCGGGTACGAGGAGGAGACGGTCGGCTTCACTCGCCGCCGCGAGCTGCCCTCGGGCGAGGTCACCCTGATCATCGGCTTCGGCCCGAAGCTCGAGACGAGGTATCCTGAGCTGGCGGCCGACCGCACCTCCACGCAGCGCTCGTTCGTCGCCGGCCTGCACGAGACCTACTGCCTCGTCGCAACGCCCGGAAACCAGGCCGGCATCGAAGTCAACCTGACGCCGCTCGGCGCTCACCTGCTGCTCGGCCTGCCCATGCACGAGCTGACCAACCGCGTGGTCGAGCTCGAGGATCTGGTCGGCGCCGACGCCGACTTGCTGGTCGAGCAGCTCCACGACGCGCCCGACTGGCAGGCCCGCTTCGCGATCCTGGACGGGGTTCTCCTGCGCCGTCTCGGCGCGGCGCGGCCCGCCTCCCCCGATGTCGCCTGGGCCTGGCGGCGGCTGGTCGAAACCGGCGGTCGCCTGCCCGTGGGCGAGCTGTGCGCGGAGCTCGGCTGCAGCCGCAAGCACATGCTGCGCCGCTTCAACGAGCAGATCGGTGTCGCGCCGAAGACGTTCGCCCGCGTCCTGCGCTTCCAGCGCGCCGTCCACATGCTCGGCCACCGCGACGGCGTGAGCTGGGTCGACGAGCTCGAGCTCGGCGCGGGCCGGCGGATGAGCTGGGGCGAGATCGCGCTCGAGTGCGGCTACTTCGACCAGGCGCACATGAACCGCGACGTCCGCCGGTTCGCCGGCGCCAGCCCCGGCGAGCTGGTCTCGCGCCTGCTGCCCGACGGTGGTGGGCTCGCCGGCTGAGGCAGGTCACATTCGTCCAAGACGCGCGCCGGCCGGCTCCCTAGCCTGGCGCTCAGACGGTTCAACGATGAAGGAGGCGGCGATGGGCGAGCAGACGACTGCGGTGTCCGGCGAGACCCGGTTGACGGCACCCAACATCTATCCATGCCTTCGCTACCGCGACGCCAAGGCTGCCATTCGCTGGCTGGGCGACGCCTTCGGATTCGAGGAGCGGATGGTGCATCCGGGCGAGGATCTCGAGGTGGCCCACGCCGAGCTCAGCCTCGGTCCGGGGATCGTCATGGTCGGCTCCGCCCGCGACGACATGCCAGAGGTCGATACGGACGCCGGCGGCGCCGCGGGCGAGCCCGACTTCTCCCGGATCCCGTTCTCCCTGTACGTGGCGATCGAGGATGTGGACGCGCACTGCGAGCGCGCCCGGGCCGCCGGCGCGGAGATCGTGCGCGAGCTCAACGACACCGATTACGGGTCGCGCGAGTACGGGTGCCGCGACCCCGAGGGCAACGTGTGGAGCTTCGGCACCTACCGGCCGACCGCGGGCTAGCGGTCGGGGAACTGAGGGGAGCGATTCCATGGGAGGCGAAGTCAGCTTCTTCTCGATCGGAGTCGGCGACGCCGACAAGGCCCGCGCGTTCTACGGCACCCTGTTCGGCTGGGGGTTCGCGGAGCCCCCGTCGGGCGAGGGGGCGGTCATCGAGACCAGCAACATCCCCGGCGGCATCCACGGCGACGATGCTGGCGCGAGCCCGTACCTCTTCTTCAGCGTCGACGACATCGAGGCGGCGGCGGCGCACGTGCGCGAGCTCGGCGGACAGAGCGAGGAGATCGATGTCGAGCACGACGAGGACGAGGCGTCGATTGCGCGGTTCGGACGCTTCAAGCTCTGCCGCGACGACCAGGGCTCATCCTTCGGCCTACACCAGCCGCCGAGCGCGTCCTGACCCTGGATCTCCGGCGAAACGTCAGCGACATCCCACAGGCGCTCATGACGCGGCGCCGCGGTCGAGCTGCAGCGCGGCCGAGTTGATGCAGAAGCGCTGCCCGCCACGGTCGCGCGGGCCATCGCCGAAGACGTGGCCGAGGTGCCCGTCGCACGTCGCGCAGCGCACCTCGGTGCGGCGCAGTATCAGGCCCTCCTTGCGCAGCTCCACGCTGTCGTCGCCCGCCGGCGAGGTGAAGCTCGGCCATCCCGTCCCCGAGTCGAACTTGTCCTCGGACCTGAACAGCACTGCGCCGCAGCCCGCGCAGCGGTAGGTGCCCGGGTCCTTGCAGTCGTCATAGACGCCGGTGAACGGAACCTCGGTGCCGGCGCGTCGCAGCACGCGGTACTGCTCGGGAGTCAGCCGCTCACGCCACTCGCGCTCGCTGCTCGGGAGGTCAGGTGTCATCTTCGGGCTCCTCCATCCGGCGACGCCAGCGTGGCCAGATCAGTCTGCGCGTCCAGATCGGCGGCCGGCGAGCCAGCGCGGCAGCGGAACCGGCGAGAACGCATCCGCGGACGCGGCCGCGAGCGCGCGCGGCTCGACCTTGCCGAGCAGGCGGCGCAGCTCGTCGCGCTCTGCTCGGTCCATATGGCGCCCGCGCCGCACGAGCTCACGCAGACGACGCCGATCGCCGGCATCGAGGCGCTGCAGGTGTTGGCGCGCCAGGAGCGCGATTTGGGCGAGGGCCAGGAGTCGAAAGAAGGGCATCCGCCGGAGCAATCGGAACATGCGTGGGGGCGTACCCGCACGGTCGACCATCGCATGCACGGGTGGTTCGGGACCGAGTCATGCGCCTGCGGTCCCGCCGCGGTCAGGCAGGGAAGTCGGGGGGCACGGGCTTCGCGGGCACAGCGTGCCAGGCGTCTGCCTCTGAGTCATTGTACAGATGCCCGAGCGTGCCGTCCTGAGGCCCAGGCTCGTAGAGCCAGAAGAGCTTGAGGTCTTCGTCACCGTAGATCTCGAGGATGTCGTGCTCGTCGCCGGCGCGGATGCAGACGATGTCGCCCGTCTTGACGTATGTCTCTAGACCGGCATTCAGGATCTTCGCCTTGCCGCCGCAGATGAGGTACAGCTCGTTGAAGTCGTGGAAGTGGCGGTCGTGGTCGCCGCCCTCCTTCGGCATGCGGAAGTAGCCGCCCGAGGGGAGTTGGCACCAGGAGGGCCCATCGGTCCGTAGGGTCTGAGCGGGGCCGTGAACGACCGTCATGCGTCGTGCTCCTGTCGGTTCGAGCCACCAGCGTGCGAGTCAGCAGGTCGGGTTGACGGCGCTTCGACGTTGGTGACGATGGGGCCTGCTCCGGTCCGCATGACGATCAGCCGCTGCTCGACGTCAGCGGGGTTCGACTCGCGGTGGACGACGTGAGCGGGGATGTGGATGACGTCGCCGGGTTCGCCGACGACCACGTCCTGGCCAAGTGCTCCGGACTCGAGCCGGACGGCGCCGGTCACGACATAGGCGACCGTCTCCCAGTCGCCGTGGTGGTGCCACGCCGACATGGCGCCCGGAGCCGTGCGCGCCACGCCGGTCCACGACGCGGCGGTGGCGATCGCCTCCTCGCGGATGAGACCCGGCGTCTCGGACGCGGCGCGGAGCCGACCCTCGGGCTTGATCAAGCGTACTCTCACGAAGAAAGGTATAGCAAACATACTAAAGGTCGTCGCAGCCGGACGGCACGGCGCCCCGCTCACGTGGGACCGGCGCCACCTGCTGCGGGGTCGCTTACGCGGCCTTGTTGCCGGTGCGCTCGGCGATGAGGCGGCTGAGGTTCTCCGGCGAGACGACGTGCTCGACCGCGAGCGCCGTGGCTCCCACCACACCGGCGCGAGCCTCGAGCCGGCTGGGAAGGATCTGGAGGTCACCCGTCGCGATGGGCAGCGAGCGCAGGTAGACGACTTCGCGGAGGCCGGCAAGCAGGGGCTCCCGCGCTCCCGCGAGCTCTCCGCCGATCACGATCGCCTGGGGGGCGAGCATGCTGACGATCATGGCCAGCGCCTCACCCAACAGCCTTCCGGCTTCGCGAACCTGCTCGAACGCTTCGTAGTTGCCGGCAGCCACGAGCCGCACCACATCCTCGGAGTTCTTGGCCTCAAGACCCGCGGCCGTCAGCTGCCGTGCGATCGCCGTGCCGCTGACCAGCGCGGCCAGGCACCCACGGTTGCCGCACGCGCAAGGCGTATCCGACCGGATCGGGGCGCGCATGTGCCCGATATGGCCCGCCGCACCGTGCAGGCCTCGGTAGAGCGATCCGTCGATCACGAGGCCCGCGCCGACACCCGTCGCCAGCTTGACGAACAGTAACGGGTCCAGGCGGCCGGCGTGCGCCCGATGCTCACCCAGCGCCATGACCTTCACGTCGTTGTCCACCAGGACCGGGGCATCGAAGGCCTCGCTGAGCTTGTCGCGCAGCGGATCGCCGTTCCAGCCCGGGATGATCGCCACGGGGCGGTCCCCCTCGACATCCACGCGCCCCGGCACGCCGACGCCCACCGCCAGTACCTCCCGCGACGCGACGCCGGCTCGCGCGATCAGCTCGCGGAAGCGCGTGAGCAGCCACTCCGTGACGATTGCCGCGCCCGAACCGAGCTCCACGCGGCCATGCTCCTCGGCCAGCGGCCGCCCCGCGAGATCCGCCACGGCAAGGCGGCCGTGGGAAGCGCCGAGATCCGCCGCGAGTATCACGCCGAGTTGGTCGTTGAAGGACAGCATCGACGGCGGGCGCCCTGCGCTGGGTGGCTCCGGCGGGGACGCATGCTCGCGCACGAGGCCGCTCGCGATGAGCTGACCGACGCGCTGCAGGACCGTTGAGCGCGAGAGCCCCGTCGCCGCGATGAGCGCGTTGCGTGTCGGCGCGCGGCCGGAACGAATGAGCCCGAGCAGCTCGCTCGTCGGTGCGCCCGCGCTCGCTTTCCCGACTGACGGCCCGATTCGCTGCACCGCTTGAGCGTACCCGGCCGACCGGCCTCAGCCTGTCGCCCGACGGCGACCGACCGCGAATCGGGCGATTCGCGAGCTGATTTGAGCCCGGGTAGACGTGATTTGGGTTGCACCAGCGACTTTAGCGGACTATGGTCGAGGCGCGGCCACCGTACGGCCCTGGTGGCACCGTGGTCTGGCAGCTTGGGCCAGGGCTTGAGCGCGGCGACCAGTCTGCTCGCCGCCGACGCCGAGGAGAGGAGAGGAAAACGACATGGAGAACCAACTCGGGGCGGTCGCGGACCTGACGGTCTTCGCGGGCGGTGTCACAGCGTGCGACGAGACGACGAAGCCGGTGACCCGGTGAGCTGTGGCGAAGGCGCTGAGGAGCTACTGGCTCGAGCTGACGTCGACGCGGTAGAGGCCGTGGAGCGGCCATGATCTCGGTCCTCCTGGCCACCGAGCCGCCGATGCGCGCCTTCTCGGCCATCGAGGGATCGCCGCTGGAGCAGCGCGCCACGGTGCAGCGAGTCGACAAGGCCGACGGTGAGGACGGCGAGTCTTACGCCGCCAGGTTCGATGCGCTTCTCCCCGAGGCGGA
>Ga0136614_10002242_pt1 | contig 11953 bp, 3 predicted proteins | sample AntDrymUQ2792106_2_FD_106643 | JGI IMG/M metagenome (GOLD analysis project Ga0136614, IMG submission 106643) | Polar desert sand microbial communities from Dry Valleys, Antarctica - metaG UQ279 (21.06) | ecosystem: Environmental > Terrestrial > Soil > Desert | place: Antarctica: Dry Valley...
ACCGTAGTGCACGGGTCATCTTGACGTTCCGCTCTGCGCGCTCCCCTCGCGGCCGCGAAACGCTGAGGACGACCGACCGCCGCATGCGGGCTTGTCGAGGTCCATCGCGCCCTGGCTCCGCGTGCGCAGGGGTGACTGCGAAGCGCAGCGTTAAAATGAGCGACTCCGAGCGCCAACCGCGATACGGCTGCGCGGAGCAGCACCCTGAGCGCGCGGTTGCGGCGATCGCGCCGGCCCGCGGGCGCACCCGAGGCGCCTACGCCGTGCTCTCGATGGCCGCGTCGCGCGGGAGACGAGCGCGTGACCCCATGGCTTCGCGCACCACAGCTGGGGCAGCCATCGCGGTGACGGTGATCGGTCGTTCGCAGCGCCGGCCTCTGTCGGTGCATTCACCGAGCGATGCCCGACAGCGGAGTGAGGGCGCGACTTCTGGACGTCCTTTGAAGGAAAACGCCCGAACGTCCGGCGCGGAGGACGATCGCTATCGCCGGCGCCGCGGACACGACGGCGCAGCTAGATCGCGGAAAGCCCGCGGTCGAGGTCGGCGATCAGGTCCTCCGCGTCTTCGCAGCCCACGCTGATCCGCACCAGCCCGTCACCGATGCCGAGGGCTTGGCGCTCCGCGGGGGTGTACCCGGCATGGGTCATGGTCGCGGGATGGGAAATGAGCGTTTCGACGCCACCCAGGCTTTCCCCCAGCGAGCACAGGCGGACGGCGCGGAGGAGGCGATCCGCGGACTCGCGGCTGCCCAGATCGAACGAGATCAAGGCCCCGAATCCCGAGGCCTGCCGCTTGTGCACCTCGTGCCCCGGATGATCGGTGAAGCCCGGCCAATACACCTTGCGGACGCGCTCGTCCCCGCGCAGATGCGCGGCCACCCGGCGCCCGTTCTCCTCGTGCCGCGGCATGCGCACGGCGAGGGTCTTCGTGCCGCGCAGGGTCAGCCAGGAGTCGAACGGCGAGAGGATGGCTCCCGCAGCGTTCTGGTAGTACTGCAGCCATTCGGCGTGCGCCTTTTCCTTGACCACGGCGACCCCGCCCACGCTGTCGGAGTGCCCGTTCAGGAACTTCGTCGTCGAGTGCACGACGATGTCGGCGCCGAGCTCGATCGGCCGCTGGAAGAAAGGGCTCATGAACGTGTTGTCGACCACGAGGACCGCGGGGCGGCGATGGGCGACGGCGGCAAGGGCGCCGATGTCGCAAACCTTCATCAGCGGATTGGTCGGGGTCTCGATCCAGAGCATGTCGAAGGAGCCGGCCTCACGATCAAAGGCGGCGGGGTCGGTGGTATCCAGGAAGGCAAAAGCGACACCGTAGTGGGCGAGGACCTTCGTGAACAGGCGATGGGTCCCGCCGTAGACGTTGTCCGAGACCACCACGCGCTGCCCGGGCTTCATCATCGACAGCACGGCGTTGGTGGCCGCCATTCCCGAGGCGTAGCAGTAGGCGTCGGCGCCCTTCTCGAGCGCGGCCAGGTTCTTCTCCAGCGCGCGCCGGGTGGGATTGTGGGTGCGCCCGTACTCGTAGCCCTTGTGCTGGCCGATGCCCTGCTGGACGTAGGTGGAGGTCTGATAGATGGGCACGACGACGGCGCCCGTGGTCGGGTCGGGCTCCTGCCCGGCATGAATGCAATCGGTGGCAAAGGCCATGATGGCTCCTGACTTCAGACGGGGCGGTGGGCGCGGGAGAGGAACTCCCCGCATTCTTCGGGGGGGAGGGGCCGGCTGAACAGATAGCCCTGCATGCGGTCGCAGTGCCGGGCGGCGAGGAACTCGAGCTGCTCCTGGGTCTCCACCCCCTCCGCCACGACCTGCAGCTTCAGGGTGTGCGCGAGGGCAATCACCGCGGTGGCGATGGCGGCGTCATCGGGATCGGTCGTGATGTCCCGCACGAAAGACTGGTCGATCTTCAGGGTGTCGATGGGCAGGCGCTTCAGGTAGCTGAGGGACGAGTAGCCGATGCCGAAGTCGTCGATGGAGATGCGGACGCCCAGGCGCTTGAGCTCGCGCAGGGTCAGGATCGTCGCCTCCGCGTTCTGCATCGCGTGAGTCTCCGTGATCTCGAGGTCGAGCGACGACGGCGGCAAGCCGGTGTCGTCCAGCGCCCGCTTGACCTGGGTGACCAGATCCGGCTGCTGGAACTGGCGCGCGGAGAGGTTCACGGCCACGGTCAGCGCGGGGTGCCCCTGCTCCTGCCAGGCCCGGGCCCGAGCGCACGCGGTGCGCAGGGTCCAGGGCCCCATGGGCACGATGAGGCTCGTGATCTCGGCCAGGTTCAGGAACTCGGACGGGAGCACGAGCCCGCGCTCCGGGTGGTTCCAGCGCAAGAGCGCCTCCACTCCGTGCACCTTGCCCGTGGTCAGGTCGAGCAGGGGTTGATAGTGCAGGACGAGCTGGCCGCCGGGCAGCGCCTTGCGCAGGCTGCTCTCCAGCCCCAGCCGCTCGACCGCGGTCTCGTTCATGGCGTGGGTGTAGAGCTGGAAGTTGTCGCGCCCCTGCTCCTTGGCCCGGTACATCGCGGTGTCCGCGTTCTTGATCAGGCTGTCGGTGTCGAACCCGTCCTCGGGGTAGAGGCTGACCCCGATGCTGGCGGTCACGAACAGCTCGCGGTCCTCGAGGCGCACGGGGAACTTCAGTGTATCCAGGATCTTCTCCGCGACCTTGCCCGCGTCCTCGGCACGGCCGATCCCCGGCAGGAGCAGGATGAACTCGTCGCCCCCCAGCCGCGCGACGGTGTCGCCCTGGCGCACGCCAGCCTGCAGGCGCTCCGCGACCTGCTGCAGCAAGCGATCGCCGAGGCTGTGCCCCAGGGAATCGTTGATGACCTTGAAGCGATCGAGGTCGAGGAAGAGGATGGCCAGCCGCGACGCGCTGCGGTGGGCCTGGGCCACGGCCACCGAGAGCCGGTCATTGAAGAGGAGCCGATTGGGCAACCCGGTGAGGGCGTCGTGGTAGGCGATCTCCTTGATCTGCTCCTCGGCGCGCTTGCGCTCGGTCACGTCAAAGGCGATCCCGAGGGCGGCCACGCGACCTCCGTATTCGATGGCGCCCGCGGAGAAATCGAGCCAGCGCTCCTCGCCGTCGCGTCGGACGATCTTGAACTCGTGTCGAGCCGGCGCCTCGACGCCGCGTTGCCCCGGGCGGCCCTTTCCGCCGACCAGGTGCTGGAAGTCGGGGTGCACGAGGTCCCAGAATTCCTTGCCCGTGAGCTCGTCGCGATCCCATCCCGTGATCGACGCCGCGGCCGGGTTCACGTAACGGAAGTGGTCGCCCTGGTAGATCACGATCGCGCACGGCGCCGTTTCCGCGAGGGTGCGAAACCGGGCCTCGCTTGCCCGCAGGGCGTCCGCGGCCCGCTTGCGGTCGAGGGCGGTGGCGACGTGCTGGGCCACGAAGGTGAGGATCTCGCGATCGGTCTCCGAGTAGCGGGCCGACTCCTCGTAGCTCTGGACCACGATCGCGCCGAACGTCACCTCGCCCCGCTTGAGAGGCACGCCCAGCCAATCCAGCGACGCCGCGCCCACGAGCTCCACCTCGCCCTTGCGCTCCAGGGCGGCGTGGATGGCGGGGTTCACGAGCAGGGGCTCGCCGGTGCGCAGGACGTATTCGGTCAGCGTCTTGCCCGGCTTCACGGCGGGCGGGGCGTCGTCCACCTCGTCCACGAAGTACTCGAAGCTCAGGACCCCGGTCTCCTCGTCGAGGAGTGCCAGGTAGAAGTTCTCGGCGTACATCAGCTCACCCACCACGCCGTGGATCGTCCGGTAGAACGCCGGCATGTCTTCCACCGACGTCGTGAGCTCGGCGATGCGATACAGCGCCGCTTGGAGGGTCTCGGCCCGCTTCCGGTCGCTGACGTCCCGGATGACCATCTGCACCGCGGGGGCGTCGTGGAAGGTGAAGGGCACGGCCCCCGCCTCGACGTGGATCACCCGGCCGTCGAGGCGGACGAACTTCTCTTCCACGAAAGGAATGCGCTCGCCGCGGTCCAGGCGCCGCATCCGCGAAGTCACGCCGGGCCGCGACTCGGGGTGGACGAAGTCCAGGGTCGACCGCCCGATGATCTCCACCGACGACGTGGCGCCCAGGAGCTTGACCCCCGCCGAGTTCGCGAACACCACCATGCCCTGGCTGTGGATCACGATCGCGTCGGGGGACAGCTCCACCAGCGTGCGGTAGCGCTCCTCGCTCTGACGCAGAGCCTCCGCGGCCCGCTTCTGCTCCGTGATGTCCTGGGCGACGACCAGCATCGCGCGCCGGCCCTCGAACGGCAGCTCGTGGGTGCGCACTTCCACGTCCATCAGCGTGCCGTCCTTGCGGCGATGGCGCGATTGCGCGTTCCTCCCCTCGGTCCCCGTTCCCGCCGAGGCCGCGAGCCGCTCCAGCAGGGTCGGGACGTCCGCCTCGGGGCGGACATCGGTGATCTTCAAGTCCAGGAACTCGTCCCGGGAGTACCCGTACCGGCGGATCGCCGCCTCGTTGACCTCGAGGAAGCGGAGATCGTCCATCGCGAAGACCCACATCGGATGGGGGTGGGTCGCGAACAGCTTGCGGAAGCTTTCCTCGCTGGTGCGGAGCCGGTCGATGTCTTCGGAGGCGATGGGCTCCCGGACGCCGTCTTGCAAGGTCAGGAGGCCCTCCGGGCCGTTCCGCGCCGCGGCGCGTACTGCGGACCTCGTAGTGTACCGCCTCCGTGTCCTGCCGCCCACGTGGCGGGGCGCGGATGGACGGCAGCGAGGTCGAGTTCTGCGCGTCTCGACTAGACTCGTCGCCATCTTCCCGAGCGAGGACGCCAAGGAGCCATGAGAACCGTCGCCGTCACCATCCTGGCCGGTTTCCTGTCCGCTTCCGCCCTGGCTGACGCGCCGCCGCGGGTGGTGAGCGCGGGCCCGGAGGGCGAGATCGACGCGCTGGACCAGGCGAACGAAGTGCGCCTCGTCTTCTCGGAGCCGATGGTCGCGCTGGGCCGGATTCCGCAGCCCGTGCGCGCTCCCTTCATCCGCATCGAGCCCGCGCTGGCCGGCACCTTCCGCTGGTCGGGCACGACCACGCTCATCTTCACCCCCGCGGCCGGCGCGCTGCGGTACGCCACGCGCTACCGGGTGACCGTGGACGCGACCGCCGCATCCGCGCGCGGGCAGGCACTGGGCGCGCCCTTCGCCTTCGACTTCACGACGCCGACGGTTCGCCTGCTCCAGGCGGACTGGTATCGCCGGGGCAACCGTTACGACAAGCCCGTGGTCCTGCTGCTGCGTTTCAATCAGCCAATTTCCGCCTCGGGCCTGCTCCCGCATCTGACCGTCGCGCACGCGCCACACGCCTGGAGCGCTCCCGTCCTGCCGTCGAGGGGGCTGGCGTACGCGCTGGCCGCGGACCCGCGCGCCACCGAGGCGTTCGCGGCCAAGGTCGCCGTCGCCTCCGCCGCCTCTTCCAGCCGCGTCCCCATCACCGTCCGCGCGACGCGCGACTGGGACAAGAAGGCGTTCCCCCCCTCCGACGACCTCCTGGTGCTCGAGACGACGGAGGTCCCGCCGCCCGACACCTGGATCCGCATCGCGGTGGGCAAAACGGCGCGGGGCGCCCAGGGAACGGCGACGCCCAGGGAGGCCGCCGAGAAGACGATAGAGCTGGAGCCAACGTTGTTCGTCGAAGGCTTCCGGTGCGAGACGGCGTGCGATCCCGACGGCCACAACCCGCTGCGCTTCCGCGGCCGGGTGCCGGTCGCGCAAGCGCGTCGCGCGGTGCGCGCGGTGGACGTGACCGATCCCATGCGCCCCCAGCCCCTGGCGCAATCGAAAGCGCCGGACGCCGGCGGTGAAAGCGGCGGCGAGGGCGACGAGCTCGTCGACCACGATGGCTATGACCAGGGCAGTGAGATGTCCCTCGAGGACGCAGGCTTCGGGGCGCACCCGGCGCGCACTCTCGCCGTCACCGTCGGTCCCGATCTCACAGGGGCCGACGGGCAGGTCCTGGGCTACGCGTGGGGCGGGGTGGTCGAGAACTGGCACCGCCGCGCCTTTGCGAGCTTCGGCGGCGGCCACGGAGTCTGGGAGTCGGGTGGCGGCGCCACGCTGCCTTTCCACACCCGCAACCTGCAAACGGTGACGCAGTGGCTCCGACCGCTGCGCGTCGACCAGTTGATGCCCACGCTGCGCGCCCTGCAGGAGAAGGACTTCGACCTGGGCCCTGACCAGCCCGGCTCGCTGCGCCGCCTCACCCCGCGTCCCGACGCGATCCAATCCGTGGGCTTCGACGTGGGGCCCGCGCTGTCCAGCGCCGGCCGCGGTCTCGCCTGGGCGGCGATCCGGGAGGGCACGCCGATCCCGAAAGCGCACCAGGAGACCAAGCCGCCGGTGCGGGCGAGCGTCGTGCAGGTCACGAACCTCGCCCTCACCGTCAAGGACAGCCCGCGCAACACGCTCGTGATGGTCACCCGCCTCGACGACGGGGAGCCGGTATCGGGGGCCGCGGTCACGATCCGCACCCTCGACAACGCGCCCTTCTGGACCGGCACGACGGACCAGTCGGGCATCGTCCTCGCGCCGCGAACTGAGCTCCGCGACCCGGAACGGGAATGGGAGTTCCGGTTCGTGGTGACGGCGGAGAAGGACGGGGATGTGGCGTACGTCGGCAGCGATTGGAACGAAGGCATAGCTCCGTGGGCTTTCGGCCTCACCCTCGATCTGCGGGAAGCAAGCCCCCTGCTCCGCGGATCGGTGTTCGCTGATCGCGGTGTCTACCGGCTCGGCGAGGAAGTGCACTTCAAGGCCCTGCTCCGCAGCGACACTCCGGCCGGCGTCGCCCCGCTGGCCGCGGGCACCCCCGTCGAGATCGTGGTCAAGGACACCCAGGGCCAGCAGGTCGACAAGCGGACAGTCAGCGTCGGCCCATGGAGTAGCGCGGATTGGACGTTGAGGCTGCCCGAAGGGCCGCTGGGGAGATACGAGGTCTCGGCCAGCGTCAGCGGGCACCGCGATCCCGTGTCGGGAAATTTCCTGGTGGCCGCGTACCGCCGCCCGGACTTCCGGGTGGACGTGAACCTGGCCGGCGAATCTTCCGTGGCCGGAGTCGGCCTCAAGGGGCTGGTCGACGGGCGCTATCTTTTCGGTGCGTCGATGACGGGGCGAACTGCCCGCTGGAAGTACTCGAAGCAACCGCTGTTCGACGTGCCCCGCGCCATCGCCGATCGTTTCCCGCCCGAGCGCTACGCGATGCTGGACGAGGAGGAGGACCCCGAGCAGCATCAGCGCGCGCCGCAGGCGCTGGAGGAGAAGGACGCCGTTCTCGGGGCCGACGGCCAGCTCGCCCTCGACCTCGAGACGGACCTGCGGGGGGGCCGGCCGTATCAATACCAGCTCGAGGCAGAAGTGACCGACCTCTCGCGGCAGGCGATCGCGGGTCGCGCGTCGTTCCGCGTCGATCCCGCGCCCTGGTACGTGGCCTTGCGCCGCCCCCCGTTCTTCGTGGGCATCGACGCGGGAGTGGACACCGAGGTCGCGGCCGTCGATCTCGCCGGGCAGGCGACGGCGGGCGTTGCCGTCGAGGTCACGCTGACGCAGGTGCAGTGGCACGCGGTCCGGCGCGCCGAGGGGGGCAGCTTCTACACGTGGGAGACGGAGCGGCGCGAGGTCCCGGCGGGGCGATGGGAAATGACGACCTCAGGGGCGCCGTCGCCGCTGCACGTGCCGCTCACCTCTGGCGGGTTTTTCGTTCTCCGCGCCAAAGCCACCGATGACGATGGGCGCTCGACGCTGTCGAGCGTGTCCTTCTACGTCCTGGGGCCGGGGTTCACGGCCTGGGAGCGCCATGATCACAACCGCATCGACCTCGTCCCGGAGAAGAAGCGTTATCGCCCCGGGGAAGACGCGCGGATCCTGATCAAGTCACCGTGGGACAACGCCACCGCGCTGCTCACCACCGAGCGTGAAGGGATCCGCACCCATCGCACCTTCCGCCTGCGCTCGACCCAGGAGACGGTCACCGTTCCCATCACCGAGGATGCGATCCCCAACATCTACGTTTCCGTCGTCCTGGTGAAGGGACGCACGGGAGCGTACACACCGGAGGATTCGAGCGATCCCGGCAAGCCCGCCTTCCGCGTCGGTTATGTCCAGCTCGAGGTGGACGACGCGAGCAAGCGCCTCGCGGTCGAGGTCAAGGCGGATCGCGAGGAGTACCGCCCCGCCGCGCGCGCCCGCGTGGAGGTACGGGTGCGCGACGCGAAGGGGCGAGGGGGTCCCGCGGAGGTCACCTTGTGGGCGGTCGATTACGGCGTGTTGTCGCTCACCGGGTATCGCACGCCGGACGTCCTGCCCGCGGTCTACGTGCCCAAGGCGCTGCAGGTCCAGACCGAGGACTCGCGCCAGAACATCGTGAGCCGGCGCGTGCCGGTCTCCAAGGGCGCGGACGAAGGCGGCGGCGGCGGCTCGGACGGCGGCGCGGCGTCGGAGGTTCGCCAGGACTTCCGCGTTCTCGCCTTCTGGCTCGGGTCGGTGATCACCGACGCATCGGGGCACGCGGCCGTCGACGTGACCCTTCCGGAGAGCCTCACCACGTACCGGATCATGGCCGTGGCCGGCGATCGCGCCTCGCGCTTCGGCTGGGCCGAGCGCGAGATTCGCACCAGCAAGCCGGTGCTTCTCAAGGCGGCGTTCCCGCGCTTTCTCGCCGTGGGCGACACCGCGCGCTTCGGTTCGGTGGTGCACAGCCTGCTCAAGGACAAGGGCACCGCGATCGTCACCATGCGCAGCCTCGATCCCGCGGTCCTCGAAGTCGTCGGGGACGCCCGCCGCGCGGTGCCCGTAGCGGGCAAGGGCGCCGCGGAAGCGCGGTTCGACGTGCGCGCCAAAACGGTCGGGCGCGCGCGCATCCAGATGACGGCGAAGCTGCTGGGTGAGAGCGATGCCTTCGAGGAGGTGATCCCCGTGGAGATCCTCGCCTCGCCGGAGGTCGTCGCCGCCTACGGGCAGACCAACGGGCAGGCCCTCGAGACCATCGTTTTTCCCGAGGGTGCCGTGGCCGGGTTCGGCGGCCTGCGCCTCGTGACCGCGTCGACCGCGCTCGTAGGCCTTGGTGAGGGGGCGCGGTATCTCGTCGAGTATCCGTACGGTTGTGCGGAGCAGCGCGCGTCCGCGGCCCTGGCCCTTTCCCTCGCCGCCGATCTCGGGGGTGCGTTCGGCCTTCCGGGCATCGATGCCGCCACTGCGAAACAGGCGGCCTCGGCGGCCCTCGCCGAGATGGCGTCGTTCCAGTGCGCGGACGGCGGGTTCGCGTTCTGGAAGGGGGATTGCGCGACCCGTTCCCCCTACCTCACGAGCTACGTGGTGCACGTCCTGCAGCGCGGCCGCGGACTCGGTCACGCGATCGATCCCGCGGTCGAGGCCCGGGCCCTGGCCTTTCTCGAGCAGGCCCTGAATGAAGGCGCGCCCCGGGACGACGGGTGGTGGCCCGCCTACACGGCGTGGCAGGCCTTTGCGGTAAAGGTGCTCGGGGAAGGCGGGCGGCACCAGGACAGCCACGTGACCCGGCTCTTCGCGCGCCTCGACCGCATGCCGGTGTTCGCCATGACCTATCTGCTCGACGCGATGGCGGCGGCGGGGGAGCGCGGGGAGCGACGCCCGGAGCTGGAGCGCCGGATCCGCAATGCGATCCTGCCCGAAGGCGCCACCGCGCATGTCCAGGAGCTGAGCGATCCCTACCTCCTCTGGCTCTGGAGCTCGAACGTACGCTCCACCGCGCTCGCCCTCGGGTCCCTCGTGCGCAACGTTCCCGACGATCCGATAGTCCCCCGGATGGTCCGCTGGCTGATGCAAGCCCGGAAGAACGGGCGTTGGGACGACACGCAGGAGAACGGCACGGCCCTGGAGGCGCTGGTCGATTACTACAGGAAATACGAGATCGACCCGCCCGACTTCCGCGCCTTGGTCGAGCTCGACCAGCGCACCCTGGCCACCGGTGACTTCCGAGGCCGGTCCACGCAAGCGCAGACCAGGCACCTGCCGCTGCGGGACCTCGCCTCCGCGGGCACGCCCGGGCAGCCCATGGCGCTTTCCTTCCGCAAGGAGGGTCCGGGCACGCTGTACTACCTGGCGCAGCTCCGTTATGCCGTCGACGCGCAGGTGCAGGAGGGCATGGACCAGGGCTTCTCGGTGACCCGCAGCTATCAGCCCGCGGGCGAGGGCGGAGGCGCGGATGGCGCTCCGTCGCGGACCTTTGCCGCGGGATCGCTGGTGCGGGTCACGCTTCGGCTCGTGGTGCCGAAGGAGCGGCGTTACGTCGCCGTGACCGAGCCGCTTCCCGCCGGGTTCGAGGCCGTCGAGTCCTGGTTCGCCACCACCTCCGCCGACCTCGCCCGCGAGCGGCGCGACTCGGAGCGGGCTGGCGCCTGGATGCCATGGCTGGAACGCGGCGGCTTCGATCGCGTGGAGCGTCACGACGACCGCGTTCTGCTCTTCGCGACCCGGCTGGCGAAAGGCGAACACGTCTTCTCCTATGTCGCGCGCGCCACCACCGCGGGCACGTTCCGGATAGCACCCGCCCATGCCGAAGAGATGTACGAGCCCGAGGTCTTCGGGCGGACGTCCACCGACCTGGTCACGGTCGGGCCGTGACCGCTCCCGGCTGGACGCGAAACCGCCGGGGCCGCCGCGCCCTGGCCATTGCAGGCGTGCTGGCCACGGTGGCGTGGATTCGCTGCGGGCCGCTCACCCCCGGCATGCTCGAGCTCGAGGGTCACGTTTCCACGGAGATCGTCGACCGCCGCGGCATCCCGCTCTACGAGACGCTGTCCGAGCGCGGGCTGCGCAACCGGCGCATGGACCCCGACCGGCTGCCCGCGAACCTGGTACGCGCCACACTCGCCGCGGAGGACGCGCGGTTCTTCCGCCATCCGGGCGTCGACCCGATCGCCATCGCCCGCGCGGTCTGGCACGACCTCCGCGTGCGGCGGATGGTCGAGGGGGGATCCACCATCACGCAGCAGACGGTCAAGATCCTCACCCGCCGCCGGCGCACGCCCGCGGGCAAGGCGGGCGAGATGCTGATGGCCTTGCGGCTCGAGCACCGACTGACCAAGCGGGAGATCCTCTCCCTCTACCTGAGCGTGGCGCCCTACGGGAATCAGTTGACGGGGGCGGAGGCGGCGAGCCGCGCCTACTTCGGGTGCGACTCCGCGGACCTCACCCCGGCGCAGGCGGCACTTCTGGCGGGCCTGCCCCAGCAGCCCTCCGCCCTCGATCCCTATCGCCGCCTGCCGAGCGCGCTCGCCCGCCAGGCCGTGGTGCTGGCGCGGATGGAAAGCCGCGGGTTCTTATCCGCGGACGACGCGCGTCTGGCCCGAGCCGAGCGCCTGCGCCTCGTCCCCGCGGTGCACGCCTTTGTCGCGCCGCACTTCCTGGAGCGGGCGCTGGCGGCGGCCGGGGAGCCAGCTCCGCGGCGCATCGAGACCACCCTCGACGCCGCGCTGCAGGGCGAGGTCGCGGGCATCGTCTCCTTGCATCGTCGCCGCCTCGAAGCGCACGGCGCGCGCCACATCGCGGTGGCGGTCCTCGACAACGCATCCGGAGAGTGGCTGGCCTGGGAGGGCTCGGGAGATTACGAGGACGATGCGAACGGCGGCCGCATCGACGGGGTCGTGGCGCCGCGCCAGCCGGGCTCCGCGCTGAAGCCCTTCACCTATGCGCTGGCCTTCGAGCGCGGGTTCACGCCGGCCACCGTGCTACCCGATGTCGCCGCCCACTTCCCGACCGGCGAGCCCGGCGTGCTCTACAGCCCGCGCAACTACGACGGCCAGTTCCACGGTCCGTTGCGCGCCCGCCTGGCCCTCGCCGGCTCCGAGAACGTGCCCGCAGTGTGGACGCTTTCTCGCGTCGGCGTGCCCGATCTGTTGCGCATGCTGCGGCGGGGCGGATTGTCCACGCTCGATCAGACGGCAGCGCACTACGGGTTCGCGCTGACC
>Ga0136614_10002243_pt1 | contig 11948 bp, 11 predicted proteins | sample AntDrymUQ2792106_2_FD_106643 | JGI IMG/M metagenome (GOLD analysis project Ga0136614, IMG submission 106643) | Polar desert sand microbial communities from Dry Valleys, Antarctica - metaG UQ279 (21.06) | ecosystem: Environmental > Terrestrial > Soil > Desert | place: Antarctica: Dry Valley...
AGGTCGACCGGCCGACGCTCTCGGCACGCGAGAAGCAGATCCTGGGAATGGTCGTCATGGGGATGAGCAACAAGGCGATCGCCGCCAAGCTGTTCCTTGCCGAGAGCACCGTCAAGTGCCATCTCTCGTCGGCCTTCGCCAAGCTCGGCGTGCGCTCGCGCAACGAGGCCGCCGATCTCATCCTTGACTCTGGCGGCGTAATCGGCCTCGGCCTGGTCAACTCGCCGGCCGAATACGCGACCACGGGAAGCGAGCTATGACCTCGACCGGAGCTCGGCGCGGCGGCAGGGTGCGCCCATGAAGCGCCTGCTGATCGTGGCCGACCACTCGCTGGTGGCGCACTCCATCCGGCTTGCCCTCAAGCAGACCGCCGGCTTTCAGGTCGCCGGCGTGATCGACGGCCGCGTCGAGGCGCGCGACGCGCTGCTCGACCTGCGCCCCGACGTCGTCCTCGTCGACGACATGCACGACCCGCGCGTCGGCGAGGCAGCCGACCGTGACTACGCGCTGGCGCGCCTGCGCGAGGCGACCGAGCACGTGCCCGGCGCCCAACGGCTGCTGCTGACGTTGCGCATGGACGACGGCTGGATGAACGAGGTCTTCGACGCCGGCGCCCACGCCGTGCTGTCGAAGACGATGCACCCGGTCAGCCTCGGGACGATGCTGCGCGAGGTCGTGCGCGGCAACGTCGTGCACCGCTTCGAGCGCCGTCCCGCGGTGCTCGTCGACTGCCCGCTGACGCTGCGCGAGAAGGAGATCCTCGCGCTGGTCGCCGAGGGCGCGACGAACGGGCAGATCGCGCGGATGCTCTGGGTGACCGAGCAGACGGTGAAGTTCCACCTGTCCAACACGTACCGCAAGCTCGGCGTCGCCAACCGCACCGAGGCGAGCCATTACGCGCACGTCAACAACCTCGTCACGACGGCTGAAGCAGTTGCCTGTTAACCGCAAGCCCGTGAGCCTCGCGCCGAGGAAGGCGCTGCCCATGCCCGAGGCGAAGACGCCCTGGGCCGGCGGCACGAAGGACCGGCTCGTCGCCAAGGCGACGATCGAGGCCTCGCCGGAGATCGAGCGCCTCGTCAACCGCGCGGTCGCGCGCGCCCAGCAGGGCGACCGCGACGCCGTGCGCTTCCTGTACCTGCGCTACGCCGACAACGTTTTCGGCTACGTGCGCACGATCGTGTGCGACCACCACGACGCCGAGGACGTCACGCAGCAGGTGTTCGCCAAGCTCATCACGGCGATCGTCAAGTACGAGCCGCGCGGCGTGCCGTTCGTCGCCTGGCTGCTGCGGATGTCGCACAACGTCGCCGTCGACGCCGTCCGTGCGCGCCGCACCACTCCGGCCGAGCAGATCTTCGGCCCCGACGACGCCGCCTGCGAGGACGCGCCCGAGCGCGCGCGCTCGCTGCACGCCGCGCTCGCCGCGCTGCCCGAGGACCAGCGCCAGGTCGTCGTGCTGCGCCACGTGCTCGGCCTGTCGCCCGTCGAGATCGCCCAGCAGCTGGGTCGCACGAGCAGCTCCGTCTACGGATTGCACCACCGCGGCCGGCGCGCCCTGTGCGCCGGGCTGGAGCGCCTGGAGTCGACGCCCCTCACGGCGGCGAGCGGACGGCCCGCGCTCGCGGCATGACCGTGCTGGAGGCGACGCTTGCGAGGCCGCGCGCGGCCGCCGGCTCAACCCGCTCGCAGTGCCCGCTGGAACGTCCGCGCGATGCTGCCCAGGAACGCCACCGGGGCTGCCGTGCTGTAGGCGTTGGCCTCGGCGGCGGTGCGCGTCGTGGCGACCGTGATCCCGTCGACGAACAAGTGCCCGGTCGCCGTCATCGCCGGATCGCGATAGATCCCCACGCGTAGATGCACGGGATCCATCGCACCGTCGAGGTACTTCATCGTCGCGGCCGAACGGCGTGGCACGAGCGTACGCATGGCCTGGCCGTCGGCGAGATCGCCGAAGACCTCCAGCGAGCCGGCCGCCGGATCGGCCGAGAAGACGATGTGCCACGTGAGCTTGATCCAGCGGCCCCGCGTGAGGCGATAGCTGCGTCCCGCAAGCGGGCCGGCGCCGTAGAACAGCTTGCCGGCGGTCGAACCCCAGTCGTTGCTGTTGCCGTAGAACATCAGCCGGTTGCGCCCCACGTCGAGCCCGAGGTTCGGCCCGCCGCCGCCGGGCGACACGGGCTTGATCTGGAAGACGGTCTGCCAGGTGTCGTCGGCCGGCCAGTCGGTCGGAAGGTAGTACTGCATCGCGATCCACCGCTCCTGGCCCGCGCGGAACCAGCGATCCTCGAAGCCGGGCGCCGACGGCAGCGCCTGGCCCAGCTCGGCGCGCTCGCCGAAGGAGTCGTCGCCGTCGCGCATCTCGAAGCGGTAGGCGTTGGCGCCCTGCGCTCTGAACGAGCTGCGGGCGATGCGGCTCGTGTCGGGCTGCGCCGGCGCCGCGGCGGCCGGCACCGACGAGTTGGACGCCCACTCCGCGGCCGTCGAGCTCTCGGCGTCGGCGCGCCAGAGCACGGTCCCGCACTTGGAGGGATCGGTGGACTTCTCGCAGACGGCCCGGCTGCGCACGCGCAACCGGCTCCGCAGGCGCTTGGCCCGGCGGGCCGGCCGCCAGGAGCGCGGCAGCGCGACGCGCAGCACCCCGCGCTTGGAGCGGGCGGAACGCTGGACCAGCGTCACCGCGACGCGCCGGCTCGCCCGGCCGCGGGCGGTGAGGCGGGCGGAGACGACGTCGCGGTTCGCCAGCTCGCCGACGGCGAACGTCGCCGACCTGTCGGTGATGCGCACGGGCCGGTAGCTGTGCCCGGCGGCGTGCGCCGTCGACGCCAACAGCCCGAGCACGAGCAGCGTCGCGAGCGCCGCGACGGCAAGTCGTCCCACGCTGAAGTGCAGCGGTTGCGCCGGCGTCCGCACGCGATCAGGCGGTACCATGGGCGCGTCCTGCAGGAACGATGGCCCGGCAACGGAGTGCGATGACCACATTCCTCAATCTACCCCCTGATGGTGAAGCCACGAGCTGCTTCGGACGCAGACCCTTTGCGCTGCGCCACGAGCTGGCCACCCATCCGCTGATCCAGCCCGAGTCGCTGGCCGAGCTCGCCGACTCGCTGCCGCCCGACGCCGTCGAGCACAGCAGTGGGCAGCTCGACGCGGTCACCCCGGACGGCGAAGTGCCGCAGGCCGACCTGTCGCCCAGCGAGATCGTCCGCACGATCGAGACGAACAACTGCTGGATCGTCCTGCCGATCCACGAGGCGCCGGCCTACCGCGAGCTCTACGACGCGCTGTTCGACGAGGTGCGTCCCCACCTTCCCCGTGAGCAGGGCGACATCGTGCAGCGCCAGGCCGTCTTCTTCCTCGCCACCGGCGGGTCGACGACGCCGGCGCACATCGATCTCGAGCACGGGCTGCTGCTGCACCTGCGTGGCGAGAAGGAGGTCCAGGTCGGCGACTTCCCCGACGAGCAGACGGCGCAGCGGAAGATCGAGCGCATGCACCTCGGCGAGCACCGCAACCTCGCGCAGCCGCCGCAGGATCCGCGCCGCTTCGCGCTGCGGCCCGGCGACGGCGTGCACATCCCCGCCTTCACGCCGCACGTCGTCCACACCGCCGGCGGCGGCGTCTCCCTGTCGTTGACGATCGCGATGAAGACCGAGCTGACGATGCGCGAATCGGCGGTGCACCGGGCCAACGCCCACCTGCGACGGCTGGGCATGAATCCCCGCCAGCCGGGCGTGAGCCCGCGTTCGGATCGCGTCAAGCACAGGATCGTCGCCGCGCGGGCGGCAGCGCTGCAGCGCCGCGCCTCTTGAACATACGCGCTCCCGGCGCAGGGCTACGGGCCGAGGTCTTCACCGGCGAGCACCCGCCGGACCCGCTCGTGCGGCGCTGGCGCGAGCTGGCCACGGTCGCCGAGAACCCGTTCGCGCTGCCGGAGTGGAACGCCGCCTGGGTGCAGGCCAACCCGGCCGAGACCCCGTTCGTGCTCGTCTGCCGTGAGCGCACGGGCGACGTCGCGGGCGTGGTCCCGCTCGTGCTGCGCGGCCGCCGGCTGCTGGCCGCCGGCGAGCAGCTCGCCGACTGGTGCGGACCTGCGTGCGCGCCGGGCGACGAGGCGCGCGTGGCGGCGGCCGTCGTCGATGCGCTCGCTGCCACCGCGCAGCGCTGGGACGTCTGGCAGCTCGACCGCTGCCGGACCGGCGGCGCGTGGATCGACGGGCTCACGCGCGCGAGCCGCGGCAGCGCCGTGAAGCTGCTGCCCAACCGCGGCGAGGACGTGCTGGTGGCGGTCGACCTGCTGCGCGACGGTCCGGACCTGACGAGCGCCAAGAAGCGCCGCGAGCTCGAGCGCCTCGGCCGCCGCCTGCGCGAGACCCACGACGTGGCGCTGCGGCGCGGCACCGCGCCGGAGCAGATCGAGTGTGATCTCGACGTGCTCATGCGGTTGCGCGCCGAGCGCTGGGGAGGCGGCTTCGACCCGACGGAGGAGGCGTTCGTGCGCGCGCTCGCTGCGGCGTTCGCGCGCCTGGGCCTGCTGCGGTTATGGGTGCTCGACGTCGACGGCGCGGCGGCAGGTGTGCTGCTGGGCTGGCGGCTGGGGACGCGGGCGTTCGCCTACAGCCAAGCCTTCGACCCCGCTTACGAGCGCCTCGGTGTCGGCATGGCGCTGCTCGCGCACGGCGTCCGCGACTCCGCCGAGGAGGGCTGCGCGTACTTCGACATGCTGCGCGGCGACGAGCACTTCAAGAGCAGCTTTCACATCTCGCCCGAGCCCGTCTCGTCCTACAGCGCCGTCCGCCGCCGCTCGCTCGCCCGTCTGGAGGCCGAGGCGCTCGCCGGCGCCCACACGGCGTACCACCGCTTGGCTCCCGAGCGCCGCGAGCGGCTGCGGCGGGCGCTGCGGATCTAGCTCGGCACACTAGCGCGTGAGCGCCAGGATCGCCATCCAGGCGTGCCGGCGCAGATACGGCACCCGCCGAAACAGCATCTGGTCGGCGCGCTCGAGCGCGCCGACGACGGCCGGGAACGCGCGCTGCCGGCGCAGTGGCAGCGCGGCCAGCGACGCGAGGTGGAAGTACTCGAAGCGCGCCTCCGCGAAGTAGCGCCTGGCGAGCTCCAGGTCGGCGATGCGCAGCGGCTGCTCGTCGACGGAGCGCAACCGCGGCGTGCGACGGCGGTAGAGGTTGATCAGCGGGTTGTGGCCCAGCGCCTCGACGAACACCGCACGCCCGCCGGGACGCAGCACGCGCGCGATCTCGCCGTAGGCGCGCGCGCAATCGAGGTGGTGGAGGATCGCGCTGCCGCAGACGAGGTCAAACGACGCATCCTCGAAGCTGAGCCGCTCGGCGTCCATGACGCAGAACCGCAGCCGGTCGGCGAGCCCCAGCTCGGCGGCGCGCCGCGTCGCGAGGTCGATCGCCACGTCGGAGATGTCGATGCCGGTCACGCGCGCCCCGGCGGCGGCGAGGTCGAACGCGGCGCTGCCGCGCCCGCAGCCGTATTCGAGCACGTCCCTGCTCGCGGGCCGGTCGTGGATCAGGCCGTCGTAGGCGGCCTGGCTGGAGCGATGGACGGCGTAGAACTTGGCCGCCCGCGCGCGCGTTCCCTCGGCGAAGCTCTCGTTGTGGAAGTCGCGCTCGCGCTGCTGGCGCGACGATGGAGCGTCGGCCACGCAGCTCACCCGGCCGGCGCCGGCGTCCGGATCAGCTCGGCGATCCGCGCGGCGCAGGCGGCGGCGTCGAACTCGCGCTCGACGAGCTCACGGCCGGCCGCGGCGCGGCGCCGCGCCCCGTCGGGGTCGCCGATCGCACGCTCGAGCGCGGCCCGCAGGCTGCCGGCGTCGCCCGGCTCGGCGAGCAGCCCGGTCTCGCCGTCGCGCACGAGCTCGGGCACGCCCGACAGGCGCGTCGCCACGACCGGGACGCCGGCCGCGAGCGCCTCCATGAGCGCCACCGGGATGCCCTCCATGAAGCCGCTGCGCTCCACGATGCTCGCCAGCACGAACAGGTCGGCGCGGTCCAGCAGCGCGGCGACGTCGGGCTCGGGCAGCGCCCCGTGGAAGCGCACGCGCTCGCCGAGCCCGAGGTCGTGCGCGAGCGTCTCCAGCTCGCCGCGCAGCGCGCCCGGGCCGACGAGGTCGAGCTCGACGCGCGCCAGCGCGCCGCCGCCGTCCGCCAGCGCCCGCAGCAGGACGCGGTGGCCCTTCTTCTCCTCGAGGCGTGCGACGCACAGGGCGCGCACGGGCCCCTGCGCCGGCGCGGCGCGCAGCCGCACCCGTGCGAAGCCCGGGTCGACGCCGCAGTGCACGATGTGGACCGGCGTCCCGTCGGGGTTGTAGCGCGCGAGGAACTCCCGGTTGAAGTCCGAGATCGTGACGACGAAGCGCGCGTCGGCGAGCAGCCGGCGCAGGAACGACTGGTCGCGGAAGATGTCGTGGGCGTGCGCGGTGAAGCTGTACGTCGGGCCCGCCAGCCGCGCCACGGTCCAGGCGGCGAGCGCCGGGTAGTTGGCGAAGTGCGCGTGGACGTGCTCTACGCCGAGGCGGCGCATCGCGCGCGCGTGGTCGCTGGCCACCGCGACGGTCACGAGCGCACGCGCGAGCCGGCGCGGCTTGCGGGCGAACGCGCGGGTCACGATCACCACGGCGGTCGGCAGCGCGGCCGGCCGGCGCCACAGCCACCACGCCGAGCCGCGCAGCGCGCCCCACGCCGAGCCGCGCCGCAGGCGGCCCACCCAGCCGCTCGCCGAGGGATGCAGCGTGGCGTCGACGGCCGGAAACAGCGAGAACAGCTCGAGCTCGAGATCGGTGGCCGCGTCGACGCCGTTGAGCTCGCGCACGATGAACGTCTCGGTCACGTGCGGGAAGCGCGAGACGACGTACGCGACCTTCATGACGCGCTGCCCGCAGCGGTGGCGCTGCGCGCCGCGAAGAGCTGCTCGTAGAGCTGCTCGACCCGTGCGACCATGACGTCGAGGTCGAACTCCGCCCGGCGCCGCCGGCGCCCGGCCGCGCCGAGCTCGCGCCTGCGCTGCGGGTCGGCCAGCAGCCCGCCGATCGCTTCCGCCAGCGCCGCCGGGTCACGGCGCGGCACGAGCACCCCGTGCACGCCGTCGTCGATCATCTGCGGCAGGCCGCCGACGGCCGTCGCCACGACCGGCAGGCCGGCCTCCATGTACTCCATCACCGACAGCGGGCTGCCCTCGAAGTCCGACGACACGACGGCGACGTCGAGCGCCTGCAGGACGTCGGGGACGTCGCTGCGCGCGCCGAGCAGCAGCAGCGTGCCGCCGAGCCCGAGCTCGGCGGCGAGCGCCTCCAGCCGCGGTCGCTCGGCGCCCTCGCCCGCGATGACCACGCGCAGCCGCGGCCAGCGCGGGACGAGCTGCGCCGCGGCGCGCAGCAGCACGTCCAGGCGCTTCTCGGCGCGCAGCGCCGCGACCGTGCCGACCACCGGCGCGTCGGGGTCGACCCCGAGCTCGCGGCGGATGTCGCGGCCCGGCGTCGGCGTCCGGCCGTCGATCCCGTTGGGCACGAAGCGGACCTTCTGCGGCGCGATCCGCTGGCGCTCGATCATGCGGCGGCGGTCCTCCTGGGAGCACGCGATGACCGCGTCGCTGCCGGCGCCGATCAGGCGCCGGTCGACGAGCCCGCGGACGGGCCCGCCGGTGAACGCCCAGCTGTGCTCGTGCGAGACGACGACCGGGACGCGCGTGAGCCGGCCGAGCACCACGGCCCAGGCGTTGGAGCCGTGCATGTGCCCGTGGACGATCTGCACGCTGCCCCCGCGCAGCAGCCGCACGAGCGGCGCCCACGCCGGCAGATCCCAGGTCCCGCTTCGGTCCAGGCCGAGGAACCGCACGCCGGCCGCCTCGGCGCCGGCGCGCAGCCGCTGCGGCAGCTCGCCCGAGGCGGCGTGGCCGGCATGGGTCCAGCGCGTGACGCACAGCGTGCTCGCGAAGCGCTGCGGATCCAGCCGCGTCGCGATCTCGGCGGCCAGCCGCTCGGCGCCGCCGTGGACGAGGCGCTCGACCAGCGTCACCACGCCAAGGCGACCGTCCGCCCGCATGTCCGCCGCTTCCGTACCGACCTCGCCGTGCCGTCTCGCCAAGCGTCTATCGTAGCCACCTGGCCGCGCGGGCGATACCGCCTCAAACGGCGCGAAAGCCACTTCATGACAACCACTCCCAGAGGGCCCGATGCGCGCGCCGCGCTTGGCCCCTACGTCCGCGCGATCAAGTCCAACGCGCTGCTCTTCGTGGCGATGACGCTCGTCACGCTGGGCGGGGCGGCGCTGCTCGTCAGTACGCGGTCCGCGAACTACGAGGCGACCGCGGAGCTGCTCGTGACGCCGCTGCAGCAGGACGATCGCACCTTCCTGGGCATCACGCTCCTGCGCGACTCGGGCGATCCGACGCGCACGGTGCAGACGGCGGCGGCGCTGGTCTCGTCGCCGACTGTCGCGCGGCGCACCGCGCAGCGGCTGGGTGGCAGCCTGACGCAGGAGAGCGTCGAGGAGGCCGTCGAGGTCGAGCCGCTCGGCGAGAGCAACATCCTCGCCGTCAGGGCCACGGCCGCGTCGGCGCGCGACGCGGCCCGGCTGGCCAATCGCTACGCGAAGGACGCGCTCCAGCTGCGCTCCGAGGTGCTGCGCCGCCAGGTGGTGGCCGCGATCGAGGAGCTGCGCGCCGTGGAGCAGGAGGGCGGCGGGGTGCTGTCGCCGGTCGATCGCACGCGGCTGACCGAGCTGCGCGCCGTGCGAGACCGCGGCGACCCGACGCTGGCGCTGTCGCAGAGCGCGCAGCCCCCGAACGCGTCGACCGACACGCCCGCCTGGCTGGTGCTCGGCCTGGCCCTGATCGCGGGCCTCACGCTGGGAGCGATCGCCGCGTTCCTCGTCGAGCGCGTCGACGGCAGCGTGCGCGACGTCGACGAGCTCATCTCGCTGGCGGCGATCCCCGTCCTGGCGCGCGTGCCGGTGGTCCGGCGCCGCGAGCGCCGCGGGCCGACGTTCGCGGTCCCGCCCTCCATGCGGGAGGCCTTCCGGACGCTGCAGCTGCAGATCGAGCAGCGCCGCGCGTCCAGCGGCGGGCCGGGTGGCACGATGATCCTCGTCACGAGCGCGTCACGCGGCGACGGCAAGACGACGACGTCGATCTGCCTGGCGCTGTCGCTCGTCGCCGCCGGGCACCGGGTCCTGCTGATCGACTACGACCTGCGGCGCCCCGAGATCGGGGCGCGGCTCGGGCTCGACACGTCCAGGGGCCTGGCGACGATGCTGACCACCTCCACGACCCTCGCCGACCTGCTGCAGCCGGTCGACGAGCATCCGTCGCTGCAGGTGGTGACCGGCGGTGGCGGCCTCGGCGATGTCACGAACATCGCCCTGCTGACCCGCCGCGTGGCCGAGATCTTCACCGACGCGCGCCTGCTCGCTGACTACGTCGTCGTCGACACCGCGCCGCTGGGCCTGGTCGGCGACGCGCTCGCGCTGACGCCGTTCGCCGACGAGCTGCTGCTCGTCGGTCGCGCGCACAACAGCGACTACCGCGACGTCGAGAACGCGGTCGAGCTGCTCGAGCGCGCGAGCACGCCACCGACCGGCTGGGTCGTGATCGGTGACGACAGCATCAAGCGCACGGTCTCCTACAACTACGCCGGCGGTGACGCGGTCGCCAAGCGCTCGCGGCGCTCGCGCTCGCGCTCGCCGGTCGGCTAGCGCGTTGCCGGCGGCCGGTCCCGAGCACGGCTGCGACGCGCCGCTCGCCGCGCGCGGCGGCCGATGAGCCGCGTCTCACGCGCGAGCGGCCCGCTGCTGAGCCGCTCGAACTGGCAGATGGCGCCCGGCGAGCGGGCCGCGCTCGAGGGGCTGCTGGCGGACGTCAAGCCGCGCCTGGCGATCGAGATCGGCACGGCCCAGGGCGGCAGCCTCGAGCGGATCGCCGCCCACAGCGAGGAGGTCCACACGTTCGACTTCGAGGGGCAGGTCGACGAGGCGGCCTTCCCGAACGTCACCTTTCACCACGGCGACAACCATGTGCTGCTGCCGCGGTTGCTGGCCGGCTTCGAGCAGGCGGGCCGCAACGTCGACTTCGTGCTCGTCGACGCCGATCACTCGAGCGCCGGCGTGCGGCGCGACCTGGAAGACCTGCTGTGTTCCGGCGCCGTGCGCGAGACGTTCATCCTCCTTCACGACACGATGAACGAGGGCGTCTCGAGCGGCCTGGAGGCGATCGACCTCGACGCCCACCCGAAGGTCGTCTTCTGCGACCTCGGGTTCGTCGAGCTCGACCCGCACGCGCGCGGCCTGCGCGAGATCTGGGGCGGCCTCGGCCTCGTGATCTGCGACGAGCACGGCCGCCTGGGGATCACGCCCGAGCGGCGCGACCGCGACCGCTCGCTCGGGTCGGCCCTGGGCGTCGGACTGTGGCGTGTGCTGGCGCCGGTGCGAGCGGCCAAGCGCGGCGGGCGCGAGCGGCTGGGCGCGGCGCTGGCGCACCGCCGCGAGCGGCACGACTGAATGCGCCTGGACCCGCTCGACGACCTGGCGGCCGCGCGCGCCGAGTGGGACGCGCTGGCGCAGCGCTGCGGCAACGTGTTCTCGACCTGGGAGTGGGCCGACGCATGGTGGCGCCATCTGGGCGGCGGCGGCCGCCTGCTGGCGTTCGTGTGCCGCCGCGAGGACGGCAGCGCCGCGGCGATCCTGCCGCTGTGCGTGCGGCGCGGGCCGCTCGGCTTTCGCTTGGCGGGCTGGATCGGAGCGGGGCCGGCCGACGAGCTGGGCCCGGTGTGCGCGCCCGAGGACCGCGAGCTCGCCGCGCGCGGGCTGCGCGAGGCGATCGCCCGCACCCGCGGGCAATGGGATGCGCTGCTGCTCGACGGCCTGCCCGCCGACGAGAACTGGCCGTCGCGGCTCGGCGCGCCGCGCATCCACCGGATGCCGAGCCCCGTCATCACGTTTCCGGACGGCGGCTGGGACGCCTACCTGGCCCAGCGCAGCTCGAACTTCCGCGGTCAGGTGCGCCGTCGCGAGCGGCGGCTGGGCCGCGAGCACGAGCTGTCCTTTCGGCTCGCGGACGAGCCGGCGGCCGTGACGCCGGCTCTCGAGGAGGTCATGTGGCTGCACGACCTGCGCTGGCAGGACGAGTCGGCCGCGTTCGCCGGGGCGCGCCGGCCGTTTCACCACGACTTCGCGGCGCGCGCCCAGGCGCGCGGCTGGCTGCGGCTGTGGCTGCTCGAGCTCGACGGCCGCACGGTCGCCGGCTGGTACGGCTTTCGGTTCGGCGGCCAGGAGTGGTTCTACCAGTCCGGCCGCGACCCGAGCAACGACAGCGACGTCGTCGGGTTCGTGCTCCTGGCGCACACGGTGCGCGCCGCCGCGCAGGACGGGATCGGGGTCTACCGCCTGCTCGCGGGCGGCGAGGCCTACAAGGCGCGCTTCGCGACCGAGCAGCCCGACTGCGAGCGCGTCCTGCTCGCGCGCGGCATCCGCGGCCACGCCTACGCCGGCGCGCTCGCCGGCCGGCGCGTGGCGGGGCGGCTGCGGCGGCGCATGGCGTCGACGTGAGCGGCGCGGGCGGCGCGGGGGTAGAACCGCGGCCGCGGGCGGTCTGGCCTGTGCGAACGACATCTTTGAGGGGAAGGTCCGTCGGCAGGATGAGCATCGCGTGTCCGAGCGGTACGTGTCGTGTCGAGCGCTCTTGGGGTACCGCTCGAGCATCACGGGCGTGCTTTGGCGGTACGCGTCGGGCCGTGCGCTCTTGAGGTACCGCTCAAGCACCACATGCGTGGTCGAGCGACCCCGGTGAGCCCGCGCGAACCGCACCCTGTGGTTTGCGTCTGATTCAACGCCACAGATCCGGGGTTTGATCAGACCGCATCTGGGAGGCTCTCCGGCTCTTCGAACAGGAGTCCGGGATGACCGAGCGCGGACAACGGGACACGTCGAGCG
>Ga0136614_10002244_pt1 | contig 11948 bp, 16 predicted proteins | sample AntDrymUQ2792106_2_FD_106643 | JGI IMG/M metagenome (GOLD analysis project Ga0136614, IMG submission 106643) | Polar desert sand microbial communities from Dry Valleys, Antarctica - metaG UQ279 (21.06) | ecosystem: Environmental > Terrestrial > Soil > Desert | place: Antarctica: Dry Valley...
AACACCCCGAACGCCAGCTGCAACACGAACAGCATCAAGGCGTAGAACACGATCTTGGCGAGGAGGTCGCTGGGATCGTACTTCGACTTCTCCAGCGCCTTCTTGACGCCGCCCCTTTCGACGCCCTTGTCAAAGCCGACCTTCTGCAGCACCTTGGCCAGCACCTTGGCGAGGGCCTTGGCGACGAAGTAGCCGATCAACAGGATCAGCAGGAACCCGACCAGCTTCGGCAAGAACTCCAGCACCGAGCTGAACGCCCCCTGCACCGACTGCCCGACGTCTACCTGCGCGTAATACATGGTCAAGTCTCCTCCAAAAACGTTGTGGGATCGCCCTATCCCCCGTCGTGGCGCAGCGTAACCGAACGCGGCGAATGACCGCGTAGCGTCAACCGACGGCTCGTCAGGCGGCCGGCGTCGGATCGTCGACGGCGAGGCGGATCCGCTTGTTGGCTCGGCCCTTGGACTCGGTCTTGGTGACGCGCACGCGTCCCACTTCGGCGGTGGTGGCGACGTGGGTGCCGCCGTCGGCCTGTTTGTCCAGCCCCACGATGTCGATGACCCGCAGAGGGTTGACCGCGGCGGGGATGAGATCGGCCTTGGTACGGATCAACGCTGGGTCGGTGCTGGCCTCGCCACGGTCGACGAAGGCCACCAGCACCTCGCGCGCATGCTGGACCTCGGCGTTGACGCGGCGCTCCGCCCAGGCGCCCAGCTCGGCCGACATGGCGTCGAGCTCAAAGTCCAGCCGCCCCTCGCCCGGCTTCATGTTGCCGCCGGTCACCGCCACCCCGTAGTCGGCCCAGATCACGCCGCACAACACGTGCAGGGCGGTGTGGGTGCGCATCAGCCGGTGGCGGCGCTGCCAGTCCAGTGCGCCCTCCACGTCGGACCCCGGCTCGGGTAGAGGGTCGTCGTCACCCAGCCAGTGCCACACCAGCGCGCCCTCGCGACCCACCTTGACGACGGCGGCGCGGCCGTCCCCCCAGCGCAGCTCGCCGAGGTCATGCGGCTGGCCGCCTCCTCCCGGGTAGAAGGCGGTGCGGCCCAGGGCCACACGATGCTGATCGGGGTCGTGGCCGACGACGGCGGCCTCGAAGGTGTGCAGGTAGGCGTCGGTGGCGAATAGCTGCTCGGTGGGTCGCATGCCGTGCAGTATGCGCCCGCCGGGTCGCTCGGCCAGCCGGACGGCCCCTGCGCGGCGCGCCCGTGATGCCGATATCCACAGGGGACGACGATCGGCCTCCCAGGCCTGCTCGTCACACCCTACGGTCCGCCGATGAACCAGCCGCGCGTGGTCTCCTGCCTGCGGCTGCTGTGCGTGCTGGCGGCCGAGGGCACCAGCGTGCTGGCGCTCCACCGCCTTGGCCGTGTGCCGTGGCTGGTCGTGGGATGGCACGAGCTCGCCTGGTGGCTGCGAGTCACCCCGGCCGAGGACGCCCTGGTGGCGGTGCTGCGGTCCGCGGCGCTGGGGGCGGCCTGGTGGTTGCTGGCGAGCACGGCGCTGTGCCTGCTGGCGCGACTGTCGGGTCTTCGCCGTGCGGTCCGTCTAGCCGACGGTCTGGCGTTGCCGGTGGTCCGCCGGTTGGCGCAGCGCGTGGCAGCGGCCGGCTTGAGTGCCGGCCTCGCGCTCGGCCCGGCGGCAGCCCGCGCGGAGCCGGTCGTGGTACCGCCCGACGCCGCCGCGGTGTCAACGATCGACGATGATCGATCCGGTTCCCGCCGCAACGCGCTGTCGCCGCGGCTGCGATCGCCCAACAGCGCGGGGGACGACCGTGCGCGACCCCGACCCGCCTCGCAGGCGCTCAGCCCAGCCGCCGATCGGCAGGCCGCCCCAGCCGCCCCCAGGGCCGCTGTGGCGTCGCAGGCGGCCGGTCATCAGCCACCGGACCGCTACCGCGTTCGCCCTGGCGACAACCTGTGGACGATCGCGCAGCGACAGGCGGCAGCGGATGGGGCAGACGACTCGACGGCGGAAGTCGCTGGCTACTGGCTGCGACTGGTCGAGGCCGCGACCCCGTCGCTGCGCTCGGAAGATCCCGACGTCATCCATCCCGGCGAAGTGATCGCCTTGCCTCCACTGCGGCGACCATGAGCGCCCACGCTCCGGCGGGATGGTCACCGCCGCTGTAGCTGGTCGCCGCTCTGGCTCGCCGCAGTCTCACGGCGAGCCGCGGGGTGACACGGTGGCACGGACGCTGATGCGCAGCGGACCTCGGTCTGGCGCCAGCAGCCGCAACAGTGTCAGGTCGACCGCGCCTCGGACGACCACCGTGACTTGATCGGCGTCGGCGGCCGCCGAGAAGCCGGTCATCGACTTGCTGTCGGGCTGCGCCCGCACGCTGCGGGTAGCCAGCGATTCGGCGGCCGCGGGATCAAGCCGCACCCTGCCACTGCCTCGAAACGCCGCCTCGTCCAGCGCCGCCGCACCCGCGATGGCGGCGCTGTCGGCGATCCCCGCGAGCGCGCGACGTTCATTGAATCCGCGCCACAGGTCGATGGCCAGGCCGCCGAGAGCCAAGATGATGAGGACGAGACCGAGCAGCCACAGCGTGATGCTGCCCTCCTCAGAGCTCATGGCAGGCTCCGGTACGGGTCGATGACCTCTCGGTGGGCGGTCGTGTAGGTGAAGCCGCCCACCTCGGTCAGCCCCGGGAAGCTGGTTGCGGGCATGTCGACCGTCACCGTGGCGGTCACCACCTGCCCACGGCCCAGACCGCCCGATATCCGTACGGTGATGGCGTCCGCAGGCAGTCCGTGATTGACGGCGATGCGGGTCACGACCTCGGAGGCGATCGCGGACGCTTGCTGGGGGTCAGCTGCCACCGCCACGCTGCGCGCCGCCTCCTGTGCCGCCACTCGGGCCATGGATTGGCGTTCCAGCCATGTGGGCAGCAGCAGGACGAGCAGCGCCATGGGCAGGACCAGCAGGCCGATGCCCAAGGAGAGTTCCACCGCGACGCTGCCTTGTTCGGGTTCGGCCGACGCATTCGTGAGCATCACCAGACCGGCTCCGCGACGGCCTCGGCGGTGGCCGCAAACGACCAGCTGGGAACCAGCGGCGCCCATGCTGGAAAGGACGCCTGCGCACTCGCGGTGACGGTGGCCTCCCGGCGGGAACAGCGCACCTCGACGCTCTGGCCCAGAGAGCCCGACAGCAGGTCGCCGAGCACCGCCTCGGTCCTCGCCTGGCACTCGCTGGACGAGGCGCCGGCGCGTGATCCGGCCCGCACCCCCTCGTCGAGCGCGGCCCGCACGACTCCGCGCCCGTAGGAGAACACCAGCAAGTTGGCCAGGCTGGCCAGCAGCACCAGGGACAGGCCGACGGCCAGCAGGTGCTGGATGGTCAGGAAGCCATCCTCGCCGTCAGACCCCGAGCTGCGCACCGATCCAGTCGATGATGTCGACGCCCAAGCCCTGCATCAGCGCCCAGATCGCCACCAGGGCGGCGATGCCGAGTGCCGCATTGCCCAGCAGCTCGGCGGTGCTGAAGGCTTCTTCTTCTCGCTGCAGTCGCTGCAGTCGTTCCACCGGTATCTCCAAGGTCGGGGACGGCGCCTCAGCGCCCTCCGAACACGATTGACGGCAATGGCGCCGCCACGAACAGCAACATCACGGGAGCCAGCACGCCGATGATCGGCACCAGCATGGCCGCACGGCGCTTGGTCGCGGTCCGCTTGAGCGCCTCGACGCGCTCGCTGCGGATTTCCTCGCTGAGGTCACGCAACGCCTCGGCCAGATCGGTGCCGTATTCCACGCCGCGCGACAGCAAGCGATAGGTCCTCGCCGCGTGCGGCTCGGGCGTGGTCACCGCCGCCTGCTCCAGCGCTGCGGCGATCCGTCGCCCGCCCCGGTGGGCGTTGAGCACCTCGCTCAACTCGTCGACGACGGCGCCCTGACCACGCGCGACGACCCGTTGCAGCGCCTGCACAACACCGCCGACGCGCACGCTCATGGCCAGCAGTTGGTTGACGGTGTACAGCTCGACCTGCATCCGCAGGCGCCGGTCCGAGATCGCCTTGTCGACCCGCGCGCGCTCCCGCGACACGCCGTAACCCAGTCCGAGGCCGGCCAGCAGCAGCACCGTGGCGGCGCCTTGTCCCGTGACGAGACCGACGCCGGCCAGCAGCGCGGTCCAGGTCACTGCCTGACGCAACTGCCGCAGGCGGTACGCCTGCAGCCGGCCGACCACCGGGAGGTCGGCGTCGACCCCCGCTTGACGCAGCCGCAGCAGCAGCACCTCGTCGCCCACGCGGTCGATGACCCGGCCCAGCCGCCCGGCGAGTCCGCGAACGAGGTCACGCGCGACCACCGCCAGGCTGCTGCCCAGGTCGCCGCGGCGGGCCACCGTCACCTCGGGTGGAATGCCCAGGGCCGACCGCGCCGCCGCAGTGTAGGGCCGCACCCGGGCGGCCAGCCGCGGTGTCGGTGGCACGACGAGCCGAACGGCCAGGGCGGCGGCAGCGGCGCAGGCTCCGGCTGCCAGGAAGGCGGCAAGGCTCATCGCGCGGTCCTGTTCGGGCCGGCAAGGACACGGGACTCCAGCGGGTCGCGCGCGAGGCGGCCCGCAACCGCGGCGCCGGCGAGGCTGAGCAGTGCGGCGACGGCGACCACCCCCAGACCGCTGGGCGACTGGTAGAAGTCCCGGAACGGACCCGGCTTGGCGGTCAAGGTCAGCAGCACGAGCCACGGCAGCACGAACACCGCCCGCGCGTTGATCTTCTGCTCGAGCGCGTCGGTGGCGATCTGCTCCAGGGTGCGGACGTCCGCGGCGGTCGCGTCCGCCAGATCACGCAAGATGTCGCTGACGACGCGTCCCCCGCGCTCATGGGCCAAGATCAGGATCTCGACGACCCGATCGGTGGTGGGATCGGCCACCTCCGCCTTCACGATCTCCAACGCCGTCACCATGCCCACCGTGCGCAGCAGCGCCGGGAAACGGGCGAAGGCCAGCCGCAGGGCCACCGGGCCGTTGTCGGCAAGGGCGGTCACCGCCTGCGGCAGCGACATGCCCGCGGCGATAGCGGCGTGGATCTCCCGCAGTCCGTCGGGCCAGGCTTCTTGCACGGCCCGCAGACGTCGCGTACGCCGGCGGGCCAGCACCATGCGCGGCAACAGTGCCGCCGACACCGCCGGCACCACGCCGACGACCGGGGTGTCGGTCACGGCGGTGATCGCCAACGCCACCCCGCCGCCCAGCGTTGCGCAGACCGCCGCGAAGCGGCCGGGTGTCGTGGCGACCCCGGCCTGCTGCAACCACTGGCGGCGGCGGGCCGCCCGCGCTGCGCCATTGCCAGCGTGCCGCCATCTGGGCTGTGGTGTCCGACCGATCGCCAGCGCGACCAACAGGTACACGGCGGCGGCGGTTGCCAGCGCGGCCAGCAGCCTCATCGCGGCCAGCTCCGGCTCTCCAGCAGGCCGCGCACCGTCAGCTCGCGCGGCAGAGCACGTTCGATGTGGTCAGCGGTCGGCGGAAGGATTCCGGTCCACTCCAGCGGGCCGCCGATGCGCTCGCGAGCGAAGATCGGCTCGGTGGAGAAGTCGTCGTGCAGGGAGGGGACGACGGCGATGATCTCCATGACCTGCCGCCGCAGCCCGTGTGCGGGATCCGCGCGATTGGCGTCCTCGAGGTCGCAGTGGACGACCAGGTCGATCGCCGAGGCGAAGACCTTGCGCACGATGGGCTCCTGCACGTTCTCCCCGGCCATGATGGCCGCGTTGACCAGAGCGTTGAGCGCGTCGCGGGCCGAGTTCGCGTGGACGGTGCAGCTGAAGCCGCACCCGGCGTTGACGGCACGCGTCAGTTCGAAGGCCTCCGAGCCCCGCACCTCTCCCACGACGATGTGGTCGGGCCTCATCGCCAGCACGAACTTCACCAAGTCGCGCAGCGACACCTCGGCGGTTCCGTCCATGCCGGGTGGGCGAGCCTCGTAGAAGGAACCGTGCGTCAGCGGCACGTGCAGCTCACGGATCTCCTCGCAGCAGCGGATGCAGTGGCTGGACGGAGCAGCGGCGAGCAGCGCCGACAGCAGCGACGTCTTCCCGGCCCCGGGCGGTCCCGAGACCAGCAGGCTGCTGGTGGTCTGCATGGCCGCCCATAGCAGGCCCGCAGCGGCCGGCGACAGGGTGCCCCGCTCGATCAAGCCCGGCAGCGTCTCGCGGCGCAGCGTGTGCCGTCTGATCGTGGCCGACAGCGCGTCGGCTACCGGCGGAATGGCCGCGGTCAGCCGCGCCTGTCCTTGCAGGACCCGTGCCTGCACCAAAGGGTTGCCCGCGTCGAGATGGCGTTGGGTGCCGCCGAGGAGCCGGTCGACCACCTGCCGGTTCTCGTCCTCGGTGGCCGGCGCCGACAACCCCTGCAGGCGTCCGGAGCCATCGATATAGGAGACGCGGGGGCCCTCGATGAACACCTCCTCCACGTCAGATCGGGCCAGCAGCTCCGTCATCGGCCCGTACTCGGTGATGGAACGCAGCAGCCGAGCCACCATGTCCGGCGGGTCGCGCAGGGCTGCGCCGTCGCCGAGGTGAGCGCGTCGCTGGTAGCCCTCGACCGCCGCCACCACGGCGGCGCGCACGCCGTCGACGTCGGCTGCCGGGTCGAGCCGGTCGCGCTCGATGGAGTTGATCGCGTCGCTGCGGATGCGGTCGTACGCCCCGACGGCGAGCACCGTCATCGCCGGCGTCCCACCCGACGGCGCTCCGAGCCCTTGAGCCCCAACAGCGTCATCGCCAGCGGCTGCACGGCCCGGTGGAACGGGCCGTCGCCAACGACGCCGCCTTCCCACGCGGCCTGTGTGACCCGTGCGTCCTCCGGCAGGAACGTCAGGTCCTCCGGGTTCAGCACGCGGCGAACCTCTCGTTCCACCTCACTCCGCCGGAAGCGCGACGGCGGCGTGCGGTTGAAGGCCACGCGGACCGGTGTGCGGGGCGCGATCGACCGAGCCTGCGCCAGCCAGCTCAACAGTCTTGCGACGCCCACGGGGCTTGGCAGGCCCACGCCGAGCACGCTGTCGGCGCGGGCCAACAGCGCCCGACTGACGCCGTAGCGGCTGGGGCCGTGGGCGCCGAGGTTCTCTAATCGGGAACCCAGGTTGGCGACAACGTCGACGGGCAAGGACAACAACCGCTCGGCGACGTCGGTGACCTCGCTGGGTCGGACGTGCGTCCAGTCGCGTGGGGCGCTCAATCCGGGCAACACCGCGAAACCGGCCTGCGTCGGGGCGAGGCTGTCTTCCAGGACGCCGTCGTGGTGCTCGACCGCGGCGACGGCGGACCGCAGGTTCGGATAGGGACGAACACCGAGACGCTGGGCCAGCGCCGGGGCGGTCTCGTCGCCGTCGACCAGGACGGTGCGATGGCCGTGTCGTCCGGCGGCTGCGGCCAGGGCGAGGGCGACCTCGGTGGCGCCGCACCCACCCGGTGGAGCTCCGACGGCGAGAAGACGACCGACCTTGGCCGTCGTTGGCCCAAGCTCGCGCGGAGCAGGCTCGGCGGGCTCCAGGGTGGCGACCATGCGGGTGAACTCATCGGAGCCGGCGCCAGAGGCCAGCGCCGCGATGATCTCGACGAACTCACCCGCCGGCGCGTCCCTGGCAATCACGTCGTCGACGCCCAGATCCAGCAGCTCGCCCTTGCCGGCCGCGTCGCCGCCGTCGTAGACGCCAAGAACTCGGCGTTCGAGGTGCTGCAGCGAGCTCACGAGGTGTCGTGACAGGAACGAGGTCGTGTCGTCGGCCACGAAGACATCGCAGTGCTCGGCCAGGGCCTCGTGCGGATGCAGGACGGTGGCGCGAACGCGACCGCCGCCGTGGTCGGCGACGTGGCGATGCAGGCGTTGCGCCCATTCCCGTGGTGACGCGGCGAGGACGATCTGCGGCTCGAACATCTACCCGTCCGTCTCCAGCTGCCCAGCGGCGGGAGCAGGCGTTGCGCCGGTGGATCGCACCACGTCGACCGACTCGGAGCGGATGGCAAGAGCCAGTCGCAGCGCGGCGTCAGCGTCCACGGCCACCGTGATGCTGAAACCGCCGCTCCCGCCGAGCCCACCCGCCCCGTTCCCGGTGACGGCCAGCACCTCCGCGCCCGTGAGCACGTAAGCGGCGCGATCGTCGATCACGTCGATCACATCGACACGGTCGCCGACCCGCAAGGCGCCGCCGGCGGCATGCGCCGGGTCCACCGGGATGCTCATCGCTCGCTGGCCGTCGGGCGCGGCATTGCTTCGCAGGTCGCTGCGGCGCAGGACGTCGCCGGCTTGCAGGTCGCGAACGGCGATCCAGTCGCCACCCGCGGCGGCCGCGGCCTCGGTCACCAGCGAGCCCTGCAAGGAACGGCTGGCACCGAGGGGTTCGTACCGCAGCGCGTCGGCGTCGACCAGTTGGCCGGCCGCGACCGGGGCAGCCAGGACCGCAACCGCCACCCGATCGTCACCGGACCGCAGCGCCACCAGATTCAACAACCCGGCCACGACCGCCGCCACCACCATCAGGACGTGTCCGGCCGACAGCCGACCCAGCCAGGGTGCTCGCGAGGTCGCAGGGCCGGTCCCGGCGACACCGGACCCGCGCGACAACTCGGTGACGGCCACACTCCCCCTCGGTGGCGGCAACAGCCTCGGGAAACTAGACAAGGTCGCGCCGTTCCACAAGAGCGCATTTCTCGCCTTGTGGATACGCCTCAAGCCCTGCCAACACTGGTTCACAGGCGCCAGAATGGTCAAACACCCGTCAGTGTGGACAACACCATGTTGTTGCTGTCGTCGTCTGCTAGCGTCGGTCAACATGGCTGACGATCGCGACGACTACCCACAGGTGCTGGACGCCGCGCAAGTCGCGCGCTTGCTGCGACTGAACATCGATTACGTGCGCAAGCTGTCGCGCGAAGGGACCCTGCCCGCGCACCGGCTCGGACCCAACGGCCGCACGTTCCGCTACCTCAAAGACGAGATTCTCGACTGGCTGCGAGGCCAGCCGGTCGGCGACCCCGACGTGCCCCGGGGCTCCTCGCCGCAGGCGGCGTCACGTTCGGACCGGTAGCACCCAGGCGAGCCGGGACAACGGCACGAACCAGCGGCTGCCGTCCGGTTCGTCGACCACCACGTGGTCGATGGCCACCGCGGCGAGTCGAGCGACCAGGGTGTCGTCGGGCGACGTGATGCCCATCCGCAGCATGGTGCCCACGGCCTCGTGCTCGCCCAGTCGGGCCTTGAACGACGCCGCCCCACCGGCGCGTCCGACGCCACCTCGCCGTTGGCGGGTGAGCACCTGCCAGGTGGTCGCCGCGCCGACGTGCAGATCGACGGTGCCCAGCGCCGTGCCCAGGCAGGCGACGTTGCCGGCGGCGTGAACCAGGGTCCCGGTAAAGCGTCGCCCCGCCGCGTGCACCGCGACCTCGTCCCCGCGGTGCAGCAGCTCCAAGGCGACATCGGCGAGGTCGCGGCCGCGCAGCAGATCGCGGGCCGCCAGCTCCTCGTAGGCCTCGTCCTCCGCCCGGTCGTCGGGGTCGCGGCGGCTCATCTCCGGAGTTTGCAGCCGGCGAGTTCGCTAGGCAACGTGTCGCTGCGAGGTAAGACAGGGACGGTCAGGGCCGGCGGCGCACTCCCGGCTCGCACAGCCGGAACCCGCCACGCTGCGACGCGCGGTAGTCATAGCTGCGGCCCTGTGCCTCCAGCACGACCTGGTAGCCATCGACCAGGGCCTGGGTGTACTGCTGACCGGGTTGTGGGCAGCCCAGCGAGCCGTCGGGGAAGGTCTTGGTCTGCGCGCTGACCACTCGGACGGCCGCGGCATCCACCCCGCTGCGCGTCACGACGTCGGCGGTCAGTTGCTCCTGCAGCTCGCGAGGCACCATGGCGCTCTCCTCGGTCGGCGTGGCGGCGGCGGTCGGCGTGGCGCTCGGCGTCGAGGCGCTGGCGCCCGCCTGTGGACCGGCAGGGGCGCAGCCAGCCAGCAGCAGCGCCACGCCGACCAGCCACATAGTCCGTAGCGATGTGCGACAGCGGCAGCTTCCCACGGATTCCTCCTGATTGTGCGTCGTGGAGTTCGACGCCGACGGAGGGTGGCGAGTTCCACGCCGATCAACGCAGGTGGCGGCCAAAAAAATCCACCGTGGCGGCCCAGGCGTCGTGGTCGGCCTGTGCGGCGTAGGTGGCGGGCACGTCGGCGTTGGCGAAGGAATGCTCGGTGCCGCGATGAGCGGGATGCTCGACGCTGCCGCCGGCGTTGGCCACGGCGGCGAAAAACTTCTGCGGAGCGTCAGGTGCGCCCCAGTCGTCGTGCTCGGCGAGGTGCACGAGCGCCGGCGCGCGCAGGGGCGCGAAGTCGTCGTCGCTCAAGATCGCGTAGTAGCCGACGACTGCCTCCAGGTCGACCTGGGTGGCCATCAGCAACGCCAGCTCGCCGCCCATGGAGTAGCCGAGCAGGCCCACCCGGTCGGGCGTCACCGCGGCGTGGTCGCGAAGGTGGGCGACGGCTGCGCGCAGCTGGCGCAGGGCTCGATCCCTGTTCAGTCCGTCGAGCCAGACCCGCGCCTTGGCGGTGTCGGTGGTGGTGCGCCCGTCGTACAGATCGACCGCCAGCGCCACGAACCCGGCGGCGGCCAGCTCCTCGCAGCGGCGGCCGACATGGGGCAGCAGCCCGAACCAATCGTGGACCACGACGACCCCCGGCCCGCCGCCGCCCTCGGGAAACGTCAGCTGTGCGGTCACCTGACTGTCGCCTCCGCCGATGGTCACCGTGCCGTTCATGCCGCCTCCGAGCGCCGGATAGGTCAGACTATCCCGTTGCGGGGACAGGACCGAGTCGGGCTACCGAAGGAGCAGCGGTGCCACTTGACAAGCCCGGGCTGCGGCGGGCCTTGCGCCAGCGCTATGCCTGGCTGGACCATCCCGACCTGGGGCCGGCCGCGGTGGACGCCGGCGAGTGCGACCGCTGCGGTGCCGAGGCCCCGGTTGACCTCGACCTGTGGACCGAGTGCCGCGGCCTACCGCGCTCGCGTGCCACTCCAGACCGGCCCGGTCTTCCTGGGGCGCCGGTGCGCGGCCGCCGTCGGCACCGACGCCTGGTGTGACGGCCACCGGCAATCGGGTGCGCTACCGCCTTCGGCTGCATGAGCGCGGAGGCGGGCGAGACCTTGGACTGGCTGGCGCTGCTGCCCGCCGAGGCCGACGACGTGGCCCGCCTGTGGTGGGTCGCCTGTCATGGCGGCGTGTCATGCTGGTGCGGTGGATCCAGATCCGGGCCTGTTCGGCCCCGCCAGCGTCACCTGGCAGCTGCACGCCGATCCGGCCGTGGCACTCGGCGGCCTTCGCGCCCTGATGCTGCAGACCTTGCATCCGCTGGCGATGGCGGGCGTCGCCGAGCACTCCGACTTCCGCGACGACCCTTGGGGCCGGCTGTTTCGGACGGCTGACTACATCGCGGTCGTCACCTATGGGACCACCGCGCAGGCCCATCACGCCGCGGCACGGGTCCGCGGCGTGCACCGGCGGCTGCGCGGCGTCGAGCCCGAGAGCGGTCGCCGCTATCGGGTCGACGACCCCGCCTTGCTGCTGTGGGTGCACTGCTGCGAGGTGGACTCGCTGCTGGCGGCGCATCGACGGTGCGGCGCGCCGCTGGGGCCGGGGGCGGTGGACGGGTATGTCGCCGAGCAGGTGCGCGCGGCGGCACTGGTAGGACTCACCTCGGCCGATGTGCCAGCCAGCACCGGCGAGCTACGCGAGTACTTCGAGGCGGTACGGCCACAGCTGCGCACCACCGCCGCCGCGCGCGAGGCGATGCGCCTCCTGCTCACACCACCCATGCCCCTGCCTGCGCGCCCGGCCTGGGTCGGGCTGGCCTCGATCGCGTTCGGGATGCTGCCGCGCTGGGCCCGCGCCCGCTTCGGGCTCACCGGCTGGCTGACCGCTCATCCCGGCACCGACCTGGTCGCCGGCGTGGCGGGCCGCAGCCT
>Ga0136614_10002245_pt1 | contig 11944 bp, 9 predicted proteins | sample AntDrymUQ2792106_2_FD_106643 | JGI IMG/M metagenome (GOLD analysis project Ga0136614, IMG submission 106643) | Polar desert sand microbial communities from Dry Valleys, Antarctica - metaG UQ279 (21.06) | ecosystem: Environmental > Terrestrial > Soil > Desert | place: Antarctica: Dry Valley...
GCTGCGAGAACGAGCCATCCGGTCGCATCGAGACCTCCTTTTCTGCGGCCGGAGGAGAGGCTACGGTCGAGCCCCGCATCCGGGCGAGCCGCGAGCCGGCGCCTCCTAGGCAGGTCACAAGCGAACGAGAGCGACGAAAGGAGAGGGCCATGGCCGAGCAGACAGGATCGATGATCGTCCCGCAGGTCTCCGTGGATTCGGTGGAACGGGCCCGTTCGTTCTACATCGAGAAGCTGGGCTTCGCTCACATGATGGGCGTTGTCGGCAAGGACGGGAAGTTCGACTTCGGCATCGTGACGAAGGACGGAGCCATGTTGATGTTCACGCGTCCGATGGAAAAGCTCGACGGGACGGGGGAAAAGCACCCGACCCGCCGCCCCGTGGAGCTCTACATCTATGTGCAGGACGTCGACGCCTACCACGACGAGGTCAAAGCGAAAGGCGTCGCGGTTGCCGAGCCGCTGACGACGCAGTGGTGGGGGGACCGCAACTTCGCGGTCGAGGACCCCTACGGATACCGGCTCTGGTTCACGGAGAACGTCCAGGAGTTCAGTCAGACGCAGCCGCCGGCCGGCGTGAAGGTCGTCTGAGGTCGGTTGACTACGCCCCGCCCCAGAACCCGTAGAAGTTGAACCACTGCGTCGGGTGGTGGCGGACCACGCCTTCCAGGTCCGCCGCCACCGCCGCCATCATCCGCACGGCGTCGTCTTCGGGAGAGAGCGCCGGGTCGTGCCGCACCGGTGCGCCCCACACGTTGCGATAGCTGCCGTCGGCGTTGCGCAGAAAGAACCCGGGGAGGATCGGGCAGTTCGCGAATCGCGCGAGGAGGGCCGGGGAGCGCAGGAACGGCGTGGGCCTCGCGAAGAACGGCACGAGGACCGAGTCCTCCGCGTAGGCGCGATCGACCAGCAGCGCGACGGCGCGACCGCCGTCCACGGCCTTGCGCACCCTGAACGCCGTCCCCATCGAGGAGCCGATGTCGATCGACTCCACCCCGAGCCGCTCCCGCAGCGCGAGGCGCATCGCCTGCACGTCCGGGTCGAGCTCCGGCTGGCCCACGACGGCAGGCGTCAGCCCGTGACGCCGCAGCGTGACGGCGCCCATCTCCCAGTTGCCGACGTGCCCCGTCACGAGGAGGAAGCCGCGGCCGGTCGCCCGGACGCTCCCGAGGACCTCCGCGTCGCTCTGGAAAGTCGTGATTTCAGGAACGAACGCGTCGCTGCGGAGCCTCCAGAGGTCGATGACCGCCCGGCCGTACTCGAAGAAGAGCCGGCGCGTCAGACGTGCGGCCTCTGCATCGGAGGCCCCGAGCGCGAGGCGGAAGTTCTCGCGAACGTCGCGCGGCGTTCGCCGGAGAAGCGCCAGGGCGAGGGTGTTCCCGACGACGTTGATCCCCGACAAGACGGGCATCGGAAGCCAGCGGGCGCCGTAGTGGAGGCCGCCGTACACGATCCTGTTCGAGAGCCCGTGCGCGACCCACTTCTGGCGGGCTCGCTGGGCGGCCGGCGGCTCCATGGAGTTTCTTGCGACGGCGCGGAGTTTAACAATTCGCTCCGCGATCTCGGGCCGTGTCTCGGGGTCAGTCCTGAACTGCCGATCGCTGCGCTGAATAGCGCGCGAAGTGGCCGACTGATCCCTATTTCTTACGCGCCAAGCGAAAGTGGCCCGTGTGCTCCGCGCCCTTAGCCGCGTGCGTCCAGCGCTGCTCGATGTGGTTGGGGTCCGCGAACGTTACGACGAGGCGCGTCATGTGCCCCGAGCCCGGTCCGATGTTCGTGCCGTCCACGAACGCGAACTCGAGCTTCGCCCCGTCTCCCGAGGCCGTTCCCGCGCGCATGCGCGGCTGGTTGTTCTCTGAGCAGTAGTGCGTGAGCATCAACTTCCCGTTGTCGAGGTGATACATCGTGATCATCTCGGGCTCCGTGCCGCCCGGATGCAGCGTCTCCATGAGCGCGCTCCCGCCGGAGACGAGCTTGTATGTGACGCGCACGCCCTGTTTATCTCCGTACGTCCCGTCCCAGTCCCCGACGAGCGTCTTCAGACGGTCCCATCCGGGATGACTCCTCCCGGCCCCATCGCCGAAAGCCTGCGCCGCAACGAGTCCCGCGGCGCAGAGAATCGCCATGGCTCTCCGTCTCATCGTCTCCTCCTCCACGCTAATTACCCGGCCCAGTTGTCCAAGTTCCGTCGATACCAGACGCGGGGAAGGGCTCACCTCCCGGCCAACTCTTTGGTACAATGAGCCATCCGTTCTAGCCCAATTCTAGGAGGTAGCTTGGTCGAGGTGTCGGTTTCGAGGGCGAATTCTTTCGCATAATCGTGAAAGCGCAAAAAAGGGGCGGCTCGACGCCCGAGCCGGCCCGGAAGAGCGACTCGCCGTCTCGACAACCGCGAACCAGTAAGCCCCGGGCCGAAAAAGCGGTTCTCGCACAGTCCTCTCCGGTCGCCGCGCCCAGGGAGGCGCCTCGGTTTCCGGTCGTCGGCGTCGGCGCCTCCGCAGGCGGTCTGGAGGCCTTCACCCAGCTGCTGACGCACCTGCCGGCCGACACGGGGATGGCGTTCGTGCTCGTTCAGCACCTGGACCCCAACCGGGAGAGCATGCTGCAGGAGATCCTTTCGCGCTCCACGTCGATGCCCGTACGGGAGGTCGTCAGCGGGATGAAGGTTCTCCCCAACAGCGTCTTCATCATGCCCTCGAACGCCAGTCTCGAGGTCGTGGACGGACACCTGCAGCTTCTTCCTCACCGCCCTGTCCCGGGAACGCCGATGCCGATCGACCACTTCTTCCGGTCGCTCGCCGAGCGGTACGGCAACTGCGCAATCGGAGTCGTCCTGTCCGGCAGCCTCTCGGACGGCGCTCTCGGACTCCGCGCCATCAAGGCGGAAGGCGGCGTCACCTTCGCCCAGGAAGAAGAATCCGCGAAGTTCCGCGACATGCCGCGCGCGGCGATCGCCGCCGGTTCCGTAGACTTCGTCTATCCGCCCGACGGAATCGCCCTGGAGCTGGCCCGCATGGGCAGGCACCCCTACTTACGATCGGTAACAGCCGGTGAGGCCGAAACGAACGTCGATCCGGTCGGTCACCAGAAGGTGCTCGCCATGCTGCGCGTCGCCACGGGAGTGGACTTCGCGCTCTATCGGCAGAGCACGATCCGGCGCCGGATCGCGCGTCGCCTGGCATTGAAGAAGATCGAGAGCGTCCGAGACTATGTGGAGTATCTGCGCGAGCATCCCGCAGAGCTCAACGCGCTCCACGAGGATTTGCTCATCAGGGTCACACGGTTCTTCCGCGACCCGGAGGTCTTCCAGACCCTCAAGAGCGCCGTGTTCTCCCACATCTTGAAGGACCGCCCTGCGGACGACCCGCTCCGCATCTGGGTCCCCGGATGCGCGACGGGGGAGGAGGTCTATTCGATCGCGATCACCCTCTTCGAGGCGATCCAGGAGGCGGCCGTCAATCCGACGGTCCAGATCTTCGGCACCGACATCAGCGAGACCGCGGTGCAGAAGGCCCGCGCGGGCATCTTCCTCGAGAACCACATGGTGGACCTGTCGCCGGAACGCATGACCCGGTTCTTCGTGAAGGTGGAGGGGGGCTTTCAGATCAGCAAGGCCATCCGCGACGTTTGCGTCTTCGCGCGGCAGAACGTGGCGGGCGATCCTCCCTTCTCGGGCCTCGACCTGATCAGCTGCCGCAACGTCCTGATCTACCTGGAGCCCGTGCTCCAGAAGCAGGTCATTCCGCTCTTTCACTACGCGCTCAAGCCCGGGGGGTTCCTGCTCCTGGGGGCGTCCGAAGCGATCGAGGCCTTTGGCGACCTCTTCGTCGCCGTGGACCGGCGCCAACGGATCTTCTCGAAGCGGCCCGGGTCCGTCCGTCAGCGGATGGACCTCGCCCCGCGCCGGCAGGCCGCGGTCGGGGGCCGTTCCCCCGGGCCCGGCAAGCTGGACCTGTCGGCCGTCGATCTGCAGAGGGAAGCCGACCGCGTGGTCCTGGACCGCTACGCCCCCGCCGGCGTGCTCGTGAACGAGTCCCTCCAGATCCTCCAGTTCCGAGGGCGAACGAGTCCCTACCTGGAAGCGGCGCCGGGGACGGCGAGCTTCAACGTTCTCAAGATGGCGCGCGAGGGACTCCTGGTCGACCTGCGCTCGGCGATCCTCCAGGCGAAGAAGACGGACATCCGTGTCCGCAAGGAAGATCTCCACGTCCGCCACGACGGGACCTTCCGGCGGGTGAACCTGGAGGTCCTGCCGATCAAGGAACCGTCCGGCGGACGGTACTTCCTGGTGCTGTTCGAGGAGGCCCCCGAGAAACGGCGGCGCCCCCCGACCGAAGCCGCGCCGCGTCGCGGTTCCGCGGCGGCGGCGAGCAGAGGACGCGACGCGCAGTACGCGACGATCGCCCGGCTCGAGCAGGAGCTCACCGCGACGAAGGAGTACCTTCAGGCCATCATCGAAGGACAGGAGACCTCCAACGAGGAGATGGTGTCCACCAACGAGGAGCTCCAGTCCGCCAACGAGGAGCTCCAGTCCACCAACGAGGAGCTCGAGACCGCCAAGGAGGAGCTCCAGGCCACCAATGAAGAGCTGACGACCGTCAACGAGGAGCTCGCCAACAGAAACGCCGAGGTGTCTCAGGCCAACAGCGACCTCTGGAACCTCACGACAGGGATCCGCATCCCGGTCGTGATGGTCGCGGCGGATGGAAGGATCCGGCGCTTCACCCCGGAGGCCGAGAGGCTGCTCAACCTGCTCCCCACGGACGTGGGGCGCCCGATCGGGGACATCAGGACGCCGCTGAAGGGCCTGGACCTCGCGGAGGTCACGCGGGAGGTCGTCGCGACGGTGACCGCCAAGGAGGAGGAGATCCAGGACGAGCAGGGCAACTGGTTTCTGATTCGGGTCCGTCCCTACCGGACGCTGGACAACCGCGTCGACGGTGCGGTCCTTTCACTCGTCGACATCGACATGAAGCGGAGCCTCGAGGAGATCCACCGCGCCCGCGACTACGCCGAGGCCCTCGTCGAGACCATCCAGGAAAGCCTGTTGATCCTCGACGAGAACCTGCGCATCCGCACGGCCAATGACTCCTTCTACCGGACGTTCGGCGGGAGCGCGGCGCAGACGCAGGGGAAGCCCCTCTTCCAGCTGCCGGAGTGGCGAGCCCAGGAGCCGGTCCTGCGCAGGAAGCTCGAGAGCGTCTTGACGGACACGGAGCCGCTCGCCGACTTCGAGGTCGAACTCGAGTTCGAGACGCTGGGTCCAAAGGCGCTCTGCTGCAACGCGCGGCGGGTACGGCTTCCGGGCGAGCCGGCGCCGCTCCTCCTGCTGGCCATGGAGGACGTCACGAAGCGCAAGACGGCGGAGAGACAGCTTCGTTTCTCGGAGACTCGTTACCGGCTGCTCTTCGAGACCTCCCGGGAGGGCATCTGGCTCCTGGATGCGGGAACCGGCGAGATCCTCGAGGTCAACGAGCAGATCGTCAGGACGTTGGGCTTCAGCGCCGAGGAATTGAGGGGCAAGACCCCGTGGGAGCTGGACCTTTACGACGACAACGCGGCGGCGCGGCAGCGCTTCGAGAAGCTCCGGCGGAAAGGGTCATCGCACGACACCGAGCTGCGCATGAAGGCGAAACAGGGGACGTGGATCGCCATCGAGGCCGTCAGCAACGTCTACCAGGCGGAGAGCGTCCGGGTCATCCAGTGCAGCATGCGCGACGTCTCCGACCGCCACCGGCTCCAGGAGGAGCTGCGCCAGGTCCAGAAGCTGGAATCGATCGGGCGGCTCGCGGGAGGGATCGCGCACGACTTCAACAACATTCTGAACATCATCTCCGCCCATGGGGCGCTCCTGAGCCGCCGGAAGCCGGAGGGGGCCAAGGAGAAAGAGAGCCTCGACGCCATCGAGAAGGCCGTGCGGCGGGGGTCCGCCGTCGTGCGCCAGCTCCTGACCTTCGCCAGGAAGTCGGAGATCTCCTTCGAGCAGGTCGATGTCAACGCGATCGTCGAGGAGGTCGCGAAGATGCTCGAGGAGACTTTTCCGAAAAGCGTGACGATCGAGCTCGACCTGGACCCCGACATTCGGGCGGTCCATGCGGATCCGAACCAGATTCACCAGGCCGTTCTGAACCTCTGCGTCAACGCTCGCGACGCGATGCCGGACGGAGGAGTCCTTCGCCTCGAGACCAACGTCCTCCCCGGAGCGGAGCTGCGGGCCCACCTTCCGGAGGCAGACGGTGAGCGCTACGTCGGCATCACCGTCTCCGACTGCGGGACCGGCATGAGCGCGGAGACTCGAAGGCGGCTGTTCGAACCGTTCTTCACGACGAAAGAGCCCGGATCGGGCGTGGGGCTCGGACTGGCGGTCGTCTACGGGGTCGTCAACAGCCACGGAGGCCTGATCGACGTGGACACACGCCCCGGAAAAGGCACCACGTTCCAGCTCTACTTCCCGGTGTCCATCGAGGGCGGGGAACCTTTGAAGAAGCTCACCGCCGTGGCAGGGGAGACCAAGGGGGGCAAAGAAACCATCCTGCTGGTCGAGGACGAAGAGGCGCTCCTGCAGGCCGTGCGGGAGCTGCTCGAAGGCGAAGGTTACTCCGTGCTTGCGGCTCGGGACGGCGTCGAGGCCGTCCGGCTCTACGACGAGAATGCCCAACAGGTGGCGGCCGTCGTCGCCGATCTCGGCCTCCCTCGCCTCGGTGGTTGGGAGGCCTATTTGAAGATGCGCGAGCGCGACCCGAAGATTCGGTGCATCGTCGTCAGCGGCAACCTCGACTCCGTCAAGCGCGCCGAGATGCACCGGGCCGGTATCCGGGCGTCGCTCCGGAAACCCTTTGCGGCGACGGAGGTATTGAACACCGTCCGCAGGGTCCTGGACGCGCCCTAACATCTCCGCCCCCGCCTTCTCACCGCTCTCAGGGACCACCGTCTAACTCTCAGACCCGAAAGGCCCTGCGCCCCGCACAGGCGAACTGAGTGGTACAGAACTTGCTCTAAGCGGCGTGGCCGGAATCACCCCACGCAAGCATCACCACGGGTCGGCCTTCAACGGTTTTTTTCTTCTCGAAAGAGAGTGAGGATCATGGATCAAGATCCGAAACTGCGTCTGCGCTCTGCGGGCGCGCCTCGGCCTGGCTCCGCCGCGTCTTCGCAGGCGCCTTTTCCCTACAGGCCGGAGATCGCGGGCGACCCGCGCCTGCGTCTCCAGTCCAGCGAGGACTTCCCCATCGTCGTCCATTCGCACCTGCGGTGGTCCTTCGTGTGGCAGCGCCCGCAGCAGACGCACTCGCGGCTCGCGCGGAGGCACCGCGTCCTTTTCCTCGAGGAGCCCATTCACGCCGGCACGGGCGAGTCGTCGCGCCTGAACCTCCAGGAGGTCGCGCCGAACGTGATTGTCGCGCAGCCGGTGATCGAGGACGTGCCGGGTGAAGGCTTCGAGGAGCGGGAGCGGCGCGTCCACGCGGTGCTGCGCGAGGCGCTCGCGGGCCCGCTGGGGCGCAAATTCGCGCGGGCCGCGCACTGGCTCTACACACCCCTGATGGAGCCCCAGGTCGCGCTTTTCCGGCAGCCGCTGGCGGTCCTTTACGACTGCATGGATGAGCTCGCCAACTTCGCCTTCGCTCCGGAGCAGCTCGCCGAGCGCGAGCGGCGCCTGATCGCACGCGCGGACGTCGTCTTCACGGGGGGGCACGAACTCTACCTCGCGAAGAAGGCGCTCCACGCGAACGTCCACGCCTTCGGATGCGGCGTCGACTTTGAGCACTATCACCGGGTGGCGGGGGGACTGCCGGAGGCGGCCGACCTCGCCGCGATCCCGCGGCCCCGCCTCGGATACGTGGGCGTCATCGACGAGCGCCTCGACTACGAGTTGATCCGCCGCCTCGCGGAGGAGAATGCGCCGGCGTCCGTCGTCATGGTGGGCCCGATCGTCAAGGTGGACAGGGAAACGCTGCCGGACGCGCCGAACGTCTTCTACCTCGGCGCGCGCGACTACAAGAGCCTCCCCCACTACCTGGCCGGCTTCGACGTATGCCTGATGCCCTTCGCCCTGAACGAGGCCAGCCGCTATATCAACCCGACGAAGACCCTGGAGTACCTCGCCTCCGGCAGGCCGGTCCTCTCGACGCCCGTTCGCGACGTCGTCCGGCAGTTCTCAGACGTGGTCCACGTGGCGCCGGCCTCCGACTTCCCGGCGGTCGCGCACGCGATCGTCAACGGCGCCCGGCTGGACCGCGAGCGGGGCCTGGAGAAGGCGCGGCGCTCCTCGTGGGAGCTCACGGTACGCCGGATGGAAGAGCTCCTCGAGCAGGCGATCGCCCGCCGGCAGAAGCGGTGGGACGCCGCGGCGCCGCTGCGCGAAGCGAGCGCATGACCTCGCCCGGGAAACGCGGCACGGACCGGGGGGACGGGCGCATCGTGATCGTCGGCGCCGGGCCGACGGGCCTGGGCGCCGCCTACCGCCTCCAGGAGCTGGGGTACGACGACTTCGTCGTGCTCGAAGGGCGCTCCGGCCCGGGCGGCCTCGCGTCGAGCGAGACGAGCCGCAACGGGTTCATCTACGACATCGGGGGCCACGTCCTCTTCTCGCACTTCCGGTACTTCGACGAGCTCTTCGACCGGATGCTGGGCGACCAGTACCAGGAGCTCATGCGGGAGGCGTGGGTCTGGATGATGGACCGGTTCCTTCCCTATCCCTTTCAGAACAACATCAAGGATCTCCCTCCCGAGGCGGTGCTCAAGTGCGTTTTGGGAGTGCTGCGGGCGCAGAAGGCTTCCGACGGAAAGCCCTCCTACGAGAACTTCGAGCAGATGATCCACGGCGTCTTCGGCGAGGGGATCGCCGAGTACTTCATGATGCCGTACAACTTCAAGGTCTGGGCCCACCCGCCCCGCATGTTGGGCACCCATTGGATCGGGGAGAGAGTCCCGGTCGTCGACCTCGAGCGGATGGTGAGCAACGTCGTATTGGACAAGTCCGACGTCTCCTGGGGCCCGAACAACACCTTCAAGTACCCCCTCCACGGCGGGACCGGCGGCCTCTTCGAGCGTGTCGCGCGGACGCTCGAGGGCCGCATCCGCTTCGGATCGGAGGTTGTCGGAGTGGACGCACGGCGCAAGCGCGTGATGCTCAAGAACGGCGGCGACGTGGAGTACGACGCGCTCGTCAGCACGGTCCCGATCGACGGGCTCGTCGCCGGGATAGCGGACGCCCCCGCGGAGGTTCGGGAGGCCAGCGGGCTCCTGCTCCACTCGGGGAGCGCGATCGTGGGTGTCGGCGTCCGACAGCCGAGTCCCTCGACGAAGTGCTGGATGTACTTCCCCGAAGCGAACTGTCCCTTCTACCGCGTGACCTACCTGTCCAACTACTCGCCCGAGGTCGTCCCGGACCCCCGGACGCACTACTCCCTCCTGGCGGAGGTGTCGCGCTCGGCGCACAAACCGGTGAACCTCGGGACGGTCGTCGACGAGGTCATCGCCGGCTTCGTGAATACCAGGCTCCTCTCCCCGTCCGACCTCGCCGACGTCGTGGACACGCACCTGATCGTCCGGGAGTACACGTATCCCATCCCCTCGCTGCGTCGGGACGAGGCGCTCGGAGTGATCCACCCGTACCTCGAGAGCCGCGACATCTACTCGCGGGGACGCTTCGGCGCGTGGAAGTACGAGATCGGAAACATGGACCACTCCGTCCAGATGGGTGTGGAGTGCGTGGAGCGGATCGTCAACGGGCGCCCCGAGGACTGCTGGATGGACCGCATTCTCCCCAAGGAGAGGCAGGATCTGGGTCTTCTCGGGGAGGCGGGTCCGGAGGTTGCCGATGAATCTCCGGGTCGGGGCCGCCGGCACAGCCTGGAGTCAGCAGTCGCGACGGGATGAGCGCGGATCGGTCTTCGCCGATCGCGTCGGAGCGCTGGGAGCGGCCGCAGTCCCCCCACAGGCCCTGGCCGCCGCCGACCGGCTCCTGGGTCATGTTCCAGAGGTGGCACGACCTCCTCTTCGCACACTGGAGGGTCCCGGCTAACACTCTCCGCCCCCTCGTGCCGGACGCTCTCCCGCTCGACCTCTTCGATGGCGAGGCCTGGCTCGCCGTCGCGCCGTTTCGCATGAGCGGGGTCCGACTCCGGGGCCTCCCTCCGGTCCCGGGGGCGTCGCGCTTTCCGGAGCTGAACGTTCGGACGTACGTGACGGTTGGCGAGAAGCCCGGCGTCTACTTCTTCAGTCTCGACGCGACCAACCCGCTCGCCGTCGCCGCCGCGCGTACGGGCTTCCGGCTTCCGTACCACCGGTCGCGGATGACGTGCGAGCCCTTCGGGAGCGGGATCTCGTATCTCTGTGAGCGGGGCCCGCACGGCCGCGAAGCGGCATTCGAAGCGTGGTACGAGCCGCATGGCGCGCCCTATACGGCCGTGCCCGGCACCCTCGAGCATTTTCTGGTGGAGCGCTACTGCCTCTACACGTCCGCGGGCGCAAGAGTATGGCGGGTGGAGATCGACCATGCCCCATGGCCCCTGCAGCGCGCGCGGGCGGAGGTCCGGCGCAACACGATGGCAGCGGCCGCAGGCGTCTCCCTCTCCGGCGACCCGCTCCTCCACTTCGCGCGGAGGCTCGACGTGCGCGTGTGGATGCCCGCGCGGGTCCGTTGAAGGCACTGGCGTACTTCTTGCTCGAATCGGGTCGACAACCAAGCGGGGTCTCACCGTCGAGCAATCTCCATCTGAAGTGTTTCGATCTCGCTCCGGAGGATTGCGCGATGGGACACGGCGATTCGCAATCGGTTACTGGAACGGGACGCGCCGCGATCCGTGAAGGGGTGCCGCCCTCCGGCATGGGCGGCGCGGCGCAGCACGACGAAGGGTGCCCTCCCCAACTCCGGAAGAACGGAGAGGGACCGGAGCGCCTCGTCAGGACGATCCGCCCAACGACATTCGACTACTGCAGGTTTCTCGGGCGCTGGAGCGCGCCGTAGCGCGACGCGCGCGGGAGACGTTCAGGCTCGTTCAGAACGGAAGACATTAAGACGAAAGGAGTCAGTCATGGCGAAAGGGACACGGGGGGACGGAAACGGACGGAAGGGCAACGGGGGAGAGGAGCAGGAGGAGAAGGGGGGCCTGATCGCGCGCATCGGATCCGTCTTCACCCGCTCGGAAGAGGGCGAAGAGGGCGATGAGTCGAAGGGGATGAAGGCGACGGACATGCTCCGCGAGGACCACGAGAAGGTCCGCGCGCTCTTCAAGCAGTACGAGGCGGCCGGCGAGAACGCGTTCAAGGAAAAGAAGGAGATCGTCGGCCAGATCTCGCGCGAGCTCGACGTCCACGCGAAGATCGAGGAGGAGATTTTCTACCAGGCCTTCCGCAACGCCCCGGAGGAAAAGGGGAAGAAGGTCGTCCGGGAGTCCTTCGAGGAGCACAAGATCGTCAAGACGCTCCTGGGCGAGCTCGCGGGGATGAAGCCGCAGGACGAGCAGTACGACGCGAAAGTCACGGTGCTCCAGGAAGGCGTCGAGCATCACGCGGACGAGGAAGAGCGGGAGCTCTTTCCGGACGCCGAGGAGCTTCTGGGCGACAAGGGCTTGGAGCGGCTCGGCGCGGAGATGGAAGATCGCAAGGAAGAGCTCTTGCGGGAGTTCGAGAGGGGGTCCTCTTCTCGCTCGCGGACGGGCGCGACGACCGCGGCCCGAATCGGCGAGTCGCGGAGCAAGTCCTCGACCGGAGTGAGCGGGGCGCTCGAATCCCCCTCAGACCGCGGAAAGCAGGGCGGACGCTCGCGCCCGCGCGCATAAACGAATCGATTTGACACGGACGCGGTCGGTGCGTCCGAAGGAGGCAGCATGGCTTCAAGTCGAGGTGGTTCGAGTCGAGGCAGTGGCGGTTCCTCTCGCGGTGGAAGCGGCGGCGGTTCGTCCCGCGGCGGTTCATCGGGCGGCAGCGGCGGCGGATCGTCC
>Ga0136614_10002246_pt1 | contig 11944 bp, 10 predicted proteins | sample AntDrymUQ2792106_2_FD_106643 | JGI IMG/M metagenome (GOLD analysis project Ga0136614, IMG submission 106643) | Polar desert sand microbial communities from Dry Valleys, Antarctica - metaG UQ279 (21.06) | ecosystem: Environmental > Terrestrial > Soil > Desert | place: Antarctica: Dry Valley...
CTTGTTGCGTTCTTTGATGACCACGATATGGGCGACTACCTTGAAGGTATGGCGGAGGTTGAATTTGCCGTTGATATAAAAAACAGGAAGCACCTTGTCGCGATTGAGGAAGAGATTGTAAGCAAGCTAACTGAGATAGCTAGAACTGAACAGGTGACAGCGGAAGCTCTCATCAACTCGTGGCTGAAAGAAAGAATCTCGAACTACCCGAAAGAGCATAAAGGCGCAGCATAGTCGCTTTTCGATCTGTGACGGATTAAATGACACGTTTTCTCTTTCGCCGTTTTGATAAAAACTTTCACACGTTTTAAGAATTCCTGCTTCGTGAAAGTTTCGACAGCTTTTCCACAGAAGCTGTGGAAAAGCCTGTGGAAAAGGTCGATTTGAAAGTTACAAGTTCCTGACAATTTTAGACTTCTGGCATTTTGCACACTACAGCGGCAGAAGTTGCAAGCTCTTTGCAAAGAGTAGTTTGCATTTATGAAACGTACTCATCTCAATAATCTTCAGGCAATCTGTATCTTTTTTTCCTCAATGCTGGCGGTTGCCACGTCATCATGTGTCAAAACGGTTGTAGAGCCGCGCTCAACCGAGCGGCAGCCAACTATTTCCAATGACAATCCGGTTCCTGTGCGAGGGCGGCTGACCAATCTCAACACGGCGACTCGCGAAGAACTCGCTGGCTTACCGGGCATCGGCCAGACGATGGCGGCGCGCATCATCGCGCACCGTGAACGTTATGGGCCGTTCCGCCGGGCTGAGCACTTGATGATGGTGCGTGGAATCAGCGACCGACGCTTTCGCCAACTGCGCGCGCTCGTCGGTGTGGAGTAAATGCTTTTGACCGGAGTGCCCGACCTTCGACGTGACGCGCGCGCGATTTTCGACGAAGCCCTTTCGCGCGTTGATGCCGGTGCGGCCGTGCGCCGGTCTGTGCGCGTCGACGCATCAAGCCGTCTGCACATCGTCGATGCTCAGTTCGATCTCTCCGCGCCGCCGACCCCGATCTATTCAATCGCCGTTGGCAAAGCGGCGTCCGCGATGGCATCCGCGCTTGAAACGATTCTCGATTCACACTTCACCGCCGGCATCATCTCAGCCCCGACATCAGAAGCCCCGGCATCGCACGTGAAGTTGTCCGAACGCTGGCGCGTTTTTGCGGGCGGGCATCCGGTGCCAAACGACGCGAGCCTCGCGGCGGCCCGCGCCGCCTTCGATCTGTTGCGCGTTGCTGACGACGTTTCGGCGCTGATCATCTTTCTCGTCTCCGGCGGCGGCTCGGCGATGATGGAGTGGCCGCGTGATTCGAATATCACGCTCGAAGAGTTGCGCGAAGCGAACCGCGTGTTGGTCACGTGCGGAGCCGACATCGCCGAGGTCAACACCGTGCGTCGCGCCATCTCCGCCGTCAAAGGTGGCGGGCTGGCGGTTGGCGCGCCGCGCGCGGCTCAAATCACACTCATCATCTCAGACACGAATCGCAACGACGAAGCCAACGTGGCCTCCGGGCCAACGTTTCCGCCGGAGACATGGCCCGCTGCCGGCTCTGAAGCAGCGACGGTCATCGAACGCTACGGCCTCACAGCGCGATTGCCCGCCTCCGTTGTGCGCGCAGTAGCGATGAACGCCCACCGCCCAACGCCGGCCGTACCATCCTCAAGCCAGACGCTACGCCGCCGACACGTGCTGCTCGACAACGATGACGCGGTTGAGTTCGCCGCCGAGGCCGCGCGTCAGAGAGGTTTCATCGTCGAAGTCGCGCACGATCTTGTCGGACAGTCGGTTGATGAAGGCGCGCGCGCGATGGTGTCACGTTTGATCGAGTTACGCCGCCGCAACTCAGCCGCAGGTCGCGCCGTGTGTCTGATTTCAGGCGGGGAGTTCGCGTGCCCGGTGCGTGGCCCGGGCACGGGAGGACGTAACGCGGAAACGGCGTTACGGTGTGCGCTGGAGTTGGACGCGCACGTCAGGAACAGTGTTGAGGTTGATTACCCGCGTGCCGTCGCGTTGTGCGCGGGCACCGATGGCATTGATGGGAACAGCCCAGCGGACGGCGCGCTCGCCGACGACTTGACGCTCGCACGCGCGCGGGCGCAGGGACTTGAGGCGCCCGCGTTCCTCGCCTCAAGCGACGCTTACACGTTCTTCAATCAATTAGGCGACGCGCTCGTGACCGGGCCGACCGGCACCAACGTCCGCGACCTGCGCATCCTGCTGGCAGAGTAAAAGCCACTGAACAGTTTTCAGTTTTGAGTTCTCAGTTTTGAGCTGAAAACCGAAAACTGTTTACTTTTGTCTTCCTACATACGAGGCTACACTCTGCCGCCGGCGCGCCCGAAGTCGTCGTCGAGACGCACGATGTCGTCCTCGCCGAGGTAACTGCCGCGCTGGACTTCGATGAAGATGAGGTTATCGCCGCCGGGGTTCTCGACGCGGTGTGCGGCGCCGAGCGGGATGTCGATGGCTTTACCGAGCGGGACGATAATCTCCTGACCGTCGAGCGTCACTTTCGCCGCGCCCTTCACGACCACCCAATGCTCGGCGCGGTGCGCGTGTTTCTGGTAGCTCAGCCGCTTGCCAGGCAAGACTTCGATGCGTTTGACTTTGAAGTTGTCCCCTTCGTCGAGCACCGTGAATGTTCCCCACGGACGGCGGTCGAACAGCGGCGAAGTATCAACGGTGTCGGTTTCATTCATACAAGGTACGTCTCCAATCCGAAGGGTTTGATATCAGGGTTGAGGCGGCCCGTTCCCAAGTGTGGGCTGGGGCACTATATCTATTTAAAGCTGCGTCTTCAACATTCAAGACGCCACCGGCAACCCGCGTCACTTAAGCCCCAAGTCACTCAAGTTTGATAAGTTGCGAATAGGTTCTTAATGCGCGCCGCTGTCGTTTGTCGAATCACTCCCGAACATACGTCTCGACGTAGATCGCGTCGCCGTCGGTGATGATGGAGATGGTGCCGTAGTCGCCGGTCGTCAGCACACGCGCGCCGCCTGCCCGCCAGCGTTCGACGACTTCGGCGTGCGGGTGACCGTACGGTGAGTCGCGCCCGACGGAGATGACGGCCAACGCCGGGTGCGTGGCGTTGACGAACGCCTGGGTCGAAGATGTCAGGCTGCCGTGGTGCGCCACCTTCAACACGTCTCCGCGCAAATCTTCGCCCGCCGCGAGTAGCGCGCCCTCCGCCCGTTTCTCGATGTCACCAGCCAATAGCAGGGTTCGATTCCCGAAGCGCAGGCGCAGAATTACCGAATCGTCGTTGCGCGAAGAAGAAGACGCCGGATCGTTCCCCATCACTTCCGGCGGCCACAACACTTCGCCGACCACCGCGCCAAAGCGCAGCGCGTCGCCCCGGTTGATGACATGCACGGGTACGCCGCGTCGCCGCAAAGTTTGGACGAAGCGTTCGTACTCCGCGTCGTTGGCCGGGACACGCCCGACCAGTGCCGCGCGCACGTTGAAGTTGCGCAGCACATCGTTTAAGCCATCAATGTGATCGGCGTCGGCGTGCGTCGCGAGCACGTAGTCGACGCGGTCGAGTCCGCGCCACCACAGGTATTCCGAAACGACGGCTTCGCCGATGCCGCGCGCGTCACGCTCGAACGGCTCCGTCGAATGTTCCACGTCGCCCGCATTCACGCTCGCATTCGCGCCATCATTCCCACCACCATTTTCGTTGCCGTCGCTTGAGTCCGCCGCGTTTTCCGCAGTGCGGCGTCGCTCCATAAAGCGCGGGCGGCCACCGCCGTCAACCAGCAGCGTCGTGCCGTCGGGCATCGTCACCAACGCGGCGTCGCCCTGCCCGACATCCAGGAAGTCAACACGCAGTTTCCCGTCGGGCCGCCCCGCGCTCCACGGGTGCATCACGACGACAGCGAGCAGCAACAGGTACAGAGCGGCTGCGACCGAATAAATCTTTGCGCCATCAATCTTCACGCGACGAATTTTCGTGCCATTCGCATCGCTGCCCTCGCCTTCCGTGGCGGCGAACGACCCGCTGCGCACCGGATGCCAGCGCGCGAGCGCCACCGCCAACACGACGAGCGGGACGAAGTACAGCATGTAGACGACGGCGGCCCGTCCGGTGTATTCCGGCACACGCCACTGCGCCCAATTCGCGTCCGCGAACGGATCGACGCTATGCACCATCAACCAATTTATTTTTTCAGTCAGCCACAATAAAGGCGCGACGGCCACACCCTCAAACGAGGTCAGCGACAACGCCAGCAGCGCGCAGAAAGAGAGCGCGGCGATCAATGCGCCGACGAACACGTTGAGAAAAACGGAGGCGAGTGAGATGCGGTGAAAGTAGATGACGAGAAGCGGCAGCAGTCCGAGTTGGACGCATAGCGAGACGAGCATCGCGGCGAACGCATAGCGCGCGATGATCTGTAATCCGGACACACGCGCCCGCGCGGCCAGCGGCGCTTTGAAGAGTCGGTAACTGTACGCGCCGCGCGCCACCTCGCGCCTCCATTGCCGCTCATTCCAGAACAGCAACTCGCCGAGCACGCGCCACCAACGCGGGCACTCCGGTGGATACGGCGGCGCGTGCGTCGGGCGCCACTCGCCAACTTCTCTGAGCCTCGTCAGCAGCGGCCACGCCAGCGTCACAATGGCGAGCACCGAAAGGAACGTCAACTGAAAGGATGGTTCGAAAAGTTCGCGCGGGCGCCACGCGAGCAGCACCAGCGCCGCGCCGCCGAGCGCGTTGAGCGTGCCGCCTTGACGGTGAAGCACCGGCGCGAGCGCGACGAGCGTGAACATGAACGCGGCGCGCACAACCGACGCCTCCGCGCCGACCGCCGTGGTGTAAGCCCACACGACGACGGTCGAGAGCAGCCACTGCCACGCGCGCCGCTTCGTGACGCGCCGCGCGAGCGCCCACACCACGCCGCCGATGAATGTGATGTGCAGTCCGCTGATGACCAACACATGGAACGTACCGCCGAGTCGGAAGCGCTCGGCGGTGGCGCGCGACAGGCCGTAGCGGTTGCCGAGCATCGACGCATTGAGCACGCCCGCTGTGTCGACGGAGAACAACTGATTGATTCGCGCGAGCAGTTGGCCGCGCCACTTGTCGAGCCACGCGAGCGGCGGGAAGACCGCTCCATCGCCGAGGTGTTCGACGAGCAGCGGGCTTTTGATCGTGCCCGTTGCATCGACGCCCCGACGGTCGAGGTATGCGGTCAGCGAAGACCCACCCGGGTTGCGGAACTTTTCTTCACGCGACAGCGCGGTCATCACACGCACGCGCGCCCCGCGCTTGAGCATCAGCGCATCGTACTCGGCAGCCGCCTCGCGTTCACCAACCGGCGCGAATAATTCAATGGTGCCGCGCGCGACATGCTCTCGGCTTTTGAAGCGGAGGCGTTCAACCGTCAATGTGAAGTAGATGCCGTCCGGCGCAAACTCCGGCGCACGGGCAAGGACGCCCGTCGCTTCGACTGGCTCGCCCGCCGCGACCTGTCCGCTTTCGTAGAAGCGGCGCACACTGTTTTCACTGATCAAGTTTTGATCGATAACGGCGAGTGTCGCGCCCGCGCCGGCGAACGCGGCGATCATCAGCCACGAAGTTTGTCGGGAATCAAACCGCCTGAAAGAGGCGAAGCCGGCGAGTATCGCCACGATGGCGGCGCACGCCGCACACGTCCGAAACTCGAAACGGAGTTGGACGGCAGCGAGCACCCCGGCGGCGAACGCGGCGGCGAGCAGCGCCAGCGGGTAAGGATTGAAAGATGCTTCGGCAGTGGCGATGCGCACGGGTTATCTGTTGAGGTCGCGCTAGTTGGGTCGTGTGAGTGATGACGCATTCCCGGCGGCGGGGATGATAGCAGGGTTTACCGATTCAGTGGGGGCGATTGTGGCGGCGTGCACGCAAGAGAGTCCGGTTTACTAAGTTGCCTAATGATTCAACGTCAAATGTGGCGAGGGTGAGGTGTCACACAGAGGCACAGAGGTTGAAGACACAGAGGACACAGAGAAGACATTCAACTTTCTGTGTCCTCTGTCAATCCTATGTGCCTCTTGAAACTCGCGCCTGTGATTAGCAACGCTATTCGCGGGTGGCTACATGCGTTGTTATACCGACCTAACGCCGGAACCATTCAACTTCATCTCTTTCATCCTGCGCGTCAATTCGACCATTTCACATTCTGGGAATGGCTCCCGCCACTGCCTTTCATACTCCTCTAAATTCTGCCTCGATTGCATATCTCGCAAGCCTTTCCAAAAAGGGCGCAACACTTCATAACGAGACCCGCCGAAAGTGAACTTCTCATCGCGCCTCCTACCAACGACCGAATCTATTATTTCATACACCCTGAAATCTACTTGCCCGCCATTGGACACAAACACGAACTCGTGCTGAACAGGCTCATCATTCCAATGGACGATAGCTTCAGGATAATTATCAAGAATTTTTAGCAGAGCGCGCACTAACTCGGTGACGGAATCATAAGGGACGTGTGATGGAACAAACTGGTAATCATGCTCTCCTGCACTTAGCGTAACCCTTGTCCAGCCAGCTTCGGGAGCATCAAAATCAATTTTTAACTTTTGGTCAGACATAGCTTTCGTAAAAGGCTGACGGTATAACACCTGCTAGTGTCGATTCGCATTAACCTTCTGGGTTCACCGTTGTGCGCGTCAAATGAACGATGGTTTCGACGTGGTGTGTCTGCGGGAACATATCGAAGGCGGCGATGGAAGCGATTTCGTAACCGCCGGCCAACAGTTTTCTGAGGTCGCGCGCCAGCGTCGCCGGGTCGCACGACACGTAAGCGATGCGCGTCGGACGAAGGGCGATGATTCCTTTAACGGTCTCATTTTCGGCGCCGGCGCGCGGCGGGTCGAGCAGCACGAAGTCAACCGGCGACAAGTCTGTCGCGTACCGCGTCAGCCACGCGCCGACGGTTGATGCTTCGATCTTCGCATTGGTGAGTTTGGCGTCCGCGAGGTTGCGCCGCGCGTAGTCGCAGGCCGTCGCGTTGCCTTCGACGCCGAAGACCTTCGCGAACCGTCGCGCCAGCGGCAGCGTGAACAGCCCGACGCCGCAATAAAGGTCGACCGCCCGTTGTCCCCGCATGCCGGCGGGCGCGTCACCTGTCATGTCACCAATCGCGGCGTCGACCAGCGGCGCGAGCAGTCCGTGGTTGATTTGAAAAAAGCAATCGGCGTTGAACCGGTAACGCTCGGCGCCGACGGTGCGCGCCGATTCTTCGGCGACCCTACCCGTCAGCACAGACGGCGCGAGCGCCACACCCGCATCACCCGCGACCGCCTGGATGTCCGACGCACCTTCCGGCAAAGCCTCGCGACTGACTCTCTCGCGCAGTGTCGTCAACACCGCTTGCAGTTCAGGGACGATGACCGGACATTCGACCACGTCGCAGACCGTGCGCGAGCCGCGTTCGTAGTAACCCAAACTCCCAACGCGGCGGTCGTACTGCCACATTGAGCGAGCGCGGTATCGCCAGGCGTCGGGCGACGGCGTGATAGGAATGTCCGCCGGTGGCTCGACGCGCGCGACACGCCGCAGAGAGTCACGGATGATCTCCACTTTAGCGGCAAGCTGCGCCTCGTAGGTCAATTGCTGAAAGTCACAGCCGCCGCACCGCCCGAAGTATGGGCACGGCGGCACAACGCGCACCGACGACGGCGTTAAGATTTCTTCGATGGACGCAAACGCGACGCCGCCGCGCATGCCGCGCACCTGCACGCGCACGCGGTCGCCGGGTGCGGCGAGGGCAACCAGAAGGGTCTGCCCGCGCGCGTGCGCCAGCCCCATTCCGCCCGGCAGAATGCGCTCGACATCGACATCGACCTCCGCGCCGATCTCTAAACTCTCCACCGCACCCGCCGGCGAAGCTCTCTGCTCTCTGGTCATGGTGTCCCTGATTACTCAGCAGTGACAGGTAAATCGTGACAGGTGACAGGACAGACCCAAGCGATTGCGGATTGAAGAACTAGAAGAGTCTTTTTTAATCCGCATTCTGCAATCCGCAATCCGCAATCATCTCGTCACCTATCACCTGTCACTTTTAAGATTAGTACCGATTCTGCCCTGGCGTTTGGTAAGTGCTCGCGGGGTCCCACTGCGGTTGCGGCGGCGGCGGTGCGAGGTATCCCTGCTCGGTGCTTTCAAGTTCCATCTCCATACCGCCGACGAATCCGGCGGCGACGTTGTAAATCACCGCGTAGATCGCGCCGAAGATGAAACCAAAGGCACCGTAGAAAGCCGGAATCAAAATTATCATTGCCAGTCCGCCGACAATCCCGAAGCCGGCGCCCATCGCTCCTTCGTTCTGCGTCATCATCGCTGCACCGACGGTCATCAGGATGAGTCCGTAGATGAGTCCGAAGATGAGTCCGATACCGGCCCCGGTGATGCCGGATATTTTGGCGGCGGATAGGATTCCGATGCGCTTGACGACCATCTTTGCCATGTGAGTTCTCCTTCGGCCCTTCGCGGGACTTTTCAAATTAGAGGTAGAAGAGACTGAGTCGCGGCACGCCGCACTCTTCGCGCAACCGCTTCGCCAGCAGATTTTCAAGCGTCTGCTCGTAGGTCGTGCGCTCCATGCGTGTGCGATATGCGCGCAGTTGTTCGGCGGTCTCGGCGCGCTTCGTGGCGAGGTGCTCGGCTGGAAGCACGGCGAGAATCGCGCGGTCGAGAAGTTGTTCGAGATCGGTCAGAGAGTTTTCCAACTGCTCCGCGCTCGGGCGCGCCGTTCGCGTGAAGTCAGCGGCCAATTCGTCGAGGCGCGACGCAGTGCGCGCGAGCGCTTCAACGAGTTCGTCGACGCCTCCGAGTATTGCGCGGTGTTCGCGCGTTCGTTCCAGAGCCGCGCGGCACTGCGTGAGGTGCGCGCCGATGACTTCGCGCGGGAACGGCAGCCCGTCGTCAGCGCCCGCCTTCGTCGCCGCATGGCCGTTCGCCCCGGTCGTGCCGCCCTCGTCTCCGTCTGCCCCGTCCGCGCCGGGCGTTGTGGTCGCCGCCCCGCGTTGCCCGTCGAACCATTCGGCGAACAGCGCCTCGACCTCTTCCTGGCAGTACATCAAAGTCTTGACGCTGCGGCGGCGCGGCTTCGCGTCGTGCGAGTTGAACGAGCGCTCGATCCCTTGCAGCGCGACGTGCAGCGGCACGCCCATCGCCTTCCAGCTTTCGATCAACGCCCAGTCCATCGGGCTGAGCAGCAGGTGCTTCCCCCGCCGGCGGATGAATGCGTCCTCAATCTCGGTGTAGTAATTAAAGTAGTTCATAGATCATCATTCAGAGGACTGAGGACTGAGTGGAGACATGTCTTTGCATAATGTGCGAATCTTTGCCGATTGTTTTCGTCCCGCTAAGGACGGCTGCTAATAGCTTAGCGATTTATCGCTGGGGCAACATCAGGAGTGTCCACCAGAGTCCCGGAGAGACGATTGAACATACACTCTATCGGCACATTGTTCAGCCGTCCCTACGGGACTGTCCACTGAATGCCGCTCGGTTCCCAGCGATGAATCGCTGGGCTATTGTCAAACGCCCCTGACGGGGCAGAAAAGAGTCGCACATTGGGTAGAGACATATCTTCACTCAGTCCTCGGTTCTTATGCTTGTCTCTCGTAAATCAACCGCAGTCCTTCGAGCGTCAGCGTCTCGTCAACCGTGTCGATTAATTCTGAGCCGGTGGCAATGAGTGGTGCGAGACCGCCGGTGGCGATGACGTGCGCCACGCCGCCCAGTTCGTCAATCATGCGGCGCAGCAGTCCGTCCACCAATCCCACGTAGCCGTAGTACAGGCCAGACTGCATCGAGCCGATAGTCGAGTAGCCGATCACCGTCGCGGGGCGTTTAATCTCGACGCGCGGCAGGCGCGCGGCGCGGGCGAAGAGCGCGTCCGCCGAGATCGTGATGCCCGGCGTGATGACGCCACCGAGGTACTGCCCCGCTACATTAATTGCGTCGAACGTCGTCGCCGTGCCGAAGTCAACGACGATACATGGCGCGCCGTACTTATGCACCGCGGCGACCGCGTCGACGATGCGATCCGCGCCGACATCCGAGGGCGGGTGGTAGAGAATCTCCAACCCCGTGTCCGTCGTGTGGTCGATGAACAGCGGTGTTAACTCAAAGTAGTTTTCCGCCATCCGCTTCAGAGTGAAGTTGAGCGGCGGCACGACCGACGCGACGGCGACCGCCGTAATCGCTTTGAAGTCGAGGCCGGCGAGCGCGAACAGATTGCGCGCGTGCATGCCGTACTCATCCACCGTGCGCTCGCGCGCAGTCGTCAGACGCCAGTGCGTCACCAACCGCCCGCTGTCGTACACGCCGAGCGAGGTGTTCGTGTTGCCGACGTCAATGACCAGAAGCATAAAGAATAAACCAAAGAAGCGGGGAGAGGGTGAATGACGAAAAGGCGTGGAGTGCGATCGGCGTGCCTTCCGCGTGTCATCCACTCAATCTGTGCTTTCATCCTTGCTCGAACAAAACGCGCAGGTCATCAGGCAGCGACGAGGGCCGTCCGGTCGTGATGTCAATGTGGACGTTGATTTGTCGGGCGTCGGCGACCGTCTCTCCGCTTAGATTGACGAACGAAGCGTCGAGCGTCAGAGATGTGCGCCCGATTTCGACGACGCGCACCCGCCCGATGCACTGGTCGTAGAACCGAAGCGACTTGCGATAGTTGATTTCGGTGCGCGCCACGACGGTCATCAACTCGCGACTGCCACTCACCTTGGGCGCGAGGCGCGTGCTGAACAGTTCCATGCGCAGGTCTTCAAGCCAGCGCACATAGACGATGTTGCTGACGATGCCCGCCACGTCCACGTCATATGGACGGATCGGCAGATTCATTTCCGTTTCGATCAATTCTCGTTCATCCCTTCGACGGGCCTGAGCGCGATAACGTCCCCGGCACGCACGATTCTGATTTTTCCGTCGTTGGTTTCTACTTGAAGAGCGCCGTCGCCCGCAAGCCCGCGCGTCATCCCCTCGAAGAATTCCTCGCCGAGCGCGACGCGCACACGCTTTCCTTCCGCATACGACGAGCGGCGCGACCATTCACGCCGGGACTCTTCGCCGCCGCCCGCCGCCTGCAATCGCGCGTAGCGACGCTCAATCGCACGAAGCAACGCGCCGAGCAACGCTTCGACATCGGGCTTGCTTCCGGTGAGCTTCTCGATTGCGGTCGCCACTTCACTCAACTCCGGCGGGAACGCCCGCGCCGTCAGGTTGATGCCGATCCCGATGATGCACGCGCGGCCCCGTGGTGAAGTCTCGACGGTTTCAGCGAGGATGCCGCACAGTTTACGCCCGCCCGCGTGAATGTCGTTCGGCCACTTGATGTCCACTTCAAGGCCGCACGCTTCGCGAAGCGCGTCCGCGACCGCGACCGCCGCCATCAGCGTCAGAAGCGGCCACTCGTTCATCTCCAACCGCGGGCGCAGCACGATACTGAAATACAGCCCGGCGTCCGCCGGTGACACCCACACACGCTGCTGCCGCCCGCGCCCCGCCGTCTGCTCGCGCGCAACGACGCACAAGCCTTCCGGCGCGCCACCCGCCGCCTGCTGCACCGCCTCAGTATTAGTCGAAGCCAGCGAATCGAAGCGCAGGATCGTGAGACGGAGTGGCATGGGGTTTTGATAACAGCGAACAGTTTTAAGTTTTGAGTTTTGAGTTTTGAGCTGAAAACCGAAAACTCAACACTGTCTTCTTACTTTTGCCTTTTACCTTTTTACTTTTGCCTTCCGCCCGACCCTCCGCAAAGCACTTCCCTTCCTCGCTTCCCTCATCCCTCATCCTTCATCCTTCATCCTTCATCCCTTAGCCCTCGCACTCCTGCCGCTCGACTTTGAACAGCTGCCAATCGCCCGCGATGCCGTCGAGGGTGTGCAGGCCGTGATTGATGAAGCGGATGCCAGAGCCGGCGACGAGGTCTTTCACCGTGCTTGA